>TARA_R110001606_G_scaffold23993_2_pt1 | contig 40176 bp, 37 predicted proteins | sample TARA_R110001606 | Tara Oceans TARA_R110001606 (sample SAMEA4398315) | marine metagenome | biome: Polar Biome; feature: [SRF] surface water layer (ENVO:00010504); material: water (ENVO:00002006), including particulate matter (ENVO:01000060) such as... | depth 5 m
ACTGACTACTGCTACTGTAAACTGTTTTTTACTAACTGATTCGTTACTTCATACAAAGTAATTGCCAAACTATGAATTACGTTCATGCTAGAATTTCTTCCAAACATTGGTATTGAAATTGTATGATCTACCAAATTGATAGTTGAAATTCCGTTTCTTTCACTACCCAAAAGTAAGACGATTTTTTGATAATTTTTAAAATTAAAATCTTGAATATTGATGCTTTTATCAGTAATTTCTATACCGATAATTGTGTTTCCTTCTGCTTTTAATTTACTGATAACAGTTGCAAAATCAGTATACAATTCATGTTCAATTTGATTGATCGTATTTCTTGCAGTATTGATCACTTTCCTGTTCTCTAAAGAAGGTGAGTTTTCATGAAAAAAGATTTTTTGCACTCCAAAACTTTCAGAAATTCTGAAACACATTCCAATGTTTTCTGGAGTTCTAATAGCATCACAAACAATTGTTATTGGAAATTGTTGTTGCTTATTTTCTATGTCGTTATGTGTTAATTGTTTCAATTTATTTTAGTTTGAAAATTTCAAGTTGTCTTAGTTTTTATTTTTGCTAGTGCTAGTGCTACTGCTACTGCAAACTAATTACTGATAACTATTTACTGATTTAAACTCATTACATATTTCTTGGGCGTAGTTCCAAATTTCTTTTTAAAAGCAGCAATAAAGTGACTTGCAGTGCTATAGCCAACTTGTGTGCCAACTTCATTTACATTAAATTGATTGCTTTCTAACAATCTTCTGGCGTGTTCCATTTTATAATCAAACAAAAAACTAAACACAGTATCGCCATAAATTTGTTTAAAACCTTCTTTTAATTTTTTGATATTTAAACCAATTTCATTTGCTAGTTCTTGTAAACTTGGCGGTTCTGCCATCCTAGCAATAATAATTTCTTTTGCTTTTCTAATCTTCAAAACATTTTCTTCGTCCACTAAAAAAGGGCAATATTCACCATCTGCCGTTTCTTCCTTTTGAAAGTGTAAACTTAGTAATTCATATACTTTTCCTTTGGTATATAGTTCTCTAATAGAACTGTTAATATTAGAGTTGATGATTTGTTGTAATACAATCGATTCTGTTGTTTTTATTTCTTTATCGTCATAATACTTTTTGTTGCTATTTTCATTACTTAAAAAAGGAATGTACCCAGATTCTTTTGAAAATAAAGCATGAAATTTTTCAATGGAAATTAATAAAGAAATTAAGGTTGTTTTTGGTTGAATCTCTAAATTGATAGGTAAAATTCTCTGAGGATTGTATAAAAGAATAGATCTGTTGTCTAAAACATCAAAAGAATAGGCACCATCATTAAAAAGAAATTTAGAATTTCCACGCAAACAAAAATGAATTTGTATAAAAGTACTATTTATTTCTCTTTCAAAGTTATGTGCTTCTATACTTTCGTTCTGAAAATGAAGTATATAAAAATCTTTTTCTAAAGTTATTTCTTCAAAAGAACTTTCGCCGACATTTTTAAACATATTTTTTGTTTTGTTGTTATTTAGAATCGTTCTATATAGAAGGTGATTATAGTCTTGATTCTCTTGCAAAAATAATGGTTTCTATAGATTTAATACGTTAAAATATCATAAAAAACGGTTATCGTTATAAAAAGTACTTTTAGCGACATTTTTTTATTAATGAAGTTTCTACTTTTGCGTAACTTTTACAAATTTATGTTAGAAGATAGGCAAGAGCACTTTTACAATATTGGGGTTAGTTATAAAAAAGCAGACGCTAAAACGCGTGGTAAATTTTCTTTATCCAAAGAGAATCAAATTGCTTTGTTAGAACTTTCTAAAGAAAAAGGATACACGGGTGTATTCATTTTATCAACATGTAACAGAACAGAAATATCTGGTTTTGCAGAAAGACCTTGTCAATTAATTGAGCTTTTATGCGAGTTTTCTGAAGGTACAATTCAAGAATTTGCAAAAATATCAAATATCTATAAGGGTCAAGAAGCCGTAAATCAATTATTTAGAATTGGTACGGGTTTAGAAAGTCAGATTTTAGGCGATTATGAAATTGTTGGTCAGTTAAAACAATCTTTTAAATTAGCAAAATCTGTAAAAACTACAAACGCGTATTTAGAAAGGTTGATAAACAGTGTTTTGCAAGCAAGTAAACGTGTTAAAAATGAAACTAAATTAAGCTCGGGAACAACTTCTGTTTCGTATGCAGCTGTGCAATATATCATTAAGAATTTACCAGATTACAACTCTAAAAATATTTTGGTTTTTGGTTTGGGTAAAATGGGAAAACATACTTGTAAAAATTTAGCAGAATACACGCAAAATAAATCGGTTTGTTTAATCAATAGAACAGAAGAAAAAGCTGCGAAGTTTATTGAAGAACATGCTTCCATAAGAAAATCGACCATAGAAAATTTATCAGAAGAAATAAAAAAAGCAGATGTTTTAATTGTTTCTACAGGTTCAGATAAACCTACAATCACTAAAAAACAAATCTCAGAAAATAAAGAATTATTAATTTTAGATTTGTCGATGCCAGAAAATGTTTCTAAAGATGTTACTGATTTTAAAGGTATATCTTTGGTAAATGTAGATGAACTTTCTAAAATTACGGATGAAACTTTGGCAATACGTCTGCAAGAAGTTCCGTTAGCCGAAAGTATTATAGAAACGCATAAAAAGGAGTTTAAAAATTGGGTAAATTATAGAAGGTTTACACCAACAATTGCTGCTTTAAAGATCTCCTTAGAGAATATTAAAAATGATGAAATTAATTTTCAGAAAAAGAAATTTAATAATTTTGATGAAAATCAAGCAGAAATCTTAACTTCACGCATCATTCAAAAAATTACAACACAGTTTGTGAAACATTTAAAAGATGAAGAAACCTCTGTTTCTCAGAGCCTTCAAGTAATAAATAAAGTGTTTCAACACTAATAAAAAATACATGCAAAAAATTATAAGAATTGGTACGCGAGAAAGTAAATTAGCTCTTTGGCAAGCAAATAAAGTACGTAAAGAGTTAGATGCTTTAGACTATCAATCGGTAATTGTACCCATAAAATCTATTGGAGATATTATTTTAGATAAACCCTTATATGAACTAGGTGTTACGGGTGTTTTTACTAAAAATTTAGACATCGCTATGTTAAATGGCGATATTGATATTGCAGTTCATTCCTTAAAAGATGTACCAACGGCTTTACCAGAAGGGATTATTCAAATTGCTGTTTTAAAACGAGCAAATTATACAGATTTACTAGTTTTAAAAGATACCGAAGAGTTTTTCGGTCAGCCAAATGGTGTGATTGCAACGGGTAGTTTGCGCAGAAAAGCACAATGGTTAAATCGTTATCCAACGCATAAAGTAGAAGATTTAAGAGGAAATGTAAACACGCGTTTAGAAAAATTAGAAAATAGCGAAACGTGGAATGGTGCAATTTTTGCTGCCGCAGGATTAGAGAGATTGGGTATGAGAGACGCTGGCGCAATTCCGTTAACTTGGATGATTCCAGCTCCTGCACAAGGCGCAATTATGGTTGCTTGTTTAGAAAAAGATGATTATGTAAAAGATGCTTGTGAGCAATTAAATCATTACGAAACTAAAGTTTGTGTTGGTATAGAACGTGAGTTTTTAAGACTTTTAGAAGGTGGTTGTTCTGCTCCAATAGGTGCTTTGGCTTATATTGATGAAAAAACGCAAGAAATTAATTTTAAAGGAATTTTACTTAAAAAGGACGGTTCTAAAAAAATTACGGTAAATCAAAATGTGAAAATGGGAAGCCATAAATTTTTGGCTAAAGATTGTGCAGATTACGTAATTAATAGAGGCGGAAAAGAGTTGATAAAAGAAGATAATGAAGCTTCTTCAAACCTACTTTCTATATACTCTACCAAAAAACTTTCTGAAGCTCAAAAAGATATCCTATCACCAACTATTGATATTCAAGATAGCGATTTTATTAAAATTAGATCGAATAGAATTTCACCAAAGGTGATGAAATCAGAAATTGAAAATGTTATTATTACGAGTCAAAACGGAGTAGAAGCAATTTTAAATTGTTTCACCAAGGATGAAATAAAATTTAAGAATATTTATTGTGTTGGTAGAAGAACAAAAAAACTGATTGAAAACAGAATTGGTAAAGTTGCTCATGTATCTAAAAACGCAAAAAAATTAGCAGAATATTTATCTAAAGAATTAACAAATAAAGAGGTAACTTATTTTTGTAGTAACCTAAGATTAGATGTTTTACCAGCTTATTTGCAGGCAAATGACATTGTTGTTAACGAGGTTGAAGCTTACAAAACAATGTTAAGTCCTGTAGAAATTGATGCTGAAATTTCTGGAGTATTATTTTACAGTCCGTCTGGAATAGAGAGTTATTTGCAAAAAAATAACACAGACAAAGTAGCTTTTTGTATTGGAGAAACCACGGCAATAGAAGCAAGAAAACATTTTAAAAATGTACAAGTTGCACATTTACCAAGTGTAGATAGTGCATTAGAATTAGTGAATAATTATTACTCAAGCCCATCTTAACCTTCCCAAAGGGAAGGAATAGATTGTGGGAAAAACGTATAATTATAGAATATTAACCGCACAAATTCCATTGTGCTCCCCTTTGGGGAAACAGGGGCTTTTTTATGTTTAGAACTAGAAGACTTAGAAAATCAGAAGGAATAAGAAGATTAGTAAGAGAAACTAAACTTTCTGTTGACGATTTTATTTATCCACTTTTTATAGAAGAAGGAGATAATATTGAAACAGAAATTGTTTCGATGCCAGGAATTAAACGTTTTTCTTTGGATAGAATTTCTAAAGAATTAGACGAGGTTGTATCTTTAAATATTCCTGCAGTTTTACTTTTCGGAATTCCATCAAACAAAGATGATCAAGGCACAGAAACTTGGAATGATAACGGAATTATGCAACAAGCAATTCGTTTTATCAAACAAAATTATCCAAGTTTATATGTAATTACTGATGTTTGTTTTTGTGAATATACAAGTCATGGTCATTGCGGAATTATTCATGATAATGATGTTGATAATGACGCTACTTTAGTAAATATTGCTAAACAAGTAATTTCGCACGCAAAAGCAGGAGTAGACATGGTGGCGCCTTCAGGAATGATGGATGGAACTATTTCTATGGTTCGTGAATCTTTAGATAATACAGGTTTTGTAAACTTGCCAATTATGGCATATTCTGTAAAATATGCATCGGCTTTTTATGGCCCTTTTAGAGATGCTGCAGATTCTGCACCAACTTTTGGTGATAGAAAAACCTATCAAATGGATCCTGCAAACAGAGATGAAGGTATGCGTGAAGCAACTTTTGATGATCAAGAAGGAGCCGATATTTTAATGGTAAAACCAGCCTTGTCTTATTTAGATATCATTAGAGATTTAAAAAATAATTTTGACAGACCAATTGCATGTTACAATGTAAGCGGAGAATACGCAATGATTAAAGCAGCCGCAGAAAAAGGTTGGATTGATGGCGAAAAAGTAATGATGGAAAGTTTACTCTCTATGAAAAGAGCTGGAGCAGATATCATTATTACGTATTTTGCAAAGGAAGCAGCAAAAATTTTGTTAAAACGTTAAATCGTTTAATTGTGTACTAGTACAATTACACGATTAAACAAATAAACCATTACACTATGAAAATGTTCAAAAAATCACAAAAATTATACGAAGAAGGATTGGTACATCTTGTTGGAGCTGTGAATTCTCCTGTAAGAGCTTTTACTTCTGTTGGCGGAAATCCGTTGTTTATCAAAAAAGCAAAAGGAAGTAAAATCATAGATGTTGATAATAATGAATATGTAGATTTAGTACTTTCTTATGGGCCAATGATTTTAGGTCATAGACATAAAAGTGTACAAAAAGCAGTGAAAAAAGCTTTGAAAAAAGGATATTCTTTTGGTGCATCAACAGAAAATGAAATAAAATTAGCAAAAATAGTTTGTGATGCTTTTCCAGGAATGGACAAAGTACGTTTTGTAAACTCTGGTACAGAAGCAGTTTTAAGCGGAATTCGTTTAGCAAGAGCATTTACAGGAAAAGATAAAATTATAAAGTTTGCTGGTTGTTATCATGGACATCAAGATGCATTATTAGTTGCTGCGGGTTCTGGTTTGGCAACGCTAAGCATGCCAAGTTCTAAAGGTGTGCCTAAAGGAGCCGTAAAAAATACTTTAGTTGCAGAATTTAATAATTTAGAAAGTGTAAAAAAACACTTTAAAGAACATAAAGATATTGCAGCAGTAATTATTGAACCTATTGCGGGTAATATGGGAGTTGTGCTTCCTGAAGATAATTTCTTAATAGAATTAAAAAAATATGTAGAATCTAAAGGAGCGCTTTTAATTGCAGATGAAGTAATGACAGGCTTTCGTTCTAAATTTGGCGGAGCGCAAGAATTACTAGGAGTTCAAGCTGATATAACGTGTTTAGGAAAAGTAATTGGAGGAGGTTTTCCTGTAGGAGCTTACGGAGCAAGAAATGAAATTATGGAAATGGTTGCGCCTTTGGGAGGAATGTATCAAGCAGGAACTTTATCTGGAAATCCTATTGCAATGGCAGCAGGAATTGCGACATTAACAGAGTTAAAAAAACAAAATCCTTATGAACATTTTGAAGAAGTTGCAAGTATTTTAGAAGTATTGTTATTAGAATCGGCTAAAAAACATAAAATTGGTTTGGTTGTAAATAGATTTGGTTCTATGATGAATCCGTTCTTTTTAAAAGGAGAAGTTACTAATTTTGTTGAAGCTCAATTATCTGATACTAAAAAGTTTGCAGTTTTCTTTTGGGAAATGATTAAAAACGGAGTGTTTTTACCACCAAGTCAGTTTGAAGCTTGGTTTTTATCATCTGCAATATCAGATAAAGATATTAAAAAAATTAGCAAAGCAATTGATGCAGCGATGTTAGCTGTTTCTAAAATGTAAAATGATAACCGCAAAGACACAAAGTTTTTGCAAAGTGCACAAAATAATCATTGATAAAAAATGACAGAGAATGAAATTTCTAAAATTATTGTTGATTGTGCTTTAAAAGTTCATAGAGCTTTGGGGCCTGGTCTTTTAGAAAGTTCTTATGAGGAATGTTTATTTTACGAGTTAAGAAAAAGAAATTTAAAAGTTGAAAAACAAAAAGCATTGCCTTTAATTTACGAAGAAGTAAAACTCGAAATAGGTTATAGAATAGATTTAATTATTGAAGATAAAGTAATTATAGAATTAAAATCAGTTGAAGCGATAAATGATGTGCATTTAGCTCAAGTTTTAACTTATTTAAAACTTTCTGATTGTAAGTTAGGATTATTGATTAATTTTAATGTTGCTTTGATAAAATATGGTATTAAAAGAGTAGTAAATAATTTATAAACTTCGCGTTCTTTGCGAAAAAACATTGCGCCTTTGCGGTTAGAAAAATGATAAAAAACGATTTATTTTTAAGAGCATTAAAAGGAGAAACTGTAGACAGACCACCAGTTTGGATGATGCGTCAAGCAGGAAGATATTTGCCAGAATTTCAAGAAATCAAGAAAAAATACGATTTTTTTACACGTTGTCAAACTCCAGAATTAGCATCAGAAATAACAGTGCAACCTATCAGAAGATACGGAATGGATGCTGCAATTTTGTTTTCAGATATTTTGGTAATTCCGCAAGCAATGAATATTGAAGTGGAAATGAAACCAAATTTTGGACCTTATTTACCAAATCCAATTCGTACTCAAAAAGACTTAGATCGCGTAATTGTTCCTGATGTTCATGAAACTTTAGGTTACGTTATGGAAGCAATTAAAGCAACCAAAGAAAAGCTAAATGATGAAGTTCCTTTAATTGGTTTTGCGGGTTCACCTTGGACAATTTTATGTTATTGTGTGCAAGGTCAAGGTTCTAAAAACTTCGATAAGGCAAAAGAATTATGTTTCACAAATCCTGTGGTTGCGCATTCTTTATTGCAAAAAATCACCGACACAACAATTGCGTATTTAAAAGCAAAAGTTGAAGCAGGTGTAAACGCTGTTCAGATTTTTGATTCTTGGGGCGGTATGTTGTCTCCGGTAGATTATCAAGAATTTTCTTGGCAATATATGCAGCAAATTATTGATGCTTTAAAAGATGAAACTCCAGTAATTGCATTCGGAAAAGGCTGTTGGTTTGCTTTAGATAAAATGGCGAAATCTGGCGCTTCTGCGTTGGGTGTAGATTGGACCTGTTCTCCAAGAAATGCACGTTATTTATCAGGAGGACAAATTACTTTGCAAGGTAATTTCGATCCAACAAGATTATTTTCTCCACCAACAGTTATCAAAAAAATGGTGCATGAAATGATTAATGAATTTGGTAAAGATAAATTAGTTGTAAATTTAGGTCATGGTATTTTGCCAAACATTCCTTTAGAAAATGCAAAAGCATTTATAGACGCTGTAAAAGAGTATAAAAGTCCGTCTTAATTTTTCTAAAAGCTTATAATTCAAACTATCAAATAGTCTAAAAAAATATAAAATTATAATTTGGGCGTTCCCTAAAAAGGTCGCGCTTTCCGTTGTATCTTTTTGCAGAAAAAGCAAAAAGGATGTCACTTCAATCGCTAACGCAAACCACCGCTAATGATTAAAAATATCGTTTTAGGAATTAAAGAATACGCCGGTGCTTTATCGCTAATTTCAAAATTAAAACTTTGGAAATTTTTTATAATTCCTATTTTAATAAGTGTTATTACGGCAGTATTAATTGGTTTAGAAGCGTACGTTTTATCAGATAATATTGGTAGTTTTATTGCTAGACTTTGGCTTTGGGATTTTGGTAAAGAAACCTTTACTGCGATCAGTAATTTTGTTGGAGGAATCATCATTGTTATCATTGGTTTAATTCTCTACAAACACATTATAATGGCTTTGTCTGCGCCATTTATGAGTGCTGTTTCAGAAAAAATTGAAAAACATTTTTATGGAGATGTAAAGCATTTACATAGAAAATCATCTTTTCAAGCACAATTAATAAGAGGAGTTAGAATTAATATCAGAAATCTATTAAAAGAACTCTTAATTACATTGCCAATTTTATTATTAAAATTTATACCCATAGTAAATATATTTTCTACAATTTTATTGTTTTTAGTTCAGGCTTATTACGCAGGTTTTGGAAATATGGATTATACTTTAGAGCGACATTTAAATTATAAAAAAAGCGTTCAATTTGTGGGTAATCACAAAGGTTTTGCAATTGGAAACGGTATCGTTTTTATGCTTTGTTTATTAATTCCTATCATCGGAATTATCATTGTTTTACCTTTATCAGTAACTGCATCATCAACAAAAACTTTAAGTTTGTTGCATACTAAACAAGAGCTATTTTATGAAAAATAAATTCTACAAATACATAGAAGATTTACAAAATACAATAACTTCTAAATTAGAAGAAGTAGATGGTTTGGCTAAATTTAAAGAAGATGTTTGGTCTAGAAAAGAAGGCGGCGGAGGAAAAACGAGAGTTATAGAAAACGGAGCCGTTTTTGAAAAAGGTGGCGTAAATATTTCTGCTGTTTATGGCGATTTACCAGAAGTTTTAAGAAATCAATTTAAAGTGAAAGAAGGAAATTTTTTTGCATGCGGATTGAGTCTAGTTTTACATCCAAAGAACCCATTTGTGCCTACAGTTCATGCAAATTGGCGCTATTTTGAAATGTATGATGATAAAGGAAATATTGTAACACAATGGTTTGGTGGCGGTCAAGATTTAACTCCGTATTATTTATTTGATGAAGATGCAACTCATTTTCATACGGTTTGTAAAACGGCTTGTGACAAACATCATCCAGCATTTTATCCGAAGTTTAAAAAAACCTGTGATGAATATTTTTGGAATTCACACAGAAACGAAGCTCGTGGAATTGGAGGTTTATTCTTTGATTATCAAAAGAAAACTGAAGAATTTTCGATTGAAGATAGATTTAATTTTGTAACAGAAGTTGGGAATAGTTTTCTAGAAAGTTATGTGCCAATTGTTGAAAAGAGAAAAGAAATAGAATTTACAAAAGAACATAAAGATTGGCAAGAAGTTAGAAGAGGTCGTTATGTAGAATTTAATTTAGTGCATGATAGAGGCACACTTTTTGGCTTAAAAACAAACGGAAGGATAGAAAGTATTTTAATGAGTTTGCCGCCAATTGTGCAATGGAAATACAATCATCATCCAGAAAAAAACTCTGAAGAAGCTAGACTTTTAGAAGTGTTAGAAAATCCTAAAAACTGGATTTAATTTGGGGTAAAAAAGGCAAAACGATACGTTTTGTCTTTTTTTTTGTTTTCAATAAATGGTTTTATCATTTGTTATTTTAATTTTAGTGTTTGTAATCTTAATACGTTGCAACTATCAATTGAAGTTAATTTTTGTATTTTACTTCAGTTTTTATAAAAAAAAGATACTTTATTTAAAGATGAAAATAGTAACAATATAAAAAATGTATTATAAAATCATATTCACCTTTTTATTTTTTGTTGTTTTAAATGTCAACTCTCAGAACTTAGATTCTATTTTTATTTCTAAAAAAGCTATTGTAAAAACAATAAAAACTGATGAAAAAAAAATACAGTTTTTATATGAATGTGGAGAGTTTTTTTACTCTAAAAATGTTACCAAATCAGAATATTTTTTAACAGAAGCGTTAGTGTTGTCTGATGGAAAGAACAATACCATGGAAGCAAATATTCTATCTAAATTAGGTTTTATTGAGAAAAATAAAGGTAATTTAAGTACAAGTCTTAGGTATTTTAATAAAGCAAAAAACATTTTTAAAATTACAAATGATTTTGAAAATTATGCTTCAATTCATTTTGATATAGGATATGTATATCGTTATAAAAATCAAAAGGAAAAAGAGTTTGAGTTTTATAAAAAAGGTATAGTTCTTAGTAAGGGAGGAAGTGGAACTCTAATAGGAAAGGGCTATTTACACTTAGGGAATTATTATACCCGGCTTCAAAAATTAGATTCATCAATTTATTATTATGACAAAGCTCTTGAAGTTTTTAAAGGATTAAAAAAAGACAATAGAGTTTATAATGTTTACAATAACTTAGCTAATACATATTACAAACAGGGAAAGTATGAACAGATAATTTTTGTTAGAAATTTAGTTTTAAAATACGCTAAAAAAGAGGGAAATAAACTACTTATAACAGTTAATTATCACAATATCGCAGCAGCTTACAGTAAATTAAGAGAATATAAATTAGCTTTAAAATACCTAGATTCTGCCATAATAGTTGCTAAAGAAAATAATTTTAAATTAAGATTATCAAAATCATATAGTTCAATTGCCAAAGTGAACTTTATGCTTAAAGATTATAAGAAGGCTTATAGATATTACGAAAAACATAAGATTTATTCAGATTCTATTTTTAACTCACAATTATCAAATACAATTAAAGAGGTTGAGCTTGAAAATAAACTTAAAATAGAAAAGAAAAATTTACAAATCGTAAATCAAGAACAGGCTTTTGAGCGGAAGTTGTATTTAATTATTTCTTTTGTTTTTTTATTATTGAGTATTCCTCTTGTTATTTTACTCTACAGAAATTCAATAAACAAAAACAAAATAATAGAAGCGAACTTAGAAAAGGAAAAAATAAAAAAAGAGGTTTTATTACAAAAATTTAAAAGATCTGAATTCGAGGTAAAAAATTTAGTTGCAGATAATTCGATGAGATTAGAGTTTTTAAAACAGCTTTTATCACAACTTAAAGATCAGAGAAAATCAATTAATTCAGATGAAGTAAAAAAATATATCAAAGATTTATCATTTAAAATTCAGCAACAAATTACAACAGAAAGTAAATTAACCTTACTGAAGAAAAAAGTAAGTTCTGTAAATGATGGTTTTGATAAAATGTTGATGACTACTTATAGTGAGCTTACTAAAACGGAAAGAGAGGTCTGTGCTTTATTAAGGTTAAATTTATCTATTAAAGAAATTGCAGTTATTAGAAATTCTAGTTCTGATGCAATTAAAGCTATTCGTTACAGAATTAGAAAGAAAATGAGTGTTCCAAAAAGCCAAAAACTAGAAATATTTATTCAAAATTTAGTTGTCTGATTTTTTTTGAGACCAATGGGTATTAGTTTAATAAATAAAAAATAATTTAAATTTTTAAGATAAATAAATACTTAATTAGCTAAATGTTAAAGTGTTATTTTTTTTATTTGTTTCTTGTTTTTCTGTTATATAAATTTTGTTACTTTTTGTTACCTAGTATTTTATTGAAATTAGAGCTTATATAATTACTTTTGAGTAGTTTTAGAAAGTAAAAATATTCCCCAAATATATTTGTATTAAAATTGTAAAAAAAGCAGCTTTTAAAAAGTTGCTTTTTTTTTAAATAGCATCAGAACTTTAATTTTTTATTAAGAATCGCTAGAATTAAGATTTTCTAAAGGATCTGGAAATCTACTTTTTTTCTGCTAGTATCAAAATTAAACTGAAAATCGAATTTTGAAAAATTGATTAAAAATAGATTCAATTTTGAAGTAAAAAGATTTTTTTACAAAGTTATATCACTATTACTTGATTGATGTACTTGTTTTAGTTTAATGAATAGATTGTAGAATTAAATTGGTTATAATTTAGTTTGTTTCTTTTAGTATTAAAAAGTACTCATAACCCATACTATAATTTTGAAAAAGCTAAACTTATAGAATTGAAAGTAGATTTAAAAATGAGGTTTCGTTCGAAAAAATAAAAAAGCAGGAAATAATATTCCTGCTTTTTTTAATTAATTCAAATAATTCAAATGATATTTTTAGATGTTTGTCATACTTTAATTGTTTTATAAAGCAAAATTACTAATTAATTAAAATTAATTATATGATAATAATCATGTATGTATTTTATTTATTATGTATTTTTTAAAGATTTCGATATTGTTTTATTGTTTTTTTTGTAATTTTTTAAATTTGTCAATCACTATGTTGATGTATTTAAACCCATAACTTTTATAAGAGAATTGTTTAATTTAAAATAGTTGATCAATTAAAATGTTTTTTAACATCAATAGCATTACTTATTTAATTTAATTATTTTTAATATTTATAGAGTAAAAATAAATTTATCGTTTCTTTTGTTTGATTTTAAGGGGTATATTTATGAATAATGTAATGTATTAAATTAATTAGATAAATTTTTCACATATTAATTTGATGTAAAATCATCGTTTTTTAGTACTTTTACAAACCTAAAATCAGTTAAAAATGGCAAGATTTGAATTAAAGTTACCTAAAATGGGTGAGAGTGTTGCAGAAGCAACGATTACTTCTTGGTTAAAAGAAGTTGGAGACACCATTGAATTAGATGAAGCAGTTGTAGAGATTGCTACAGATAAGGTTGATTCTGAGGTGCCTAGTGAAGTGGAAGGAACTCTAGTTGAAATTTTATACTTAAGAGATGCTATTGTGGCTGTTGGAGAAACGATTGCTATTATTGAAACAGATGCCAATATAGTAGGTGATGTAAAATTAGAAAAACCAAAGGTTGAAATCTCTAAAGAAGTTCAGGAAGTTGAAAAAACTATAGAAAAGGCTACTGAAATAATTGCTAAACCAATTTCAAAAACTTCAGATTCTGGTAAGTTTTATTCACCATTAGTTAGAAATATTGCCCAAACAGAAGGTGTTTCTATGGAAGAATTAGAAATTATTGCTGGTACAGGTAAAGAGGGAAGAGTTACAAAAGAAGATATTTTAAAATATGTTGCTGATAAAGGAAAATCAGCAAAAGAAATCACAGAACCATTATCTGTACAAACAAAAATAGAACCTTCTATAAAGGTAGAAAAAGCTGTTACTAAAGTTGCACCAATTTCTGTAAACGGAGAAGATGAAATTATTGAAATGAGTAGAATGGGTAAACTTGTTGCAAAACACATGGTTAACTCGATTTCAACTTCTGCACACGTTCAATCGTTTATTGAAATTGATGTAACCAATATTGTAAAATGGAGAGATAAGGTAAAAGATGCTTTCTTTAAAAGAGAAGGAGAGAAGCTAACCTATACGCCAATTTTAATGCAAGCTGTTGCATCTACTATAAAAAAATATCCATTAATTAATATTGCTGTTGATGGAGATCATATTATAATAAAGAAAAATATTAATTTGGGAATGGCTGCATCTTTAGCTGATGGAAATTTAATTGTACCTGTGATAAAGAATGCAGACCAATTAAATTTAGTAGGTATTACAAAAGCTGTGAATGATTTGGCAACTAGAGCACGAAATAATGCCCTAAAACCAGATGATATACAAGGTGGAACTTATACTGTTACAAATGTTGGTAGTTTTGGTTCTATTATGGGAACTCCAATTATAAATCAGCCTCAAGTTGCTATTTTAGCTTTAGGAGCCATTAGAAAAGTAGCAGCTGTAATTGAAACTCCAGAAGGTGATTTTATAGGAATCAGACAAAAAATGTTTGTATCACATTCTTATGATCACAGAGTTGTAAATGGTGCATTAGGGGGGATGTTTATAAATACTCTTAAAGATATTTTAGAAGCTTGGGATCCTAACCAAGATTTTTAAATTTTCTGATAATTATAAAGAAAAAACGTTTGGAAATTCCAAGCGTTTTTTCTTTTAATCGATATATTTGTAAATATAAAAATTAGTATAAATTATAAAAATCAAAGAATGAAAAAATTGTTAGTTTTATTATTAGTTGTAACGTCTACAATTAGTTTTGCTCAAGAAAGCGTTTTGTTAAGGTTGAATTATGCAAAAGGTGATGAATTTAAAGCAGAAATGAAAATGTCTCAAGAAATGGGCACCATGATGTCTATGGGGATGAGCATAGATATGAGTATGAGTGTAGTTGATGTTACAGATGATACGAACATTAGCGAAATGAAGATTACTAAGATGACAATGGATATGTTACAAGCAGGTAACGTTATGAGTTTCGATTCTACCAAAAGTGATGATGAATTAGATGAGATGGGTAAAATGATGAAAGCTCAAATGTCACCAATGTTATCATCTGTTATTACATCAAAAGGAAATAATTTAGGAGAGGTTCTAGAAGTGAAAGCCGAACCAAATGTTCCTGGAATGGATGATTTTACGAGTCAAACAAATGTTGTTTATCCTAAAGAAGCTATAAAAGTTGGTTCTACTTGGACATTTCAAAAAGATCAAAAAGGAATGATTTTAGATTTTGTTTATACAGTAAAAGCTATTTTGAAGGATAAAGTTGAACTAGATATTACAGGTACATCTTCTGGGTTAGCAACTGGAGATATTACAGGAACTATGAATATAGATAGAGCATCTGGAATTCCACTAACATCAAATATAGATATGTCACTTACGCTTCAAGGTCAAAAAATGAATTCGAAAGTTTCTATGACAATGACTAAAATGTAGGTATATACTTTCAATTAAAATAACAAGCCCTAAGAATTGATTTCTTGGGGCTTTTTTTGTTTGAGAATTTGAGAAAATAGAAAGTTTATTTTATTTTTTAGAATACAACCACCAATTCATATCTCGGGTTAGTTTATAACCTATTTTTTCATACAGCCTAATTGCAGGGTTACCTTTGGTTGTATGTAAAATGGGAAGTTTTTTTTCTTTTAAAATTTCGTTAGTAGTGTAAGAAACTAATTGTTTGGCTAATCCTTTTTTTGTGTAATCTGGATGTGTTACAACTCCGCTAATCTCAATAAAATTATCAGTTTGCATTCGCTGCCCTGTTATGGAAACAAGTTTATCGTCTTTTAATATCCCATAATATTTTCCCATGTAATAACCTCCTTTTTTATAGAATCCAGGCATTACTAACCAGATTAAGTCATAGATTTCATCAATATATTCTTCTGTTAATAAAACTATATTTTCTGTGATATCAATCTCATTAAATCGGTCTAAAACCATTTGACAACCATTAATTTTTTTCTCTAAAATTAAATTAGTATCATCAATTATAGGTACTTGATTTTCTGATACCATAAAGAATCTATCAACAATTTTTGAATATTCATTCATAGCATTAGCCGTTTTTGTTTCATCAAAAAAAGCACCGAATATAGAGGTTTCAGGATTGTAAAATTGCACTCCATCAAATTCAATTAAAAACGTATTATGAGTTTCATTTAGTGAGTACCAAACAGGGTTTTTAAGTTTTTCTTCTAAGGTTTTCATCTATAATAAATATATAAAAAAAGCTCGCAGATAGCGAGCTTTTATATAAAAATAATTTGTAAAACTTATGCTAACATGGTAACAGGGTTTTCAATAAACGTTTTTAAAGTTTGTAAAAACTGAGCACCAACAGCGCCATCTACCGTTCTGTGATCGCAAGTTAAAGTTAATTTCATTGTATTTCCAACAACTATTTGTCCATTTTTAACAACTGGTTTTTCAACAATTGCACCTACAGATAATATAGCAGAGTTAGGTTGATTGATAATAGAATTAAAATTCTCAATACCAAACATTCCTAAGTTAGAAACCGTAAAAGTACTTCCTTGCATATCTGCAGGAGCTATTTTCTTGTTTCTAGCCTTACCAGCTAAATCTCTTACTGCAGCTCCAATTTGGCTTAAACCTAATTGATCTGTGTGTTTGATAACAGGCACTAATAAACCGTCTTCTACAGCAACAGCAACGCCAACATGAATATGACTATGATACACTGTATTTGTTTCTGTCCAAGAAGTGTTTACTTGTGGATGTTTTTTCAATGCCATTGCACATGCTTTCACAACCATATCATTAAAAGATACTTTAGTGTCTGGAATTGCATTAATGATGCTTCTAGATGCCATTGCATTGTCCATATCAACTTCAATATTTAAACTGAAATCAGGAGCAGAAAATTTAGAATTACCTAAAGATTTCGCAATTGCTTTACGCATTTGAGAATTTTTAACTTCTTCAGATTTTTCTTCGCCGGCAGCAACAAATGTGTTAGCAGCAGGTTTAGCCGCTTCTACAGGTTTAGCAGCAGGAGTAAAGTTTTCGATATCTTTTTTAATAATTCTTCCGTTTTCTCCAGAACCATTTACATCTGCCAAATTAATTCCTTTATCAGAAGCAATTTTTTTAGCCAAAGGAGATGCAAAAATACGTCCTCCAGAATTATATGTAGTTGCAGTTGGAGTTGTTTCAACAACAGCTTCTACTTTTTTCTCTTCTTTGTTTTCAACCGGAGCTGCTTTTTCTGCTGGCTTAGCAGCAGCTGTGCCACCACCATTTATAATAGAAGAAACATCGGCTCCTTCTGGGCCTATGATAGTTAATAAACTATCTACAGGTGCAGTTTCACCTTCTTGAACACCAATGTATAAAATGGTTCCTTCATAGAAACATTCAAATTCCATTGTTGCCTTGTCAGTTTCAATTTCTGCTAAAATATCACCTTCTTCTACTTTATCACCAACTTTTTTAATCCAAGTAGCAACAGTACCATCTGTCATTGTATCACTTAAACGAGGCATAGTAATTACTTGCACTCCTTTAGGTATTTCGACTCCTACAGCTGCAGTTGTTTCTGTAACAACTTCTTCTTTAACTTCTTTTATGGCTTCTGTTTTTTCAGCTTTTGCATTTCCGCCAATCAAAGTAGAAATATCTTCACCTTCTTCACCAATAATCGCCAATAAAGTATCAACAGGAGAAGTTTCTCCTTCTTGAATTCCTATATATAATAAAGTTCCTTCATGAAAAGATTCAAACTCCATCGTTGCTTTATCAGTTTCAATTTCAGCTAATATGTCACCTTCTTCAACTTTATCTCCAACACTCTTTAACCATTTTGCCACAACACCTTCTTCCATGGTGTCGCTTAATCTCGGCATATTTATAACTGTAGCCATATCTTAACTTATAAAAGGATAATCTTTTTGTTCATAAACCATATCATACATCTGTTGAGGTTCTGGGTATGGAGAATCTTCTGCGAATTTCTCACATTCTTTCACCATTCTCTTTACTTCTTTGTTTATTTCTTCTATCTCGTCATCTGTTGCGTAATTTTTTTCTTTAATTACGTCTAAAACTTGAGTAATAGGGTCTATTTTTTTGTACTCTTCAACTTCGTCTTTTGTTCTGTAATGTTGCGCATCAGACATTGAGTGACCTCTATATCTGTATGTTTTCATTTCTAAGAAAGTTGGTCCATCTCCACGTCTAGCTCTTTGTATAGCTTCATCAACTGCTTCGGCAACTTTTATCGGGTTCATTGCATCTACAGGTCCACAAGGCATTTCATAACCTAAACCAAGTTTCCAGATATCTTCATGGTTTGCTGTTCTGTTTACAGAAGTTCCCATTGCATACCCATTGTTTTCAACAATAAAAATTACGGGTAATTTCCATAACATGGCCATATTAAACGCTTCATGTAAAGAACCTTGTCTTGCTGCACCATCACCAAAACATGTTAAAGTAACAGCGTCACTTCCTTTGTATTTGTCTGCAAATGCTAAACCAGCACCTAACGGAATTTGTCCTCCGACAATACCATGACCACCATAAAAACGAAATTCTTTAGAGAAAATATGCATAGAGCCTCCCATACCTTTTGAAGTACCGGTTACTTTACCATACATTTCAGCCATAACACGTTTAGGATCTTCTCCCATACCAATTGGTTGTACGTGATTTCTGTATGCTGTAATCATTTTATCTTTCGATAAATCCATTGCATGCAATGCTCCTGCAAGAATAGCTTCTTGACCATTATACAAGTGTAAGAATCCTCTTACTTTTTGTTGAATGTAAACTGATGCTAATTTGTCTTCGAACTTACGCCAGAAAAGCATGTCTTTGTACCAATCTAGATAGGTTTGTTTGGTGATTTTTTTCATTCTTAGGAATTGTTGTTTGTTTAATCGTTTAAGCAGATGATATTTTCTATAATCCGAAGTACAAAAATAGCTGTTTTTTAAGGAATAAAAAAATTAGAGTTTTTTAAATTAGCGAAAACGATTTCGTTAACTATTTATTTGTCTTTTGCTATGATTATAGTAGCTTTTGCATCGGTTGCTAAATTCCATTCATTAGATGAAATTAGCTCACCTGCATCATTATAGACTTTAAAAGCTGCGGTATTTGGCCCAGAAGTTCCTTGATTTAAAGCTTTAAATGCAATTTTATTTAGACCAACATCTAAAGGGATATTAAATTTTTGATAATTACTAGTTAATATAATATTATGAACAACAGGAATATCATTTACAAAAATGGTAATTCTATCTCCATCAGGATATTGAAAATCTCTACAAATGATATTTACACTTTTAGAATCTGTTCTAAAACTTCCAAGATCTTGATCTATTTTTGGAATTAAATACTGACCATTAATTTTTTGGAATGATTTTAAGAAATGTTCTTCATTTATTTTTTCTTGAGTTAGAATGCCTTTGTTTTTTAAATCATCTTCTTTTTGTTTTTCTTTTAGCTTCTTATTTTCTTCGTCAAAAGCTTTTTTAAATCCATCAGAACCATCTAAATCTATAGCTTTTGGTTGTGAAACCTCTTTAGAGTTTTTTAAAACAATAGATTTTATTTTACCTTTTTCTTTGTCACCATTATTACTATCTAATTGTGCAAACAAAGTTGTACTAAAGAGAACACCGAACAAAAAAAGGAATGATTTTAAAAATGATTTCATTGATATATAATTTTCTGTCATAATTATACAAATATAATGCCGTAAACTTTTGGAGCTGTTTATAAACTGTTAAAAATTAGCCTTTAATAGGAAAGTTAAAATAAGTACTTGGAAAAGGTTCGTTTCTTAACGTAAAATGCCACCACTCATTTTCATAGGGTCTAAAGTTATTTTCTAACATTATTTTGCGTAAAAATAATCTGTTTTCTTTTTGATTTTCTGATATGTTTTTATGAAATGGATGAGATTCAATTCCAAAAAAATCATACGGACTTCCCATATCTAATTCTATCCCTGTTTTTGCATCAACAATTGTTAAATCTACCGTGCTACCTCTTGTATGACCAGATTTTGATGCAATATATCCTCTTTCAAATAATTCTGATTTTGGCACTTCTGGATAATATTCTTGTTTTTTTAAGGTGTCGTTTAAAATTCTAGCCCATTTTACAAAATGATCAACAGCTTGTTGAGGTCTATAGGCATCATATATTTTAAGACTTAATCCTTTTTTAGATAATTCTATTTGTACTTTGTGTAAAGCATCCGCAGTTTCTTTGGTCACAATTACACAGTTTTCATGATAGCCTTCAATCGTTTTGCCAATAAAGTTATTGCTAGATAAATATCTTAATTCAGATTTAATTGTAGGATCAATTTCTGATAAAAAGACAAAACCTTTTGGCATTTGTTGCGCGTGTAAAGAAAGGCCGATACAAAAAGTAAATAATAAAATTAATTTTTTCATACTTCAAAAATACAAAATAGATTTTATCCAAATTAAATTAGAAAATTCTTTATTTTTGTGCTTTATGGAAGAACTTACTTTAACAACGCCAGCGCTTTTGTTTTCTGCAATATCACTAATAATGCTTGCATATACAAATCGCTTTTTAGCATATGCATCAGTTATCAGAAATTTGCATGGTAAATATTTAGAAAGTAAAGATGCATCATTATTAAGACAGATAAAAAATTTAAAATTGCGCCTAAGTTTAACAAAATGGATGCAAATTTTTGGAATTTCTAGTCTTCTTTTTTGTGTACTAACAATGTTTATAATTTATATTGATTATCATACTATTGCAGAGTATGTATTTGGTATTGCTTTAATATTATTAATTATTTCTTTGGCACTTTTAATAAAAGAAATACATATTTCGAATGAAGCTTTAAAACATCATATTGCTGATATTGAAGAGTATTTAGAAAAGAAATAGTTTTTGAATTCTAAAAATTAATAGAAAAATCAATTAAAAAATGTCTAGGTAAAATGCTACTTCTAAAAATAGTGGTAGCATAATCTGTTACTTGAACATCTTGAAAACTATTTTCATTTAAAATATTTTTTACAACCAAACCAATGTTATAATCTCTTGTTTTGTATCTTAAATTAAAGTCTATAAAATTATAATTAGTAGCGTTTTTTAAATTTGGATAAAAGAAATTATACGATATTTCTGAAAACAATTTATTTGTTGGTGTTATAATTGTTTTAAAAGTATTGTTGATGAATGCATTGTTGAAAATAGAATTATTTGTGTTATTTTCTGATAATGTACTGGTATAAGAAAAATCATTTTGAAAATTAAAAATGCCATCAAAAGCTGTTTTTGCAAAAAGATTTAAATTTAATCCTTTATTTGTATTTTCTCTTAAACTTGAATTATTTACAATGTTTTTAAAATTATAAATAGAATAATTTGAAGAGAATTTTAAAGTAGATTCTATAAAAGGTAGGTATTTAGATATGTTAAAGTTTAAACTATAAATACTATTATATTCTGGTAAGAAAAAATAAGAAAGTTGCATAGTGTCTTCATTTATAGTTGAATTCGAAAAGAAGTTTCCTTTTACGCGGTTTGCATTTATGCCTAAATTCATTTGAAATTGATCGTATAAATTATTGTTAAAATAATACATACTTAAATTTTGAGATTTTTGTAAACTTAAATCTGGCTTGTTGGTTTTAGTTACCCTATTGTTAATTAATATCTGATTCGGAAATAAATAATCTTCCACATTTGTAGAGTTCTCTACATAAATTTTTGATACAATAAACGAGACCCTATTTATTTTATAGTTCGTTTCAAAACTTGGATTTACTATCAAATTGGTTTGATTTAATTTACTTTCGTCCGCATAATTTTCCAATTTTTGAGATACTAAATTAAGGTATATTTTAGGTGTAAATGTCCAATTACCCTGGTTAAAACTATAGTTAACGGAAGTATATAATTTTGATTTAAAATAGGTAACATCATTAATATTTTCTGATTTAGCATGGTTTAAACTTGAATTAAAATCGGTATTATTTAATAAACTGCCGAATACAAATTTATATTTATTGTTTTTTTTATCCCTTCCAAATAAAAGTCCGTTTATATCTGTATGGATTTTTGATGATTTAATATCCTGAAAATTTAAATTATTGCTTGTTGTTAGATTGTAATTTTGATCTAAATTTTGTACAATATTTTTTATTTTAAGCTGATAAGCTTTGTTGTCTAAAACTTTTTTTGTGTAGACAAGAGCTTGTTTAAAAATTAAATCGTTGCTGTTTAAAAGTGAATTAAACTGATTGTTGTTATTAGAGTTGATCGTATTACTAGTAGTAATTTCTTCGGATGTTAAACTAAAATCATATTCTAGATTAGAATTTTTAGTTAGCAAATAATTGATATTGAAATCTGTTCTTATTTGTGTTGGTTTTTTATAAATAGCAATACTATCAAAAGTGGTAAAGTTTGTATTGTTAAAACTAAAATTATTTGTAATAAATTGATTATTAGTAATTTTGTCTTCTAAATAGTAAAGGTTTATTTTTAATTTTGCTTTATTATTAAGTGTCACTAAATTATTTATGTTTGTAAAAAGCTGATTGTTGATATTACTTTTTTCATTATTAATACTAAATTCTGGTATTACTTTATGAATTTTAAAATTCTCATCAGTATAATTTTCCATGTTAATACTGCTATCAGAATAATTAAAAGGAGTAAGATTATCACCAACATTATTATATGAAAAGGTAGAGAAATTTTTATTTTTTTTAGTAATACCAATAAAATTAGTGTTTAGATTACTTGCTATTTTATCACTAAACATTCCTAATTTAATGTCAGAACTTCCAGATAAATCTATTTTATTATTTTTCAACAATAAATTTAGCACAACTTTATCTGAGTTTTCAATACCTTTTAAAAGTGGATTTTTAGAGTATTTGTCTATGGCTTCAATACCCTTTATAATATCAATATTTATATTTTTTGTTCCAATTGTATAATTTTCATCAAATAAATTATCTCCTTCTAAAAGTACTGTTTCAATAAATTTACCATTGTATTTTATTTTACCAGAATTATTATTTACTTCAATACCAGGTAGTTTTTTAATAATATCAATAACTTTTCTTTCAGAGCCATCTTTGTATGCGTCAATATTATAAACGATGGTGTCTTTTTTAATTTCGAATCTTTTTTTAGAGGTAACTATAACTTCATCTAAAGAAGTAATAGCATCTTTAATTAAAATAAGTTCTAAATCATACTGCTTGTTACTATTAATGTTTTCTATTTTTTGTTCATAATTTTGATACCCAAAAACTTTAGTTTCTAATAATAAATTCTTGTATGTTTTTTTTATTTTAAATGTAAAACGACCATCATAAACCACTTTAAAATCTAATATTTCATTCGTTAAAAGGTCTTTTAAAATGATGTTTGATGAAGTTGTAATATTTTTATTATTGGTGTCTTTTAAAATACCATTAATTGATTGAGATTGTAGGGAATTAGAAAAAACTAAAATAAAGTAAATAAATATATATTTTCTTATCATCTTGTTTTATTACATTTTTATTGATGATAGTGCTTTAGTTTTTTCTTATATTAGTTATTATTTTTTTTACGTTATAATCAGGGTCATCTTCTTCAATATACCTTTCTAGTCTAATTTTTGGCGTTGTTATAAGTGTATTTGTATTGTTATATTTACTTACATTAATAGCTTTTTCTTTATATAGATTTTTAAATTCAACCCAACTATAAAATTCTTTTTCATCAGCAAAAGGATTGCCATAATCGTTGATGTTTTCTGTTGTATTAATTTTTAAACTAGAGGCTTCAACAGAATAATAACCATCTGTAGTATCTGCTTTTAATATCATACCAGGCAAACCATCTAATTTCCAAGGACCTCCAGCTTGTAAATCTGAAGCAAACCAAACCTTATAGTTTCTACCTCTAAAGTTGGTTTCGGCTAAATTACATTTATAGCCAAGGATTGTTATGGTATCTTTTTTTATTTGCCAATTAAAGTTGTTAATTGAATCTTTAATAAATTTAAAACGAAAACTAATAAGGTCTTTAGATATCATCTCATTTTTTTTATAATCTTTAAATAGAAAATCATTATTCTTTGAACTGTTTTTTGGCTTAAAAATAATTGAATTTTCGCTATTTTCTTTGTCGTTTTTTAATGTTGTGTTTTTAAAATAGATACTATAATGCGTATTTATTTGTAGTTGATAGGTGGCTTGCCAATTAATATGGATGCTATCAGACCTAATTATAGATTGATATTCAATTTCTATTGTTTTTTGGGCAAATGATATTTGAAAAATAAATAATGTTATTAATAAAACACTTGACTTCATTTTTTTTAGATTTAAATTAAAAAAGCTAAATATTACTTAAAACTAAGTAATTTTTCATAAAATAAATTTTTAAAATTTGTGAGTTCCAAATATATATATATATATATATACCGTAAAATCAAAATTTATTTAAAAATATTCTAAAAAAAAAACATTTATTATTTCTTTGGCACTTTTAATAAAAGAAATACATATTTCTAATGAAGCTTTACAACATCATATTGCTGATATTGAAGAGCATTTAGAGAAAAAATAATAGGATTTGGGTTTTACTTCATTCTAACTAAAGGATGATTTAAACCACCAACTTCATTTTTAATAACTTCAAACTTGTCTATACTTTCAAAAAGTTTGGTTAGGTTTTTAAAACCATAACTTCTTGGGTCAAAACTTGGATCAATTTTTCTGATATTTAAACCTAACGTAGAAATATGTGCTTTGTCTTCTTCATTTAAAGAAATGTCAAAAGCTTTATCAATTGTTTTAGAATCTTCTTCGGATAATTTAATCTTTTTGGCAACTGCTTTTACCTTTTTAGTTGGCGTTTGTTTTTTTGATTTAGGTGTTTTTGTTTCATTTTCTACGGCATCTTCTATTTCTTCGATCTCATCCGATTTTAAATTTTCTGTATAGGTAAAAACCTCGCATGATTTTACAAAAGCAGTTGGTGTTTTTTTCTCTCCAATACCCATTACAAACAGGCCTTCCTCTCTAATTCTTTTAGCTAAACCTGTATAATCACTATCGCTAGATACAATACAAAAACCTTCTGTATTTTTTCCATGAAGAATATCCATAGCATCAATTATAAGCGATCCATCCGTAGAATTTTTACCCGTTGTGTAAGAGAATTTTTGAATAGGACTTATAGAATGTTGGTTGATAATTGCTTTCCAACTATTCATTTGTTGTGAGGTCCAATCGCCATAAATTCTTCTGATAGTTGCTTTACCATATTTAGAAACTTCTTCAATAATTTCTTTTATTAGTTTAGGTTGTGCATTGTCTCCGTCTATAAGTACAGAAATATTAAATCTATTTTCCATGGATGTATAATAAGTTTTTAAAAAATAATAAGTTGATAAAAGCAACTGTTAATGAGATATCAACATTGGTAGCTAATTTAAATAAAATTAAATTGGTAACAAATTAAAAGGTATGCTAATATTGTTTCTAAATCGTTTAAAGTAAGTTGATAAATCAATAAAACGAGTGTTTTTTTTTCTTTTTTAAAACGAGTATTTTACTTCAAATTTGTAAAAATAACTAATGACCAAAGTAGTTCGCTATTCCGCTTAATATACTTTGTACAGCATAAGAAGCCAAAATTAAGCCCATAATTTTACTAATAACGGTAATTCCGTAATTTCCAATTTTATCTTGTAATTTATTTGCAGTGAGTAAGATTAAACAGGTAATTCCTATCACTAATAAAACAAGTAAGGTTGTAATTGTTTGCTGTTGAATTGAATATAAATGATTATCTGTTAATAAAACTACAGCCATAATTGCACCTGGAGATGCAATTGACGGAATTGCGATAGGGAAAACCGTTACGTGTTTATAGTCTGTAATTTTATTTTTTTCTTGTTCTGGTTTTCCATCACCAAAAATCATTGTTAAGGCAAAAAGAAAAAGGATGACACCGCCAGAAATTTGAAAAGCATCTAATGAAACAGACATTCCTTCTAAAATTAATTGTCCGATTACAATAAAAAATAGAAGTATCAGAAATGATATTACAGAAGCGCGAATTGCTATTTTTCTTTTATGAACTAAATCAAATTCTTTTGTAGCTTCTAGATAAACAGGTATGGATCCGATAGGATCTATTACTGCAAAAATAAAAAATATCGATGTTAAAATTTCAATCATACTTATTTAATTCTTTTAGCATATGTTGTGAAAGATAAACCTTGTTGCCCAATTGTAGAGCTCATAATTCCTTCAAATAAAGGTTCTGGACAGTTTTTAGGAATCTTCCATTCAAAAATAAAGTTAGAGCCTGTACCGCCAACAACATCAATTTCATCAATAATAATTTCTGTAGTTTCCATAGGAGCCAGATATATTGGAAAATCAAAATACGTTCGCACTAATTTTCCATGCGTATCATAATAAACCGCTTTTGTTATGTAAATAGAATCAGTATCGCTTGTATTACGCAAACTTGCCATGGCAGTTAAATTATGTGTTTTATGCTCAGACATGCTATAAATTTGCGAATAAATAGAAAGATACGATTTTCCATTTTCTAGCGAATCTTTAGATTTTAAATTTGCTGTTCTTTTAGACCAGTTTTCTGGATTGATAGAGCTTATTTCCTTCTGATTATTACAACTAAGAAGGAGTGAGGCAAATAGTAGATATATAAATTTTATTTTCATAGGATGCTCAATTTATTTAGTTGAGTTTTAAATTTGTAACAACACTAAGATAATTTTTTAAGATGAGTTACAAGTTTCATTACCGATGGAAAGTTAAAATAAAAAAATTAAAGAGCTTGTTTTTAAAACGGTTTTAACAAAAAAAAGTAAGCGCCGTTTTATACAAAACGACGACTTACCAAGTAAACTAATAAAACCAAGTATTAGTAAAATATTAGAAGTTAGCTTTCTAATAACTTTTTATTCTGTAAAAGGCTGATGATTATAACTCAACACTCTTTTTAATTTCCATTCATTGTTTTCTAAAAGCCACAAATGAGTAAAATCTGCAATTCCTACTGTTTTCATTTCTCCATCAATCTTTTGTTGAAACGTATGTTTTCCTTTCTGAATTGCGCCATACAATTTGTTGTCCTTTTTCATTTCAAAAACTTCTAAAGATTCGCTAACCAGGCTTCTTTGGTTAACTCCAGGATCTGAACAAATATTATTTTTCATAGCCATTATAAATTCTTCTTTATTTTGAATGCCTCCAATATCATGATAGAATTCAAATTTTTCTGATACAATTGGCGATAGCTTTTCTAGTTCGCATTTATTAAAAACTCTTTCAAAAATAATGCTGTCTTTCGATTTTAGAGTTTTATATAATTCTGAATTTTTATCCACTTGTGCAGCGCTCATCAAACTATATAAGAATATAGCAATTGCAAAAAGTGTTTTTAAAATGATGGAGTCTTTAAATGGAGTAAATAATGAGTTCATTGTTGGGTTGGTTTACGTTTATTTTTTACTTTATTCGGCAGAAACACTTCCACCAGAAGTTGTTGTTTTATTAATTTTTTTAGGGTTTCCTTTAAAATCAATATCTCCACCACTGGTAGCTTTACCATCCATTTTTTCTGATGCATACACATTAATATCTGCACCGCTTGTTACTATTGCAGTTACATTTTTGCTTTGTAATTTAAAAGCATCAATAGACGCACCGCTGGTTGCTTTAGAAATATGTGTATTAGAAATACCAGATATAGCAATGTCTGCACCGCTTGTGGCAACGGTTTCTATTGAATCTGCATCCACAGAAATATTGATTTCAGCACCACTTGTTGCGCTTACCGTTAAGTTTTTAACAGTAAGAGTTTCTTTAGTATACACTTCAGCGCCACTGGTAGCAGCTACAACTTCAACTTCTTTTATGGTTACATATATTTTTCTTGCTTTTGCTTTCCAAATATTTTTTTCTGAATAAATGGTTAACACGCCATCTTTAACTTCCGTTTTAATAAGTTCGTGTAAATTTTCATCTGCTTCAACTGTAATTTTGTTTTTTGAGCCTTGAGAAATATACAATTCTAAACCAGAACTTACTTTCATTGCAGTAAATGGTTCTTTTTTAGTTCTGTCTTCTATGGTTACATTTCTGTTTCCTGTTGCACTGTTAAACATGTTTGAGTTACAAGAGCTTAAAAGAGTTGCAACAAATAATACGATTAAAATTTTAAAGGTTGTAGTTTTCATCATCTTAGTTTTATATTAGTTTTCAAATTTATTTTAAAAGAAGCCTAAAAAATAAGTTTTTATACCGAGTTGTTCATTTTTTAGGCTGAATTGTCTTTTAAAGTGTTTCTTCTAATTGATCGCTTACTTTTTTTATGATTTTCTCTTTAATCACTTCTTTTATTTCGCTCATATCATCGGTACAATCTGTACATTTTAAAGTGCTTTCTGTAACTTTAAAATGATGATTTACCATGTCTTTGTCATAAATATCGCCTTCATTATCTACGTCATTTAAAAAGTGTTTTGTAGAGTTATCAAAATATACAAAAGCATTTTCTGAAACATATATGGTGATATTTATTTCTTCATCCTTCCACATATTTTTATATGCTGATAAAAAGTACGCATCTAACACAATTGTTTTGTTAACAACTTCGTATTTGTACTGCATGTTTTTAGCATTTTCGCTTGCATTTCTTTTGTTGTTGCCTCGAGATTCTTTTTGAATAATTACATAGCTTTCATCCGTAGCACTTCTTTTTACATCTACTTTTATGTAGTTAGAATAGGTCATCATTTTACCATCTATTTGCACTTCTTCTTGCGATGAATCTCTTCTTAAATTATGACGATAAAAAATGGTGTCATCATTAATCATTTTTATTTTTAAAGTATCATTTTTAACAATATTTAAAGTATTATTTTCGGTAGATTGTCCATAAGTAGAGTACGAAGATCCATATTCTAAACCTGTAAAAATCAATGTTAATAAGGCTGCAATCCAAATACCTAAAAGAGTTAAAGATGCTGGTTTGCTAAGTTTTCTTACACTGCTTGATAAAATTCGTAAGCCTAAAATAAATAAGCTTAAAAACGGAATTCCGATTAACAAAAAGCCACTTAAAGTAAGCAACCATTTCGGAATTACAGAGTCATAGAAAAACGGTGGATATTGTAAAAACTCACCATCAACATGTAACCATTCTAAACTACCAATAGAAAATCCGCCAATAATAAGCGATAAAATAACGGCTGCAGAAACAAATATGATAATGATCCCAATGAACTTACCAATTACTTTAAAAATGGCAAGAATAATTTTTCCTACAGTTTCTAATAAATCTTGTAATCCGTTATTTTTTTTTGTCTTTGATGAAAAAGTTTGATTCATTTTTTCTGAAAACTCGCTTGCGCCATCTTTTATTTTTTCGGATGCTTTGTTTGCAAATTCTGATACATTTTCAGAGACATTATGAAATTCTTTCCTGATTTTTTTCTCAATATTATCGATGTTTACTGGTTCGCCTTCCATTTGTAATTTTTCTGCCGTAGTCTTAGCTTCTGGCAATAAAATCCAAAGAATTATGTAAATTAAAACTCCAAAACCAGCTCCAAAAAACAAGGCTAATAATCCTAAACGTACCCAAATAGTATCTATATCAAAATAATGCGCAATTCCAGAAGCAACTCCTCCTAAAAATTTATCATCGCCATCTCTAAATAATTTTTTTCCAGAAGTGTTATTTCTGGTATAAGAATAAGAAGATTCGTTATAAGATTCATCTGTTTCTGCATAATCTTCTGGCTGCCCCATTATTTTAATAACATCATCAATATCACTTTCATTAACAACTTGTCTGGCGTCTGTGATTTTTTCTGATAAAAGCTCACTAATTCGTGCTTCTATATCGGCAATAATTTCGTTTTTTCCTTGAGGATCATCGCTTAAAGATCTAGCAATAGATTCTAGATATCTTCTTAATTTCTGATAGGCTACTTCATCAATGTGGAAGAAAAATCCGCCTAAATTTATATTGATTGTCTTATTCATTTGTAGTTGATTTTTTACTAGTTACTTGGTGAACTGAATTTACTAAATTATGCCATGTTTTGTCTAATTCTTTTAAAAACATGCCTCCGTTTTCTGTTAATACGTAATATTTTCTTGGTGGTCCTGAGGTTGATTCTTCCCAACGATACGTTAATAAACCTGCGTTTTTTAAACGAGTTAGTAACGGATAAATGGTTCCTTCAACCACGATCATCTCTGCACTTTTTAAGCTCGATAGAATTTCAGAAGTATATGCATCACCATTTTTTAAGATGGCTAAAATGCAGAATTCTAAAACACCTTTTCGCATTTGTGCTTTTGTGTTTTCAATCTTCATGTATGTGGTTTTTATTTTATAAATTTTATAGTAAAAGGGTATTTGTAACTTTCGCCTTCTCTAGCTTTTTTTGATGCAATAATGACTAATGCAATTCCTATAATGTAGATGATTCCTGTAATCGATCCGAGGCCAATAAACCCAATAATAGGATCAAAATCAAAGTCATAATTGAAGCTGTTATCATTCCAAAAATTATGACTATTTCTAAAAATAGCTCCTAATGCAAAAGGAATAAAAGTTAAGGTTAAAAGAAAAACATAAAGTGTATAACTAATATTAAAGTTTACAGCCTCTTTGCCATGTTCGTCTAAAAAAGTACTTCTATCTTTTAAACTTTGCCATGCAATTAACGGGGTAATGATATTACCAAAAGGAAATATAAAACCTGCAAAAGCAGAAATGTGTATTAAAAAAGCATTGGTGTTTTCGTTGTTTTTTTTCATGACTAAAAGTTTGTTATAATACTTGCTTATACAAATATATATCCTAAAGAAGGTATTGTGCAATGCATAGTACTAAAATTAACATTTTTTTAACATTTTTATTTTCTTATTTTATTGGGCAAAAAGTGGTAAATTGCCAGTAAATACAAGACTTATGAAGATTACTCCAAGTAAAATAAATACATTTATGTTTTTTAAGATGCCATTGGGTTGGTGGTCTGGAATGCGAGTAATAAGATTAACAGACACCACTGCAATTGTAAAAATCAGACATGCATGGATGAATCAAAATCCGTTTAAAAGTATGTTTTGGGCAGCTCAAGGGATGGCTGCAGAAATGACTACCGGAGTTTTAGTAATGCAAGAGATAGAAAAATCTAAACGTAAAGTTTCTATGTTAGTTACACATCAAGAAGGAGATTTTTTTAAAAAAGCTACAGGTAAAATTATTTTTACATGTTCAGGAGGAAATCAAATTAAGGAAGCAATTGAAAAATCAGTAAAAACAGGAGAAGGACAAGTTATTACTTTAATTTCTGAAGGTAAAAATGAAGATGGAGTAGTAGTTTCTAATTTTAAATTTCAATGGAGTTTAAAAGTTAAGCAATAGTTTTAAGGTCTTCTATTAGATCGCAGTAGAGAACTTAAATTTCTAAAAACAAGAAACTTTTCGATTTAGTTGAAATGAAAAATTTAAAACGCTGTACTTTTTAGATATCTAGTTTTCCTTTTTATATGCTGTAGGTCTTTCTTCGTTATAATTGCAATCTTGAAAAATTCCACAAGAAACATTTGTACGAGCTAAAGATTTTGTCTCTTCAAATTTCTTAGCTAAAGCTTCTATTTCTGGAGATAAATATTTCATAGTTAGTTTTTTTAATTTGAATATAATCTTAATTTAAATTTAGCTCAAAAGTAGTATTTTATATAAATTAGTATGACAAGTAAGAGTTAATTTATTGTTATAAGTGCTATTTTTTAACCATCTTAATTAAAAATTAATTTTTTTGTAACAAATTCTTTAATGAACCTTCTAATAATAAATAACTTTTAAATTATCATAATATGTATCAAGATAAATCACCAAGATATTCATCAAATAATAATAATAGTATAAAAGCGCATGAAATCGATTATCAGATTTTTGGCGAAGAAATGCAATTTGTAGAAATAGAACTAGATCCGCAAGAAGGTGTTGTGGCAGAAGCAGGAACTTTTATGATGATGGATGACAACATTAAAATGAATACCATTTTTGGTGATGGTTCTAATCAAGAAACAGGATTATTAGGAAAAATATTTTCTGCTGGAAAAAGAATTTTAACAGGAGAAAGCTTATTTATGACCGTTTTTACAAACGACGGAATTGGTAAAAAACAAATTTCATTCGCATCGCCTTACCCCGGTAAAATTATTCCTTTAGATTTAAGAGAATTTGGCGGAAAATTTATCTGCCAGAAAGATGCTTTTTTATGCGCTGCAAAAGGTGTATCGATTGGAATCGAATTCTCTAAAAAATTAGGAAGAGGTTTATTTGGTGGCGAAGGTTTTATTATGCAAAAATTAGAAGGCGATGGTTTAGCATTTATTCATGCTGGAGGAACCATGGCAAAGAAAGTTTTAAAACCTGGCGAAGTTTTAAAAGTTGATACGGGTTGTATTGTTGGTTTTACGAAAGAAGTGGAATATGATATAGAATTTGTAGGCGGCATAAAAAATACAGTTTTTGGTGGTGAAGGATTGTTTTTTGCAACCTTACGCGGACCAGGAACAGTGTATATACAGTCTTTACCTTTTAGTAGATTGGCTGGCAGAGTTTTGGCAATGGCGCCTCAAACAGGAAACGGAACTAGAGGAGAAGGCAGTGTTTTGGGTGGATTGGGTAATTTGCTAGATGGCGATAATCGATTCTAATCATAAAGTACAAAACATAAAAAATCCCAAACATCGTTTGGGATTTTTTATAGTAAAATATTTTTGTAAAAATTAAGCTTCCATAGAATGATAAACGTTTTGCACATCATCATCTTCGTCTAATTTTTCTAATAATTTCTCTACATCAGCTTGCTGCTCTTCGGTTAATTTTGTTGTAGTCGTAGGGATTCTTTCAAAACCAGAAGATAAAATTTCAATATTATTATCTTCAAAATAGGTTTGTATAGAGCCAAATTGCTCAAACGGAGCATATATAATTACTCCTTCTTCATCATCAAAAATTTCTTCTACTTCAAAGTCAATTATTTCTAATTCTAACTCTTCTAAGTCCATTTTGATATCTTCTTTTTTGATGGTAAAAGAGCAAACATGATCAAACATAAAAACAACAGATCCAGAGGTACCTAAATTTCCATCGCATTTATTAAAAGCAGATCTAACATTAGCAACAGTTCTATTATTATTGTCTGTAGCTGTTTCAACAACAATTGCAATTCCGTGAGGTGCATAACCTTCAAATAATGCTTCTTTGTAATTCGCAGTATCTTTATCCGAAGCTTTTTTTATGGCGCGTTCTACATTTTCTTTAGGCATATTCGCCGCTTTCGCATTCTGAATTACTGCACGTAAACGAGAATTTGTTTCAGCATTTGGTCCGCCATCTTTAATAGCCATTACAATATCTTTACCAATTCTGGTAAAAGTTTTTGCCATCGCTGACCAACGCTTCATTTTACGTCCTTTTCTAAGTTCGAATGCTCTACCCATTTCTAATGATTATTTTCTGTAAATTATTTAACAGGCAAATATAAAAATTTGAACGTTGATTTACAATTATTTTGGTTGATGATTTTATACTAAATATACCTATTTGTAAGTATTGACTTCTTGCTAAATTTCAAATATTTTTACTCAAACTTTAAAATAAATGATTATGAAAAAAATTACTTTTTTATTTTTTGTATTGGTGTCTGTTACCTTGTTTGGGCAGAACAAATTAACTTCAAGCGTTCGTGAATATTTTGATGGTTCAAATTGGTCAAACAGTGGTAGATCTGAATATACTTATGACGACAATAAAAACTTAACAAAAGAAACAGAGTTAAGTTGGGATTATTTAACCTCTCAATGGAAGGAGTCCTATGCAACAAATTATGTGTATAATTCTGACAACAAAGTTATAACAGAAACTTATGAAAATTTCGATTCAGATGGTAACAGTACAGGAGAACAATATAGAACTATAAATACATATAATTCTAGTGGCAACCTAATTCAAATTTTAAATCAAGAGTTTACAAACTCTATTTGGATAAATGAAGGTAAATTTGATTTAACCTATACCAATAATAAACTTACTGCTGCTTTAGGTTATGAATGGGATGGTTCTGCTTGGGTTTTTGGTGATGATGATTCATTTAAAATGGCTATAAGCTATGATGCAAATGGAAAAATTAGTTTGTCAGAAACTTATGAATGGAATGGAACTGCTTGGGTTGATGCTGATAAAACTGTTTATACATATGATGCTAATAATAGATTGATTGTTGAAGATGGACAAACTTGGGATGGAACAAATTGGGTTTCTGAGTATAAAAATGAATATACCTATGATGGGAATGGAAATACGGTAACAGGTATAGAATCTTATTTAGAGGATGATGTTTTTACAGCCCAACCAATGGAAACCTTCACTTTTGATACTTCTCAATTAATGGCTAATTTTGCGCATCCTTTTAGAGATAAAACAGGTCTTGATGTTATATTTCCGTCGTATTTATTTGTAAATAAAATTCTTAGCAGATCTTCTGATAGTTATAGAACAATTTATAATTATAACGAATCTACAGCAAATTTAAATGCTTTTAGTTTGGTAGATTTTGCAGTTTATCCAAATCCAACAAACGCTTTTTTAACTATTGATGACAGCAATTTTACATTAAAAACGGTTGAGGTTTTTAATCTTTTAGGAAAAAAGATATTGATTTCTACTAAAAATCAATTAAATGTTGAAACCTTAGTAAATGGCATTTATTTGTTAAAAGTACAAGATGATAAAGGAAATATTTCGATAAAAAGATTTGTAAAAAAGTAGTATTCAACTATTATAAGAATCCCTCAAAAAAAAAAGACCTTTCAATTTTTAAAATTGAAAGGTCTTTTTGATATATGTAAATGTTTATTTTAATAAATCATAAGACTGTTTTGCAATCTCAATTTCTTCATTTGTTGGAATTATTAAAATCTTAACATTAGAATCTTTAGATTGAATTTCTCTAATTTCTTTAGATCTAATTTTGTTTTTTGTAAGATCTAAATCAATCCCTAAAAAGAATAAGTTTTTACAAGCCAATTCTCTCATCAAAGCAGAGTTTTCTCCAATTCCGGCAGTAAAAACAATAGCATCTAATCCGTTTAAAACAGCAGTATAAGAACCAATATATTTTTTAATTCTATAGGCAGCTAAATCTAATGCATTTTGGCATTTTTCATCGCCATTTTCTGCAGCTTCACCAATTTCACGTAAATCAGAAAAACCGGTAAGACCTTTCATCCCAGATTCTTTTTGCAATAAATTATTAACTTCATCAATAGATTTATTTAATTTATTCATCAAAAAGAAAATAACAGATTGATCAATATCTCCAGAACGAGTACCCATCACCAAACCGTTCATTGGGCCAAATCCTAAAGAGTTTTCAATGCTTTTTCCTTCTTTAATTGCAGACATGCTACAACCATTACCTAAGTGAATCGTAATTATTTTTTTTGATTTTACGCCTAAATATTCAATTGCTTTTTCCGAAACATATTTATGACTTGTACCATGAAAACCATATGCTCTAATTTTATGGTCGTCTAAATATGAAGTTGGTATTGCATATTGATACGCTTCTTTTGGCATTGTTTGATGAAATGCGGTATCAAAAATAGCAATTTGTTTTGCAGATGTAAAAATAGTTTCTGCAATTTCAATTCCTGTTAAATTTGCAGGATTATGAAGAGGAGCTAAATCAAATAAATTGCGAATGCTCTCTTTAACTTCTTTATTTACAACAACTGTTTTACTAAATTTACTTCCACCATGAACAACTCTATGCCCAACAGCTTCAATTTCATCAACAGAATTTATGACACCAATTTTTGCATCTAACAAAGTTTGAGCAACTTTTTGTAAACCTATTTCATGATTTTTAATAGGCAAAATTTCAGAATGTTTTTCATCCTCTTTTTCATGTGTAAAAATGGCATCATCCATTCCTATTCTTTCTACCAAACCAACACATTTTACAACTTGTGAAGGCATTTCAATTACTTGATATTTTAAGGATGATGATCCTGCATTTAAAACTAAAATATTCATATTTATTCTTGATTTGCTTGAATAGCAGTTAATAAAACAGTATTAAAAATGTCGTCTACGGTACAACCTCTACTTAAATCGTTTACCGGTTTGTTTAAACCTTGTAACATTGGGCCAATAGCTAAAGCACCCGTTTCTCTTTGAATAGCTTTGTAAGTATTGTTACCCGTATTTAAATCAGGAAAAATTAATACGGTTGCTTGCCCAGCAACTTTAGAGTCTGGCATTTTTGTTTTTGCAACAGACATATCTACAGCAGCATCGTATTGTATTGGACCTTCAATTAACAAATCTGGATTTAATTTTTTAGCAATTTCTGTTGCTTTTCTTACTTTTTCTACTTCTTCTCCTTTTCCAGAATCTCCCGAAGAATAAGATAACATAGCAACTCTTGCTTTAATTCCAAATGCTTCTGCAGAAGCAGCAGATGATATTGCAATTTCTGCTAATTCTTCTGCATTTGGGTTTGGATTTACAGCACAATCTCCCATTACAGAAACTCTATCTGATAAACACATAAAAAATACAGATGACACTACTGATACACCTGGTTTTGTTTTTATAATTTGTAAAGCTGGTTTTATAGTATGCATTGTTGTGTGAACAGCGCCAGAAACCATTCCGTCTGCTAAACCATTTAAGATCATCAACGTTCCGTAATATGAAACATCTCTGGTTAAATCCATTGCCGTAGTTTCTGTTAACCCTTTATGTTTACGCGCTTCATAAAGTGTTTTTGCAAAATCATCATTATGAATAGAATCTTCTGGATTTAAAATATTTATTTTAGTTAAATCAATCTGTAAACCTATTTTATCTGCTTTTTGTTGAATTTCATTTTTATCTCCTAATAAAGTTAAATCAACAATATTTAGTAGTTGTAAACGGGCAGCAGCTTCCATAACTCTTTCGTCACTTCCTTCTGGCAGCACAATATGTTTTCTGCTACTTTTCGTTTTCTGTAACAAATTATATTGAAACATGCTTGGTGTTAATTTGTCTGAATTAAATTTAGACAAGATGCTACTTAATCGATCTACATTTATATAAGTATCAAAAGTATCTAACGCCATTAGTATTTTTTTACTATTAGACGCATATATTTTAGATTTTACAGCACCAATTTTATTAGTTACTCCAAAAGTGCCTCCCGGAACAGTAATAATTGGCACGGTAGATTGTACTCCTTCTATCAATTTTAAGATAGAATCTTCTGGCACTAAACTTCCTGTTAAAATTATACCTGCAACTCTTGGGTAATTGCTAGATGCATTAGCCTGTAAAGCTCCTAAAATAATATCGGCTCTATCTCCAGGAGTAACTACCAATGCATTTTCTTTTATACGTGTTAAGTAATTACGTAATTGCATGGCTCCAGTACTGTAGCTACCAATTGAATTATCTAAAAATTGTTCACCAAAAAGTACTTTTCCTCCCAATGCTTCTGCAACTTCTTTAACAGTTGGGTTTGATAGGAAAGTAATTTTTGGAACGACATCTATATGTACTTCATTAGGAATTACTTTTCTTAATTCTTTTGTTATATACTCAATTTCATCCACTTCAATTTTATTAGCAATTACACCAATAACATCCACTTCTTTTTGAATAAAAGAATTGTAAGAAAGTTGCATGGTGTTAATAAAATCTTTTTTCTTTTTGTCATTACCTGCCCCAACAATTAGTACAGGGATTCCTAAATTTTTAGCAATCATTAAGTTTACATCTAGCTCGGTAAAACCACCTTCACCAGAAAAATCTGTACCTTCTACTAAAACATAATCATACTTAGCTTCTAAGCTTTTGTATTTTTTAATAATGTCGTGAATTACTTTTTCTTTTTTACCTAAACTTAATAATTCAACAACTTCATTTTGTTCAAAAGCATAGCAATCTTCATATTTAATATCTAAATTAAAGAAGCTTATTGCAGTGTTTGTATGATCATCATAAAGACTGTTTTTATCTTTGTTAATAATTGGTCTAAAATAACCAACTTTAGAAGATTGATTTAACATCATTCTTAAAAAACCTAATGATATTAAAGATTTACCACTATTTGGTTCTATGGTAGTAATGTAAATTGATTTACTCATTTTTATTTATAGTTATAGTGTCGCAAAAATAGGACATAAAAAAAACACGAATTGTGATAAATGTCATTAAATGAATATAAAATTAAAAATAGTAATGAGAAAACAACTTTTTCCTCCTTTTTCTATTGTTTTTTTTACAGGTTGATGATTATGTATAATTTTTTTTAATTGGTACTTTAAACTTGTAAAATACCCATATTAAATTTCTTTTCGATAGGAGCGTGGTTTGCAGCTTCAATTCCCATAGAAATCCAAGTTCTTGTATCTAAAGGATTTATAACAGCATCTGTCCAGATTCTTGCAGCAGCATAATACGGAGATATTTGCTTGTCATAACGCGATTTTATTTTGTTAAATAATTCGGCTTCCTTTTCTGGAGTTATTTCTTCGCCTTTCTTTTTAAGTGATGCAGTTTCTATTTGAAGCAAAACTTTTGCAGCAGAATTCCCACTCATAACAGCTAATTCAGCACTTGGCCAAGCAACAATTAATCTTGGGTCATAAGCTTTACCACACATTGCATAATTTCCTGCGCCGTAAGAATTACCAATAACAATTGTGAATTTTGGAACCACAGAATTACTTACGGCATTTACCATTTTTGCGCCATCTTTTATAATTCCTCCGTGTTCAGATTTACTACCTACCATAAAGCCAGTTACATCTTGTAAGAAAACTAAAGGTATTTTTTTCTGATTACAATTGGCAATAAAACGCGTAGATTTATCAGCAGAATCATTATAGATTACGCCTCCAAATTGCATTTCTCCAACTTTGGTTTTTACTAATTTCCGTTGATTTGCAACAATACCAACTGCCCAACCATCTATTCTTGCATACCCTGTTAAAATGGTTTGTCCATAACCTTCTTTATATTGTTCAAACTCAGAATTATCAACTAAACGCTTAATAATTTCAAGCATATCATATTGCGCATTTCTTTCTCTTGGCAGAATTCCAAAAATATCATCCTCATTTTCTTTTGGCGGAAATGCTTCTGTTTTGCTAAAACCAGCTTTGTCATAATCGCCAATTTTATCAATAATAAATTTTATTTTATCAAGCGCATCTTTATCATCTTTTGCTTTGTAATCTGTAACGCCAGAAATTTCGCAATGTGTTGTTGCACCTCCTAATGTTTCATTATCTATATTTTCACCAATAGCTGCTTTAACCAAATAACTACCTGCTAAAAATATACTCGCAGTTTTATCAACAATTAAAGCTTCATCACTCATAATTGGTAAATATGCACCACCAGCAACACAACTTCCCATCACGGCAGAAATTTGAGTGATACCCATACTGCTCATAATTGCATTGTTTCTAAAAATGCGACCAAAATGTTCTTTGTCAGGAAAAATTTCATCCTGCAAAGGCAAGTAAACACCAGCAGAATCTACTAAATAAATAATTGGTAGTTTGTTTTCTATGGATATTTCTTGGGCACGCAGATTCTTTTTTCCTGTGATAGGGAACCAGGCTCCGGCTTTTACAGTTGCGTCATTGGCAACAACAATACATTGTTTGTTTTTAATGTATCCAATTTTTACAACAACTCCGCCAGAAGGGCAACCACCATGTTCTGCATACATTTCATCACCAGCAAAAGCGCCAATTTCTATGGATTTAGAATTGCTATCTAACAGATAATCAATTCTTTCACGAGCGGTCATCTTGCCGTTTGCATGGTGTTTGTCGATTCTTTTTTGACCACCACCTAATTTTACTTTTGCAAAACGTTTGCGTAAATCTGAAACTAATAATTTATTGTAATCTTCGTTTTTATTGAAGTTAATATCCATAGAAATCGATTTCTTAAATTTTACGCTAAATTAAGAAATTATCGCGTGAAAAGTTTTATAATTTGATTTTTCAATTTTTTCTATTTTCTAATCAACGAAAAGTGTCCTTTTTTATTGATGGT
>TARA_R110001606_G_scaffold282952_1_pt1 | contig 39970 bp, 31 predicted proteins | sample TARA_R110001606 | Tara Oceans TARA_R110001606 (sample SAMEA4398315) | marine metagenome | biome: Polar Biome; feature: [SRF] surface water layer (ENVO:00010504); material: water (ENVO:00002006), including particulate matter (ENVO:01000060) such as... | depth 5 m
AAGATGCCGTTGCCAAAGCCTGCCTGGAATACCTGTGCAGTGCCATGCCGGGCTGGGACGAATTCATTCTCGGCGCCATCGATGCCGATGAAGCTGAGCGATATGCCCGGATTACAGGCCTGTACAAGCATTTACGCTGGGAAGCACCTTGCTTTGGTGTGGATCTTGATGGCCTGCGACGAAGCGGTGACCCTTACCTGAATACGCTTTCGCGCAATACTCGCTATCAGATCAATCGGGCCCACCGGCTCTACGGCGAACGTGGCGAAGTGAAGCTGGTGCGCCCGGATTCAGTAGAGGAAGCGCTGGCCGTATTTGACGCTATTGGCCCCAGGCATCTCGAGCGTTGGGGGGATGGCCTCGACCAGAGTGGGTTTGCCAACCCGGATTTTGTGCGGTTTCATCGTGAGCTGGTTCGTGAACAGTGGCCCGAAGGGGGCGTTGATCTGATTTCCGTGATGGCTGGCGATGAGCAAATCGCCTGTTTTTATAATCTGCTACACAACCAGGTGGTGTACTTTTATCTCGGGGGTATGGCAGTGGAAACGGACAATCGCCTGAAACCAGGCTTGTTGGGCCACAGTTTGTGTATAGAAGACTATCGTCACCACGGCTTTCATTATTACGACTTTATGGGCGGGGATGAGCGGTATAAATCCAATCTGGGCCACTTGCATCGCAATCTGGTTCAGATCGCATTGCAGCGCCCGCGCTTCAAACTGAAGCTTGAAGACGTCGCAAGGCGGGCAAGAAACCGTTGGCTTGGGGAGGCGAGTGCCGGCAATGAGCGCTGAACTGCAAACTCTCGCTTCCAGATTTAACGTGTTCCCGGCGGACGAATACAACCGGTATGTTGCAGGCCACCCCGCAGCAACACCTTATCACCGCAGTGCCTGGCTGGAAGCCACAGAACGCGCCTATGGCCATACCGCCTGGCTTGTCAGCGTTCACAGCAATGAAAAGCTATGCGGTGTGCTGCCACTGGTGGAAGTGAAGCCGCCAATTGGCTCGAGCAGTCTCGTAAGCCTGCCGTTTTGTGATTTGGGTGGGGTGCTGGCAGACAACGAAGACATCCAGGACCGGCTGATTGCCGAAGCCCGGGCTCTGGCAAAAACAAATCGCATCAAAACCCTGGAAATCCGCGAAGGCGGAGCGGCACTGAATGCTGAAAACGATGCCGCAGATGAGCAGAACCAGCAGAGCATCGAAACGCTACCCGGCAACACCAAGGTTCGAATGCTGTGCGACTTGCCAGAAAACAGCGAAGCCTTGTTCAAAAGCTACAAACCCAAGCTACGCAGCCAGATTCGCAAGGCTGAGAAAAATGGGCTGAGGGCCGAACTGCGAACAGAAGCAGATGCGGTAGATCTGTTTTATGAGGTATTCGCCCAGAACATGCGCAGGCTGGGTTCACCAGTGCATAGCCTGCGGTGGTTTCAGGAATTGAAAGCCGCCTACGGCGAGCACATGCTGATTGGTATTGTTTTCCAGGCCGATAAGCCTGTGGGCGCGGGCATCGTATTGCTCGGGGGTAAAGAAGCCTGCATTCCCTGGGCTTCCACGCTGGAGGAGTTCAACCGGCTTGCGCCCAACATGCTGCTGTACTGGACCTTGTTAAGCCATGTGTGCGATCTGGGGTACACCCGGTTCGACTTCGGCCGATCAACACTGGATGAAGGCACCTACCGGTTCAAGAAACAGTGGGGCGCTCAGCCCTATGAGCTGATCTGGTCGGAATACCCCGCCGGCAAACTTAACCTGCCGAAGGCGGATTCAAATAGCAGTGGGGCATCCGTTGCCTCGAAGCTCCGGCCCCTTATTGAAAACATCTGGCGTCGGCTACCGCTGTCGTTTGCCAACTGGCTTGGCCCAAAATTGAGACGATACATTACCTTATGACGTTAGTACTGCTGTTAACTCTGCTTTGCCTTGCCGTACCCGTGTACGTTTATTTCGGGTACCCGGCCATATTGTGGTTGCTCACCCGGGGCCTGCCGGATACCACCCACCGCCGGGGCGAGCACAAACCTTCAGTGGCGCTGATTATTTCCTGCTACAACGAATCAGACGTAATTCGGGAGAAGCTTCAAAACGCACTGGAACTGGACTACCCGCAAGAGCTGCTTCAGATCATAGTGGTGTCAGACGGTTCAGACGATGGCACCGATGAGGCCGTAAACGAATTTGAAGACGATCGAATCCTGTTGATCCGCCAGGAAGGCCGGCTGGGCAAAACCATGGGCATCAACCTTGCCATGGAACAGGTGAAAGCCGACATCACCGTGTTCAGCGATGCCAACGCTATGTACGCCAGCGATGCCATCAGCAAACTGGTACGCAATTTTGCAGATCTCGATGTGGGTTACGTGGTGGGTGCAGCGCTTTACACAGACGGCAACGAGGGCGCCAGTGCCCGCAACGAAAACCTCTACTGGCGCTACGAGCTGGCCATCAAAGCCATGGAATCCCGCCTGCATTCCGTAGTGGGCGGAGATGGCGCCATCTACGCCATTCGCACCAAACTGTGGGAGCCGTTGCAGCAGCAAGACATAAACGATTTTGTGAACCCACTGCAAATCATCGCCAAAGGCTACCGCGGCGTGTTCGATGCAGATGCAAAGTGCTTTGAAGAAACCGCCGGCGATTTTGATCGGGAAGTGGCCCGCAAAGAACGCATCGTAAACCGCAGTATTCGTGGCCTGATGCGGGTAGGGCAGGTAATGAACCCCGCGAAATCAGGCGTGTTTGCCTTTGAGGTTATTTCCCACAAATTGCTGCGCTGGCTGATCCCTTTGTTCTTGCTTGTGGGTGTCGCAGGCAGTGTGGTTCTGGCATTTTCAGGGCTTGGCCTGTTCAAGCTCATTACGGCAGGCACGGTGCTTATGTTAGTGCTCACGCTTGCGGGGCACCTTTCGCAAAATCGCAATGAATTGCCAACCTGGATTGCAACGCCTTACTACTTTGTGATGGTGAACGGCTATGCAGTTCGCGGCATTGTTAAGGCGCTACAGGGGCAGACTCAAGTAACCTGGAGTAGCGCCAGAAACAACGAAACAAGGAATTCCGGAGTGTCAGACCAGTGAGTAAGCTACGAGTGCTTCAGTTCATTACCCCAGCGGGTTTTTACGGGGCAGAACGTTGGGTTCTAGCGCTGGCCAACAACATCAACCACGATGATGTGATCTGCGACCTTGCAGTCACGCGGGAATCTCCGGGTCAGGATCTTTCCGTTGCCGAATACTATCCATGCACCGATGGCCAGCAGGTTCACTACCTGGAAATGAACGGCCGTTTCGACTTTCGAGTAGTTAGCAGGCTGTGCGAAGTGATCCGCAACAACAAAATCGACGTTATCCATACCCACGGATACAAATCCGACATATTAGGGCTGCTGGCTGCCAAGCGTGCGGGCATTGCGTGTGTGGCAACCCCCCATGGTTTTGCTGGTAACGTTGGTCTCAAGCTCGCTACGTTTATTCGCATCGGCACCTACATGCTTCGTTATTTCGATCGGATTGTTCCGTTATCGGAAGAACTGATGGGCGACATGAAGCGTTTCAATGTGCCCGAAGCCAGAACGTTATTGATCCGCAATGGTGTAGATCTCACGGAAATCGACGCGGCGTTGGCAAGCCTGCCGCAGGCAAACTCCCCTGATCAAGATTCCCCAATCATCGGCTTCATTGGCCAGATGATTCCCCGCAAGGGAATACCGGATCTTATCGAGGTTTTTGATCAGATCTACCAAGCGCAGCCAAACCTTCGTTTGCAACTGCTGGGTGATGGCAGTCAACGATCAGAACTGGAACGGCAGGCGGCACAACTGAAGAGCGTTAATGCCATAGAGTTTTTGGGCTTTCGCAGTGATCGCCTGGAACTGCTTTCCAAATTCAGCTTGTTCGTTATGACCTCTTCACTGGAGGGTATTCCCCGGTGCATGATGGAAGCCATGGCCGTGGGCATTCCTGTAGTCGCCTATGATATTCCCGGCGTTGATCAGCTAGTAGAGCACGGCAAAACAGGCCTGCTAGCGCCCTTTGGTGACAAGGCTGCGCTGGCGGCCTGTTGCAGGCAGGTTCTGGAAGATCCCGAGCTGGCGGCCACTCTTAGTCAAAACGCCAGGGAAATGGTGCACGCGCGCTATTCAGCTGCCCGTATGGCCGATGAATATGAAGCCTTGTTCCGAGAGTTGACCGGCAAAACCAAACCCGTACCCGCGACACAGTCCCAAGCCCAGTCCCCAGAAAAGGGAGAGGTGGGTTAATGTGTGGATTGGCCGGCTTTCTTCGCACTGCTTCAACACCTGGTAGAGAAGCCCATCAGGGCTGGCTCGACACCATGGGGCAGGCAATCCTTCACCGTGGCCCCGACGCGGGTTCAACGTGGCTTGACGACGCAGTTGGCTTGGTACATCGCAGGCTGAGCATTCTTGATCTCAGCGATGCCGGCACCCAGCCCATGGTATCCACCTCCGGGCGTTACGTGATTGCCTATAACGGCGAGATTTATAACTTTCAGGAACTGCGTGACGACCTTGTAAATCAAGGCCATAGCTTCCGTACCCGTACGGATACGGAAGTTCTACTCGCGCTTTACGAAATCCACGGCCCCGAATGCCTCCAACTATTGAATGGCATGTTCGCGTTAGCCATTTGGGATCGCACAGCCCAAAAACTCTTCCTTGCTCGGGATCGCCTTGGCAAAAAACCCCTGTACTTTTACCAAGCCAATGGGCAGTTTGCATTTGCATCGGAGTTAAAAGCTCTAACACCCGCTCCCTTCGTTAAAACCGAGTTGCGGCACGATGCGATCAAAGACTTTTTCGCCTACCAGTACGTGCCAGACCCCAAAACCATCTACAAAAACGTCCACAAACTGGCGCCCGGCCATTGGTTGGAAACAGACGGCACCCACACACACCAACAACAGTATTGGGATGTGTCTTTCGGTTCGCCCTCAAATGCCAGCCTGGATGAATTACAGGATGGGCTCTACAACCTGATTGACGATGCCGTTCGCCTGCGCATGGTGAGCGATGTGCCTCTTGGGGCATTCCTCAGTGGCGGAATTGATTCAAGTGCTGTGGTTGGCTTGATGGCAGGCCACACCAGCACACCCGTGACAACCTGCGCCATCGGTTTTGATTCAAAACGGTTTGACGAAGTGCACTGGGCCAAGAAAGTTGCCGAGCAATTCAAAACCGATCATCACGAATTCACAGTAAAAGACAATGTTGCAGACAGTCTTGGCAGCATTGCACGGTTCTTCGATGAGCCCTTTGCAGACCCTTCGTTTGTGCCCACGTATTTTGTATCGCAGTTAGCCAGACAAAAAGTAACCGTGGCGCTGGCCGGAGATGGCGGCGATGAGAACTTTGCCGGCTACAGCAAATATTACACAGATCACGTAGAAAACCGGTTAAGAGGCCTGTTTCCTGCCGGAGTTCGCCAGAACCTGTTCCCCGGGCTTGCTCGCCTGGCAGGCTTGATCAACTCCGGCCCTACGCGAAAAGCAAAATCCCTTCTCGGAACCCTGGCGCTTGACCCGGACGAAGCATTTTTTATCACAAACAGCTTCTTCCGTAGAGATGTCTGGAATGATCTCGTTACAGGTGAACTGAAGCGGGAAACCCAGGGTTACGACCCTGCGGATATCACCCGGGCCCATTACAAGAATGCCGACACGGACGACCACCTATCCAGCATTCTGTACACCGACATAAAAACCTACCTTCCCGGTGACATTCTGGTGAAAGTAGACCGCATGAGCATGGCTAATTCCCTGGAAACCAGGGCCCCACTGCTGGACTACCGGGTTGTGGAATATGCAGCCCAGATACCCGCGGCGCTCAAACTCTACGGTAAAGAGAAGAAATACATTCTGAAGAAAGCCTTTGAACGAATGCTGCCTGAAGACATTTTGTACAGAAAGAAAATGGGCTTTTCGGTGCCTTTAGCCCATTGGTTGCGCCATGAACTGAGGCCTACGGTTGAACAGTTTTTGTTGTCCTCGAATAGCGGAGTCGCCAATTTCTTTGAGCCTGCGGGTATCCGCAATCTCTGGCAAAGGCACTTGGCGGGGGATGACCAGTTTACTCAGGAGCTGTGGTCTTTATTGGCTTTTGAGCTTTGGTGGCAGCAGTACCAGGTGAGTGCATGACAGTCGAAGAGAGCAAGACAGCAACAAAATCAGCCAGAAAACCGCTGAGGGTACTGCACATTACCTTCAATATGGGGATTGGCGGTACAGAACAGGTTATCCGCCAGCTTGTTCAAGGAATGACCAGTGAAGGCGTCAAGTCTGAAATTCTATGTATCGATGGCCACATAGGGCCAATTGGCGAAGCACTTCAGCAGTCTGGTGTTCCGGTTCATAAACTTGCACGCAAGCAGGGGTTTGACTGGTCGTTGATTAAGGCCATCCGAAAGCGCTTGAGGGAAGGGCGGTTTGATGTGGTGCATTGCCATCAGTACACACCCTGGATGTATGGATGGTTAGCGGCATTGCCTACACGTACCAAAGTGGTATTTACTGAGCACGGCCGTTTTTATCCAGACAGGTACCGCTATAAAGCCATGCTAATTAACCCGGTAATGGCACTGTTCACTCCATCTATTGTCGCCATTTCGGAAGCGACCAAGGATGCGCTCGTAAAGTATGAGTTCATTCCACGGCATAAGATCCAAGTGATTTACAACGGCATTGCCCCGTTGGTGCGAGACAATGATGAAGCACAAAAGGTCAGGGATAGTTTGGGGATACCAAGAGATGCGTTCGTTGTTGGTACCGTTTCCAGGCTGGATCCTGTTAAAAACCAAGTCATGATGCTCAGAGCGTTTAAGCAATTTTCTGAGAAACAGCCAGACAGCTATTTGTTGATGGTTGGAGATGGCCCAGACAAGGCTAAGTTGGTATCGCTGGCGGAAGAGTACGGAATCAGCGCGAGAGTGATATTCACGGGCTTCATTAACAGCCCTGTTCACTATCTTGCTGCCATGGATGTTTTCCTACTGTCATCCCACACAGAAGGAACGTCGATGACATTGCTGGAGGCAATGAGTCTGGAGGTGCCGGCCGTTGCTACGCGGGTGGGGGGGAACCCTGAAATAATAGAGGATGACGTAACGGGAATTCTGGTCGAGCCAGGCATGGCACATCCTTTTGCGGAAGGTATTGAGCAACTTCATCAGAATCCGACTCTCAAGCAGAGTATGGGACAGGCTGCAAGGCTGAGCTTTAATACGCGGTTCAGTGCGGGTTCGATGGTTTATCAGTACAGTAAAATCTACAGCGAACCTGATCCAACTCCATATTTGCTACACGGCAGTACGGATGAAATAAAGAATGGGTAAGTTTGCACTACTTTTCCTTTTTTTATTTTTTGCGGGGATCTTCGGAGCCCTCTTTTACGCGCCTGTCTTATCAGTTCTTGTTTACCAGTTGGTCTATTTTGTAAACCCCGATAATAGCTGGTGGGCAGCAAGCATTCCTGGTTTGAAATACTCTTTTATAGCAGCCCTATTGATGCTTTTTATGTTAATGATGCGCTACAAAGAGCTATCTGAAATTTCTCCGTGGGGAAAGCAACCTGTATTCAAGTGGATGTTTGCGCTGTTAGGGATCTATTGGTTGATGATATTTTTTGCCATCGTTCCAGAAGTCCATAAACCATTCACTTATGATTTCGCGAAATTAATAATTATTATGCTTGCCGTGTACAAGCTTGTTAACTCTGAAAAGGCTTTGAATGCATGCCTTTGGGCCTATGTACTGGGTGTGACATATATTGGCTACATCGCTTACTCAGTAGGCCGTGATGGGCAAGGGCGGGTAGAAGGTATTGGTATGATAGATACTGGCGGTGATGGAAACATGACTGCTGCAGCGATGGCGCCCGCATTGATTATTTTGACCTACATGGCTTGGCTGGGAAGCAAAAAAATCAAATTCCTTGCGATCCTTTGTGGCGCCTTTATTGCGAATGGTATTGTCCTGATTAATAGTAGAGGTGCCTTTCTTGGAGTGGTGGTCGGAGCATTTTTCTTTCTCTTCTTTATGATCTTTTCAAGGCATCAGCGCCAAGGGCAGCGCGGCATGGCTATTTTAATTATACTTATCGGCATGGCTGGCACTGCTTACGTTGCCGATGAGGCCTTTTGGTCACGAATGGAGACGCTCGAGAATATTGATGATGGATCTAAAAGTGGCTCCCATCGAATCGATTTTTGGATTGCAACATTTGATGTGTTAGAAGACTATCCAATGGGCGTAGGCATTCAAGGTTATATTGAGCTAAGCCCTAACTACCTTCCCGAACACTATTTCGAAGGTCGAAAAACTGGAAAAGCAGTTCACTCGACATGGTTTCAAGCTCTCGGCGAAGTTGGCTGGTTTGGATTTGCACTTCTATTAATGCTTCTTATTTCGACGTTCAGGCTGTCCAGAAACACAAAACAATATCTAATAGCGAATAAGAGCTATAACGCATACTTCAAAATGTTGGCGCTAGAGGGCGCATTACTAAGCTTTTTGGTTGCGGCGAGTTTTATAAATCGTGCAAGAGCTGAGATGCTTTACTGGCTAATTCTTTTTATAGCAATCGCTTCTAACATTTATTATTTACGATTCACGGAGCCAAAGCGAAAAATCATGAAATCTCGCAGTGCGGTTGGAGGCGATGAAGATGAATAACTTGGTGTCCGTTATTGTTCCGGTCTATAACCGGGCACACCTCGTGCAAGAAACCATTCAAAGCATTCTTGACCAAACCTACCAATTTTTTGAAATTATTCTGATCAACGACGGCTCTACAGATGGGTCTTTAGCTATCCTAAACGACTTTGAGCGAAAGTATCCTGAAAAAATCCGTGTGATTGATCAGGTAAATCAGGGACAAATCGTTGCTAGGAACAACGGAATAAAAATTGCCAAAGGTAGCTATATTGCGTTTCTCGATAGCGATGATCTTTGGCTAAGGGAGAAGTTGGAACGTCAAATACCCCTATTTGAGCCTGGCGTAGGCTTAGTGTACTCCGGAACAGAAATAATTGACGAAGGCGGCCAAACAACTCAGGTCGAGCCTGCGGATGAAAACATGTCAGGTGATATTTACCCTCAGTTATTGGTGAAAAACCGCATGACAGGTGGAACAGTTGTGGTTACGGCAGAGGTCCTGGATCGAGTAGGGGTGTTTTCAACTGATTTTAAAGCTGCTGAAAATTGGGATCTGTGGTTGCGCATATGCAAGGTTTCCCAAGCTCGCGCGGTGGCGGAACCATTAGTCAAGTACAGAGTTCACAGTGACAACATGTCAGGTGACACACAGCTAATGATTAATGCAAAGCTAAAGATTATTGAGAAACACTGTGACCTGGACTCAAAGGATCCTGTTATTGCCCGCTATTCTCGCTTGGCGCATGCAGACTATCACTACCGTGAGGGTTTGCATTATTTTTCGGGTGAGGAATTTCGTCGAGCCAGGAAGGAGTTTTTTTCTGTCCTGAAGTTTTCGCTTGTGTATCGAGATACTTGGATGCGCCTTGCACGTAGCCTACTAGGCCAACGAGGCAACCGGTTATTGCGTGGTCTCAAGTAAGGATTATAAATGTCTAATATCAGGCGTGCTGTGATTTTGTCGTCTCTTGGGCGGTATCTCCTGATGTTTATCGGGCTCGTCAGTTCGATGGTGATTGCTCGCCTATTAACGCCCTCTGAGATTGGTGTTTTTGCTGTTGCCAGTTCTCTAGTTATGATAATGGCAGAGTTCAGGGTGTTGGGAGCAAACGCTTACCTTGTTAGGGAGAAGGAGCTAACCAACGATAAGATCCGGTCATCTTATGGGCTTACCCTGTTCGTTTCATGGTTTATGGGTATTTCGATTGTTGTTGCAGCCTTCCCTCTGTCAGATTTTTTCGGAATAGAAGAGTTGGGCGGACTTTTTGTGTTGCTTTCTGTGAGTTTTTTTATCGCACCCTACATAAGCATTCCCCACGCTATTTTAAGCCGTAAGTACAAATTCGGTTTGATTTCCAATGTATATATCGCTGCATCAATTTCACAGTTTTCTATAACGGTAATATTGATTTCATTTGGATTTAGCTTTTACTCTTTGGCAATTGGTAACTTGGTGGCAGTGTTTGTTCAAGCTGTCTTGTTTCTATACGCTAGTCGTGATGTGAGTGTCTATCGACCAAAGTTCAATAATATGAGAGTTATTGCCAAAGTGGGTGTATATACTTCGTTAGGGCATGTGATTCGAAAGGCCCAGCAAACAGCTCCGGATATGGTTCTGGGTAAAATGGGAACTCCAGCTGAAGTCGGGATGTTTTCACGGGGACTTGGGTTAATGGTTTTTGTAACGGAAACGATCATGTCAGGCATATACCCAGTAGCGGCTCCATACCTGGCGGACATAAATAACCGGGGAGACGATGTTGTGAAAGCGTATCTCAATGCTTCACAGCTTATTACCGGCGTTTTGTGGCCTGTACTCGCGGTTGGGAGTGTTGCAAGCCTCCCGGCGATAAGGCTGATGTTTGGCGGTCAGTGGGATGCTGCGGCACCGATTGCGTCAGTTATAGCGGTATGGGCGATGATGAGGGCGCCTCACGTCCTTGCACCACAGGCCCTGATCACACTTGGTCATGAAAGCTCAATGTTTGCTAAAGAGCTTGTTGTTTTTATTGTTTTTTTAGGGGCCATTATATTTGGCTATAAAAATTCTGGAATGTTGGGTGTTTCCTATGGATTTGTTGCAGGGGGAGTAGCCGATCTTATTATTTCAGCATTGGTTACTAAGCTAAGGATGAATTTGCCTATTTTTAAACATCTATTTGTCTTGTTTCCAAGTTTTATGGTTGCCGTTGCCTGTTGGGCAGTGGTTAAAGGGATCCAGTATGCTTGGCCTTTTGATGAAATATCTGCAATTTATTCATTTTTTCAAATAGTTGTATTGCTCCCTGTCACTTGGGCGATTTCTCTATTTATCTTTAAACATCCACTTAAGAATGAAGTGCTAAAGGTGTTTTCTGGTAAACCTTTAGGAGGATAAAAGGTGTCAGGATTTCAGTCTTTGTTATATGGGTATTTGTAATATTTTGGGTGGAATTGAGACTGACTAAACTGCCAAAAGAGAGGCACGTAAAAATGCTACAGAATGATATTGAAAAAAAAGAAAGCTTTTTTCAGAAAGTGTACCGCGTTCTTATTATTGAAAAGCGACTGCCTATTTCTTTCGAAAGGCGTTACCAGAAATTATTATACGAAAAAAAATTGCAAAGAGCTTTGAGAAAGATCGCTAGTGATACCCCGATAGCGTGCGCTGCAATTGCAAAAACTGAATTGCACATGCTGACCTGCGAAAGAGATTTCTTAATGGCCATTGCTGCCTGCAAATCTTTTTTACGATTTTACCCAAATGTATTAGTAGTGTTTCATGGGGATGACTCACTAACTGATAGTATGTGCGAATATCTAAAGCTTGCAATTCCATCTTCTAGATGCATTAAGTACCACGAAGCTAACGATATGATAAAGTCAGAAGCTAAAATATTTAACTTAAGAAAAAAAGTATCAGGAAGATTCGAGCTTCCAGAAGGTTATGAAAAGCAGCGCAGAGCATGGGCATTAAAGGTCTTTGACTTCCACGTTTTGTCTAGTGCTGAAAAAATAATAGTCATGGATTCAGATGTTTTGTTTACTAAAAAACCTGATGAGATAATTGAATGGATTGAAGGTGATGAGAGCGCTGCGTTTTACTCGATACCGCAATTCCCTAACTTGAAGGCTGACAGTGAAAAATTTCGCAGTATGTTTCCTAGTGAAATACCTATAGATAGTTTCAATGGAGGGTTATACGGCTATAATAAGAAAGAGCTAAGTTTAAATCTGTTGTCTGATGTGGTGGAAAAGCTGATCTTGGAGCAAGATTATCCTGTTATCGGTGATGAGTGTTTTTGGAGAGTAGTTTTCTCGATTATTCCATCGTCACCACTTCCTTTCGAATACTATCCACTTATTACTAATTATTATCAGGACAATAGTTTAATGCCTGAACTTGAAAAATCGAAATATATACATTTTATTTGTAAGCATAGAAATGGGTTGTATGGAAAAATCGCTGAAAGTATTTTTTAAATATTTAATGTAAAAGGTTAGTTTAGGGAGTTTTAATTTTTGTTTTTCTCGCCTGAAACAAAGCTGTCTAGTACCTGTTTTAGCCAAGTGCGATAAGACATGCGCTTTTCTCCAGTGCTCCAGGGGCCCAACCTCAACAGAAGGTGATGAAGAAAATGCCACTTTATAACTTCAGAAGGAATTCCTAGATATTTTGCAGCGTCAATCAAATGCTTTTGTTTAAAGACCTTAGATGCATTCAATGGTTTATCACCGAGTGAAGGCAGTGACAATGCCAGAGTGAAATGATCATACATAGGCATCGTCGTTATGGAATAATCCTCAAAATCGATTACAGTGATGTGGGATGAGTCGATAATCAAATTGTTCAAGCAAAAATCACCATGCTGAGGTATCGAAGAGCAATCTTGTATTTTAGAAAGATCATTAATTGCTTTACTAACGAGATCTTCAATTTCGTTGGTCAACGTTTCGCCTGTACTCTTATAGCCCAAAAGAGCTTGGTGTAATTCTTTATGGGGTTGAAGAAAACCTGCTTTTATTGAGCTATCGCCCTTGATGCAAGTTCTTTCATGAAATTCATTTAGAGTTTTCCACATTCTTTCTTCAATATGTTGTTGCGTAGTGTTTGTACGATACCTTGATTTAATTTGGAACCAGGGTGAGCCCTGTACACCGCGCTGAACATCATATTTCTGCCCAGAGTATTCATAAATTCCAACAGGTTCAGGAACGATATTTCCGACTAACTGATATAGTTTGTTATGTATTTGGTTAGAGTGAAAATCATTACTGCTGTCTAGTTTTCTGATTACATATTCAGGATGGTCGGAGTTTTCACCAAAAACTAAATAAATTGGTCTGCTAGTACTTATGCAAGCCGTTGAATAGCGATTAGCTTGCTTGCTTGTTAAGTCGGTTGTTAATAGTAGCTGTTTAATGAAGAGCATAACTAATTCCTGTGTATCATCAGACCAATACCGCCAACTGCAGGTGGTACACTGGTGAGTGTTTCAATAAGATTCTTGATCACCCACTTAAAAATAGAGTGCTCATAAGGCAGAACTTTATCTGAAATATAGCGGCCAGCGTTAGTATGTAACTCATAGACACATGCTGGATATTCTATAGAGGGATAGATTGCTATGAGATTCGTGGTTGATTGGGGGTAATCGTAAGAAAATTGCCTTTTTATTATTTTAAGGGCAGTCATGCTTCGGTAAAGGGTTCTAATGTTTTTAATAGTTTGGCTGCTTGTGCTTGTAGCCACAATCACGCTGCAGCAAGTGAAGCTTTTAAGTATCTGTTGAACTGCATGGGTGGTTGATGATTGGTCATCGAGGTCAAGAAGCACAACGGGACTCTGGAGCACATCTCTGAGCTGGGAAAGTTGATTTTCTTTGGTGGTGGGCTTAAACATGAGTCTCAAACTGTGAAGTTTTCGGAAAAAGTGATGAGGCGCTTTAATTCTACAATAATGATTGTAGTGATTTATGTGTTCTATCTCTACCCTTTCCCCCCCCTCTGCCAGCGTGGTCATTTGCGGCACAGCAATGCCGCCCGGTCGTACAGGAGCTGGCCAAACTGCATGGGAAGATGGTGCCTAGAGGGGCTTCGGCCCCAACCACCAAGGAATCGGGTCAATAATTGCCCGCCGTCGCTTCAGACAATTTGGTTCGTCGGAGATAATAGCTTTTTTCAGGGCTGCCAGCTTTCGTTCTTTGGAGCAACCCGCCAGGAATACCCTCTTACCTCCGTTTTAGTAGGGTTTAGGCCAAATTACCAACTGGACTGACTGCAGTGCTTTCTATTCGTAAGGTTAGAAATTAATGGAGTTTAAAGCTGCGTCGCCACTGAAACTTGGGGATTGTGACATCTGTTACATGAACGGTGGTTTTGATAACACTGAAGCATAATATGAAACAACTTTAAGAGACTGCAACTGTCCTTGCTGGATTAAATGCTGTTAACATTAATATGATGTTTCGTTGGCGGTGTGGTAGCCAATTATAGAAGGTGTCTGATCGAGGCTGGACCTCGTTAGCTTGTCGGGATATATTTTCTGCTGAAACTGTGGGATAGGAAATGTTATGTTCTTAAAAAAGCAATTAGTCAATAAAAGCATTATGTTAGGTTTTGCAATTTTAGCCACGACGATAGTTCAGGCTGAAGTCATTTTTGAAGAAAGCTTTGATAATCAACCTGACTGGACTAGTGGGTTGGCTGAAAATGACAAGGCCCAGTATGACAACCCAGGTCGTCCAGATATAGAACAGAGAGCCGCCACGCACAAGATTCCAGAGGGTTGGCATGCTGTTCGTCAAGACCCTCAGTGGGCGCCTTCAACTGGGCATCCTGATAGGCATGAAGCGATTGAAATACTTGCATCCAATGCAGATAAATCGCGGGGCGGTAGAGGCAAGAGTTTCGTGAGCTGGAGGGACGCATACAATCCAGGCTGGAACCGCTGGAATTCGGAATCCATGTTGTTGAAATATCTTCCCGAAGGGTATTCGCAACTCTATGTTGAGTTTTGGATCAAATTTGGGCCGAATTGGACCAGAGAGCATGTAGCTGGTCCTTCTGCTGCTGCGTCTAAGTTGTTTAGAATATCTAGCTGGAGAGGAGATGGTAGTGAATTCCAGGCATTTCCTAACGGCGACATAGGGCCAATAGCGTTATGGGATTATAGTCTCAGCAGCTACGGAGTGCGCAACACGATAAGCTGGAGGGGCGGGCCGCACGGGGATAATTACAATTTGAAGGAAGGTGCCGTTCCTGACTTGCCCGCCTCTCTTATTAATACGGGCGATCTGAATTTGAGTTTCTCTCGGCACTTGAAAGGGATGGGAGTTGGAGGTACAGATCCACAATTACCGGATAGGGTAAATGGTGGATTTATTGACCTAAACTCTTCATCCGTTATAACTCACAATCAGGTATTTGGTCCAAATGGTTCTTGGACAAAAATTGGAATTCTTGTAAAAATGAATTCGGCGCCAGGTGTTGAAGATGGTGTTTACAAACAATGGATTAACGATGAGCAAACTTTTGTTTCAACTAAAATTCCTTGGATACGCCCATCTGATACCGAAGATGAAAACGCGAAATGGAACCTTGTTGCCATTGGTGGAAATGACTTCTTTCAGATCTACCCAAACGAAGATCGGCACGAAGAGTGGTACGCGATAGATGATCTCGTTATTAGAACTGATGTTCCTGCCGATATAGGTTCTGGTACGGTTACTCCTCCTAATCCACCCGCTGGTTTTGAGGTAAGGTAATTTTTTTCAACGATTTAAATGCACTTTTGCTGAGTCCAATTACACGCGCACATAGATAAGTAAAGTCTAGGATGTAGATGGCAGGAAAGTTGCGTAGGTTTTTACGAATATTTCTCGACCTACGCAACCGTTTCACTGTGAAAATAAACGGCATAATAGCAATAATTAATGCTGCTACGACTAAGCCTGTTTTATTTAAAATAATAGCGCTTAATGAAAATGTAATCAATCCAATCATAAAGATGATAAGTAAGTAAAATGTTGGGTCAATCCTAGTATCCTTCCAGTTATTAAGATAGTTTTCTGAATGCCAGACTTGCCTTAAGAAAAAAGTTTTAATGTTGGTTGGGTTGCCAAGATGAATGACATTTAGTTCTTCTTTCATTATGACCTTATATTTATTGGCTCTTAATGAATTAGATAGCTTAGTGTCCTCTCCTGATGTTATCGTTTCGTCAAATGACCCGACAGATATGAAATCTTTTTTTCTGATAAAGATACTGCCACCCAATAGATCTTTGGGCGGCTCCCTGTTCTCTAATAGCCAAGCTCTTTCTAGCCAGAAAGGGCTTTTGCGGAGATCGTATCCCCCGCCATAGGCAGTGAAATCTTCTTGTAGCAACTGAGATCCTTTTGTAAGCCAGTTGTCAGGTGCCACACAATCTGCGTCTATGAATGCTAAAAAATCTCCTTTTGCTTGCGCCGCGCCAGCATTCCTAACTGCACCAACTGGGCCTGTATTTTGTTCGATAATACGGACATTTAATTTTTTAACGATCTCTTGTGTTCTATCCCTGGAATCATTGTCGACAACTATTATTTCATAACGGTCTTTTGAATAATCCTGAGCAATCAAGGATTTTAAGCATTGTGATATGTATTTTTGCTCGTTGTGTGCTGGTACAATGACGCTTATAAAGTTATAAGGCATGTTTGTCTCTGTTAATTTTTAATATGTGCTTATATATATTTAATTCAATCTTTCAGGCGTTGATTAATGTTAAAGATTGTTATCTTGCTGCTTGAGTTTTTCTGACGGAGTTTTATAAGTTTTTCCGGTTTTCCCCGAGTGTGTTTGGTTGAAATATATATTGGAAATATAGAAACTTCACTTGGGGCAATATCATGACTTTTGAATGCGACGGAGTACACTTTGTAGCTTTCCGTTTGGTCCACGGGGAATAGAGCTAACGTGCTGTACTGTTAGTCGCAGTTTTCCCCCTGTGCGGGCTGAAAATTTGTTCTGCAGGGTCTCCTGATCATCTTCCGATAGAACAGACTGGGTGATAACTTTAATAGTGCAGTGATCTGGAGCATCCTGAATGACCTGAGCTTCGGAAATTCCGGCCAACCCTTTAAAAATATGATCTATGCGGCCAATCTTTCTACCATCTGGAGTTTCAATATAATCATCCACTCGGCCGTTGATGGTTTTCAATTGGTGAACGACAGATCCAGAATGGAATTCAGATTGGCTTTCGGCGGTATCGCCAAGGTCATAGCGGAGTAGGGGCATTGTTGTATTGGTTAATGTTGTTGCGATTAACCTCTTGGTCCCGCTATCGTCAGGTTGCGCTTGGATTTCGGTGATCCCTATAAGTGGGTTTAAACGATAGATCCCATTCTTGTGTTGACCAGCAAAAAGCACGTATTCCGCAGTGCCATAATAATCACTGACCTTACAATCGAATACGTCCTCAATTATTGCTCGTTGCCATTCAAGAAGGGTCTCGGAATTAGTAACAATAGCCGTTGGGCGGAACTCCGGCGAAACGCCCGATTCTTTGTACTGTGCTGCGAGATCGCAGATAGCAGAGGGGTAGCCAATCAGTTCAGCGGGTTGAAATCGGTCCAATTCTGCTCGGTACCAAGGAAATGTTTGGCTGTTCAGGTGGTAGCTGGAAAACAATTTTTGGTTTTCGGCCCGGTTCATCCTGGCGAATGGTGGCGTCATATCGGTCGCGAGTTGAACCATCCTACCTGCGAAGGTTGCTCGTTTAGCGCCAAATGGGACACCGTGGCTTTCCTCATGGTCTACGAGCAGCGCCATAGCAAGCTTATAGGTTTGTTCGTTGACCATAAGCGTTAGCGGTGTTCCCGTGCTACCGCTTGTGTGCTGAAGCATAAAGGGTTTCATGCCGAACTGGCTAAAAAGTTGAGAGTGCTCTTTGAGCGTCTGCTTTTGGAGAATGGGCAAGCGTGTAATGTGCTCTGTCGCCGTAATGTCGTTTTCGTGGATCCCATGCTCAGCAAATTGTTGCTGATAGTAAGGTATGTTCAATCGGCAGTGCTTCACCATTTCGTGTAGGCGTTCGCTTTGATATGCCTCTACCTCGGCATAGCTCCAGGACCTGCTAAGGCGAACTTTCTCCATAATGTCGCGGTAGAGTGATCCTGAGTAGCGTTTATGGTATAGCTTGTATCCATACGCAGACACCAGCAGGTTCTGTAAGAAGACCGGTGAGCGGTAGTAAATTGCTTCGGTGATTCCCTTCATCACTTGGCCACCTTTGATGGCTTTGGTGCCGTGGGCGTTTTAGGCGTTAACCGATTGTTGATGCATTTCGCGGGGTTGCCCACGAGAATATCTCCCTTGGCAGAAGATTTTATCAGGACACTGCCCGCTGCAAGTATACTGTGGTCTTCTAGGCTCGCCATCACTAGTGCAGTGTTTCCCAGCCAGCAGTCTGCTCCTATCCGGACTTTTTCAAAGGTGCCGCCTTGTTCTTGAATGGGCTTTTTAATATCTGTGAACTCATGTTGACGACTTCCGCTCAAAATATGCACGCCGCTACCAATCAAAGTGTTTTCTCCAATGGAGCACATGCCAATATTGCACTGTGGGCCGATGTAAACCCCTTTCGCAATACTGGTGTTGCGGTGGGACAGTATCGTCAAAAAGCCCACTGATATTTCGTCCGAGGTGGCTGGGCAGGCGAAGTGGTAAAACGCAGCGCGGAAGTAGGTTCCGAATTTTCCAGGTAGAAGGCTTAGACCCTGCGAAAATGACATGAACACGCTGTCGGTGTTGCCAAGTTGAGCGAACAGCAAGAAGAGCAAATACAACGGGAGTGCGAGTGCCAGAAAGGCTAGCTTCAGGAAACGTTTTAAAGTTCGCATATTAAGTACGATCCAATCGAGCTTGAATCCAAGCGCGCTCCTTTGTAGGCCTGAACGTGAGTGCGCCTTTTACTAATCTGGTTACTACTCTAGCTAGCAGCTCCCCCCATGTAAGTATCGGAAGCTTATTGGGCGTTGCTTTCGAAGGCTTGCCCATTAGTTCTTCTGGCACGCCTTCCCTATAACTCGTTTGATGAGGTCCATAATTCTGCATCAGTATAATCAGGATCCGTGAATAGTGCTTTTGTTCACCTTTGGCTAGGGTTTCACAGATCTCTGTTAACCACTGGTTTCCTCTATTCCGGAAGCTTTTTGCATTTGCCGGGTCTAGCACTGCTGCCTGGAACATCAGCATCGCTTTGCGTATATCCTGGGCCACCCATGTGTCGTTGGGGAATTCGAGTTGTTCAGGATCGGACAGAAAAGGCCGCTCATTCTCCAGCATCCAATGCGCATAATGCATGAACGCATCGTGCGCATAGGTGAAGTGGGTACCAGTATCGCCGAATTCCCTTTTGATGTGCAGGTAGCGTGCAATACTTGTCATCAGTATCAGGTATGACCAGCCAGTTTCCACCTCCAACAAATTGCGATCTTCTATAGTATCTGCTGAATGGATGGTTTTGCTAATGGCCACCTCTGCCTGTTTCAGCCAGTCCTTATCAGGTTCCAGTAGTGATGCGTCCAGCAAGGCATTGAGATAGTTGCCAGTGCCTCTGGTAAACGGGTATTGGTGTGCGGAGGGGCGCTGGCCTTTCAGTAGAGCTTTCAGCATTGGCAGCTCGTGTTTCTTCAGGGCCAAGATCTGCTCCAATAGCCCGCCTTGGCCTTCGTGGGAAGTGCGAATCCAATTAGCTAGTTGCAGAACTGCATCCCGTGATGCTTGTGAGCCTGTCATGTAATGGTGGTAAAGCAACCCGGTAGTGTAGCAATGCTCAGCCGCTGGTCCGCCGCCGGTCTGGCCGGGTGTTGAGCTGGTGTCATTGGACTTGGAAAAGGTTCGGTGAGTAGCTGTGTAGGCATCCAGGTAATGATCGGTATGCCAGAACAAACCATTATTGTATTCCGCTCGGTCTTCCTCGGTGTGATAAATGTCTATGTCTGTAACATGGCGGGCAAGGTCGTCCATCAACTCAAACCAGCGCTTGTCTCCGGTCAGCGCGAACTGTCGTGCGAAGCCGTATATGGCATCGTACTGATTGTTGTAATGGGAAATAAAAGGCTCTTCACCTTTGGCTTGGTAGAGCGTCTCATGGTCCGCAAAGATATCCCCAAAGTTGCGCCAGCCGAACTCGTCAATCACTTCTCTTTTAGCGAAGAAGTTGGATTCCCCTTCAAGGCCTTCGGAAATAAGTTGGTCTAATGTGCCGGGTTTTGTATTGGCCTTAAACCAAGGGAAGGCTTCAGCTCGCTCATAGCACTCTGGGGCGATTGTTGGTGCTAGAGGTGTGTAGGCCATTGCAGATAAACTGGTGTTGCCTTGGTACCTCATGAGGCAGCGTAACGTCTTCCTTTCGCCGCCTTGTAGCTCGTAGGCCTTTTTGGATTCTTTCGGGAAGAGTCCAACTGTTACTTTATTTCCTTCTTTTTGCAGGCTTGTTGGAAAGTTCTGCCAGAAGTGGGGTACTGCAAGCTCTAGCTGTCCAGAATCGTGGTCAATACTCACCAGTGGATTGGCGCGCTTACCTTCGTGTTCGAGTTTGCCTGCGTTAGTGAGACGGTAACCACAAAATTGGGTCGTGACTTCGCCGTTAGCGTCTACGTGATTTCGGCTTTGCCAGTTTTCGCCGCCGCTGGAATCCTGATAGAGATTGAAATCGACAAGATCGAAAGTGCTTGGGCTTCTGTCAGTAGCCTGGGGTGAGACCCTTGTAGTGCTGTTGCTGGGTAATGTTGTTTCTATAGCTAGCTCACGGAAATGAATGGAACCTGAATCCCCCAAATCCCACAGGCCGCCGGGGTGGCGGGCACGTTTCGGGTTGTGAGTGATCAGTTCAACCTGCACCAGGCCGGTCTCCAAAAAAATACGCAGCTCGCACTCAAATCGCATCAACGGCTCGTTGTTTTGCTGTATCCATTGGCCTTTTAAAACTGCAGCAACAAATACAGGCCCTTGGTGAGTGATCCGCCAATCAGTATCCGCCTTAGCTGTGCAGTGTGCACCGGCGCTATCGCTAAGCTTTACTGAAGAGGGAACGCCTGCCTCATTTTGGTTACGAACCTGCCAAGCAAGACTGTTTGGTTGCAGAGTAACGCGGCCTGCCGCTGTAGGAATCTCCAGGCCTGCAATTGTTTGATTGACCACTGGATCAGAGGCGCTGGGTAAGGGTGTTGGCAGGTAATCCAGTATCAGTTCTTTTTGAGCATTGGGTTCCAGGTTAATCAGGGCGCTGGCGTGCACCCAGCGAATGCTGCCGTCTGGCCAATGAGCAAGGGGTTCTAGCTGGGCAATTAGAGGTGTGGTGCCATCCACAAGTGTGATGTGTTGGGTATTGTTTACGGCACCTTTGGGTAGCGGAATGCCCAGGCCAATTGGTTCCCCGATACGCTCAGAACCTTCATGTTCTTCTACCTGAATGGATACTCTCTGCATAAAACGTCCTGTTTCCTGTTTCCCTGGAAGATGCACAGAATAATCTGCCAGCGCGGTAACATAAAGTTGCATATTTTGGTTCGACAAATTAAACGGCACCCGTCTGACATTTTTCGGCTAAGGGTGTGCTGTCATTCTATCAGCAAGTTCTCGGGCGGCCTCGGAGGGTTCACATAGGCATCGACAGGGCCGATTGAGGAAAAAGCAGGCCTGAGGTTTCCATAAATATCTCTGGAGAGCCTTTCGACGGGGCCTGGAATGGGTTGATCCGCAGGTCCGCCGACTGTTTTAAAAGCAGGAGACTCTGTATTGAGTGTGACTTTAGCCCCAGTAACACGGATCAGCGGATTCTCAGCAATCGCCTGGCGGTCCCATGCGGGGGCTATTGCGCTATTTGGGTTCTCGCCTGAGTAGTGCCATAGGTTTTGTTGCCCGGTAACGTTATCCAGTTTGTTTTTCCCCTGATAGCCGTAGGCAATAAATGCAAAATCGTCATTTGTGACGCAAATATTCTTGTCCCAGACCACGCTAACGCTATCGCCGCTTCCCTGAAAGTTAAGGCACCCTCGTGCATCTGTACTGTTTTTATCTTTGGAATACCCGTATACGAGGTTGTTTCGAATAAAGTAGGTACCTGTCAGGCCTTGAGGCCCGTTATCTCGCAGTGAAATTCCGCCACCTTCGGGGTCAAATGACGAAGCCGGGTCTTTACCGTCCCAGTCTGATGCAAGACCTACATTAATAAGGATGTTGTTTTCTATGACAGCATCCATTGACCAGTTACAGGCAGAGCCAACGCTGATTCCCGCACCACCCTGATCAGTAATAACATTATTGTGTATTCTCAAAACACCTTTCAGGTCACCACAAACTGCACCTTCATCGTAGTTATGGATGCCAAATTTAGCTTTATTACCGTGCAGGTAGTTATATCCCCACTCCCAGGCGTCAACGTGAATATCCTCTTTGCTGCGAACACTAAGGTAGGTGGTATGGTGTAATTTAGATGTACCGTTACATCCGTAATCGTATATTTCGTTACCAAATATTTTAACCCCGTGAACCCGCTCCTGAGCGCCGCTGATGGCACCTGCCCATTTGCTTGCGCACCCGCCGGGAATATCACCTATACGGTTCGCAATAACGCGTCCATGCTTGGTTGTCTGTACGCCAAACGTGTCGCCGGGAGAGCTTTCAATCACCGCACCCTGGGGTTGTCCAAATGGATCTGTGCTCAGGTAATTAGAGGCATACACATCCAGCTTTGATGCCACCATACCGGTGGTCCGATAGTTTTCGACAGCTTTTTGAGCTATGGCTTTAGGCTGGAATCCCGGATAGGCCACGATCGAAAACTGAGAGTTCAGATCACCGGATGCTTTCGCATTATTCCAATAAATAGCTCTGGCTTTGGGGTCTGAAAAACTACCGGTATCGACATCGTGTATGTAAACAGTGCTTCCTTTGGGTGCATTGTTTAATGCATGAGGTACAGAGGCCCAGGGTGCTTTCCAGGAGCCAGGGTTTCGAGGGCTCCCATTCGACTTTACGTGAAATATAGCGCCTTGCCTGACTGAAAAGGGCATGTTGTTTGAGTGTGCGCCATTTACGGAAATGTAAAAGTAACCCATACCATCGGGCGTTTGCGGAACTGAAAATGCGATTTCATCCATCTGGTGCGATGCGGCCAGATTCGCTGGCCCCGAGGGAAGTTCGCCATCCGCGGGCTTCCAATAATAGATGTAAGGTGTATGAGCGTTGCCTGCCGAGTCCACGAACACCAAATGTCGGGGGTCCTGGTTGCTACCCGTATTCTGTGCCCAGGCTGTAACAATCACACCGCTTCCTTTTCCGTCTTCAAGGCCTGTTGAGGGGCCTGAGATTAAATCGGAAAACGCAAGAAATGGTTGAGCAAATGCCGGCGTAGCCAAAGTAAAAAGAGCAAGTAATGTGGCGATGAATGATGATTTAGTCATTGTCAGCGGCCTTCAAATTAATTTTTACTAATTTTTAGTGCGTTTTTGATCGATAGCGTGCGGCTAAATAGGTAAATCTGCATCACTAAAACTTGGTAAGGCAGATACTTTATTTTGTGTGGTCTGTCCAGTTTCGTAAATATTGAAAATAATGTGAAGGCAGAAATCGCTGCAATGGGAACATAGACCGCATCGGGTTTGATAAATAGAAATACGATGATGAATAACAAAAAAACAGCATTCACCAATGAGGCAATGGCAGTCCGTGACTTCAGGAATTTTTCAATCGACTGATAATCTTCGGTTCCATGCCAAATTTCTCTTTTAGAAAATTCCAAAAGGGTTTTCGGGTAGTCATGATGAAAAGCTTTGATGCGTGGGTCGTTGAACACCTTGATGTTTTTTTCGATTGCGCGCTGGCAAAAGTCGTAATCTTCACCGCTTCGCAGACTGTTACTGAACCCGGAGAGCTGGTCGAACGCGGCGGTGCTAGTGATGATGTGTGCGCTATTCACATAGGTGTTTTTGGACTTTTTAAGTTTTGAAAACCAGATTTTTTCTAAGTGACTGGAGTCGGGCGGGCTTTCAACTTTACTGCCCGTGATAAATAGCCCGTTTTCTGGCCAGCTTTGTGAAGAGTGAACGAGTTGCTCAAGCCAGCAAGGAGAAATCGTCACATCTGCATCTAAAAAAACCAACAAATCCCCATCCGCATTCTGTGCACCGATGTTTCTAAGCGCGCCGATTGCAACGCCAGGGACTATGAAAGTTTTTGCGCCTGCTGAATTAGCAATCTCTACGCTTCTGTCTGATGACCCGTTGTCGACTATTATAATTTCATGGGGTGTAGAGCCGAGGGCCAACTCTATTGATGCAATCAAGTTTCCGATGTTTTTTTCTTCATTGAAGCAGGGGGTTATAAATGAAATTTTTTTAATCGCTTTGCACACTGATCGGGCCCTCTGCTTTATATTCATGATTTTTAATTTTTTCTTATCTGGCTTATCAGGAAGCGAAACTGCCCCCATTCTTCGGTTTTTCTCAGCATCAAAAAGCCGATTATGCCTGTGCTCAGGGCTGCTGTAACAACGTGCATCGTTCCCAGAGCAAAAAACTGCACCAGGAAATGACTGCTGGACAGATCAATCGATTGAACTACAGAAATCGCCAGTGATGTTCCTGCAAGAGTGGGAATGCACAGGAACAAAAGTTTAGCGGACGAGAATCCGGTTTGTTTTTCCAGGATGAGTAGCAGTGTGATAGTGGTTGCGACAGCCAACCAGCCCCGCGCCCACGCCATGATTTCGAGGCCCCCTGTGGCTGTTAGCCAGAGGACAGCAACGATGATGGCAGTTGAGGCCACATCAAACCAAAAGAGCAGTTTTACTCGCCCTTGGGCGATGATGGCATCGCTGATCAGCGCAAAAAGACAGAAGGTGAAGAAAAATAATCCGAAGGGTTCCAGCAAAGGAGCAAATTCCGACCAGTCTGGCCCCAGCAGAACTCGAATGATGAGTTCAGGGTATAACATTACAAAAGCAGTGATTGGGGTGAGCACGGTTATCATAAGTGCAAGGCTCAACCGTATACGGTAGGCAAGTGCCTGCTTGTCTGCTTTGCTTTCTGATATCGCAGCGAGCAACGGTTCGCTCATCGGAATTATGGCTGACAGTGCTGGTAAAAGGCTGACCTCGCGTACCAGGTTGTACCCGCCAAGCTGGGCCGTGCCAAACAGGCGTGAAACCATTAGGTTATCTATTTGGGATCTTGTGAAACCAACAATTCCGCGCAGAAGCAACCATTGGGAAAACTGCCACTGCTGGCGAAAGTGAATGAGAGTCCAGCGGGGGCGGAAGTCGTGAACGCGATACGACCCTATGGTGAAGATCAGCCCGGATACAACGGTGCCCGATATGATTGCCCAGTGGCTTGGGCTGATGAAAGCCCAGCCGATCACAACGATAAACGACAGTCCTTTTTGCCAAAGTGTGAGCTTAAAGATTGGGCGGTAGTTTATTTCCCGTGCTAACAGCATCATGCCAGGGCTTTTAAGCGCTCTAAGCGGCAGCGTAATTGCTGCAACGGCTAATGCTGTTGTGAGTTCCGGGGTTTCAAAGAAGTCGGCCAGAGAGGGCGCGAGAAGAAGAATCAACACGAACATGCCGGACTTGATAACTATGTCCATGCTCCATGCGGTGTTGAGGTCTGCTTCGGTGACGTCGGTTTTTTGAATGATGTACTGCTGGTTGCCGATCTCAACCAGCAGCTCAAAGAACTGCAGTGCAATGATAACGAGGGCAACAACACCGAAGTGTTCGGGTAGCAGCAGGCGGGCGAGAATCAGGGTGCTGATAATGCCTAGGCCGCGCTGTACGAGCTGCATGCCTAGCAACAGGCCCGCGCTTTTAAGCACTCTCAAGCTGGTTGTCATTGCTTGCTGGGTGTCAGGCGACTATTGATAAGCGGCATTTGGTGATCCAGTTTTGCAATCGCTCTGTCACACTCTGTTTGTCCGCATTCAGCCTGTAGCGTCACAAGGGCAAACCGCTGCTCTCCTTTCAGCATTGCTAAAACCTGTAATAGCTTTGCCTCGCTGTATGTCCAGGCTCGATATGAACCAACCTGATACCACTGCCCAACAATAACTTGCTTCCTGTTGAGGATATTCCGAACGCGCACTAGCCCTGGGCCGTAGGTTTCCTGAATCTGCCAGAGGGAGTGGTCGAATGGTGGTCGCAAGTAGGGCACAAGCTTTTCTTCAGTAGTGGTTTTCTGGCTTTGGGCGAGGGATATCCAGGCTCCTTCAGAATTCCATACCTGCTGAGTAAGTGTGCTTGGTAGTGTGAGCGGTATTGGCATGTTGTCAGCACTTGCCGGTGTGGCGCTGGCTAGTTCAAGGATCCAGGGGGAAACTGTTGTGTTTGAAGGCTGCGTGATGGTTAGCGCGATGGGGCCTAATACTATGGCGGTAATAACGGCGGCGATGCCAATCTTTTGAAAGCCGAGCTTTGCTTTGGCCCCTGTCGATTCTGAAATTCTTTTGCGGACAGGTGAGAAGTAAAGCGCCGGCAACACAAATAAGCCGTACACAACCCAGCCCATGGTTTCGTGATCGGTAAGCATGTCGCTTTGCATGTCGGTTTCGTAGGCAACCACAACTAGAATCGTAATGCGCACCCAATTCGCGATCAGGGCGAGTGTCATGGCTATCAGCAGGGTGATTAGCCAATCGCGCCAGCGATAATCATTAAGAATGGAGGTCATCATTGCCAGCAATATGGAAATCGCGAAATAGCGGATGCCGGAGCAGCCGTCGGCAATGAGAAGGCGGCCGTAGGGTAGGGTGATGCTGTTGCCTTCAATCAGGGCTGTCATGCCAAACCAGCTAACCCAGGTTCCTACCACTATGCTGGCGAGGTCTACCAGTGCGGGAACCATATCTGCCCATACAGGTAATGAAAGCGATAAAAGTAAAACGTAGGGGAGGAAGCTGAGGGTTCGGGCCAACCCGAGCAGTGCCCAGGCGGTCGCTATTACGCCAGCTGGAAGCATTAGGAAAGCAAGGGTATCGATTCTAACCAGTTCGAGCAGTGCCCATGTTAATGCTGTTACAACCAGCAGTATGGCCCCTATAAGATGATAGGGCTTGAGCTGTGTGTTGTTGGTTGCGCTTTTGGGCGGATGGATTAGTAGTAGCCCGATAAAAATTAGGGCAGTTGCCAAGCCATGGGCGAGAACTTGCTCGAATTCAAGCCATGCTTGTGCGAGCCGGATCCAGGTCGGGTAGAAAATAAGCACCGCGATAGCGGTAACGACCAAGTAAGGCCTCGATAGAGGTAGGTTGTTTAATGTCTTCCTTAACATCGTTTCTCCGCCAGACTGCTTATCAACCGACAGGATACTGTGTATTTCAATTACATAAAACTCAAATTCAAAGCAAAAAAAAGCCAGCCGAAGCTGGCTTTTTCACTAACTTACCGGAATCAGGCTTTCTGACGACGGCGAGCTGCACCAAGGCCTGCGAGGCCAAGGCCGAGGAGGGCCAAAGTGCCGGGCTCGGGCACTGGCAGATACTCAATATCCAGAACCGATTTGGTGAGGTAGAAATCGCCACCATCACTCTCAAGTCTCACCGTATAGGATCCATCTGCAACAGCAAGAACGTCTACGGCAAAATCGTATGCATCGGTGCCAACTTCCTGATTCAGCTCCCAAGAGCCGTCCTCTCCGTATCCAAAACCGTACTCCCATAAGTCGAAGAAGCCACCATCGTCCTGCAGGAAGAGTGTTAAGGTTGCAGATGTGATCTCGGCCGCCGGAGGATCAAAATTGAAAATGTGGGTCCAGGACACGAAATCGCCCTTGAATTCAAGTTTTGAAACACTGCGGCCATCGTAGCTATTCAAGTCTTCGGCAGCATTCGTGCCGTTACGATCAAAGGTCGTAATATCCTGCAGGCTGATCGGAGCTGCTTGCGCCACACTAACACCACCAGCGAGCATCAAAGCGCAAGGTAACATTGTCCACTTCTTCATGAGACTAATTCTCCATTTAACTCGGGTCTTCTTGATTCTGTCAGACCTTTTATATTTCATCCCCTTCGCCGAAAGGGATTCGAATAGTTTTACGGGGTTTCCCGATATGAAGAAGTAAGCGATAAGTATGCCAGAATGGAAATAACCTTAAATATCAGTGTTTTAAATTAACTTTATATCCGATATGTAAAAAATATCGACGGTTTTCAAGAGGACAAGAGTGATCACTTTATTCAGGATTGGCTCAATGTATGTTTCTTGATCAGATTGCTGTATTCGCTGTTTACTTTGATACCGGCTATGTGCGCCACATAAAGCTCAAATTCCAGACAAGAAAAAACCAGCCGAAGCTGGTTTTTTCACGCTAACTTACCGGAATCAGGCTTTCTGACGACGGCGAGCTGCTCCTAGCCCTGCAAGGCCGAGGCCGAGAAGGGCCAGGGTGCCGGGCTCTGGTACGCGGGCAACCTCAAAGGCTACGCCGCCTGAGCTGCTCAGTACCGCCTTGTCGAAGTTGCCTGTGAAATAGAAGTAACCGTCGGTATTGTACTGCTGTGCGCTGCCATCAGTGCCAGGAACGAATGCTTGTACATCGGTGCCACTAAGGCTACCCGCAGAGCTTCCGCCCAGGAAGAATTCAATGATGTTGTAGCTGTCGATTGAACCCCAGTAGAAATCCAATGCGCCTGACAAGCCTTCAATGACGATATCGCTTCCGGCACCAGCTGGATTGTCATTCGCGCTTGTTACGTTGTAAGAAAAGACGGGCTGGCCGGAATCAAAACCTGGAGCCTTTGCCACGCCGTTAATGCTGGTTGCCGGAGCAATAACAGCCCCTCCGGAAACACCGGTCAGGCCGGAGCTTGCAAGATCCTGGCATTGTCCTGGGCACTCGTTACCTGAGACGGTGAAAGTAGGTACTGCATTTGCCACCGAACTCATACCCAGTGCGGCAGCAGCAATAGCGCCAGTAACAAATGCTGTTTTCAGTTGTACTTTCTTCATGTTGATTCCCCTGTTTACTTGCCAGTCCCTGCGCCGACACTCGGTTGGTCTGGGACGCTTACACTTTTGCCTCATAGTTCGAAGCGGTTTGGTTGTATATAAGCAAAGAGGTGGCCAAGTTATAAAAAGTTTTTTAATACATGAAGATAGAGTTTCCATGTGGGCTATTGAAAGTACTCGTCGACGTTAAGTGTTTAAAATGTCGACGCCTCGCGCTGAACTCGTCGTTTAGTTTGAGATCGAAAACTGGCTTCGCAAGAAACTCAAATTCCAGACAAGAAAAAACCAGCCGAAGCTGGTTTTTTCACACTAGCTTACCGAAATCAGGCTTTCTGACGACGGCGAGCTGCACCAAGTCCTGCAAGGCCGAGGCCGAGGAGGGCAAGGGTGCCGGGCTCAGGTACCGGCAAAACAGACTCGACCATAACTACAAGGTCGTTGAAGTCTTGGTCAGAGTTTTCATACAGAATATCTTCGAATGCCAAAATGAACTCGTTGTCTGTCCACTCGCCTTGCTGAAAGCCAGCGATCTGAACCATATCACCAGTACCCTGATAGGCAACCATTTGATCGCTGCCATTTGTATTCAGTGAACTATCAGAATAGAAGGTAGGAGTGCTCGATCCAGATCCCAGGTAATAGCCAAAGTCGCCAGAGAAATCGAGACCAGTATCAACACTGTTCACTCTGACGGAGCCGTCGAGCAAAATGGATAGTGTGACTTGGCTGTTTACGCTGTTGCTATCGGCGCCGGAAAAAAGCTCCACGTACTTGCTTGAGTCAGCGCGGTCATACACACCAAAGGTGTTTGAGGAAGATTGGCCGGCAATTTCCATTACAAAGGTGCTTACGCTGCCGCCAGAGGCCGTGATGTTCCAGTATGAATCCTGACCATCGTCCAGGTAGTCGTTGTATACGTCTACGCTTGAAGGGCCATTCTGAGTGATGTTGTCGAGAACAGTTTGAAGGTTAACGCCATCACCGCTAGTGCTGCTCACGATGGATGCATGTGCGGACATGCTCAGCAACAGTAACGATGCGGTTGATGCGATTGCTTTAAGTTTCATGTTTATTCTCCGGTTGTCTAGCTCTAATTCCCTGTAGTCTGCTTTGCAACCAGGCTGTCTCTTATTGTTTTAGAGATCCTTGGCTTTCCGTCCCACCCTCGCAAGTGGTTTGGCATACGACCGGTACTACCCGATCCTATGTTAAATATAAAGCGATTAGTGTGCCAACTCTGCAACATGCTGTTTTAGCTTGTTAAATGTTCATTTTGTTTGCTGGTCATGTAAAGATTCTCGACATCGCCCCTGAAAAAAAGGCCTGAGGTACGGTTACCTCAGGCCTTTTGTGTATTGATGCCCTACACGACTGTCGAACTTCTTTACATAGCCTTTTTGACAGCTTCGAGGTGCGCTTCTATTTCGGCATTACCCGGGGCGAGATCGAGAGCTTTTTCTATAGCTTTTTGGGCTTCTGCGTGATTTCCCGCCAGGTGGAGAACCCAGCCATAGGTATCCAGCACGGCAGGGCTGTTAGGGGCTAGCTCGCTGGCTCGTTGAGCGAGCTTCAAAGCGCGGTCGGGGTTTTCCTCGCGCAGTATCCAGGCCAGGTTGTTCAGTGCCGCTACGTTGTTGGGTTGCCCGGCAAGAACTTGATCGTAATGGCCGATGGCAGCCGCTTCCTGGTTGTTGGTCATTAGCCATTCGGCCCGTGCCAGCTGCGCAGCAAGGCTTTTTGGGGCCTGCTGGATCCAGCTTTCTGTAAGCCCGTCAAGTGAGCCCGGAGCCGTGGCTTTCGCGAGAGCCAAAAGCGAGGGCATCAATTGCAGGTCTTTGGTCGCTTGCCATCTGCCGGAAAGGTAGTCATGTGCAGCTTCCGGGCCTTTCTGCTGCTGCAGCAGTCTTGTGCGGGAGAGAATTGTGGCAGGAACCTCGCCGTGGGTCTGCTCTACAGCATCCAGCGCCGCGAAGGCGTCGTCCATTTTGCCTTCCATTTGGGCAATTCCTGCTGGTAGCAGTGCAAACCCTATGTTTTCCGGCTCAAGCGCAATGGCTTCGGCGGCTTTAGCGCGCGCCTGCGACCAGTCTTTTTCGTCTGCTGCGGCTTTCGCTTCCGCCAGCAGCAGTTGGCCGTGGGCGCGCTTCACGGTTGCGGAGTCGGCATCTTTCCATTGGGCGAGCGTTGCTCTGGCTTCGGCAAGTTCGCCCTGGGTTATCGCTATCAGTGCGGTGAGGGTGTCTGTGTTGCGTTTTAGTTCCGGGTGGGCTTTAGCAACGCTTGCCAGCCAGTTTTTGGCTTCCGGTACTGTATGGTCTTGCATGTAAATCTGGCCGGCTTGCTGCAGCGGGCGTATGGCATCCGGTGTCAGGGTTGCCGCATCCACGAGCATATCAACAGCCATATCGCGCTGGCCGGCTTGCGCATAAAGGCTGGCCAGTGCGACTTTAGGCGCCTGAAGCTCCGGGCTTTCCTTTACGAGCGTTTCAAGCCGTTTTTTTGCTGCGTCCGGGTTGCCTAGCTGTGCGTCTGCAAGGCTAGCCAACAAAACGGCCCTGGGCTGGTCTCCGTAACCGTTAATCAGGGAGTCGCGGATTTCGCCGGCTTCCTTCGCTTCGCCTTGCTGGATGAGTACGTTCAGATAGGTACTGGTGGTGGCCCAGTCTGACGGGTCGGAGGTAAAGGCCATGCGTAACTGGCCAAGTGCTTGTTCTGGCTGGTCGTTCTGCAGATAGTGCCGTGCCAGTGCAAGCCGGAGGCGCACTCGCCCGGGTTCGTTCCCGATGGCTTTGCTGAGGCTGGCGATACCGTCGCTCTCATGGCCGGGAAGGCTGAGTGCAAGAATGCCGTGCATGGCCAGCAGTTCGTTATCGTTGGGGCGTGCTTTTATTGCGCGCTCCAGCGTTGTGAGGGCGGCTTCCCGGTCGCCGGTATCAATCTGCGCCATGGTGGCGGCCCGAATGAACTGTACGGGCGTTGTTTCCGGGTCGAGGTTTTCTTTGAGCAGTTGGGCGCCTTCGTCCAGATCGCCGGTGCCGGCAGAAATCGCACCCAGCATCAGAGCGACCTGTTCGTTTTCAGGGTCGAGCTTCAGTGTGTCCCGCAGGATTGCTTTGGCTTCGTCGAAATTGCCTTCTTTCAATGCTGCGACAGCCGCTTCGGCTTGCTCCCGCGCGGCGGAGTTCATGTTCTCCGCAAGTATCCGGTTGTAAATCTGGGCTTCGGTTATCTTGCCCTGCTCGGTAAGCACCCGGGAGAGTGTGGTGAGTACATTGCGGCGTATCGGCAGAAAAATATCGGATGTGGGAAGTATACCCACGGCGTCGGTAAGGGTTGCTGATGACTGGTCCAGTTGATTCATCTGGTATTGGGCATAGCCTTTCCAGTAAAGAACTTCCGGAGCTGGTGCGTTTTTCGCGAGCCATTCATCAGCCGTTGCTACGGCTTGTGTGTTCTTTCCGAGGTTGATCTGCGCTTGAACAGCTCCGGTTATGGCCCGGACGCTGGAGGCGTTACTTGCCGACAGGCTGTTGAAAAGTGCAAGCGCCTCGGCTGCTTCTCCGGATCTGCGTAAGGCTTCTGCCCGGACCAGTGACGCTTCGAGCTGGTCTTCCGGAGAGCTTGGCGTTTGCAATGCGAGAGTTTCGGTGGCTGAGAGGTGTTTGCCCTGTTCCACATACGCGCGGGCGAGGGTGAGGGCGACAGCGTCAGGTTGTTCTTTCATCCAGGGCTTGAGGAGTTCGACGGCTTCTTTGGAAGCGCCTAACTGAATATACAAATCCGCCAACTGCACGATGTGCCCGACGTTGTTCGGATCTTTCTGTATGGCGTTTTTAATTTCAAGCAAGGCGGAGCGATACTGACCCTGGTCGGAGTATGTCTCGGCCCGGGTGATGTGTGAAAGGGCCTCGGATGAATCGGGGCTGTTATTGCAGCCTGATAGCAGCGGGAGTGCAATTAGCAGGCTGCCAGCAAGCGCGAGCCCCGGCAGTGATTTTTTTAGTGTTTGCCTTTTCATCATGTACATCTGCTCCTAGACTTCCGACGCTTCTGCCGATGTGTCGATTTTGTATTTATCAGTAAGGTTGTACAGGGTCGGGCGGGTTACACCCAAAAGCCGGGAGGCTTGCGTCATGTTGAAGCCGCTTGTCTGCAGCGCCTGCATGATGGCTTTGCGCTCGGCCTGCTCGCGCACCTGGCGGAGGTTCAGATGGCTCGCGCCTGGCTCCTCGCTGCCCGGCAATTCAAGATCTTCACTGGTAATCCGTTTACCATCGGCCATGATGGTGGCCCGCTTCACCTTGTTGATCATTTCCCGCACGTTGCCGGGCCAGGCGTAGCTGCTGATGGCGTTAATGGCATCTTCGGAGAAGGTGAGATTTTGTCGGTCCATTGCTTTGCCGAGGGATTTGAGCAGCGACTGGGCTATGACCAGCGCGTCGCCGTCTCGCTCTCTTACGGCCGGAACGTCGAGGGTTATCTCGCTTATGCGGTAGTAAAGGTCTTCCCGGAAATCACCGCGCTCGATTAATTGATTCACGTTGCGGTGCGTTGCGCATACCACGCGCACATCTACTGGTATCGGCTTTACTGAGCCCACTCTGTCGACAACACGTTCCTGCAGAAACCGCAATAATTTCGCCTGAAGTGATATCGGCATATCACCGATTTCATCGAGAAAGAGGGTGCCGCCGTTGGCGCTTTCAATTTTGCCTTTTTTGGCCTGGGTCGCGCCGGTGAATGAGCCTTTTTCAAAGCCGAACAGTTCACTCTCCAGAAGGTTTTCGGGAATGGCTGCGCAGTTAATAGCTGCAAACACGTTGCCGGCCCGTGGGCTCAGGTCATGCAGGGCGCGGGCGAGGACTTCTTTGCCCGTGCCGGTTTCGCCGATTATAAGTGTGGTTACATCGGTGGGAGCGACCTTCTCCAGTGTACGGCACACCGCTACCATTTGCGGGCTGGCGGCGATTATGCCCTTGATGTTGGTAACGTTGCCGTGTTGGGCCAGGTGCTGGTTTTCCCGTTCCAGCTCCGCCAGCCGGAAGGCTCTGTTAACCACAAAATTAAGAATATCGGCATCCAGGGGCTTCTGGTAAAAATCCGACGCACCCATGCCAATCGCCCTGACGGCGTTTTCTTTATCTTCGCGGCCTGTGACCACGATCACTTTGGTCATGGGGGAGAGCCGAAGAATCTCTTCCAGCAACGCGAAACCTTCCGTCGCGCCGCCCGGGTCCGGTGGCAGGCCCAGATCCAGTGTTACGACATCCGGCTCTTCGCGCCTGAGTGCAGTGAGAGCGGATTCTCTGTCTGAGGCGGTTGTCACTTCCAGATCCTCGCTGAAACACCAGCGCATCTGGCTTTGCAGACCCGGATCATCCTCTACGATTAGCAGTCGTCTAGTCACAACAGCAACAATTCCTTTGTTTGAGTGTTCTACTACTTCTGATTCTTAACTGAACATTGACACTTTGCAATGGTCGTTTGATTTTTTGAGGGCGTTCGTCATTTAATTGACGAATTCTTCAGGGTCAGGAGTGTCATAAACTGATCTCTTTTCTTCATTTTCTTCAATCCCACCGTTTTCCTCAACTTCGCCATTTGTATGGCTATGTACAGGCTCCTCCACCAACGGAATTCGAATGGAGAAGCAGGAGCCAATGTCGGTTTCGCTTGTGACATCAATAGCTCCGCCGAGTCTATGAATGTATTCCCGGGCCTGATACGCGCCAATACCCATGCCGGTCAGGCCTTTGGTGCTTTCGAACGGTTTGAATAACCGGCTACTGATAAAATCCTCGGTCATGCCGCATCCAGTATCCTGAATAAAGAGCACGACATTTCCTTTGGCAATTTTGAGAGACAGAGTAACTTCTCCATCAGGCGGGGTTGCATCCTGTGCGTTCTGGATCAGATGTCCAAGAACGCTCCGCAATTGTTCAGAATCCGCTTTAATCATGATTCGCGGCGGATTTCCTTCCATTTTTGGTAAGGGAAGCTGTCGGTTGTAGTATTCCAACAAGCCGGCTACAAGGCTCGTCAGGTCCAGTACCTTCGAGTCGTCATTGGCTTCCTGCCCCGGTTTGCGGATGTGCTCGACGAGATTGGTCATCTTGCCGACCGCGTGATCGGTGGTTTTGATCATGTCATCAACAAAGGCCGGATTGTTCCGGTGTTTCTGGGCGTTGTTCACCAGCAGCGACAGCTGCGCAATCACGGTTTTCAGGTCGTGCACCATAAACGCTGATGCTTTGCTCACGGCTTCGAATTGCATTGCCCGTGATAAGCGGTTCTGTGAATCTGCTTGCGCCAGCAGGTTACAGGTTTGGCGGGCTACTACCTTGATCAGATCGAAGTTTTCCCAGTTCAGGTCCACCCGGGCGTAGGGGTGGCCGATCATCGCAATGCCATAAAGTTCGTTGCCCAGATACAACGGAATAACCAGCCAAGCATCCGGGGTTCTGGAGATGGCATCGGGAATTTCCAGCAGGTTGTAGCTAACCGGATCCGCCTTGTATTCATCCAGATTAATAATCCACTCTTTGTCGACGAAGAACCGCACCAGATCAGAATCTTCATCAATAATTGTGTATCTGGGCGTCGCAACATTGGCAGACTCTTTGAGGGTATATGCGCCCTGTTCGTTTTTCAGCCAGATCGCGCCGGCATTGCTTTCAACCAGGCCTGCAAGAATCCGGATTGCGCGCAGGGGAAGGGGGGGCTCATCGCTGAGATCCGATAGTTCTTTGGTCATCTTCAGCCATTCTTCCCGGTAGTCGTACTTGTAGTCGAAGAAGTTCTGACTGATCAGCACCATCAGCTTTGCTCGCAGGCGTCTGGAAAGTACCAGCATGACGAGGAAAACTACCGCAACAACAGATAAAAGTACTTGTAAGGCCTCGCCCCAGTTGCCGCCCAGAGTACGAACGTAGTAACCGCTAATTGAAAGAAGAAGCAGGTATACGCCGGCCAGAATCAGCGTGCCAGCGTGAAATACAGCAGACCGGGAGAGCTGGAAGTCGATGGGTTGTTTGCGGGTGTTGACGACGTTTATGGCAAACAACGGCACCAATGCTGCGTTTACGAAGCCTCTCGCGTTCCAGAAGGAGTCGGCGATCGAACCAAACAGCAGCGCGTCGGCGTACATGAAAAAATCAAACGCGAAGATGGTGGCGGTGCCAATACACAGGTACTTCATGCTGGAGCGGCCAAAGGCGGGAGCGTTACGCCAGATCTGCTCAACCAGCGACAAGCCAAGAAGTGACAGTGCAATTTGTCCGATGAGTTTGGTTTTGCCGTCCACCAATGCCAGGCTGAGGATGAACTCAAGGCTACCAAGGGTAAGTAAGGTGACGAGCAGGACGACCGTTGCGATCCCCAGGAACTTTTTGATCTGCCCGCTCAGACGACCTTGCCGGAAGGTATCCCGCAGCATGGCGAACAAAAGGAGAATCCAGGCGGTATCACGAAGCAGTTCCAGCAGGTAACGAATAAAAAAGCCGGGTTGGCCCCAGATACTTTGGGTAACAAGGGTAGAGGCCCAGAGAGTGGTGACAACGGCCGCCAGAAACAACGCACGGTCTATGTCACGCCTTAAATAACGAGTGCCCACGAGCAGCGCGAGTATTGCGAATACTATGGCGGCCGCGCAGTGACTTATCACGCTCAGATCTGGAAGCATGTAATCTGCCTAGTCTATAGATAGATGTAGTTTGCGGCGGGCGGCGGTTCTGTGCAACTCAAGTTAGAACCTACGCTGGGTGCGTGGCTACAACGGCGTTTTATTATCCCGATAAAACCGGAAGATCTCTTTCAGAGGCCGCTTTGGCTTGAACCCGAACTCTTTCGCAAACGCCTGGCCATCGATCACCACCGGGTATTTGAAAAACTCCATGAGATAGGCGGGAAAGCTTTGCAGGCGCAGTGTGCGCAGAATCAAACGCGGCAAAACGGGCGGCACAGATGGCACCGGGATGCGCGTGCAGCCGGATAGCTCCAGTGCTCGCTGGTAGGCTACCCAGTCATCCGACGCCACGTTGAATATGCCTCTTACAGGCTTGTTGTAAGCCAGCACTATCGCATCGGCCATGTCGTCGATGTGTATAAACTGCATCATGGGGGAAAAGCCGGCCAGAACTGGAGCTCGGTGGCTGGTCAGTAATTTGCCCATGGTGTTCTGGACGCTTGGGCCCACGATGTTGCACGGGCGCAAAATGGTGATGTTCAGTTCCGGAAAGCGCCAGAGATAAAGGTTTGCCAGGTTCTCAAGCTCGACCGAATCGATAAGATCTGCACTCAGGCCAGCGCTTTTCATGGGCGCTGACTCGTTGATTAGGGCAGGGTTGTAGGCCATGGCTCCGTATACGTGGAAGGTAGAAAGCACCACGATGCGCCGGATTCCGTACTTGTGGCTCAGGTCCAGCAGTTTTTGTGTTCCCAGAACGTTGGCGTTATAGCGCCGCAACCGGGTGAGCTGGCTGGAACGGATGCGCCCCAAGTGAATAACGCCGTCGAACTGGTAGCGGCGAAACAGATCCTCAAAGCTGCGGTGATTGAAGTCGATACAGTAGCTGGGGATATCATCACCGAGTGGCACCTGTATTCGGGCGTCCACAGCCACGAGATCGCAGGTTTCCCGCAGCCGGTCGATTACACGCTGCGCCGTTGCGCCGGCGGCACCCGTAATCAGGATTTGAGGCTTGCGTTGTGCGTTTTTCGGAGCGGTCATCAAAACAGCCCTTCTCGTTCAGTCAGTCCTTTGTCGATCAGCCGGTTTACTTCCGCCTTTACCTGCTCGACGCGTTCAATGATCTGCTCTTCGGAGATGTCTCCTCCCTCAAAGTGCATGGGAGGGCCAAAATTCAGGTGAACCTTGGCAGGAAATATGACCGGCAGAGCGACCGGGGCATAGGGTACGCCCAGGGCTTTGGCCAGAGGTTTGATGTTGGCGATGGCGGGAATGGTTTCTTCACAACCCACGATGCCTACCGGCACGATTGCTGCGTTATGTTTCATGGCCAGGTGCATGAAGCCGTTGCCAAAACGCTGTAATTTGTAGCGATCGCGGTAGAGTTTGCCCGAGCCACGCACGCCTTCGGGGAACACGATGATGGCTTCATTGTTGGCGAGCATTCTGGCGCAATTGACCGGGTCGCCCAGTGCGGCACCTACCTCATTAAGCTTGTTGCCGAGCCAGGGTACGGTGGGAAAAAAGCGCTCAATCATGGCTCTGGGGATGCGAGGGTTCTTTTCTCTCGACGCTATTGCGTAGCCCACCAAAACGCCGTCAATCGGAAGCTGCCCACTGTGATTTCCTACAATCAGCACAGGCCCGTCAGCAGGCACATGTTCAACGCCCAGGGCTTCGGTACGGAAGTACTTCTCGTAGATTGGTTTTGTCAGAGAAAAACCGTACTTGAAGGTTTCGTTGTTAAAACCCCAGGGATCGTATCCCAGCGACCCAATAGGTTTGCGGATGCGGTTGATTTGTTCGTCCAGCTTCGCTGGAATCAACCGGGATTTCAGAAACGACGCCAGGCTCATTCGTATTCCCTTATTGGTATTATTCAGCCACGCCCGATCGACACTCCGAGGGTATGGCTTTGGCCTTCATTAAGCACGCGATAGTCGCTTGCCGCATTGGCAGTTTCGACACAGAGCATTGTCTGCCAGGCAGCGTCTGGAAAGTCGCTGAGTGCCGCGGCTTTAACCGGGCCGGGGTTCCATACAACGGTAGAGTCGCTCCCGACAGCGGTCAACTTTCGGCTGCCACCGGGTGTTGCGATGGTGAGCGGCTCGCCGCTTTCGTATATCCGGTCTGTTTCGCCATCGAAATACACAGGGCCATCCTGGGTGCAATATTCCCAGTTTTTGAGCGTATCAATGTAGTTGCTGAAGCCAAGGCCCAACACTCTTGATCGTGTGATGTCGGCTGTTGGCAGGTAGGTGTGCAGGGCTTGGCTGAACGCCAAAGGATCGCTGCTGAGGTTTGTGGTAGTCAGCGCAAGCTGGCAGCCGCGTACGGAGAAGCTGAACGTGAGGAGGGCCAGGGCATGGCCGCTCCATACGCCGGCAAAGTCGTCGTTGGCATCCAGGGACAAGCTTATTTCGACCTCGTGGGCGTTTTCTCTCACATCCTCGAGTTTCCAGAGCGCCGTGCGCGCGAACCCGTGGGGGCTCGGCGTTTTGACCCTTTTGCGGACTTCCGGTGCGTTGCGGCCAGGATCACCGAACCAGGGCCAGCATACGGGAATACCGCCCCGAATGGCGCGGCCGGGTTCGAAGCGTGCACTGGGGCTGAGCCACAGCCAATCGGGTTCGTTTTTTGGGATAAACCGGGTGAGATGGGCGCCTTGCAGGAACACTGTGGCTTCAAAGAGAGGGTGGTGAACCTCCAATGCTTCCAATTGTCCGATTGTATTCCAGCGAGTAAAGGACCATTGTCCCGGGGAAAGGGATAAAGGTGGCTTGTTGCTGCTCTCGGACATAAGGCTCGGTTCCGGACTTAAGTGCATCTGCTTACTCGAAGAGTAAATCAAATCTGTGTTGCGGGCGACAGCTGGTCGTAAAATAGCCACCCAAAACCTTGGAAATACCGTCACTTCTTTAAGGAATGTCATTGGATAAAGCTAAGTGGTTGGATGAGCTTGCTCAGGGTCTGTGTGACAGCGGCTGGATTAGTTTTGATATCACGCCCTGGCTTGGCACGGAGCTGTTGCGAGCGCTGCAGCAGGAAATCATCGTGCTTGACCAGAACGATGCCCTGAAGATTGCCGGGATCGGGCGTGGTAGTGCACCCGTTCAGGATCGTTCAGTGCGTCGCGACAAGATTGCCTGGCTCCAGGGTTCAACGCTTTCTCAGGCGGCTTTGTTCGATTTTCTGGATGAGCTCCGGTTGGGCTTGAACAAGCGTCTTTTTCTGGGCTTGAAGCGCTTCGAGGCCCACTACGCGACCTACCATCATGGTGATTTTTACAGGCCTCACGTGGACAGCTTTCAAGGCCGGGCGTCGCGTATTGTCAGCCTTGTTTTGTATCTGAATGATGATTGGCAGCCTGCAGACGGGGGTGCACTTCAGATTTACAGCCGGGAAAATGAAAGTGAAACTTGTGGGCTGGTGTTGCCCGAAGCGGGCAGGGTAGCGCTGTTCATGAGCGAAGAAATCCGCCATGAGGTTCTTGAGGCCTATCGCACGCGTTACAGCTTGGCATGCTGGTTCCGGCAGGATGTGATTCCCATGCCGTTATCCGCTCTTATATAGCGCCAATTCCGCGTGCTGTTGGATTTGCCGTTGTAGTCCGCAAACCCTTTTGTTAATATTCG
>TARA_R110001606_G_scaffold291_1_pt1 | contig 39951 bp, 37 predicted proteins | sample TARA_R110001606 | Tara Oceans TARA_R110001606 (sample SAMEA4398315) | marine metagenome | biome: Polar Biome; feature: [SRF] surface water layer (ENVO:00010504); material: water (ENVO:00002006), including particulate matter (ENVO:01000060) such as... | depth 5 m
TGGCGTTTAAACGCTTGACTGCGATTGCGCAGTGTTGAGCCATGAAATGAAATCCGCTTTTGTAACAAGAGTGCAAAATCTACTTCTGCGAAGCGACCATCTAAAAATGCCAGCATAATTATTTGGCAATCCATGGCGGCGATTGCTGCATTTTTACTTAAATAGCGCCCAGATACCGGATCAACAATCACGTTCGCCGTTAAACCATGGTTTTGCATGTAAACAACAAAATCTTCGGTTTTGTAGTTGATTACATGATCAGCACCAAGCGCTTTGGCGTGTTCGCACTTTTCATCGCTACCTGCGGTAATAACAACCGTTGCCCCAATACGTTTAGCCATTTGTATAGCTGCCCCACCCACGCCACTTGCGCCTGCATGGATCAGTGCTGTTTGCCCTGCTTGTAACTTACCAAGTTGAAATAACGCACCAAACGCGGTTAAGTATACTTCGCTGATCGCTGCACCTTGCGCCATAGTTAAATCACTTGGTAAAGCCATTAATTGTGCTGCATCGACCGCCACATATTCGCTATATGCACCGCCTGCACACAAAGTAAATACCGCTTTATTAAGCCAGCTTTGATCAACCTCGGTGCCAAGCTCAATCACTGTGCCTGCGCATTCAAGCCCTAAAATGGGGCTGTCGCCCTGTGGCGCTGGATACTTACCTTGACGTTGCATACAATCAGCGCGGTTCACGCCGATAGCAGCGACTTTAATTAACACTTCATTAGTTTTTAATTGCGGTTTAGCGGTGTCGCTTAATGTTAAATGCTGATCTTGATGAGAAATAAATTGCATTGCAGCTCCTGAATTGATGAGTTAATCGATTTTGCGCCACACTTCGGACTCGATTAACTTACCATTTTCTGTTAAAGAATGATGCCACAAATCTCCTTCAATTTTGTAATCAAAAGCCATGGTTTTGCCAAGCAACGATTCAATGTTACCGTAAACAAAAGTCTCTACAAATTGTTGGTTTTTTAAGGTGTACTGCCCGCCACCTGCATAATGAAACTGGCCATTTTTTTGGGTGATGTAATTAAAATGAGTGGCGGTTATTAGTTTAACTGAGGTCAACTCTGGCGCTTTGGCAGTCACAAACCCTTGTTCAACTGCATATTTCCCTTCCACAAACTCCCAACTACCTAATAGCGGGTTAGCTATAACCAGCGGTGAGGTGATAAGTAAACTTGCTAATAATAAAGATTTCATGGTTTTCCTTGGTTTTTATTTTATGTAAGTTTACCTTTTTACACACCCAAAATTAATCAGACTTATGGGTAATAACCCCCGGCTGAAATCGCCAACTTTGTTTGTATGGGTACACATCAGCCAATTGCCCAGCATTGATATCAGCTTGGCACTGCAGCCAAAAATCAGGACTAAATAAGTCTTGATGTTGCTGGCAAAAATGACTAAATGCTTGCTGATCAGCACTAAAAAACACTTTAAACTGACTCGGGAATACATCATTTTCGGCAACATCAAAATAGCTTTCGCTGCTTAGTTCATCAAAACTATTTTCACTGCTCGGTAAGTCTCTAAAGTTACAATCAGTTAATGGGCAAATTTCATCATAATCATAAAATACCACGCGCCCCCAACGGGTCACACCAAAGTTTTTCATCAACATATCACCGGGGAAAATATTAGCCCCGGCTAACTCTTTAATCGCCTTGCCGTAATCAAGCATTACATTATTCAGTTGTTTATCGTCACATTGATTGATGTATAAATTAAGTGGTGTCATTTTGCGCTCAACGTATACATGCTTAAGCACTAAGGCTTTATTTGCAATAGCCATGCTTGAGCCGATACTCGCTCGCATATGGGTAAGCAATTCATCGCTAAAACGATTTAAATCAAATGCTAAATAACGAAATTCATGGGTGTCGACTAAACGGCCGACTCTATCCGCTTGTTTTACAAAGTCGTATTTTGCCATCACCTGTGCTTTGGTTGATGTTTTAGGCGCGCTAAATTTATCTTTTATTACCTTATAAACATAATCTGAGCCAGCAGTGGTAAATACTAGCATTACCATGCCTGGCGTGCCGGGGGCAATAATGTACTTATCATCTATGGGACTATTGTTGGTGGTGTCGACCTTATAGCGATAAAACTCTGTTTTGGCATGTTTAATAAAGCCAATGGCATTGAATAATTCAAATCGTTGCTTATGTGGCATTAGCACTGATAAGTAATCTACATAGCGCGCGGGTTGGTCGGTATCAACCATAAAGTAGGTGCGAGCAAAGCCGAATAATAAACTCAGTTGATCTGCGCCCATCATCACCGCATCAAGCTTTAAACCGCTTTGGGTATGTAAAATAGCGACAGCAAAGGGCATGTTATCGCCATTTTTAGCAATACAACGACCTATTAAGTAGCAGGCTTTATTTCTAAAAAACAGTGAATTAGCGTATTCAATATAGCCATCGTTTAAATTCATCAGCTCATACACTTGACGACATTGCTGCTGCGCACCTAACGCCAAAGTACGCTGCAAAATATCAACATCATGAGCTAAATCTGTAAATCCAACCCGAAAAGCTTGTCGATAAATAAGTTGCTCCACCGCCTGGCTAAAGCCATTTTGCAATGAAATACGACTTACTAAATTATCAAATGGCCGAGATTTAGCGCGGTATTTGGCTTTTAAAACAAATAAATGCACGGTGCGAATTTTTTTATCATCCCAAATCGAGCCAAAAGTTGAATTAAAAAATGTATGCGCAATCGGTTGGTTTTCATGATCTTGCACCATTTGGCCATAAATATGCTTTGCCTGCTGCCACAGTCGCGGATCGTTGAGCTCTTTAAATGCAATGACTCGCACCGCTTCACTAACATTTTTAACTTGCCTTTCATATACTTGTAAACGCTCACGCATTGCCGATTGTACATTTTGCCATTGCCGTTGCTCAAAACGACTTTGTGCACCTAAGGTAATATTTAAAAACTCAGCAAACATCGCTTCAAAGCCTGCGAATACGGCACGCGCTAATTTGGTCGCAATGACTTGCTCAATTGCGTTGTTAGTTTGAGTCGATAACGTATTTGCTGTTTTTAGATCTAGCATATTTCTATCACTTATGATGACTATGTCTATTTAGTGGTTTACACACCTTAGCAAGCACGCTTTAATTTAGATAATTAATACAGCGAATGAATAAGATTGATCAAATGAATATAAGAAATGTCGATCTCAACTTGCTTGTGTACTTAAATGTACTGATAGATGAGCGAAATGTCTCGAAAGCGGCAAATAAATTAGCATTAACCCAACCAGCAATGAGTAATGCACTAAAACGTTTACGTGATTTATTTGACGATCCGCTCCTAGTTCGTGCCGCAGGCTCTATGACTCCTACTGCAAAAGCGCTGAGTTTAAAACCTGAAATAGAAGCGCTGTTAAAAATGGCTGAGGCAATAACTCAACCCAGTGATATGTTTGATCCAACCACTGGCGAACTCACCTTTAGAATTATGGCGAATGATTATTTAGAATCAACGCTAGTCGCCCCTTTTATTACCCAGCAACTCAATAAACATCCAGGACTTAATTTTGATGTGCTTAGCCCCAGCGATGTTAGCCTGCAAGATATGGAAAAGGGCAGCATTGACTTAGCCATCAATCGCTTCAACGGCCTACCACGGTCTTTTCATCAGGCCAGTGTCTGGCGCGATAACTATTGCTGTTTAATGCATCCAGCTAACCCATACTTAAAACAGCCTGATCTAGAGCAATACTTAGCGTCAGAGCATATTTGGGTAAATCGTGCAGGCTGGGGGGCTGAAGCTGCCGTCACGAATAAATCAGGTAGCCAAAAGCTGGGATGGGTAGACGAAGCTCTTTGGCAGCTTGAACAAACCCGTCATATTCGGGTGTTTACTCGTCATTACATGGTGGCAAGTTTGCTATGCCAATCGCCACAACTGATCGCCACACTACCAAGACGACAAGCAATGCTGCTAACTAAACATACCGAGTTAGTGATTAGTCCTGTGCCGTTTCAAATTGTCCCAATTGAAGTAAAAATGCTTTGGAGCCCATTACTGCATCATGCCAGCCCACACCAATGGTTACGCCGCGAGCTGCAAGCGTTCGCTAATACGATTGCTGATCGCTAGAAAGCTCTAATTAAAATGGAGATATCTAGTTATTATTGATTAAATCAATATCAGTTATTGAAAACAACAATTTCATAAATAGTGTGCTTAGGGCTACAGTGAAGTCATACCAAATGAGTTAACCACTAACACTAAGAGACAACATTATGATGCAAACTACAGCAAGCTTCACCCAACAAGACGGATTATTTATCGACGGCCATTTACATGCGTTCATCGAACAACAACTTTGTAAGCAAACCACCCTTGAGTGTAATGATGTTTACCAAGCATTGGCGACTCTGGTTGATGAATTTGGCTGTCAATGTCGTAAAAACAAACATTTTGACAATGACAGTTTAGATGTACAAACGTTATTGCATGCGTATCAAGTTGAGCATAATCACCCGCATTGTCATGTTGATGCACAAACAACAACTGCGGTATTAGATGAATATTGCTGTCAGGTGCCAGCTATTATTGTTGTTGCTTTAATGGATACATTAAGCGGTACACCAAGCGATGAACACAATGCAAAAGCAATTTATCAACGTGCTGCAACACTGACTAATCGCCCTTGCATGTATCGTGCAAAGCTCTACAACGCCAATGCAGCGTAGTTCATGAAACTTTTAAACGCTCGATTATCCTTTGTGTAAAATCACTGCAACTGAGGATGGTCGAGTTTTGCTGCTCTGCCTGTAAATCAAAGGTCACTTCACCGGCTATAAATGTCTGTTGCAAAGCCAGCTCTATACTGTTGGCCGCTTCGTGCCAATTCATAAACCGTAGCATCATCACCGCACTTAAAATACTACTGGTAGGATTTGCACTATTTTGTCCAGCAATACGCTCAAACGTACCATGAGTTGGTTCAAAAAAAGCCACTTCATTATTTAAATTTGCTGCGGGCATAATACCAATACCACCCACTTGTGCAGTCAACATATCTGCTAGATAATCGCCATTTTGGTTGGTTGTTACCACTACATCAAATTGCTCAGGATTCATTAACGCTTGCTGGAGCATGTTATCTGCAATCACTTCTTTAATAACTAACGGTGCCAAGCCCTCACGCGGTATTTCTAGCCAACGGCCATTACTGTGTGGTATTGCTGAGAACTCAGTTTGCGCCACGGCAAACCCCCAACGCTTAAACGCACCATCAGTAAATTTAAGTACATTGCCTTTATGCACTACCGTTACCGAGTCACTATTTTGTTCAAGCGCATACGCTATTGCATAGCGCACTAGCCGCTCTGACCCTTCTTTAGAAATATTTTTAATGCCAATACCACATTGTTGATCAAAGCGCAGACGGGTTACGCCCATTTCTTGGCATAAAAAATCCAGCATTTTTTCGGCTTCGACACTGCCAGCTTGCCATTCAATTCCAGAGTACACATCTTCAGAGCTATCGCGGATCACAACAATATTGGTATTTTCAGGCTTTTTTAACGGTGACGGTAATGCGCAATAGCCTTTAATCGGCCGCATATTTACAAACAAATCCATTTCATGACGAAGAGCAACATTGAGTGAACGAAAACCTCCGCCAATCGGCGTGGTTAAAGGCCCTTTAATCGCTATTTTAAATTGCCGAACCGCATGAATCGTCTCTTGCGGAAACCAATCCCCATCATATAGCTGCGCAGCTTTTTCACCGTTAAAGACTTCCATCCAGTGAATTTTTCGCACTCCTTGATAACATAACTGCACAGCATGGTTCACAATGTCACGCATACAAGGGGAGATATCCTGCCCTACTCCATCACCATCAATGTAAGCAATGATCGGCTGCGCCGGAATATGCCACACGCCTTTATTATCAGTGCTAATTTGTTCACCCTGAGGTGGGATTTCAATGTGTTGATAACCCATAACCTGCCATATTTTTATTATAAAATATCATATAAACATTAAACCATGGTTGGCAGTGAGTGTCGTGGTTTTAGCATCTATACTTATCATTCAACAATAAAATAGTGAACGGATTTTATGCTTTACTCGGTCTTCTGTGAGCAATTAAAAACCATTGAGTACCACGTATGAAACTGTTTAATCGAATTTTATTCGTTACTTGTTTAGCGAGTACATCTGTTTTCGCAGCCCAGCTTGATCCTCAAGGATTAACCGAGCTGTCAAAAAGCAAGCAGCAGATAATACTGCAATGGCTGAATTTTAGTCTTGAGCAAACTCAGGCAACTTTAGGCCCACTGCCATACTCTAATTTACCCATTTATTTACACCCTCGGTATATTGCATTTGAACCCGTGCCTTGGGGAAGTGTGCGCCGTGGTGATCCAGATGGCATAGAGTTACATTTTGATCGCTTTGCCAGTTTTACACAATTACGCGATGACTGGACCCTCTACCATGAAATGGCACACCTTTACTTACCGTTACTACCCTATTCGGGCTTCTGGTTAAGTGAAGGATTTGCAACCTATATGCAAAATATAATAATGCGTGATAGTAAAGTGATCACTAGGAAGCAATTTATACATCGACTATCTGCAGGGCTTGAACGCGGACGTCAGCAAACGCGAACAAAGCAACAGCCATTAAGTGAACTTGCCGACGATATGTGGCAACAAGGTGCACAACAAAGAGTTTATTGGAGTGGTAGCGCTTTTTTTATTGAAGCAGAGCTGGCTTTACAGCAACAAGGACAAAGCTTGACACAATTAATAAAACGCTATAACGAGTGTTGTTATAGCTCAAAAACAACAGCAAAAAAACTGATCACAACATTTGATCAGCTTTCACGCAGCGCCATTTTTTCAACCTTATATGCCCGTTATACACAGCGTACTGATTTTCCGGACATTACCCGTGAGCAGCTTATTTTACTGAGGTGAGTGACATAAAATATCATCAATTTCATCAAACACTTGATAAACTAAATGGCTATCTAACATCACGCTATCGGCTTTAAGGGCTTTGTCTAACTTGATTGCATGTTGGTACAATGTTTCGCACTCAAACATTCCAGCAGTTCCTTTTAGCATATGAACACTTTGTGCAAACCCTGTCATATCGCCATCTGTATATTGCTTGGTTATTGTTTCTCGCTGCTTTTTAAGCCCTTCTATGTACACCTGTTTAAGCACCTCAAATTCATGCTCTGGCAATTTTACATCTTCAAGCATTTCGATATCTAAATAACTAGCAATTTTATGACTAAATTCACTGCGGTCAATTGGTTTGCCTATATGATCAATAAACCCTTGTTTTAGATAGCGATCAACTTCATGCTTCATAGTATTTGCTGTAAGGGCAACAATGGGGGTCGTTAATCCTGTTGCCTGCATAATATGAATCGCTTGTTCGCCATCCATTACTGGCATTTGAATATCTAATAAAATCAAATCAAATTGATGATCTAGGGTCGCTTGCACTGCATCTTTGCCATTTTCTACCGCAGTAACCGTTAACCCCATTCGCTCTAAAATACGTTTGATCAATTCACGGTTTTCAGGATGATCTTCCGCTACCAGCACTTCACCCACGAGATTTCGCTGATCTTGACTTGGCAGCTCTTTTTCTTTGCTTATAGAGATCTCATCAAAACTATTGATCCAACGTACTCGTTCAGGCATATATAGCGCGATATTGAGGCTAAACTCACTGCCACTGCCAACATGGGAATGAACGGTGATATTACCATCTAACTTTTCGGCTAAACTTTTTGAAATATTTAAACCGAGTCCTGTACCGCCATATTTACGTGAGATCGATGAGTCAGCCTGATAAAACGGCGTGAACAAGTCTTGTTGCTCAGCCTCTGTCATCCCGATGCCGGTGTCTTTAACTTTAATGACAAGCTGCTCTTTAGTGCAACTCACCACTAATTGAATATGCCCTACTGTGGTAAATTTTAATGCATTAGCTGTTAAGTTTAACAATATTTGTCGTAATCGGGTTGGATCAGAAATAATCCAATCAGGCAGTGGGAATTGGTAATCAACTTTAAATTTAAGACCTTTATCACGAATTTGTTTGCCTAATAGCGATTCTATATGCGCAATGGTTGCAAATAAGTCAGTCTCGACTAAATCAATTTCAAGGCGATTGGCCTCTATTTTTGACATATCAAGTATGTCGTTTATGAGTCCTAAAACATGGCGGCTGTTTTGTAAAATAACCCGAATACCATGATTTCGTTCGTGAGGCTTAATATCGCCTAAAATAATACCATCTGCGTAGCCTATAATAGAGGTCATTGGCGTACGTATTTCATGACTCATATTTGCTAAAAAACGGCTCTTAGCTTCACTGGCATCAGTGAGTTCTGACGCCAATTGTTGTAACTCCTGCGTACGCAATTGCACTTTTTGCTCGAGGTTTTTAGTAAGCTCAACATTCTCATCATGTAAAATACTAAATTTATTTGCCACTGCAAACGCGAGTAACATCGCATCTAAGGCGGTGCCAATCAAACCTAATAGGTACAAATCGATTGCAATCGGCGTCAGTACACCTAAATTAGTTAAATTTCCCACCATATTAGGAATTGCCATAGCTAGGTAAGCAAAGACAAAGTATCGCGCGGGTTTAAAACCACTCATCCAACTGCGAACCCCTATGTACATGCCTAAGCATAAGGTGCACCCCGTTACTATGGTTGCCCAAATAAACCCAAAACCTGGCCACATAGCAGCGAAAGGCAAACCTGCGGTTGCCACCACAGCTAATATAATTGATGCTTTGGCTAATTGTGGAAAACTGTCTTTTAGCTTAAGCAAATTATTGAAAAATAAAATGTTAGTTAATGGTATTAAAACAAACCCTAGCCAATGAAAATGGGCATTATAAAAACCAAATAGTTGATCTGGAATATGGAAAAACTGGCTCCACGCAAATACCCAGCATGCTGTAAATAAGGCGTAATAAAGGTGAGTTACATCCCGTGCGCCAAAATATATTAATAAGTTATACAAACCCAGCGCAATGCCTACCCCAAAGCACAACATCATCACCATATTTTCGATGGTGATCTGGGTAAAGAAGTCTGCATAGGGTTTTAATACCAGTTTAGGAGGAGTGTAAAAGTAGTCACTTTCATACTTGGTGATCAAAAAGTAACGCTTGCCTGGTGTAAGTGCTATTTTATTGCCGTAATGAAAAGCAAATTCGTTTTTTTCAATCCCCCCTGTTACGTAACGCGCGACCTCAGATGTGGGATCGGCCATATCATATACACGTGTTTCAATACGCGATACTAAGGTGTTGTAAGGGAACAACACTAATTCAGCTAGCTGAGTCTGATTTTCAAGTTCGACAACTAACCAATAACTTCCGCCATAATATGTGGTACTTGTTTGTGGTTTTTTATTGTCAAGCCACGTCGCAATCTGAGTGCTGTTATCAGGAAACCCTTCATAACTTGCCGCTAATAAGGTACCAACTTGAAACAAATTTATATCTTGTTGTTGCTCTGTATAAACAAACACACCCGCTGACTGTGTTGCTCGCACTTCGCAGACATATATTGTTAGCAAGCCTAAAAAAACTACATAGCAAAAACCTTGTATTGCTTTTAACAGCATACAATACGCCTCAGTTTAATGACAAAAAGATTAGAACTGATAACTGATATCCAAACCATAGCGGCGACCTTCCCCTTTAAAATCTTCCAACATGCCAAGGAAAGAGCTCAAATCAAACTTCAAATTACTGTACTCACTGGCAAATAAATTTTTCCCCCACAGTACAAAACCTAGGTTATCTAATTGATAACGAATATTACCATTGACTAAACTGTAACCATCTTGCATAGCATACGGATTTTGGTTTTGATCAAAATAATAGTCTGATTGATAATCCACTAGTAATTGTGTTGTTAAGGGATTACCAGCAAGCTCTAAACGATATTCTACGCCTGCACTAACATTCCACTTTGATGTAAATGGCAGCCGATTATGAGTCAAACTGTTACCCAAAGGATCAACAAATTCTTCAAATTCCGCATGGGGAATGTAACCCATCGCAAAACGCATTGAAAGTGCTTTAGTCGCTTGATAATCGAGTTCAGCTTCAAGGCCATAGATCACTGAATCACCAACGTTCTCTAATAATTGCACGGGTGGCTTTTGTGGTGAGTCTGATGGTTGGTTCATAAACACTTGCTGATCATTATAATCATAATAAAAAGCAGCCCAATTAAACCGCACACCTTGCTCAGGCCACCATGATTTAGTACCAATTTCATGCGCATTGAGACGCTCTTTGCCATAGTCAGCTAATTCGGCTTGCTCTGGGGAAGATAAAAACCCGCCATTATAACCACCACTTTTAATCCCATTTGCAAAACGGTAATAGCCATGGGTTGTATCGTTAATAAGGTAGTTCACAGCAAGCTGGCCAGAAAAACCATTATCAGATTGCTCGCCTTGCACATGATAAAATGGCACTAAAACCCCTGCTAAATCACTCGGATCAACTACCATATTTAATTGTGCCACTGAGTCATAATCAAGTGACTCATAGGAATAACGTAGTCCAACACTTAGCAACCAATCTGAATTAAGTTGATAGTCTAACTGGCTGAAAGCGGCAATATTTTGCGTGTCAATTTGGTTATCATAGAAGAAGGTTGCGGTTAAGTCGGTGGCTAATATACCGCGATAATCTCTTAAAATATCGTTAATATTATCTTGTTTGATTGATTCATCTGCGTAATATAAACCACTGGTTAAAGTATGTTTGTTCCATTGCGTTTGCAAGCGTAACTCTTGGCTAAATAAGTGAGTATCTAAACCTAGATTTCCTTCGCATAATCGCGCTGGTGAGCCATCACAATTAAATGCATGATCGCGCTCTAATTGGTTATAACTACTAATCGAAATAATTTCGTTAAACTCATTTAATTGCCAATTAATATGTGCACTAAACCCTTTACCATCCGTTTTATGCGGAGAATCGTTATTAACTTTAACCGTGTAAAAGTCATCACTGGCATCATTGAAGCCAAAGTTATCATAGCAATTTGTCGAACCAGCTTCGCTAGGACTACATAACTGACCTGTTAATGGATCCGCCACTACACCGATATTACCGACAGGCTGCACAATACCCTGCCAATCTTCGAGGTGCGCTTGTAACAATACCTGTACAGTATCAAACTCACTTAATAGTGATAGCCGTGCATTGGTTTGTTGCATTCCAGCGGTAGGTGATTGTGCAAAAGTATTGGTGGTTGAATAGTCATAGTCTTGATGATTTAAAGCGACACGAAACGCGCTGTTATCACTTAATTGATTGTTATACATAGCATCAATACTAAACGCGTTATTATTTGCTATACCCGCTGTTAAATACCCCGACTCGTTAAATTCAGGGCGTTTAGTGCGAATTAAAATTGCTCCGCCAGTTGAATTGCGGCCAAATAAAGTCCCCTGCGGACCACGCAAAATATCCACTTGCTCAATATCAAAGAAGTTAACGATCTGATTACTTGCAGATCCTACGGCAATGTCGTCTACATAAATAGCCACAGGCGAGGTGTTCGCCGTATTGTAGTCAACTAAACCAACCCCCCGGATATTTACCGCCGGTGGCGTACCTTCAGCCGCATTTTGGCTTATTTTTAAATTAGGCGCGAATACCGATAACTCTGTTGAATCTTTATAATGTTGATTTTTAAGGCTATCACCTTTGACCTGACTAATGGCAATACTAACATCTTCAATTGCCTGCGCGCGTTTTTGGGCGAACACCTCAATGACTTCGAGGCTTTGGCTAGAGCCACTCGAATCGTCATTTTTTGCCTGTGCAGCCACAGCAAAAACGAGGCTCGACGAGCACAGCAGCAATATATGATTTGAAAAAGGATAACGTTGGCTTTTCATTAGATGGTGAACCTTAATACCGACAATGTAAAGATATTGTAATTATTTACGATTATAGACTAATTTATTGATTAAAGTCGCCAAGTTATCCATTAATTAGCTAGTTTTACTGCGCTTCAAAGGCATTTTCACCACTGATCTGCTGCGGATACCCACACAGTGCTCGTGCTGTTTGCATTCCAGCCATAACCGCAGCTTCAACACAACCTGCATTAACACCTGTTTTGATCCAATCGCCGGTAATAAATAAATTACTAAATTGCGTGCCATCAGTTGCTAAACGATATTGACTGGAACCTGAAACCGACAGCACATAACGCTCACTTGGATCAACATTCACTCGCCAGTACTGTTGATCTAAGCGCGCTGATTCTGGCACGTCATGCTGTGTATATAAAATGGACCAATCAAAGTCATTATCGTTATAAGCTAACGGCCATAATGGCTGCATATTAGTTGTTAATAGTTGTGTTAAGTTAGTTTTTACTTGTGCTTTTGCCCGTGCAGGGAAACCATGATCACTCTGTGGTGGATACTCTTGACAAGGAAATGCACTACAAAAATAGGCAATATTCTGCGGACTATTGCTTGCAGGCCACTGCTCTTTATCAATTAAGTTTTGCATTGCAGCCCAAGTATCAAACGGTTCGCTAAAACCACTCAAAATAGGCCCTTCTTCACTTGGCGGCATATACTGCCAACCTAACTGTTGATCTGTTTTATTTAACCAAATCTGACTGGCTTGTGTAGCTACCGAAAGAACATTTTTAGCCTGAGCAGCAAAGTTGTCGTCTATTGCTAATAATTGTGGACAAACATGCTCTAATGAAGCAACTGAGACCCCAAGGATCAGCCGGTCAAAATCATCTTTAAACTGCAGTGTTTTAGTTGGTAGTTGTGCGCCAAAATGTGCTTGGTAACAGCTGGGCCAATCACTCCAAAATGATTCTAAATTAATATTATTCTGCTTTAGTAACAGGGCCTGCTCGTGGTTTATCTGCTGATAAAGAGGCTCACTTGGCCAGCAAGCTAAGTTTTTCACATCAATTAATGGCTGATACTCTGATGAGTTATTTAAACTCACTTGCTGTTGTAATAACACAGAAGCAACACAGTTTTGGCCACTTTCATCAATCCCAGGTGTAAGTTGCTGTAGTTGATGGAAGAATTCAAAGTTAACGCCTCTTTGTTTTAATAGTTCATACAATGGCGCAAAAATAACATCGCCCATTCCCGCCTGCATTTTCCACATTACCCCACCGCGATAACACAATGCGATTCTAAGCATGGCAAGTGCAGCAACTCCAGCTTCTACATTTGGTTTTTTAAAATCACCTTGTGGGTAGGCAAACACTAAATCATAAAAACCACGCACGGGCGCAGAATCGACACTGTATTGTTTATTCGCACCATTTTTTAATAACCATTGACGAAAATCATACTTGTTAATGACCCCAAAACCATCGCGATAAACTTTATCTTTAATCAATCCAACCAGCATCGCTATCGCTAAATCGGCACAAATATAAATACGCCTCAACTCTGCATTGTCATCCAGTAACTCGGTTAACTCTTGGTTAATCCAGCGTTTTAGTTTTCTGACAATATACCAAATCACTAAACTATCTTTCTTCTCAGAAATTTGTGGCTGCAGTGTGTTGTTACTTTGCACAAAGCTATTTAATTTATCGACAAGTAAGCTAGGTGTTGAAGTGATTTCTTGATTGAGATTTTGTATATCGTTGGTAAAGGTTTGCCATGCATCACTGCCATCAGAAACCAAGGTCTGAATTTGTTGATGAAAATGGCGTAGTAGGTATCTATCTCGTGGTTTTTTTGTCGTTAATTGTGTGCTCTTAGCTTGGACTCTGGCGGCCAGTTCAAATTGTGGTATCCATTTTTTTAGCCATGCAAGGGTCATTTTTACAAAGTCCCACACGGTAATATCTAAACTCCCATTCGCAGGATTGCCAGGTAAAACAGGAAAGTCTATAGGCCACGTTTGCCACTGTTCATCAATGTGCTCCTCAAGGGCAATAAAACTATGCGGTTTAAGTGCTTGTTGCCAGGTACTCAGTGCACTCGTTGGCGGACGCTGTAGCTTGTCGTATACAGTTTCAATGGTTTTAAAACTATTAACATAGGCACCAAACCAGACATGTAAACCATGCTCTTCTATGCGCTGCCCCATAACAGCATTACGGCCACTGGCTCCTTTTCCTCCTAAACGCCAACCTTGTTGGTACACTGTAATATGTCTTTTTTGCTGCCAATTAGGTTGTTCAGTCAGGTATAAAGCAGCCGTCATTGCGGCAACACCACCGCCTATAATAACTATTTTTTCTTGCTCCATAATGGATCCTTACTTAGGGAGTATTTGTGTAGCTTGAAGTTGGTCAAAATCCATCTTGATATAAAACGGCAAATACACAGCTTGCGCTCCTAGCTGTAAACCAAACATTTGCGCTAAAGGAAAACTATCTAGTAGCTGTAAATGTAGCTGATAAGCACCACTGAGTAGCTTAAATTGATGGATTTTCTTTATTTCTGAAGGAGAGTGCATAACTGCTTGAAAAACAGCCTTATCGCCTTGCCCGTCAGGAAATTGCTTAAATAGTATTTGATCCATCTGTGGATTCACAAAACCCTGTAACAGCTGCTTTAATAGCGAAAAATCAATACCAAGATGATCCCCATCAAACAAATTGGCGACATGCTCGCCAAAGTCCTCTAATACAGATAATAAGCCATCGCTTTGCGTCTTGACGTTTTTGGTGACTGAAAATAAATGCTGTGATTGTAATTTTGACGTTGGCGAAAAATGCTTAAAACAATCCAGTGAAACTGAAAAGTCGGTTATATCACTTACCGAACTGGGCATCTGGTAATCACATAAATATTTATTGTAACCCCATGTTTCTCTGCCGTTTATTAATGCATAAACATTATTTACGCAAATAAACGCCGGATACCAATAAAGATGAGTAATATCTTCATCATTGCCTTGCTTTTCAACCTTTGCAACTGGTAACCAAATAATAATATCAGTCTCTTGCATCCAACCGTGCTCACTAAAAGGCGGCGTTAATGAGGCAATTTTTTCTATGTCGGTAAAGGTTAATAATGCATATTCGCCTATGCCTTTAAAATATAACTCATCCGTTGCAACAATATTAAGCGTTGTATCGATATACTGTTGAACTTTATCCTGATCTATTTTTGCAAAAAAACCATACATATTTGCATTAGTCATTCGACATGGTGGCTTTGCAACAGGGTTTGATAAAAAGTGACTATAAGGAGGTAGTTGTACGGTCATGATTTATAATTATTTTATTGGGTAAAAAAATAAGTATAGCCAAGATTTTTTACAAGGTAGTAATTTCAGTTAATTATTTTCAGTGAGCAAGTATTGGCTATATTGTTGATAACCAAAGCTATCGAAGCCTTTTGACAAGGGATTCATAAACCCATGACCGTAGTCTGCACGCTGGCATTGCACTTTGATTTGCTGCTCTAAACAAGCGAGCACAGGAAGAATATCAAAGTGCACTTCTTGCTTCGCAAAAATAAACTCGCAAGCCACGCTGGCAGACAAATCTAAATAATGACGAACTTGATTTGGATAAAATGCCACTAATCTTTTTATCTGTGAATTTTTCACAGTTGCTTGGCTTCGCCACGCAGCGGCTCCACCAGCACTAAAACCGATTACCGTAGTTGGTTTAGTTACTCTACTAAGAATGGTATTAAGCTTGTTGAAATAGTTATCGTGACCACACTCAGTGATAAATAAATCATACTGTAATTGCTCATCAATCACTGGCTGCAATTGCCCATCGTACGGATCGACAATTATGCTTTTAGCGTTAAATTGCCGTGCAAAGTGACTCAAATGAGCGGTTTTACCAAAAATATCACTAACGATAATGTATTCCATAGCCAAATCTTATTATTTACAGTTAAAATACCGCTAAACGCCTTTTTCAGATTAGCTAATTAAAATACAGCAGTTAAAATACAATGGCTAGAATAAAGTTAAAATAATGCTTGCGTAAATAAAATTACTGGGGTAAATTGTCCTCTTGGTCCTAAAAAAGCCTCGCGGTTAACCTCTTTACCCTGATCCAGTAATCCCCGCAAAACGTATATTATAGAGCTAAGTTATTGTACGGCGAGAACCCCAATTCAGACTACGGCATATTTTTAAATAGTCGCATAAATGTCATAAAGATCGTCAACACTGTAATGAAGCTAAACACAACACGGTCTATCTAATTGTGCTTTGAAAGCTAATAAAGAAATTAGCGCACATTAAAGATAACAAGAAAAAAGTGAGTTTTATTATGTCTTATAGTTACAACGGATCTATGATCCAAATCGCACATCCAGTGCAATCAATTTCAGTAAATAAACAACGTGTTATTTTTTCTGATACACAAGGTTTAAAAAATACCTTATTTACAAAAGCAAGTGACGCACGTCAATTTGTTAAATGGTTAAAAGCCAATTAATCGATACTGATTTGCTTCCTCGCAATTTAAATGACGCCAGCTAATGCTGGCGTTTTGCTTTTTTTAAGCTAACTATTCAACAGCTGCTACACTTAGTATATTAATAATTTATCTGTGGTTGAATTAATGCATTATGCCTTTCGTTATGCTTTTTTATCATTGTTAATTAGCACTCCTTTGCATGCTAAAACAATTGATTGGATAGTCACTGACTTTGCCCCTTATTATATTTTTAACGATCAATACGCAGGAACAGGCCGCGATGAAGGTGTTATCGCCTTATTAGAACAACAGCTTCCTAGCTATACATTCAACCGTACTATTTTTCCATCAAGTCGCACAATACAGGAGCTGTCTAACCCAAATCATACTTACTGCATGCTCTCGCTATACCAAAGCCCGCACCGCAAACAACACATCAGCTTTAGTGAACAGACTTCGACGGTTGGCTTATCGCCTTCTATTGCTATTCACCAAGAGCTTGTGCAACATCTCAAGCTTGAAACAAGTACACCTGTATCATTGAAAACCCTACTCAATCAATACCAACTTGCACTGGGGATTTCTATGAGCCGATCATACGGTAATGCTATTGATGCAGTAATTAATAATAGTGCCGACGCATCCATAATTATTCGACCTGGTCGCGATACCCTTGCCAGTTTGACTTACATGTTAAAGAAAAAGCGCATTGATATTTTATTGGGCTACCCAAGCGAGCATTACTATTTAGCAAAATCGATGGGGTTTGAAGATCAGTTAATGCAATTGCCTCTGACTGAAGCTCCCGATCTGAGTTATGGCTATATTGGCTGTACTAATACCGAGCAAGGTATCGCACAAGTTGAAGTGCTTAATGCAGCACTGAAAGAAATAAAACAACAACCAGCCTACCATGAAGTGTTATTACGTTGGTTACCAGATAATTTAAAACCGTTACTAGAGCAACGTTTACAAGCAAACAAAAACGCCCCAACTGAGTGAGGCGTTTATCAATATTAGCATATTTATTTAACCTGAATTCAGGTTAGGTTTTACTTACGCACACCTTCAATATATAAACCAATATCAACATGTGTAGATGCAGGACCTAGGTTGTAATCAATACCAAAATCAGCAAGCTTTAAACTGGTTTCACCTTCAAAGCCAACTCGGTAACCACCCCATGGATCTTTACCTTCACCAATTTTATCGATTTCAAAGGTAATCGTTTTTGTTACACCATGAAGGGTAAACTCACCTGTTACATCAGCTTCATCACCCTCTTCATCAAACTTAATTGACGTACTTTTGAAGGTCGCTGTTGGAAACTTATCAACATTTAAAAACTCTTTACCACGTAAATGCTTATCACGTTCAGCATGGTTCGAATCGATACTTTTAGTATCAATATTAACCATGATCTGTGATGCATCTGGGTTAGCTGCATCGTAGCTAAAGCCGCCGTCAAAAGTATTAAAACGACCGTGTAACCAGCTATAACCTAGATGCTTAATTTTAAAATTTACAAATGCATGGGCACCTTGAGTGTCAATAACATAATCTGCAGCGTGTGCAGTATTAGCACCAAACAATGTTGCTGCTACTGCAGCTGAAAGTAATATTTTTTTCATTTATTAATCATCCTTTTGTGGTTTTATCATTCTAACTAAGGTTTTATCTTTATCGATAAAGTGATGTTTTAACGCCCCAAGAGCATGTAAAACCACTAATCCTATGAGGCTACATGCCACATAGTAGTGAACTTTACCTGCAATATCTGCTTGATTAGCTACTGAAAAATCAATTGCGGGAATACTAAATAAGGTAAACACCTCAATTGCACGACCATCCGCAGTAGAAATCAAATAGCCTGAAATCACAATGACGCTAAGCAGTAGATATAAAAATATATGTACTGTATGCGCTACATTATTTAACGCTTTACTGCTGCCCGCTACTTGCTCAGGCTGCGTGCCCAATGCACGCCAAGCAAATCTAAAAATTAATAAAGCAACTAAGGTGATCCCTACGCTTTTATGTAAATCCAAAGAACCTTTATACCAACTATCGTAATAAGTAAGTTCAACCATGTACAAGCCAAGGCCAAATAAGCCAATCACCATTACCGCCATTAACCAATGTAATAAAATGGCAACCACACCGTACGAAGATCTTGTATTTTTAAGCATGTGTTATTAATTCCATTATCGAATGACATCAGAATAGCGCGTACCTAGATAGAAGAAAATAGCTAATAACAAACAAGTTATGTGCGTATATGCACAATTAAGATTAAAGTTAGCAAGTTAGCAAGTTAGCAAGTTAGCAAGTTAGCAAGTTAGCAAGTTAATCAATGATAAACATCATCACCCTAATAATTGTTTAATTATTTTCAATCAAACCGATATAAATTTGTGTTGTAGGATCGACTTGCAAGCAAGTGATAAGGTTTTCTTTGATGAGCTCTAGCATAGCAATAAAGCTAACCACTACACCACTGCGGCCTTCGTCAAAAGTGAATAAGTCAGTGAAAGGAAGTTGCGTGCCGGCTGTCGATAACTTTTGCAAAATTAAACTCATTCTTTCGCGAGTTGATAAAGCTTCAGCGGTTATTTGATGATGCTCAAAAGTTTTAGCTCGCGCCATCACATCACTGAGCGCAAATAGTAAATCTTTTAAATCAACATCCGGTAACAATTGAGCATGCTCGCTCTGCTCAGGCACTAATGCGTGGGCAATAAAAATATCACGGCCAACACGTGGAATATCATCAAGGTTCTGCGCAGCTAGCTTAAATTGTTCATACTCTTGTAAACGACGAATTAATTCAGCCCGTGGATCTTCTTCTTCCTCAAGCTCTTCATGTTTTGGCAGTAATAGTCGTGATTTTATTTGTGCAAGTAATGCCGCCATCACCAAATATTCACCAGCAAGCTCCAATTGAAACTCGGTCATCATTTCAACATAACGGACGTATTGTTCAGTAATGCTAAAAATCGACAATTCCAGAATATCTAACTTATGTTTTTTTATTAAATATAGTAATAAATCAAGTGGCCCTTCAAAGGTTTCTAAAATTACTTCTAGAGCGTCTGGCGGAATATACAAATCTTCCGGGGTATTCATTACTTCTTTGCCATGCAAAAAAGCCAGCGGCAACTTTTGTTGCGCCGGCTCTCGTATTTGAGCTACATCATCAGTATGTAGTTCGTTCATGGTTTATCGGCGTAGTTATTCAAATGGAGCTGTATCGCCACAGCCTACACGCAGCACCTCAACTGTATCTTCTGACAGGTCGATTACTGTGGTTGCTTGCTCAGCTAAATAGCCGCCATGAATAATTAAATCAACTTGATTACCTATGCGATCACGTATCTCGTCCGGATCAGACTCAGTAAACTGCTCACCGGGTAAAATTAATGAACACGACATCAATGGCTCACCTAACTCGGCTAGCAATGCGCAGGTAATTGGATGTTCTATTACACGAATACCAATGGTTTTTTTCTTGTCGTTTAACAAACGTTTTGGTACTTCTTTAGTGCCTTTAAAGATAAACGTATAAGGCCCGGGTGTATTGTTTTTAATTAATCTAAATAGTTGGTTATCTACTCGTGCATAAGTAGAAAGCTCAGATAGATCACGACATACTAAGGTAAAGTTATGGTGTTTTTCAATACCACGGATGCGCTCAATACGCTCTTTTGCTTGTTTGTTACCTAAATTACAGCCTATTGCATAGCCTGAATCGGTTGGATATACCACCACTCCACCTTGTTTGATAATGTCGACCGCTTGATTAATTAAGCGTGGTTGTGGATTATCTGGGTGAATATGAAAAAAATCACTCATTTAGTTCTCCTGTTTGCCCTTCCCAAGTTTGCCAAACGCCTTGGCAATCTTTTGGCAAATATAAGTTTTTTCCTAATTCTAGCCAACTAGTAGGAAAATGAAAATCAGATCCTTGCGAACACAGTAAATCGTATTCACGGCTCAATTCGCCTAAAAACTGTCGCTCAGTCGGTGCTTGTTGTGGTTGTGCAACTTCCATTGCATCGCCACCGGCATCTTTAAACTGACTCAATAATTTGCGCAGCCATTTATTTGACATTTGATAACGCCCAGGGTGGGCAATCACAGCAACGCCACCTGCGGCATGAATGGCGGCAATGGCGGTTTGCATATCACACCAATCGCTTGGTACATAACCCGTTTTAGCGCGGCCAAGGTATTTTTTAAACACCCCAGGAATTGTGGTTGCAACGCCACGAGCAATAAGTGCTCTTGCATAATGTGCACGGGTAATTTGTGCATCTGCGGCAAGCTCTTGCGCTTGTTGATAAATGCCATCAAAGCCATTTTTCTCTAAACGACGACCGATCTCGACAGCTCTATCAGCACGTTTTTGCTGTTGGATAGTCAATAAGCTGGTCAATGTTGACTCGTCAATATCTACGTTTAATGCCACGATGTGGATCTCAAAACTTTCCCACTTAGTGGAAATTTCAACCCCTGATATCAAGGTTAATGGTAGAGATTCGCTTTCTATATATGCTTGTGCAGGTTTAACCGCAGCAGTGGTGTCGTGATCAGTGATCGCAAACACATCTATATTTTTTTCAACTGCACGCAATAATAATTGCTCAACAGTTAATTGCCCGTCAGAATGTTTGGTATGACTGTGTAAATCGTATTTTATCAAAAGAGAAGACTGCTCATATTAAATGTGCGAAAGTTGTTATTAAGTATAACAAAATTTTTTAATAAATTGTTTTAAATAAATACTTGACACTAACGCAGTTGATACGGTTTACTGTAGTCACTTGAGACACAAATAGAATTACAACAATGATAAATTCAATCCAAAACACTATCTGGTGGTGGCACTCGTAAATTATCGGGTGACGAATTGTCGTGTCTAACACATTCTAAACCCGCTTATTGCGGGTTTTTTTATATTTAAATTTTAGGGTAACAAACATGAATAACGTAGCAACTTTTACACATCATTGGTGGTGGCGCCTGGTATAGCGGGACGGTAATGGTCTATCTGAAACATAGGTATCGTTATTCAAACCCCGCATAGCTTAGCTTGCGGGGTTTTATTTTTTTGAGGGAATGAGGTTTGATTTTTAGTCATATAACAACAACGCCAGGTGAAGTTACTAGCATCACCGAAGTGCGAGAATATATACATAGCCCATTGGCACTATATGGATTGCTTGATAAAGATAATTCATTACTCTTAGAGTCAGCAGAAATTGATTCTAAAGACAGTGTCAAAAGTTTAATTTTGGTAGATTGTGCACTAAAAATAATCTGCACAGGTAAAACAGTCACAGTAACGGCGCAATCTAATAATGGTCAGCAATTACTGCCTTATTTACAAACTAAATTAGAAAACTGCCATACTCAATTAAACAAGCAAACTCTCAGCATCGAATATCAAGGTATCGATCATAATATTGATGAAGCCTCAAAGCTGATTGCCGATAATGCTTTTAGTGCCTTGCGCTGTTGTATAAATAGTATCAGCAGCACCACAAACAATCCATTTTCGTTATTTTTAGGCGGTGTGTTTGCTTACGACATGGTAGCCAACTTTGAACAACTGAGTGATGTACCAGATGGAGAAAATAGCTGTCCTGATTACGTATTTTATTTAGCTGAAACCTTAGTGGTAATTGATCACCAAGCTAAAACCACTGAGCTGATTGGTAACGTTTTTAATGGCCCTGATGTGCATGCAAACTGTTTTGAAGTGGGTAAAAAGCTCGAACGTTTAAATACCTTATGCGACCAAGCCGATAGCTATAGTGCGCAGCAAAGTGCTGGCATCAGTGACGTCAGTGTTGATATTAGTGACGAGCTCTATTGCCAACAGGTCAATAGTTTGAAAAAACACATTGTCGATGGCGATATTTTTCAAGTTGTGCCATCGCGTACCTTCTCGTTAGCTTGCGCTAACCCATTACATGCCTACAGCCAACTAAAAAAACAAAATCCAAGCCCGTACATGTTTTATATGCGCGACAGTGAATTTGCGTTATTTGGTGCCTCTCCTGAGTCAGCTTTAAAGTTTTGTGCTACATCACAACAAGTTGAAGTATATCCAATTGCAGGAACTCGCCCGCGAGGAAAGTTTGCTAATGGCCAAATTAATCCTGATTTGGACAGTCGTATTGAACTGGAACTGCGCAACGATCAAAAAGAGCGTGCTGAGCATTTAATGTTGGTTGATTTAGCACGAAATGACGTAGCTCGTATCAGTGTCCCGGGAACTCGCCACGCAAAAGAGCTATTAAAGGTCGACCGTTATTCGCAAGTAATGCATTTAGTGTCACGCGTTGTTGGCACATTAAAACCTCAGCTGGATGCCCTACACGCTTACCAAGCCTGTATGAACATGGGCACTTTAGTTGGTGCGCCTAAAGTCAGCGCGGCAGAGTTGGTAAGGCAAACTGAAGGTAAGCGCCGTGGTAGTTACGGTGGTGCGGTAGGTTATTTAACCGGTGACGGCGCCATGGACAGTTGCATTGTTATTCGCTCGGCCTTTGTTAAAAATAATACCGCGTATGTACAAGCCGGTGCCGGAGTTGTGTTTGACTCAGACCCTCAATCTGAAGCTAATGAGACTCGTGCTAAAGCACAAGCGGTTATTACAGCCATTCAATCGACGTACCAAGGACACTAAAATGAGTGAAAACATCAACAACTTAACGGACTTAAAAATCTACTTTTTAGATAATTTTGATTCATTTAGTTATAACTTAGTCGATGAACTTTCTATGTTAGGCAGCGATTTAGTGGTATATCGTAACAACATAGACGCGCAGGTGATTTATGACAAAATGTGTGCGGAAACTAAACCAGTGATCTTAGTACTGTCGCCGGGTCCAGGCACCCCCACTGCGGCGGGCTGTTTAATGGCATTGATTGAACTATGCAAAGGCCGTTTTCCAATGTTGGGGATTTGCCTTGGTCAACAAGCACTAACACAAAGTTATGGCGGTATTATTGGCCATGCTGGAGAAACCGTTCATGGTAAGTCATCAATCATTGAGCTTAGTGAGCACCCAGTATTTACAGGTATGGGAGAACGTATGCCTGTGGCACGTTATCATTCACTGATGGCCACGAAAGTACCCGACAGTGTTGCAGTGATAGCCCACTATGAGTCAATACCGATGGCAATTTATCATCGTGACGATAAAGCCCTTGGCTATCAATTTCATCCTGAGTCTATTTTGACGCCCAATGGCGCCGCGCTACTTCAACAAAGTATGCAATTTTTAGCCAGTGCACAGCAGTAGAGGATAGTATGTCAGTAAACCAACAATCAGCCAGTGAGGCGAGCATTGGCTCAATGATTGATGTGTTATTAACGCAAACATCATTAAGCTTTAGTCAAAGCCAACAGTTATTTGATGCCATTATGCAAGGCAAAGTAAATGACATCGAACTGGCAGCCATCTTAGTGGCACTGAAAATAAAAGGTGAAGTAAGCGACGAAATCGCAGGAGCAGCCGCATCGATGCGTGCTAATGCGATACCTTTTATTACTCACTTAACCAACCTTGTCGATAGTTGTGGCACTGGCGGCGATGGCTCAAACACTATTAATATTAGCACCACCGCCGCCATCGTTGCTGCAGCTTGCGGTATAAATATGGTCAAACACGGTAACCGCAGTGTTTCGAGTAACTCCGGCTCCGCTGATTTACTCAAAGCATTGGGCATCAATATAGACATGAACCCAGCACACGCGGCGCAGTGTTTAGAGCAAACCGGCTTTACGTTTTTGTTTGCTCCGCATTATCACAGCGGCGTACGCCATGCTATGGGTGTGCGAACGACCTTAAAAACCCGTACTATTTTTAATATTTTAGGGCCATTGGCAAATCCAGCAGCACCGGATGTGCAATTATTGGGGGTATATGATGAAAGTTTATGCTTAGCGATGGCACACACCTTAAAAACGTTAGGTACACCGCGCGCAATGGTCGTTCATGGCTCGGGCACCGATGAAATAGCCTTGCACGGTGAAACGACCGTCGCAGAGCTTAACAACGGAAAAATCAGCCAGTACACACTTACCCCTGCTGATTTTGGTCTTGCAAACTATTCACTTGAACAACTTGCCGGTGAAGGGCCAGAATATAACGCCAAGGCTAGCATGGCTATTTTAGCTGGTAACGGCACCGACGCGCACAATGCGGCCATTATTGTTAACGTTGCTGCGTTGCTTTTTTTAACCAATAAAGCCGACGATTTTAAAAGTGCCGCGATGCAAGTTAAAGAGGTTTTACAAAGCGGCCGTGCATTGAATACCTTAAATGCCATTGTCATAAGCAGTAATAAAGAATACGCAAACTCCGAGGTAAGTAATGGCTAATGTATTAGACAAAATAGTTGCAGATAAAAAAATAGAGCTCATTGAACGCAAATCCAAGCGCCCTCTTGAGAGCTTTAAGCATCAAGCAATACCCACAAATCGTGATTTTTATAAAGCCCTTGCAGCGCCTGGCACTCAGTTTATTTTGGAATGCAAAAAGGCCTCGCCGTCAAAAGGCCTTATTCGAGAGCCGTTTGATTTAGCCGAGATCACCCGTGTTTATAAAAACTACGCTAGCTGCATCAGTGTGTTAACCGATGAAAAATATTTTCAGGGTAGTTTTGATTATCTCGAATTTGTGCGCAGTCAAGTAGAGCAACCATTGATCTGTAAAGATTTCTTTATCGATGAATACCAAATTTATTTGGCCCGTATTTATGGCGGCGATGCTATTTTATTAATGTTGTCAGTACTCGATGATACGCAATATCAATCGCTTGAAAAAGTTGCAAAAAGCCTAAACATGGCAATCCTCACCGAAGTGAGTAACGAAGCTGAAGTACATCGAGCTCTGGCACTCAATGCGCAGATTATTGGTATTAATAACCGTGATTTACGTGATTTGAGCACAAACTTAGCTACCACTGAGGCACTAAGAAAGCTTATTCCTGATAACAAAGTGGTTATTTCAGAATCAGGTATTTACACTCACCAAGATGTAAAACGCTTGGCCCCATTGTGTAATGGCTTTTTAATCGGTAGTTCGCTGATGGCTGAGCGTGATTTAGAGCGCGCTTGTCGAAGCGTAATTTTAGGTGAAAACAAAGTTTGTGGCTTAACCCGTAGCCAAGATGCCATTGCCGCTTATGAAAGTGGTGCCGTTTATGGGGGGCTAATTTTTGCACCTAAATCCCCTCGTTTTGTTGATTTAGATTGTGCAAAACAAGTTATGCAAAGTGCCCCGCTTGCTTATGTAGGCGTATTTGTAAACGCAACAATCGCAGACGTTGTCAATCATGCTCAGAGCTTAAAGCTTGCAGCAGTGCAATTACATGGCCAAGAAGATGCAGTCTATATAAACGAACTGCGTCCTTTGCTACCAAGTAATTGCCAGATTTGGAAGGCACAAGCTGTGAAGGATAGCTTGCCAGCACCTGTCAATGGCGTTGATCGCCACTTATACGATACTCACAGCGATACGCAAGCCGGCGGTACCGGTAAGACCTTTGATTGGGCAATACTCAAAGAGACTAAGCAGCCATTTATGCTTGCTGGTGGCTTAAACCCAGAAAATATTCAAGGTGCATTATATCAAGGTGCGCATGGACTCGACCTAAATTCAGGGGTTGAGCAAAGCGCCGGTAAAAAATGCCCAAACAAATTAAATGATGCATTTATCAGCATCCGTAAATATTGAGGTTAATATGAATAATCCAGCTTATTTCGGCGAATTTGGCGGCATGTTTGTCCCAGAATTGCTAGTACCAGCACTTAAACAACTCGAAAACGAATTTAATAAATCGCAAACAGATCCGGCTTTTCAAGCTGAACTGGAAAAGTTACTTAATGAATATGCTGGCCGTCCTACGCCGCTGACATTAACGCGTAACTTAATTAAAAACCCAAAAGTAAAATTATACTTAAAGCGTGAAGACTTACTGCACGGTGGCGCGCACAAAACGAATCAGGTGTTAGGCCAAGCACTATTAACTCAACGCATGGGTAAAAAACAAGTTATCGCTGAAACAGGCGCAGGCCAACACGGCGTTGCAACGGCGCTTGCGTGTGCATTACTTGGTTTAAAATGCCGTATTTATATGGGTGCTAAAGACGTGGCACGCCAACAACCAAACGTATTTAGAATGAAACTAATGGGCGCTGAAGTGATCCCGGTTACTGCAGGCTCTGGCACATTAAAAGATGCCGTAAACGAAGCGCTTCGTGATTGGTCAGCAAATTATAAAGAAGCGCATTACTTACTTGGTACTGCTGCAGGTCCTCACCCATTCCCTACCATCGTTCGTGAGTTCCAAAAAGTGATTGGTGAAGAAGCAAAACAACAAGTATTAAAAGCTGAAGGTCGCCTCCCTGATGCGGTGCTTGCTTGTGTAGGCGGTGGCTCTAACGCCATTGGTATGTTTACAGATTTTATTGACGAGCCAAGTGTAAAACTCATTGGCGTAGAGCCCGCTGGCAAAGGGCTTGATACCCACGAGCACGGTGCAACAATCTGTAAAGGAACTAAAGGTATTTTGCACGGTACTTATACCTATATAATGCAAAATGATGATGGCCAGATTGAGGAATCATATTCTGTCTCAGCGGGTCTTGATTACCCAGCTGTTGGCCCACAACATGCGTTTTTACATGAAACTGGCCGTGCGCAATATGTGGGTATTACAGATACCGAAGCATTAGAAGCATTCCAATTACTGGCTAAAAACGAAGGGATTATTCCTGCGCTCGAATCAAGTCATGCACTAGCTTACGCACTGAAGTATGCAGAGCAGCAAACTGAAGAGTCAATTTTAGTAGTGAATTTAAGTGGTCGCGGCGACAAAGACTTATCACACGTTATGGATGTACTTTCTAAAGGGGATCAGTTATGAGCCAGACAGCAATCCAAAAAACAGACCGCTACGGTAAAATGTTCGCCCGTTTAAGCGAGCTAAATCAAGGTGCATTTGTGCCGTTTGTTACAATTGGCGATCCAAATAAAGAACTGAGCGTTGAAATAATCAAAAGCTTAATTGATGGCGGCGCTGATGGCTTAGAGCTGGGTATTCCATTTTCAGACCCAATAGCAGATGGCCCAGTTATTCAAGCTGCCAATATTCGGGCCCTTAAAGTAAATATAAATACCCAAGATTGCTTTGATATCATCAAGCAAGTACGCCAGTACAATGCTGATATCCCAATTGGTTTATTGTTGTATTCGAACTTAGTGTTTAAACGCGGTTTAGAGGCTTTTTACCAAGATGCCAAAGCAGTTGGCGTTGACTCAATTCTAGTTGCAGATGTGCCGCTTCATGAATCTAAAATGTTTCGCAAAGCGGCAATGAGTAATGGCATTGACCCCATTTTTATAGCCACGCCTAACGCACCTGATGACACTTTACGCGAATGTGCCTCTTATGGCCGTGGTTATACTTATTTGCTATCCCGTGCGGGTGTAACAGGCACAGAAACTAAAGCACAAATGCCGGCGACATCAATTGTCACTAAACTAAAAGAATACCACAGCGCCCCTGCGTTATTAGGTTTTGGGATTTCAACCCCTGATGATGTAAAAGCAGCACTTAATGCCGGTGCAGCAGGTGCTATATCTGGCTCGGCGGTAGTGAAAATTATTGAAGCGAATCTCGATACCCCTCAAGCTATGCTCAGTGGTTTACAAGAGTTCGTAGCGAGCATGAAAGCTGCAACTGCGCTGTAAGTTCATACTTCGAAAATAAGAAAAGGGCCTGTTGCGGCCCTTTTCTGGTAATCAAACGCGTTAAAGACTCTCTTTCAACGCTTTTGCTGCTTTAAATACAGGCTTGTTAGCGCCTTCAATGTCTATTGCCTCTCCCGTTTGTGGATTGCGTCCTGTACGTGCGGGATAATAACTTAACGCAAACGTGCCAAAGCCATTTACTTGCACTTGATCACCTTCTGATAATGATTTAGTGATGGCTGCAAGCATGCTTGATAACGCCGCTTGAGAATCTTTTTTAGTTAATTCACTGTGTGCAGACATTGCACTAATCAGTTGTGCTTTATTCATAAAATGCTCCTAAAAATACCGCTTACTCAGTCACTGTTCAGCAGATTTTGGTAATGATTGAATACAAAGGCACGCAGGCTAAGGGTTAGTAACTACTAAGTCAACCTTGTAAACAACACAATAAGTTGATACAACCTCTGCAACTATTCTTTGGTTTTATTTTTTGGGCATTCTATGCATGCAATAATTGAGTTTATTCCGCTAATTTTATTTTTTGCGGTATTCAAGTTAGTTGATATTTACTGGGCAACGGCATTATTAATGGGCACCACTTTTCTGCAGGTCGCTTATTCTTATTTTAAAATAGGCAAAGTGCCTACACGCCAATGGTTGTTTTTTGCCATTGCAGTGATTTTAGGCACTCTTACGCTGGTGTTTCATGATGAACAATTTGTGAAGTGGAAAGCCACTATCATCTACGCTGTGATCTCATTAAGCTTATTGATCAGTCGCTACTTTCTTGGTAAAAATTTAGTTAAACAAGCACTCAGTGCCATTTTAAATAATGCATCAGACTCTGAGCAAGAAATTACCGTACCTGAGTCGCTTTGGGATAAACTCAACATATTGTGGATAGCGATCACAGCGGGAATATCAGCGTTAAATATCTATATCGCTTATAACTTTTCTCTCGATTTTTGGGTTAACTTTAAAGTGTTTGGCTTAATGGGGATCACATTTGTCAGTCTTTTTGCCACTATCATCATGTTGTATAAATATTTACCCGATGAAGATGAGCCCAAAGTAGACAATAAAAAGCGCTCTTAATGTCATAAATATGTCGTCTTAGCTTGTTAGCCTAGTATACAAAATCACGCTGAGACGACCTTGAACGCCAATCAATACCGCTGGTTTGAATTTACCTTTATATTTGTATGCCTTCCTTTGCTGGGTTTTTACCTTCGTGCCTACCTTGCTAATTGGCTGATCCCCGCGTTAATCGTGTTAATGAGTGTCTGCGGTATGTTGCTGCTAGGCGATCCCCACTTTAAACGCTTTAGACTTACCAGCCTTGGTCAATTTTCCGCAGTGAAACGCCGACTGTTTAGTTTCTTTTTTATCGGCGCACTGTTTTCAGGGGTTTTTTACGGGATCATTAATCAAGGTAATTGGTTTATGCTGCCTCGAAACTCATTTAATGACTGGTTAATGTTACTCGCGTTCTATCCATTATTGTCAGTCATGCCGCAAGAGTTGATATTTCGAACCTATTTTTTTCATCGTTATAAACGCATCATGCCAAAAAAAACGGTGCGCATAATTGTTAGCGCCACAGTATTTGCTTTAGCGCATATTGTTTATGCTAATTGGGTAGCAGTACTACTGGCATTTATAGGCGGGTTATTATTTGCATTTACCTATGCTCAAAGCCGCTCCACGTTTGTCTGCGTTATCGAACACAGCTTATGGGGACTGTGGATGTTTACATTAGGAATAGGTCAGTACTTAGATTCGGCAACAATCTCTTAACTGAAAAAGCCGTGCTAATGATACTTAACACGGCTTAATTATGGGAAGCTCAATTAGTTGTATTAATTAAAAACCGAAAATGCTCATAGCAAAAAACTTAGTCGCTACGGTATTAATAAATATAACTACTAAAATTACCGGAATAAAGGTTGATAGCGAAAAGTTAACGTATTTTTCAGTAAAGCTACCTGCATAGCCTGGACAACCTTGGCTAAGCTCTTCACTTAAACGTACTTTTTTCCAGCGATACATCACGAATAAACACACCATTAAACCATTCAATGGCAAGATAGTGTCGTAAAATACATCATACACAATATCAAATAAGCTTTTAGACGCTCCGCCATAGTTAGTAAATGAAGTTAACCCTTCAACCATACCAAACGACATAGTACATAACACTGTCAGTACACCGATGCTACCAGTTAATATCAGTAACGCCATTTTACGACTTATGCCTTTACGGTCACTTAGCGTAGCTGTTGGCACCTCAACGATGGATACCAACGAGGTAATTGCAGCAAAAAATACCAGCAAGAAAAACACAAACGCAACAATTGATGCACCAACATAGCCAATATCAGTTTGTAGCGCGAGTAAAATCTTTGGTAAAAACTCAAAAATCATCGACACAGATGAGTCAGACAATTTAGTAGGATCAGTATCTGGGTTAAAACTAAATATAGCTGGTAGCACCATAAGACCGGCAATAAACGCCACCAGTGAATCAGTCAGTGCAACCATTTTAGCACTGCCAACAATGTCATCCTTTTTCGAGATATATGAAGCGTAAGTCATCAATATACCCATACCCAACGACAATGAGAAAAACGCTTGCGCTAATGCACCGTTCAAGACACTGGCATTCATCTTAGAAAAATCAGGGATAATATAGTACTTAACGCCAGCCATAGCATTGTCTAGCGTCAATACATACGCCACTAATGCGATTAGCAATACGAACAATGCTGGCATTAAAAACTTAGCTGCTTTTTCAATCCCTTGCTTAACACCACCGACTAAAATCAAATTAACAATTAATGCCACGGCAGCCATATACGCAAACACGCTGGAACTATTAATAAACACCCCAAAGCTTTTTGGATCAGCCAACACATCTAAGTTACCAACCGCAACTTGGCTTAAATAACCAAAAATCCATACCGTGATAACCATATAAAACACAGCAATCATAAACGGGGTTAATACTGCTAAAAAGCCAGCAAAACTCCACTTAGTATCATTACCAGATAATAACTTGTAAGAGCCTAATGGATCTTTTTGTGCTTGGCGTCCCATTGCCATCTCTGCCATCATTACTGGCAAACAAATAAACACAACAAACAGCGCGTAAACGAGCAAAAAAGCACCACCACCATTTTTTGTTGCTGAGACTGGAAAACCAACCAAATTACCAATACCGACCGCAGAGCCAGCAGCTGCTAATATAAATCCAAGGCGGGAGCTAAAGTGCTCACGAGTATCGCTCATTTAAAAACCTTATTATTATTTTGTACCATTCAAGCGACTCTACCAGTGTTGTGCTGGGCTTTTCAAGCAGATTCCGCTTAAAAATATAATGATACTGTAAACCTTAGAGGTTGTTGTTCTTTTAAGATTAAAATTTGTTCAAGCTAACAGTGATTAAATCGCAGCATCAATTTACAGCCTCGAAAGTTAACTAAAAACTGCGTAAAGCTTTCGCGCTTTAATAGCGCTCTAAACTAATCGTAATTTATTCGCCTATTAATTTTGCTGTGCTAATATCAGCATAATTCCAATAATATTCAAATCCAGAGAACACACCATGTTGTATATGATTTACTCAACTGATGTTGAAAATAGCTTAGAATTAAGAAAAGCCGCCCGCCCTGCTCATTTAGCACGCTTACAAGAATTAGACGAGCAAGGCCGATTACTGACAGCAGGTCCATTACCTGCCATTGATAGCGCCGAGCCAGCTGACGCTGGTTTTACTGGTTCTTTAGTGATTGCAGAATTTAGCTCATTAGAAGCAGCTCGCGAATGGGCTGCAGCAGATCCTTACGTCAACGGCGGCGTATATGAAAACTCACAAGTTAAACCGTTTAAAAAAGTTTTTCCTGGCTAAGTAAAACCAACAATCAAACAGGATTATACTATTTAAATGAACCAGATTTTAATGCAATGGGTATAAGACTTTGAGTCAAATCACCACAATTCAGTGTTTGTTCACCGGATGTTAATTAAACTCTGCTGCATTGAATCATCAGATTTAGTGATTTTTCACTTGAATTATAGCTACTTGGTTCATTAAACTATTCAGGTCTGGTTTAGGAGTTTCTCATCATGCGTACTGTGTTAGCTCTCAGCGTCGCCATCACTGTGCTATTCTCGAGTGTTTTTTCGACTAGTAGCCAAGCTGCATCTCAAGTCAATAAAGCTGAGATAAATAAAAAACAAGCTGTTGAGCTTGCTAAAAAAGTCGAAGATGGTAAAACTCTTAAAATTACCGTACTTAACGATATTTATACTGTAAGAATATTAAAATCGGACGGCCATGTCGTCGACGTTCATGTCAATAAAAAGACCGGCGAAGTGAAGAAGGATTAAGAAATGCGAATTTTAGTAATTGAAGATGATTTACACTTAGCAGACAATCTGCGTAATGCATTAGAAAAAGAACGTTATAGTGTCGATCTCTGTCATGATGGCGAAGCTGGTTTATTTCACATCACAGAATATCCTCTTGATATGGCGGTAGTTGATTTAGGCTTACCAAAAATTGACGGTATTGAACTGATCAATAAAGCCCGCGCACAAGGGATTACAATTCCAATTCTGATTTTAACAGCACGTGACCGTTGGCAAGATAAAGTTGAAGGACTTGATGCTGGTGCTGATGACTATTTAACTAAACCATTTCATGTTGAAGAGTTAATAGCCCGGTGTAACGCGTTGATCCGTCGTAGCGCAGGCAAAGCAAATCCTGAAATGACTGCTGGGCCTATTAAAATTCACACCCGCTCACAACAAGTGTGGGTTGATGACCGAGAGCTAAGTCTCACCGCATACGAATACAAAGTGCTTGAGTATTTAATGGTTAATCCACAAAAAGTGATTTCCAAATCTGAGCTAACAGAGCACATATACGATCAGGACTTTGATTTAGATTCAAATGTAATCGAAGTATTCGTACTGCGCTTACGTAAAAAGCTTGACCCTGATGGTACTTTAAACCCAGTAGAAACACTACGCGGACGCGGTTACAGGCTTAAAAGTCAGTGGTAGCATCGCAAATACCGTTAAAAGTAAGGCAAGGATTTATCCTTGTCTTTGTTTTATTAGTCGCTTTACCCATTTTATTCTTCTCTATTGGTAAGGCATACTATGCTTCGTTAGTCGAAGCCACCGAAAAAACCCTCGAAGCCCATTTATATTCTTTAATTTCAGAAGTCGATTTTACTGAGCGCGGCATTATCATGCCCAGCACTATTTTAGCTCCTGAATTGAATCGTTTAAATTCTGATACTTATGCGATGATCTATCGTGAAGAACAGCCTGTATGGCACTCTGAGTCGGCGGTAAATGTTAACTTTGTGCCTGACGAACTAGAAACCAAAGCAGGCGCTGCCGACTTTCGTCGTGTGGAATATAAAAATACCGTGTATTGGCAACTTAGCCTAACCGTTATTTTAAATAACATTGACCAGTCAGAGCATGCTCGCTTTATTTTATTAAAACGCAACGATGCTCTACTGCGCTTAATGGATGGTTTTAAGCAAACCCTTGTAAACTGGATGTACGTCATGGGTGTAGCCATTGCAGCATTAATGGCTGTGGGCTTTGTGTGGAGCGCGCGGCCGTTGCAACGACTGGATAAAGAAATAAAAGCCATTGAGTCAGGTGATATTCAAGAAATTAAAGGACTTTATCCTGTTGAGCTGCAAACTATAAAAGCCGATTTAAATTTACTACTCGAAACTCAGCAACGCCAAAAAGAGCGCTATCGTGCGTCTTTAAGCGACTTAGCTCACGCACTTAAAACGCCACTGGCAGTATTAAAATCGAGCCCGCTTGCCAACGATGCCGATGCCCAAGAGCAGCTTGACCGTATAAATGTGATGATCGAACACCAATTAAAACGCGCTGCAACGGGTGCAGCTGATACATGGAAAAAACAAACAGCCATTAAGCCGGTGCTAGATTCAATCCTCAATGCAATGAGTAAAGTTTACCGCGATAAAGATATTATTTTTACCCATGCGGTTAAAGACAAAGATTACTTTTTAGGTGACAAAACTGATTTACTCGAACTACTCGGTAACTTAATTGATAACGCCTGTAAAGCTTGTCGCTCACAAGTCGATATCCAAGTCATTCAAAAACGCAACCTCACTATCGCTATTAGTGATGATGGACCCGGTGTGCCGGTTGATAAACGCGAATCCCTGCTTACTCGTGGTACCCGCTTGGACACCTACGAAAGCGGACACGGTGTCGGTATGGCGATTGTGTCAGATTTAGTAAAGTCGTATCACGGTACCCTGACTATTTTAGATGCTGATACCTTAGGCGGCGCGAAATTTATTTTAGAGTTTAATTATAATAATGATAAAAAATAACTGGTTAATAGCTGTATCTGGGCTGCTTTTAGCACTGAGTACAACAACGTTTGCAGCAGAAGAGCAATGTACAGTCGTTGAGCAAGCAACACCTGATGAAGCTAAAAAATATATTCAATGTTTAGATAAACAGATAGAGACCTTAACCCGTATTCAACAAACCTGGATAAATAAAATCACTTTAGATTTAAATAAGATCCAAGAAGATACCGGTAACTCTCAGTTGCTACCAATTTTTAAACGTAGCATTATCAATTACCAAAAATACCTGGAGGACAGCTGTAAATGGCGTTATTTACACAAAGTACCCAACGCCACCCAGGCTGCAATTGTATATAAGCGCTGTGAATTGCGTATATTAGAGCAGCACATTACTGTATTAAAACAACCTATCTGACCACCACGGTGGTTATTTAGAAGGTGACTCGATTTCTTCACCATTACCTAACAGAGTCGCTAACCAGCGCCCTTCGTCGCTGGCTTCTAAGGCTATTTTAACAATCATCGTCAATGGCACCGATAACAACATACCTACCGTGCCAATCAGCCAACCCCAAAAGATGAGTGATAAAAATACCACTAAGGTCGACAGTCCTAAACCTTTACCCATGTACTTTGGTTCAACTATATTACCCATCACGGTATTAATAGTTAAATACCCTACTGCTACAATCCCTGCGACCAATGGTCCTTGCGTGATCAAAGCTAATAAAACTGCTGGGATAGCAGCAATAATAGAGCCAATATTAGGAATGTAATTAAACATAAATGCCATTACCCCCCATAACACGAAGTAGTCAACATTTAAGATCCACAGTAGTAGCCCAGCTAATATGCCTGTACCAACGCTTACCACTGTTTTGATCGCTAAATAAGAGTTAATAGAATTTAAAAAACGGTCTATTTGCTGCATTTTCATATCAGGATCGTCTAATGCCATATGAATTTTATGACTAAGCATAGGTCCTTCAAAAAGCATAAATACCACAGTTAAAATAATTAAGAACAAATTTGCCATCACGCCACCTAAGCCAGTCAGCATACCGGTGGCAACATCAATCATTTTTCCCGGGTCGAACATTGATATAACTTGCTCTTTATTGAGCAAAATATTGTACTTGGCAGCAACATCAACCAGCCAAATAAACTCATCCTGTAACTTACTTTTATATTCAGGTAAATGCTGTGAAAAGTCAGTCAATGATTGCCCGACTAAGCTGGCAAGGCTAACCCCTAAGCCAACCACCATCAACATCACTAGCATGATCGCGATGCCTTTAGGTATTTTGTAACGACCAAAAAAACTTAATAAAGGACTACAAATAATGGCAATAAATGCTGCAAGTACAAACGGAATGACAATAACACTTGCCGCTTTAATACCAGCTAAAGCAATCACCAACGCTGCAAAGATAACTAAACTTTTGTTTACCCCAGTTAAACTAGCCAAACTACAATCCTTTAAAATATAAACTGCAGCTAGTGTATGTGAAAAGTCTGTAAAATGAAATATTTGCAAAGTGATCAAAGCAGCCTACTCTACGTATAACGATTACATAATTACTAAAAGAGTTTTATTGCTATGCATATCTTAATAACCGGCGCAACAGGCCTGATCGGTCGTCATTTGTGCCCTGAGCTAAACAAAGAACATCAATTGACAGTGCTCACCCGCAATCCTGCAAATGCGACAAAACTGTTAGGTGAGAACATTAATGCGACTGACTCCCTTGAAGAGGTTGATTTTAACAATCTCGATTGCGTTATCAATTTAGCCGGTGAACCCATAGTAAATAAACGCTGGAGTGAAAAACAAAAACAAATACTGCGAGACAGCCGTATTACGATCACTCAACAAATTAGCGCTGCAATTAACCAATGCGATACACCGCCGCATACTTACATATCAGGCAGTGCGGTCGGATTTTACGGTCGCCAATCAACCACCGTAATTGACGAAAGCTTTGTTGATGTGACCCCTGAATTTAGTCATCAGCTATGCCATGATTGGGAACAAGCCGCCCTGCAAGCAGAATCAATCAATACTCGAGTATGTTTATTACGTACAGGTATCGTTTTAGCTAACAATGGTGGTGCATTAGCCAAAATGTTACCGCCATTTAAATTAGCACTAGGTGGTCCTATTGCTGATGGCCAGCAAGGCATGTCATGGATACATATCGAGGATATGATTAATTTAATTATACACATTATCAATAATGTGCAACTCAGTGGCGCAATTAATATGACCGCCCCAACACCTGTATCAAATAGCGAATTTAGTCAAAGCTTAGGTAAAGTATTAAATCGACCAGCAAAAATAACTATGCCTGCATGGGTTCTAAAATTAGTAATGGGTGAAATGGCAGATTTGCTGCTTTACGGACAATATGTACAACCAACTAAAGCTCTTGAAAGCAGCTATTGCTTTCGTTATAAGACATTAGATACTGCACTTACGAATTTATTAAAGTGAACGCAGTATTTATGCTAGATTACTATATGGCAATAGAACTAGTCAAAATGGGCTAGTTGGCCGGTATTTCTCATAATGTTTTCATTACTTAATGTTAAGGTCCACATTATGAGATACGATATTAAGCGAATTTACAGCATCTATCTAGAGCTCTATCGGAAGCTTCTAAAACGTTTATTTAGCTATAAGTATCTTTTTACATCTCGATTAGATGGTAGTTTAGCGTAAAATAACTAACGGCAATAGCGTGTTTTCTATCATTTTTAGGGTGTTACTGCCCAAAAAAGCATGTGCTATTTTTGAATGCGAAAAGGCCCCCATTACCAGCATTGCTATTTTATTTTTAGTTTTATATGCCATTAAAGAACTAAAAATATTACCCTCTAAAATACTTGATTTGACTTCAAAACCACTTTCAATAAGCAACGCTTCGGTGCGTTTAAATTTTTCCAACAAATCATGTTTGCCATTTTCTACAGTCACCAAATGACACGTTAAATGATGCAACAAACCACCAGCAATAATCTGTTTAACCATTTTATCTGCTGTTTCTCGTCCATCATAAGCAAGCATAAAGTTGTTCGGCTCACTGAAGTGACGATTGGCAATTAAAATAGGTGTATGAACATGGCGAATAACCTGCTCAATATGCGACCCAATAGCTTTAAAATTCTGTTCGTGAGTTTTACCGCTTCGGCCAATAACAATCAGTCGCGCTGCATCTTCAAGGTCGCAAATTGCCTCAACAATACCGCTATGGCGCTGCTTACTTTCAATTGACTTACACCCTTGTTGGCTAGCAAATACACTCGCGTGATCTAACATTTCTTTGCCTATTTGCAATGCTAATTTACTGCGTTGCTCATCCAGTGTCGCCATCTCTGATAATAATGATGTAGTTGCACCAAAACCAATTATGCCACTTAAGTCGTCAATCACAGCAGCGTTTTGTTTTTCTATGGCATGCAAAAATAGCATCGATTTATTAAGTTTCTTGGCCGCCCAAATCCCCGCCTTACACACATCATCTGTGTAAACTGAGCCATCTATACAAGTAATAATTTTATTCATTGTGCTCTCCTTAATGGCCTGTCATGAGTTTTTCAACTTCTTCAGGGTCATTGTGAACGCCAAATTTGTCAACAATCGTTGCTGTCGCGTCGCTCATACCAATAATCTCGACCTCTGCACCTTCGCGTCTAAATTTAATCACAACTTTATCAAGCGACGACACTGCCGTAATATCCCAAAAATGCGAATGAGTTAAGTCAATCACTACTTTAGCAACGACCTCTTTAAAGTCAAACGACTCAATAAACTGCTCTGAGGATGCAAAAAACACCTGTCCAACAACCTGGTATACTCGTTCATCAGCCGATGATTGCGCTGGCTTTACAACCATAAAACGACCAATTTTATTGGCGAAGAATAGTGTAGCCAATAGCACACCGACCAATACTCCCATGGCCAAATTATGCGTTGCGACAACAACAACGACCGTAGCAACCATTACGATGCTACTTGATAATGGGTTTTTCTTTAAATCTCGCAGTGAATTCCAAGAAAAGGTGCCAATCGACACCATTATCATCACGGCAACCAGTGCCGCCATTGGAATTTGCTTTAGCCATTCATCTAAAAACACCACCATAAGTAGCAGAAAAGTACCCGCGGTAAAACTTGATAAGCGGCCACGTCCCCCTGATTTTACATTAATGATCGACTGGCCAATCATCGCGCAGCCGGCCATTCCTCCCATTAAACCTGAACCTATGTTCGCGATCCCTTGACCTTTACATTCACGGTTTTTATCACTAGCGGTATCGGTTAAGTCGTCAACAATTGTCGCTGTCATCATCGACTCCAATAAACCAACGACAGCAAGGCCAAATGAATAAGGAAGAATTATCAGCAGTGTGTCGAGGTTAAAAGGCACATCAGGCCATAAAAATATTGGTAAGGTATCTGGTAACTGGCCCATATCGCCAACAGTTCGAATCTCAAGTCCTACCAACATTGCAACCAAAGTTAAAACCACGATACACACTAGTGGTGATGGAATTGTTCTGCCTATCACCGGTAAGTAAGGGAATAAATAAATGATCCCAAGACCCGCAGCCGTCATTGCATATACATGCCATGTTACATTCGTCAGCTCCGGCAGCTGTGCCATAAAAATAAGAATTGCCAACGCATTTACAAAGCCTGTAACCACGGAGCGAGACACAAAGCGCATTAAACTCCCCAGTTTTAAATAGCCTGCAATAATTTGTATCACACCGGTGAGTAATGTCGCCGCCAAAAGGTATTCTAAACCATGCTCTTTAACTAAGGTAACCATCAGTAAAGCCATAGCGCCAGTAGCGGCAGAAATCATCCCTGGTCGTCCACCCACTATCGAAATAACCACGGCAATACAAAATGAAGCATACAAACCGACTTTAGGATCCACGCCCGCTATAATAGAAAAAGCAATCGCTTCTGGTATGAGCGCAAGCGCCACCACAGTACCTGCTAGTAAGTCCCCTCGGATGTTAAAAAGCCAATCTAGTTTTATTTTTTCTAACATAAAAAACCTTGTCATGTAGTTAACATTAACGCCCATACAGCAGTCAATAAAACACCGACAAGGCTTTTACTAAACGATGACAACCGCATTTTCATTAATGTTTTTTTATTTATTAAAACGGCACATAACCGCCTACCAATGTTTGGTATATAGGTATCACGCAGCGGTGATTTAGAGGAGGAATAACTTAGGGCGGCGTTAAACGCAAAACATTGTTCCTTATGTAGAATGAATAAATTATCGTCTTTATTCTTGCATCTAACG
>TARA_R110001606_G_scaffold119637_4_pt1 | contig 39737 bp, 42 predicted proteins | sample TARA_R110001606 | Tara Oceans TARA_R110001606 (sample SAMEA4398315) | marine metagenome | biome: Polar Biome; feature: [SRF] surface water layer (ENVO:00010504); material: water (ENVO:00002006), including particulate matter (ENVO:01000060) such as... | depth 5 m
TGTTTGCGCGAATATATGCGCGCCTTAAGCATGCAGGCCGGTTCAGGTCAAGCCAGCTGCATCTCGGCGACCCTGTCCTTCAGGAGGTCGATTGCCGCCCGTATCTCTGCGTCCACAAGCGACAGGACGGCCAAATCAGACCATGATCCGTCTGCGAGGCGCATATAACGGCGCAACACACCTTCCTGGCGCGCACCAAGCCGCTCAAGCGCCCTGATCGCCCTTTCATTGTCCGCGGCAATCGGAAATTCGATACGGCGCATCCGGGCACCGAAGGCCCGGCCGATCATGGCCATTTGCGTCGCCACGGGCACGACCGTGCCGCGCATTTCGGGCGGGTGCCAGACATAGCCAATGCCGACCCGCCGATGGGTCCGCGAAACATCGAGATAGGCGATCACGCCTGCAAAGGCATCGTCAGACTGGCGCGTTATAGAGAAAGGAATGATGCTGCCCTGTTTCTTCATCGCCAGCATGAAGTCGAAATAGGCGTGAAAATTGGTGCCGGTGGGCATAACCGGCAGCCAGTCCCACATGGATTGCACCGCGCCCGATACTTCAAGCCGGGCACGGTCACCCTCCTCCAGCAAATCCAGCCGGACGACGTCGTTTTGGAATCCCTTCTCGTCAAGCCGCATGTCTGAGAAGGTGTCACGGATTGGAAAACTGGCAAGGCCCAAGCCAGAGAATCATCCGGCGTTCCAATCCGGAACTGATATCCGCACCGAGTTCCAGTTTGGTACTCTCTACTCGTCGAATAGCCGCTCGTACAGATAGGTGAATTCCAGAGCGGACCGCTTTGCGCGCTCTGTCTGATTTGCCGCTGCCGAGTGCCCGCCGTCAATGTTCTCGTAATAGAGAAAAGGCAGCCCGGCATCCTCAAACCGTTTCGCCATCTTCCGGGCGTGACCGGGGTGCACACGGTCATCCTTTGTCGAGGTGACAAAGAAGGGTGTCGGATAGGGCTTCGTCGCATCGAAGTTCTGATAGGGCGAGATTGTCTCAAGGAACGCGCGCTCTTCCGGCACATCCGGGGACCCATACTCGTCCACCCATGACGCTCCCGCCAGCAGGACATGGTAGCGCAGCATGTCCAGTAGTGGCACCTGCACGACGGCAGCATTCCACAGATCCGGCCGCTGGTTCAGCATCACGCCCATCAACAGGCCGCCATTTGACCCGCCCATGATGCCAAGCCGCTCCGGGCGGGTGACCTTGCGTGTAATCAGATCCTCGCCAACGGCAATGAAATCATCGAATATGCGCTGACGGTCACGTTTGAGGCCCGCCTGGTGCCAGGCGGGGCCAAATTCACCGCCGCCCCGGATGTTCGCCAACACATAAGCCCCACCCTGTTCCAGCCATAGCCGGCCCGTCACGGCGCTGTAGGCCGGGTTCATCGACACCTGGAACCCGCCATAACCATAAAGCAATGTCGGCGTGCTGCCATCGAGAGGCATGTCACCCTTGTGCACGATGAAATAGGGAACCTTCGTCCCGTCTTTTGAGGTCGCAAAGAACTGCTCGGCCTTGAGCCCTGATGCATCGAACTTGCCCGGCAGGCTCTTCAGCGATTCAATGTCGCCCGTCGTGATGTCATAGGACAGGAGCGAGTCCGGCGTCAGGAAGTCTTCATAATTGAGGAAGACGGTGTCCTCGTGTTCGTCGGCGAACACGACACCGGCCTGACCGCTGCCCGGCAGGCCGACCGGTGTGCGGATCCATCCGTCCGCGCCTGTCTCCAGGCGCATCACGCGGCCGACAACATTATCACTTATCGACAGGAGCGCGGCGCCCTTTGCGATGGCCACGCCATTCACCGCCTGTGTCGCGTCCGGGCGGAATACAAGAGCAACTTCAGGCAATTGCCGTGTTGCCAGGAAAGCCTCCGCGTCGAATGCGACAAGGTCGCCAGACATGAATGAATCCGTCTGGCCCTCTGGTGCCCAGTCCTCTTCGAGCGACAAAAGGAACTGGCCCTTGTAGATACCGTTGGGAGAGGATTTCAGCGGGATCGGCCAGCGCACCGGATCGGCCTCTCCGTCTGGCAGCCACCAGTAGGAATGCGTGAAGAAGGTTTCCGCCTTCACCGCCCCCTGCAGCACCCGCCCGTCATCCGTCTCCATGACCATCGGCCAGACACCAACCTGCGTACGAGCACCGCGAATCACTTCCTCGGCTGCATCAAGCGGCGTTCCGCGATGCCAGCGCCTTACGATGAAGGGGTAGCCTGAATCAGTCACCGTGCCCTCGCCCCAGTCGGAGGCGATCAGCAATGTGTCGGCATCCACCCATGCGACGCCCTGCTTGGCTTCCGGCGTGACGAACCCGTCCGGAACGAACGCCCGGGTCGCGAGGTCGAATTCCCGGTTGATGACCGCGTCCTTGCCGCCATCCGACAGCGACACGAGGCAGTGCCGGGCGGGCTTGCCGACCTGACGCAGGCAATCGGCGCCCTTGTAAACCCAGTTCCTGCCTTCATCCGCCGACAGCCTGTCAAAATCGACGATCGTTTCCCATTCCGGGTCCGACGTCGCGTAGCTCTTCAGGCTGGTCCGCCGCCAGAGGCCGCGGACATTCACGTCATCCTGCCAGAAATTGTAGACCCAGCCATCACGCACAGCACCATAGGGAATGCGTTCCCTGGAGTTCAGCGCATCAAGCGCAGCCGCCTCAAACCCCGCATAGCGCGGGTCGGCCTGCAATTCGGCAACGGTCCGGTCGTTCTGGGCCCGCACCCAGGCAAGTGCGTTCTCGCCCTCAACTTCCTCCAGCCACAGGTTCGGGTCGACAGGGGCGGTTTCATTTGTGGGCAATGGCGCGTCAGGCAAAATCGTCTCCGGTTCTCGTGCAAGTGTGCACCCTGTCAGAATGACGGCTGCGGCAAGTAATTTCAAAGCGCGCACAGGTGCTCCATCGTGTGTGGCAACTTCAGCAGCCGGGTAGCTGGCCCGGCCCTGCCATGACTGGCACGACATAGTTTGTGAACGCGTTCAAGGCAAACGGCGAACCGACCAGGATGTCAGCCCGCTCTAGGCAGGATCGTCCATGGTCCATGGCCCGATCCGTTCGAAGGTAATTCTCTCGACCAGCACGGCTCTTGCCTTGTCGGGCACGACGGGCCGGATGCCGATATAGTCGACCGCCTGATCGCCCTCTATGCGCGGCACGTCATAGTCGAAGGTGAAATCGGAGAATTCCGGTTTCAGATCAAAAACCTTCCACCCGGATTCGCCGACGCGGCCGGCAGAATAGTTTACGGCGAGCTGCATCGCGCCGCGGTCATCGGTCGGCCGGGCGCGCACGGTGACCCGAATGGTCATCCCGGAAAACTGCGTCTCGATATCCGCTGCCAGGCGGAAATGCGGCCCAAGTTCCGGCTCGTCGCGCAGCGCGCCGGCATCCGCGCTGATCAGCAACAGGGATTCGCCATCGGGGCCTTTCGTGAGTTCGGTCCTGGCATTCCCACCAGCAAACACCTTGTGAAGATAGTCGCCCTCAATGGTGATCCTGCCGTAATTGGCGCCGTCTCCCGTCACCGGCCCCGTGGGCAGGGCGCCAATACCTGGCCGGATCGCGAGGAAAACCATGATGGCGACCAGCACCAATGCGGCTGGGAAGAAAAATCTGTCCCGCATGTGCGTGTTCCCTCCATCACCTGGGCGCGCGCAAGGGCGCTGGCCAATCCATTCATCTGCTGATAGCAGGAGCACGAACGGTTTGGCGAGCCGTCGCGCAGCTTCAAGTGCATTTTGGAGATCAGTCTCGATGTCAAAATCAGCTTTGAAGCGCAGGGCAAATGAAGCCCGCCTCTGGCTGACAGACGCATTCTTTCCGCTTTGGGCCGAACGTGGCCTCAACCAGGATGGCCTCTTCTGTGAAGCGCTGGATCTCGATCATGCCACCGCCGAACGCGATTTCGTGCGTGTGAGGGTGCAGGCACGCCAGACCTATGTCTTTGCAGAAGCCCTGCGTCTCGGCTGGCGTCCGGATATCGCAACAGATCGGATTGAGCTCGGGCTCGGCATCCTGACCAACCTCGCCCGGCGCCCTGACGGCCTTGTGGGACGCACGCTGAAGGCCGATGGCGGCGGACTTCTGGACGACACGGCAGATCTTTATGACATCGCCTTTACGCTCTTTGCGATAGGTGAGGCTGACGCCGCACTGGGCGGCATGGGTGAAACACGCGCCAGCGCCAGCGCCCTTCTGGACTCTGTCGACCGTCAGATGCGCGACCGGACGAATGGGGGCTATGCTGAAGCATTGCCCCCACCACAGTTACGGCTGCAGAACCCGCACATGCACCTGCTCGAGGCCTGCCTGTCCCTGCACAATGTTGACCCAGATGGCGGTCATCTGGATCGCGCCAGTGAAATCGTGTCCCTGTTTCTTGCGCGACTGACGGCCGGGCCCGGCAAGTTGCTGGGAGAGCGGTTTACGACTGACTGGGGCATCCCGGAGGGCCGCGATGGCGACATTGTCGAGCCCGGCCACCAGTTCGAATGGGTCTGGCTCCTCCATCAATATGCTGAGGCGGCCGGTGTGGCCGTGCCTGAGGCCGCCGGAACGCTTTATGCCTTTGCCTGCACGACGCTGGATGATGCCGGGCGGGCCTGCCAGGAGGTCACCCGCGCCGGTGCCCCTGTTGACGGCTCACGGCGCACATGGCCACAGACCGAAGCCCTGAAAGCACATCTGGCAATGTACGAGTACTCTGGCGACGAGCGCTTCGCGGCTGCCGCCTGTACCAGTTTTGACGTGTTGCTGGACGAATTCCTGACCGTCGATGGCGGCTGGATTGACCATTACGGCGCTGGCGGTGATGTGCTGGCCAGGGATATGCCCGCCTCGACCGGCTATCATGTCGTTCTGGCTTTTGCCGAGCTGATCCGGGTCATGAAAACTTGAACCCGCGGCCATTTCACCCGAAAAGGGCGGCGAGCGCCCGTATTGAAGCCCGTTTGAAGAAAGTCTCACCATGACCAAACTCGCCCTTGTCCGGCATGGACAGTCCGCCTGGAACCTCGAAAACCGTTTCACGGGCTGGTGGGACGCCGATCTCACCGAGAAAGGCGAGGCAGAAGCGCGCCATTCCGGCGTCCTCCTGAAAGATGTCGATGCCGATTTCCGCACGGCCTTTACCAGTATGCAGACCCGGGCCATTCGCACGCTCTGGATGGCCCTGACGGAAATGGGCCGCGTCTGGCTGCCGGTCGAAAAACACTGGCGCCTGAACGAGCGTCACTATGGTGGCCTCACCGGGCTCGACAAGGCCGAGACTGCTGCCAGGCATGGCGACGAGCAGGTCCACGTCTGGCGCCGCTCCTATGACGTACCGCCGCCACCAATTGATCCGGAAAGTCCCTATAACCCGGCCCGGGACCCCCGCTATCGCGGTATCGACGTGCCGGAAACCGAAAGCCTGAAGACCACGCTGGACCGCGTGCTTCCCTATTGGAATGAGGCGATCGCCCCCGTCCTGTCCAGTGGCACCGATACGATCATTGCCGCGCATGGCAATTCCCTGCGCGCCCTCGTCAAGCACCTCTTCCATGTGCCGGATGAATCCATTACCGGGATCGAGATTCCGACCGGCAATCCGCTCCTGATCGATCTCGACGAAAACCTGAAGCCGATTTCCGTTCAATATCTGGATTCAGGACGCAGCGCAGCCCTTCCAAGCCTGCCATGAGCCGGCGCCGAGACCGACGCATGATGGGCCGCGCCCTGGCACTGGCGCGGCTGAACCATGGGCTGACCGCCGAGAACCCCTCCGTCGGGTGCGTGATCCTCGATTCAGACGGCCATCTCGTCGGCGATGGTGTGACCGGCCTCGGTGGCCGCCCGCATGCCGAAGAGATTGCCCTGGACGAGGCCGGCCCCGCTGCACATGGTGGCACGGCCTATGTCACGCTTGAGCCCTGCCGCGAGCGCTCGGCAGGCGGACCATCCTGCTCAACCAGACTGAAAGAGGCGGGTATCGCCCGTGTCATTTGTGCTATTACCGACCCGCACCCCCTGGCCGAGGGTGGCGTCACCGCGCTGCGCAAGGCCGGCATCCGTGTCGATATCGGCATCGGCCGGGCGACAGCCGCGCATCTCTATGACGGCTTCTTCCGCTCGGTCCATGCCAGCAAGGCCTGACCGGCTCGCTCAGTCGGCAAACGGCCCGGCATGAGCGACAATCTTTTCGTACAAGGCAAGGGAATCGCGCTGGAAAGCCGCCTTGGTGAATTGCGCCTCATATGACGCCCGACCGCCTGCCACCAGTTTCGCGGCAAGCGCCTTGTCTGTTACCACCTTGCGCAGGGCGTCGGCCAGCGCATCGACATCATTCCTGGGGATGAGCAATCCGTTTACGCCATCCTTAACATAGGCCGCCGGCCCGACCGCATCTGCGGCGACGAGTGGTCGCGAGGCTGCCCACGCATCCACAGTCACCGTGCCGAACGGCTCGTAGCGCGACGGGAAGGCAACGACATCGCACGCAGCCAGCAACGCGCCCCGATCATTGCGCCATCCAAGGAAACGCACACGGTCATCAAGACCCAACCGCGTACACCGGGCCTTCAGTTCAGCCTCTATCGGACCATCTCCGGCAATCCAGACATGGAGCCCGTCAATCCTCGCCGTCGCATCCAACAGCGTGTCGAGGCCTTTTTTCTCATGCAGCCGAGCCAGTGCCAGGGCGACAGGCGCATCGTCCGGCGTGTCGAGGGCTTTGCGGCTTGCCGGGTCGGCGCCTGTAAAGTCTGCATAGGTGTGCACGATGGCCGACCGGTCGTCGCTGACACCCTGTTCGCGAATGTGCCGCAGCAGGTCGATCGTCAGCCCGACATGCCACTCGCAATTCGTGAAACGTGCCAGCTTGTAGTATCCGCCATACCAGCCGATCGACCGTGCACGGTATTGCTTGGGGGCGAATTGTCCGGCCCGGCCCATCCAGTATTCGATCACGTCCGGTTTGAACCGGGCAATGGCATCGCCAATCACGCGGCGTGTCGGGAACGGCCAGCTATTATTGAAGGCGGCGACATCGACGCCGATGCCTGCCTCACGAAATTTCTGGATGCGGAATCCATTGTCCGGGCGCGTGACGACATGCTGTTCCAGATCCGTCTCGGCCAGTGCGAGGACCGATTCCAGCATGATATTTTCCGCGCCGCCTTCGGCCGCCCCTGCCATGACATGCATTACCCGCATTTCATTTGTCCTTCGTGTCCTGCCGCCCAGCCAAGCCCGTTGATAGCGCAGCGCATAGCGATTATCGCTCAGCGCGGCAAACGTTGCTTGGCAGTTCGGGGTGAAGTCCCTAGAGAAAGGCTCAACCAGCGAGGACAGCCCGATGACCGATTACCGTCTGTTCGGCGCAGACACGTCACCCTATTCACTCAAGGTGCGTGCCTTCCTGCGTTACAAGGGCCTCGCATTCGACTGGATTTCCCGCTCGCGCGCGAACGAGGCCGATTTTCAGGCGAATGCCCAAACGGTCGCGACCGTGCCGCTTCTGATTTCGCCCAGCCGTCCCGTCAGCCAGGATTCCACGGCGATGCTGGCCGCGCTGGAGGCCGATCATCCCGAACCTTCCGCGGTACCGGACGACCCGGCCTGCGCCGTACTGGCGCTGATGCTTGAGGATTACGGCGACGAGTGGTTGAACAAGTGCATGTTCCAGCAGCGCTGGGGCCAGTCACCCGATCGCGAGGCCGCCGCGCTGCGCGTGCTGACCCAGCTCTATGACGGCAAGCTGCCGCGCGCACGCAAGGCACCGCTAAAACAGATCGCCGAGCGCATGGCCGCACGCCTGCCTTTGGTCGGAGCTGAGGTGGAAAACTGGCAAACGCTGGAAAACGCCTGGCGCCGGTTTGCGGGCCATCTCAACGATCACCTGAAGGACCACTTGTTCCTTTTCGGTGGACGCCCCTCGGTTGCCGACTTTGCCATCGCGGCCCAGTTCCAGCAAATGCTGCTGGACCCGACACCGGCTGCGTGGCTGCAGGATCGTGCCCCCTTCCTCGTCGCCTGGTGCGAGCATATGGAAGACCCGCACGTGGGTGGCCCGTTCGAGGATCTCGCCGCTCTCGGCGAAACGCTTGCGCCGCTCTTCACGCAAGAGCTCAGCGTGACCTACCTGCCCTGGGCCAGCGCCAACGCGGCCAGCGCGTCACGCAACAAGAAGCGTTTCTCTGTCACGCTTGGCGACGGCGTGTTCGAACAGTCGACGCAGAGATACGCCGCCCGCTCGTTCCAGTCTGTCCGCGCCGCCCTGGCCAGGTCGGCAGACAACACCCCCTTGCAGGATTTCCTCGAAGCAACGGGCGGGCGCAGGTATCTCACGTAACGCACAGTAACGGGTGGGGGATGAGCTTTGAGAGTACTGGTTCTTGGCGCATATGGGCTAATCGGAACTGCGATCACCCAGAAATTGCTTGTACACGGGCACGCGGTTACCGGGCTCGGTCGTTCTGCAACCAGGGGAAAACACGCCGCCCCACAAGCGCAGTGGATAGCAGCCGATATCTCGGCTCACATTACACCCGAGAGCTGGTTGCCGCTGCTCTCCGGCATTGATGCTGTCGTCAACGCGGCGGGTCTGCTGCAGAATGGTCTGCATGATAATGTGGCGCGCGTTCAACGCGATGCCATCACGGCGCTGATCCGCGCCTGCGAGACATCGGGCATCAAGGCTTTCATCCAGATATCCGCACCAGACGCGAAACTGACTTCAGACACTGAATTCTTCCGAACAAAGGCTGAAGCAGATAAGGCCCTCCAGAAGAGCCAGCTTGACTGGACAATCCTGCGACCCGGTCTGGTTCTGTCCCCCCACGCCTACGGAGGGACAAGCCTGATCCGCCGCCTTGCCGCGATGCCTGTCATCCAGGCGGTTATGCTTGGAGATGCTAAGATCCAGACCGTTCATGTGCAGGATGTCGCCAACGCAGTCCTTTTTGCACTGGAGCATCAGCTCTCCGGGGTAGATGCGGCACTGGTTGAGGACTCACCTCACACGCTCAAGTCGCTCACCCTGGACGTCAGGGAATGGCTGGGGTTTGGAGCCCCTGTGGCGACAGTATCCGTTCCGCTGTTTCTGGGCCGGGGGCTTGCCCGGGCCGCCGACCTTGCCGGCTATCTCGGCTGGCGTTCCGCACTTCGCACCACATCGTTGAAGGTGCTGGCTGCTGGCGTGCTCGGAGATGCGAAAGCCTGGCCAGCTCTGACGGGCCAAACGGTTCGCACGCTGGACCAGTCCTTGCGTGACCTGCCCTCCACCCTGCAGGAAAGGCTTCATGCGCGTGCCATGTTCCTGTTTCCGGGCTTGCTGTTGACCCTGTCACTGTTCTGGATTGCGTCTGGTGTCATTGGCCTACTGCGCCAGGACGAGGCACTCGCTGTTATTGATGGGACGTTACCAGCATCCGTCGGCAAACCTATCGTGCTTGCTGGAGGCGTTATGGATATTCTGATTGGGCTCGCCTTGCTGTTCCGACCAGCCGTGCGCTTTGCCTGCCTTGCCGCTGTACTACTCAGCCTGGCCTATCTGGCAGGGTCTGCCCTGGTCGCTCCCCAGCTTTGGGCCGACCCGCTAGGCCCGATGGTGAAAGTCTTTCCGGCGATCGCTCTGGCGGTCATCGTCGCTGCACTTTCAGAGGAGCGCTGATGGAGTGGATCTATCTTTTGCGCTGGGCCCACATCATGGGGGCGACCGTCTTGCTGGGCACCGGCGCTGGAATTGCCTTTTTCATGGTTATGGCTCACCGGACAGGCGACCCGCGGGTCATAGCCCATACCGCATCGATTGTTGTTCTGGCCGACTGGGTCTTCACGGCATCAGCCGTGATTGCCCAGCCTGTCACAGGTGTCCTGCTGGCCGACGCAATGGGATGGCCACTGACAGAGGGATGGCTGGTCATCTCTGTTGCGCTCTATGTATTTACAGGGCTGTTCTGGCTGCCCGTTGTCTGGATACAGCATCAGATGCGTGACATCGCCCGGCGAGCCGTGTTGTCGGGCACCGCGATGCCTGACAGGTATTACAAGCTCTACCGCCTCTGGTTTGCCTGCGGATTCCCGGCCTTTTTCGCTGTTCTGGCAATTGTCTGGTTGATGGTCAGTCGGCCCATCATGGCCTGACGAACCCGGCTAACAGAAAACGGCGCGCCCGTTGGACGCGCCGTTGGAGGTCCGACAGCCAGCAGGCCTCAGGCGGCGTTGCCTGCGGCTTTCTTGCCGATCAGTTTGGGTTTTGACGCCGCGGCGTCAGATCCGATTTCGATCTTGCGTGGCTTTTTCTCTTCCGGCAGCTCGCGCACGAGATCGATGCGCAGGACGCCATGGTCGAGATGGGCACCGGTCACAATTACGTGATCTGCCAGCTGGAAACGGCGAATGAAGCTGCGCTGCGCGATGCCGCGGTGCAGGTATTCGCGTCCGTCACCATCCTCGTTCTCACCTTTCTTGCCAGCAACGGTGAGCTGGCCTTCCTTGGTTTCGATATCGAGGTCATCTTCGGTGAAGCCGGCAACGGCGATTTCGATCGCAAAGGCGTTTTCGCCGGAACGTTCAATATTGTAAGGGGGATAGCCCTGCGTTCCGTCCAGGCGTGACGCAGTGTCGATCATGTTCGCCATGCGGTCAAAGCCGACCATCGTGCGGTAGAGGGGGGTCAAATCAATATTGCTCATGGATACAGTCCTCTCGTTTGAAGCAACTGTGAAAGGCCTGGAGCAACCAGGTCTTTCGGCATTCTCGGGAAATGCGAACACCCAGCCCATCATTGGCGCTGGCACATCGCCCGGTCCCGGCCCGCATTGCAGCACCGTGACAACTGGTATTTGGGTAGCGTAAAGGGGTGTTCAAGATGTTGATGGAGGAGAACGCAATGAAGAATTTCCTGATGGCTGGCGCTGCGCTTGGCTTGCTCGCCGCCTGCGGGCCCGCTGAGGCCCCGGCAGAGCCCGAAGCGCCAGCGGCCGCTGAGACGGCTGAAACGACACCGGCGCTGAGCCCGCTTGAAGTGGCCGTCAGCAATGCGGCGCGCTCCGACGAGGAAAAAGCGCGCGATGCCTGGCGCCATCCGGCTGAAACGCTTGAATTCTTCGGCGTTGAGCCCGGCGATACTGTTGTCGAAATCTGGCCAGGCGGAGGATGGTATACAAATATACTCGCTCCCTATCTGGCTGCTGGTGGGGGCACGCTGGTTGCGGCAGGGTTCGACCCGGCTGCCGCACCGGATGAAGAGCGCAGGCAACGCACCGAAGCCCGCCTTGCCGAATTCAAGGCGAACTATGCCGATCCGCAGTTCGGAACGATCGAATACAGCGTGTTCTCGGGCGTAAGCGGTCCGCTGACCGAGCCGGGCACAGCCGATGCCGTGCTGACTTTCCGCAATGTCCACAACTGGATGTCCGGCGGCTATACTGAAAAATTCTTTACCGATGCCTTTGCGGCGCTCAAGCCGGGCGGCGTGCTCGGTGTGGTCGAGCACCGGCTGCCCTCAACCGCGACGCAGGACCCGACCGGTGCGACCGGATATGTTCATGAGGACTATGTGAAAGCCCGCGCGATTGCCGCCGGCTTCGAGTTCGCAGGGTCGAGCGAAATCAACGCCAACCCGGCTGACACGGCAGATCATCCGTTCGGGGTCTGGACACTGCAGCCTGTCAGCGCGACGTCTGATCGCGAAGGCAATACGCCGGACGGGTTCGATCCAACCATCTATGCCGAAATCGGCGAGAGTGACCGGATGACACTGAAATTCGTCAAACCTGAATAATTTCAGGCCCGTATGCATACGGGCCTGAAATGACCGTCTTGCCGGGGGGTGTGCACCACCCTTGCCGCCCCCCAACCATCCCTGTGGCCACACTCCATGACCGTTCAGACACTTTTCCCGACCCTCCTTCGCCATGCCGCCATCGGTGATGACGCGCTGCGGACATCACTCGAAAAAGTGTGCTGGGTGCTCGAGGATGAAGACGAAGCCGGCAATGACTGGTGCGACCGGGAAGGGTATGACGGCTATACGTCCTACGCCTCCCTTGATGACTTGCCGGAGCGGTTCCCCGAAATTGCGGCGCTTAAGTCGCAACTCGACAAAGCGGCGGACGCCTTTGCCCGCGACCTGCATTGGGACATGCAAGGCCAGATGCTCGAGCTGAACGGGCTCTGGGTCAATATCCTTGGCGAAAGTGGCACCCATTCCGGACACATTCATCCCGGCAGCGTCATCTCCGGAACCTATTATGTGACCATTCCGGAGGGGGCCGGCGACCTGAAATTCGAGGACCCGCGCCTCGGCTTCATGATGGCGGCGCCCCAGCCGGAGGACGACGCGCCCGAAACGGCCCGCCGCTTTGTCTACGTCTCCCCGAAAGAAGGCCATGCGATTATGTGGGAAAGCTGGCTGCGCCATGAAGTGATGCCAAACCGCTCCGAACGGCCGCGCCTGTCGATCAGTTTCAATTACGCGCTCAAACACATCTGACGCTGGCCGAGCGCGCGAATCCCGGCCGATATTAACCCTCTCGATCACGCGGCAGACTTGACGTTAGGGCCATGACAGGCCATCCGCCTCGCCAGCAAGAATTTCCCTCCCAGATGCAACAAGTGAGCTTTGTCACATGGACCTGTCCAAGATCGCCACCGGCCAAAATCCACCCGATGACGTCAATGTCCTGATTGAAGTGCCGCTGGGCGGCGACCCGATCAAATACGAGATCGACAAGGCGTCAGGCGCCATGTTTGTGGACCGCTATCTTTACACGGAAATGCGTTATCCATGTAATTACGGGTTCGTTCCACACACGCTCAGCCTTGATGGGGACCCAATCGACGTCATGGTGGTTGGCAACCGCCCGCTTGTGCCGGGCAGCGTTGTGCGTGCTCGCCCCGTCGGCGTGTTGATGATGACTGACGACAAAGGCCCGGATGAGAAGATCCTCGCCGTGCCGCACGGTGCACTGACCAGCTATTATGACAAGATCGCGACCTATCACGACCTTCCGCAGACTCTGGTCGACAAGACGGCCCACTTCTTTGAGCACTACAAGGATCTCGAAAAGGGCAAGTGGACGCGCATCGAAGGCTGGTACGGCATTGAAAAGGCGCGCGAACTGATTTCCCTCGCTGTCGAGCGCGGCAAGAAAACCTGATCGGCGGGCAGGCGGCTACGCTTGTCGTCGCGCGCCTCTTTCCATGGGCCCGAGGGCACCGGTAGATGGACATATCTGTCTGGATAGCGCTCCTGGCGCTCTTCTTTGCTGGCGGCCTGACACCCGGCCCGGCCGTCATGATGGTGATGAGCACATCGCTCCGCTATGGCGCCACGACGGCGCTTGTTCCAGCAATCGGTGTATCGGCCGCCAATCTGGTCTGGATCTCACTGGCAGCTACCGGCATTGCGACCTTCGCCGCCAGCGCGCCTTCCCTGTTGCTGGGGCTGAAGATTGCGGGATTGCTTTTTATCGCCTGGCTGGCGTGGAAGATGGCAACTGACTCGTCGTCCCAACCGCGCGCGAGCGCTGCACAGGCGCCCCCCAAGGCAAGCCTTTTCGGCCGGGGTGTCGGGCTTCAGCTCCTGAATCCCAACGCGCTGGTCTTCTTTGGCTTGCTCCTGCCAGGCTATTTCGACCCTGCGCGCCCCCTTGCACTTCAGGCTGGCATCATCATGGTCACTGTCACGGCCACCGAAATGCTTGGCCTGACGATTTACGCCTGGGCCGCGGACGCCATGAACCAGCGCTTCCAGAATCCGGCATTCACCGTCTGGTTCAACCGGATGGCTGCAACGGCCATGCTGGCGTCTGCAATATTCGCTGCGTTCCTGACGACGGCTAGGTAGTCGAAACGACTTCGAACCGGCCGGTCGAGGCATTTCGCCAGTGCAGTTCGCCATGCATGATGGCAAACCATGCGCCATGAAGGGACAGCCGCCCGGCTTCAACCGACTGCGATACAAACGGGAAGGTGAGAAGATTCTTCAGGGACGCTTCGATACCCTCCAGCTCAAGCGCAAACTGGGGATTGATCGAGCCGCTGGCGACAACACGCTCGCGCGCTTCTTCCAGCAGGGTCACCCAGGGCGTGACAAACTCCCCGATCGCAGGATTGCCTGCACCACTCAGTGACGCGGATATGCCGCCGCAACCGCCATGTCCCATTACGACGATATGTTCGACTTCCAGGACATTGACCGCATATTCGAGCGCCGCGCTGACACCGTGCAAACCGCCGTCGGGCTGATAAGGCGGCACCAGGTTGGCGACGTTTCGTACCACGAACAACTGGCCCGGCGCCGCGTTGAAAATGTCCGACGGGTCTGCGCGGCTATCGGCGCAGGCGATCAACATGATATTGGGATCCTGCCCCGCGCCCAGCTGGCGATACAGGGCGGCCTGCTCTGAATAGGCACCCGCGCGAAACCGCCGGTAGCCTGAAATCAAGTCATCAATCGACTCCATATGACATTCTCCTGACTGTTTTCGGCTTGCGTACTGCATAATGCGTATTCAGCAAGGCGGATCGGGACAATTTGTTAGCGATATGCATATAATACCGAACAAGGCGTCGAGCCGTCACCAAACTCCCATCGCCCCTCCAGGAGAATTCCATGGCGACTGCAACTGAAGGAACCAAGGCCTCCCGGAAGGGACCGACGCGCAGCGAGGCGTCGAAGGCGGCGATCCTTGATGCAACGCGGATCGAGATGGCCGAGATGGGTTGGAGGGGTTTCAGCGTCGATAGCGTCGCCAAGCGCGCCAGTGCGTCGAAACAGACAATCTATCGCTGGTGGCCATCCATCGGCGCCATGTGTGTTGACGCCGCACTCGCCCTGATACCTGACAGTCCAGACGGGGGCCGGGATCCCCAGGAGCGCATTACGGCATTGATCGTGCCGCTGGAAGCAACAGCCCGTACAGGACAGGGTCATGCAGTCCTCCGCGTTGCCTTGCTTGCGGCAGCCGACGACAAGGACGCCGGAGAAGTCTGGCGCGCATGGATCGGCCGTGACATTCGCCAGCCCCTGCGGATGCTTCTGGCCGAGCTTGCCGGAAAACGGGTGATTCGCCGCGATTTCGACCTGGATGAAGTCGTCGAACTTCTACTGGGGCCACTCTGGCATCGACTGATGGTCATGCGCGCGCCCGTCCGGGAAGGCTTCTGCGCAGAGCAGGCCGGTAATTTCCTGCGTGTTTACGCCACTTTTTAGGTAACCGCTCCCAACAACGCGCACGATTCTTGCACCGCACCGGGAAACAAAACCCCGGGGTCGCAGGACATGCCGCTAGAACGTATAAATTGGGTCGATCATGCGAAGGGCGTCTGCATCATCCTGATTGTCGCGGCGTATGCCTCTCTGGGCTATGCAGACATGATCCGGCAAACCAGCTGGATGAATGGCGTAATCACCTGGGCTGAACCAGCGCTGTTGCCAGCCTTTTTCTTTCTGTCCGCCCTGTTCCTGAATCTGTCCGTCTTTGGCCCCGGCAAGCATTTTCTTGATCGGAAGATTCTCCATTTTACCTATTTCTACCTGGTCTGGCTGGTGATTCAGAGCCTGATGCTGGCACCGGCTGGCAGCGCGACTGCGCCTTTTGCACTGATGGGCAGCATCCTGACCGCACTTGTTTCACCGCCGGACAGTCTCCTGCTTGTGTACATGCTGATCGTCTTCCATGCCGTGACCCGGCTTTCGAGGTTCCTGTCACCGCAAAAGGTATTCGTATCTGCGGCCCTGCTGCAGGTCGCTTTTGCGACCGGATGGATCGACACCGGATGGATTGTCGCCAATCAGTTCGGTGCGTGGTTTGTGTTCTTCTTTTCGGGTTTCGTTGCTGCACCCCATGTGTTCGAATTTGCTGACCGCGTGATGGGACACACGCGGGAATTATGGAATGTCCTTCTGGGGTGGGCCGTTGCGAATGCCGCCTTCGTCACCCTGAACGTGTCTGACCTGCCGCTTATCAGCCTGGCACTCGGCCTTGCTGGCGCCGCAGCAATTGTTGCGCTGGGCCTTCAGCTCAGCCGCATCAAATGGCTGGCAGTCCTCGGCCATGCTGGTCGCCATTGCCTGGTCATCTACCTGACATTCGCCATTCCCGTGACTGTCCTGCAGCAGGCGCTCGCGATAAACGGACGTATCGGAGATGCCGGCCTTGCCTGTCTGGCCATCACACTTGGCGGTGTCGCTTTGCCACTCATCTTCCATCGAATGGTGCGCGCGACTCCATTGAATTTTGTCTATCAGCGGCCCCGCTCGCTGCGGCTGCGCAACGCACGAAACCACAGCAAAGCCAGTCTGCTGCCCCCGCCGCCGGCGTCATCAAGCAACGCTTAGACCCATCTGTCACTTCGCGCGGTGCCAGACCATCAGCGGGTCGAAGGCGCCAGTCTCTGCCGCTTTCTGCAATTGGGCTATCTGGTCGGAAACGGCATTCTTCGCCTGGCCGGGGATTGGCGCGCTGTAAAGCGCCTGATCAAGCCGGCAAATCTGTTCGAACAGGGCCTCTGACCGCGCCACCAGTTCCAGGAACCGCAATGGCAGCCCCTTGTCGCGTTGCGCTTCGGCATCCAGAGGCGGATCATCCCGGCGGATCCGGTATTTGCGCGCCGACGCGTCTTCGCGGCGCATCTCGCCATCGCGGACGGCTTTCTGCATGACAAGCCAGCTGGCAGCCTGCATCAGTCGTGTCGTCAGCTCCATGCTCCAGGCAGAATAGGTCAGACCTGCCTCGCGCGGCAACGTGCGTGCATGTTCACGGCCCGGCCCATCCAGATAGGAGGCCGTTTCTTCCACCAGTGCCATGCCCCGGGCGAACACGGTGTCGAAGAGTTTGCCGCCGGTAAAGCTGTTGAGGCTGTCGGAACCGTTCCCGGGAGACCCGTTTGCCGCCATAATCGAAACCTCAGAACACAAATGCCAACGTAAATATTTAGGTCACAACCCGTTTCCGGGGACTTAACTCTTTGTGCCAAACAGCGCATCCGCTGCAGATTTCTGAGCCTCTTTCCTGCTGATTTCCCGCTCGCAATCAGCGATTCCCGCGCTCAGCATCCGAATACGCTCGCGCAGGTCCTCAATCGACATCTGATCGAGTGTCTGGGCGCGATGTGTCAGGATTGGCTCTTCGTCGAACATGGCCATGCCTCCTCTGCTATCGGTGTTGCCCTTTCATAAAACCAGAAAGGCGGGATAGAAGCGACTCCCCGGGCGTGAATTTTCTGAAGGATTGAACGAATGACAGACATGATGAAAGCCGTAATCGTCAATGAGGGCGCGCCGCTCCGCTGGGGGGACGTTGAAGCGCCCGTCATGAAGGCTGGCGAGGTACTGGTCGAAATTGCGGCTGCAGGGCTCAATCGCGCCGACCTGGTCCAGCGGGCAGGCGCCTATCCGCCGCCGCCCGGTGCCTCGACCATCCTGGGCCTGGAAATTTCCGGAACCGTCAGGGCCCTGGGGGAAGGCGTCTCCCGCTGGAAGGTCGGTGACGCTGTTTGCGGCCTGCTCGCTGGCGGCGGCTATGCCGAGCTGGCAAGCGTCGACCAGGGCTCTCTTCTTCCCATTCCCGCAGGTATGGACATGGTGAATGCCGCCTGCCTGCCGGAAGCGCTGTTTACCGTATGGGCCAATGTGTTCGACCGTGTCGGCCTGCGCACCGGGGAGAATTTCCTGTGTCATGGCGGAACCAGCGGTATCGGCGTGATGGCCATCCAGATGGCTCGTGTCGCAGGCGCGGCCAGGATCTTTGCCACGGCCGGCAGCGCTGAGAAATGCGCCCTGGCAACCCAACTGGGCGCTGACAGGGCGATCAACTACCGCGAAGAGGATTATGAGGCGATTGTCCGGGACGCAGGCGGGGCTGACGTCATCCTCGACATGGTGGGCGCAGACTATGTGCAGAAAAACATTTCCGCAGCCAGGATCGACGGGCGCATTGTCAACATCGCCTATCAGAACGGCTTCCAGGCGACCGTGAACTTCGCGCCCGTCCTGATGAAGCGCCTGACCCTTGCGGCCACCACATTAAGGGCAAGGCCCGTGGCGGAGAAACAACGCATCCGTGACGCCGTGGAAAAAGATTTCTGGCCGCATGTCGTGTCGGGCCGGATCAAGCCTGTGCTGGACAGTACATTTGCCTTTGACGACGCGGAATCAGCGCATGCGCGGATGAAGGAGGGCAAGCATTCCGGCAAGATCATTCTTGCCCGGTGAAGTGAACGCCTTTTCATTCCGGCCTGCATGACCTATAAGGAAATCAGGTTCCAAGCTTGCCTGAAACCTTGACCGCCCGGCACGAAGTGTCGGGCGGCTGCATTTCAGGCCCCCAACGCGCTCCAAGGAGACATCCATGTCCGAGATACTCATGCCCAAGGCGACCGCCGTCTGGCTTCTGGACAACACGACGCTGACCTTCACCCAGATTTCCGCTTTCTGCGGCCTGCACCATCTCGAGGTCAAGGGCATCGCGGATGGTGACGTGGCCGAGAACATGCGCGGCGTTGACCCGATTGCCGGCGGCATCCTGTCACGCGAGGAAATTGCCCGCGGCGAAGAAAACCCTGATTATGTTCTGAAGATCGCCACGTCGAAGATCGCGCACATCCCTCAGCCACCGCGTAAGGGCAGCCGCTATACACCGGTCATTCGCCGCCAGGACAAGCCTGACGCGGTCGCCTGGTTCATTCGCAACCACCCTGAAGTGTCGGATGCGCAGATTTCCAAGACGATCGGCACGACGAAATCGACGATCAACAATGTGCGCGACAAGTCGCACTGGAATTCGCAGAATATTCGCCCGGTTGACCCGGTTACACTGGGCCTTTGCACCCAGATCGAACTGGACGAAGTGATCGCCAAGTCGGCAGACAAGCGCCGCCGCATCGAGGCTGAAAGAAGCGTCAACGTGGAAGGGCCCGGCCTGCAGCCAACACAGGATGATGCGGCCGGATACGAAGCCGAGACGGAGCAGGAACAGCGCCAGAAGGACGTGTCTGCGGCCGACGTCTTCCGCGACTTCAGTTAAGGTAACCTGGAGTCACAGCTGCAGTTTCCGAAGAAAGACGTAGAATGCCCCCGCGCCGCCATGGCGCTGGTGCGCTTCGGCATAGCCTGACACCATTGAGCGGGCCTCGGGGGTTTCGAGCCAGGCGAGAAAGTTGCGCTTCAGAACGCCTTCGCCGAGCCTGCCCTTACCTGTAATAACCAATACACATCGCGCGCCATCAAGCTGTGCATTCGACAGGAAGCCGGGCAGGGCCCGCGCGGCGCTGGCCTGCGTGTGTCCATGAAGGTCGAACGTCGCTGCAACCGCGAGCTTTCCGCGCCTGACCCGCTTCTCCTTCCCCCGGTTTGCGGGGGTGGAGACGGGGGGGTGGTGGGAGGTTGAGGGCTGCGAAAGGGGTGAAACAGGGCGTGTGGGGGGCGTGGCAGGGGGGGATGTGGGAGCGTTGCCTGCCGGTTCACCCGCCTCGAGCGCCGAAATCAGGGCCTCGAAGTCTGTCGGCTGAGGACCGATCCGTTTGATCGATCTGGCAACCCGCGACCAGGCTTTCGCTTCATCGGGGGTCAGGCGGCGCTTCGACATGAACCCCGTTTAAGGCGCTAGCGATGGATCGCCAAGCGCCGACAGGTCAGAGACCTGCATGGCACGGATCAGGCGCTGGCCGACGCCGCGGGGCAGGAGCACCCAGAGACGCCCGGGCGCATTCATCGTGCCAGCCCGCGCACCCGCGTCCGTGCCGGTGCCGAAATAAAGGTCGCCGCGCACCGCGCCCTTGATTGCCCCGCCCGTATCCTGCGAGATCAGCAGGCCGGACCAGTTGCCGCCGAGGCCCGGCGCTGTGGTCTGCACGAACATCGGCACGCCAAGCGGCTGGATATCGGTATCGACGGCCAGGGATCCGAGCGGCGTGAGCGGCACGCCTTGCGCACCGACCGGACCCAGTGCCGGATCGCCTTCCGGTTCGGCGCGGAAGAAAACGAACCGCGGATTATGGTTCATTGCCAGGCGCGCCTCTGCCGGCCCGGCGCGGTCCATCCATGCCCGAATGCCCTGCATGCTTGCCTGGCCGGCTGTAATTCGTCCGGTCTGTATCAGCCAGTTGGCCGTTGACTTGAACGGATGACCATTATGCGCCGCATAGACAGCGCGCGTGGTAGACCCGTCAGGAAAGGTGAGGCGCCCCGATCCCTGAATCTGCAGGAAGAAAACGTCCGAAGGGTGGGCGTAGGCAATCGGAACGACACCGGCCCGCGTGATCTCGTCACGCGGGGGATAGGGCCGCGTCGATCCGTTGGGCAGGCGCTGGAGCGGGGAGGCTCCGTTGGGCACAAGGTCGGCCGGAAGAGCGGGGACAGGCTCGGTATAGGGCGCAACCGGCGTTCGTCGGGCCTCATAGGTCGGCTCGAAATATCCGGTGAAGCGGCTCTTGCCGTCAGGAGACACGGCCTCGAGCGGAATGAAGAGGGACTCGAAAGCCGCGCGGGCGCCGGCTTCGTCATGCGCCCGTGCCAGCGCAGCGCACGCTGGCGTCCATTCGCCGACCGTGCCGGCCCATGTGGCCTTCGAGGAGACATAATCAGCCTTGGGGCGTTTGGCAAGACGCTCGCAACTGCGCTTGAAGGCCTGGAGGCTGGCCATCAGCCGCGCGGACGACCAACCGGGAAGGTCCCCGTAAGTCCCGGTCACGGCCGTAGCCGGTGGCCTCAGCACGGCCACGTCCTGATCGGGATAGACGATGGGCGGACGCAGCGCGCTTTGGCACGAGGCCAGCGCAAGCGACAGGAAGATGGCGGCGAAAGCGCGAAACATGCACCGGTTTATGGCCCGCTTCGCGCGCGTCTGTCATGTTAAACATGCGCGAGGCGCGCGTTTGCCGGTCAGTTGGCCGTTTCGACGTCGTCGAGGATCCAGTTGGGATCAGGCGATGTGACATCGCGCATGAAGGTCCAGATTTCCTTGGCGGTGCGGGTCGTCTCGCCATCGCCAAGTTCGGCCTCGTAGCGGATCATGATGCGGGCCATGCGCCCGTCAAGTTCTGCACTGTCAATTTCCGCGCGCCGGATGCGCAGGAGATCGAAATGCGGCGCATCGCCGGGCGTGCGGGCTGATATGGCCGCGTCCCAGGCTTCGTAGACATCGTCATCGAGCAGCGGCCGCAGGGCGTCCCGGTCACCGCGGGCGAAGGCGGCAACGATCATCGTATAGGCTGCCTTGGCGCCCTGCAGGAAACCGGATTCCGAAAAGCTGTTATCGGCATTGTAAATTTCTTCGAGCCCGCCCGCCGCTGGACCCGTGAAGATCGGACGGTCTGATGGCCCGCGGCGCTCGCGATGCTCTGACAGGTCAACCGGTTTGGTGTCGCGCGGCGACGGCGCGGGGTTCGGGCGCTGGACCGGCCGGTCATTGCCGCCCTTGCCAAGTGCCATATAGAGGCGCGACAGCACGACCAGCGCGACGGCGGCAAGTACAAGAACCTCGATAACAGGGTCGAACATTTAGAACAGATATCCTTCAGGCATTCACGTTTCCCTTCCTAGATAGGCACGAAACGTCTGATAAGCCAGTGATGCGTTGCGCGTTCTAAGGCCACATGCTAGGCGCGCGGTTCGTTGCAGGCAGAGGGACCATCATGACAGACACGAGCGCACCGGGAAACCCCAATAGCCCAGAGGGCACCAATGGCGACACGCCAAGCGCACCCGTGATGCGCGTTCTTGGCCAGTACGTCAAAGACCTGTCATTCGAAAACCCCGGCCATTCTCCTGTCCAGTCGCAGCCGAATATCGATCTCGGCATTGATGTTGGCGCCAAGCCGCATGCCGATGGCAACGGCCTGTTTGAAGTATCGCTGAAGCTGTCGGCCAAGGCGATGGCGGATGACAAGGTGATGTTCATATCCGAACTCGACTATGCCGGCCTGTTCCAGTTGCAGAACATTGCACAGGACCAGCTGGAGCCGATGCTGCTGATCGAATGCCCGCGCCTGCTGTTCCCGTTTGCGCGCCGCATCATCGCCGAGATCACCCGTGAAGGCGGCTTCCCACCCCTGCTGATCGATCCGGTCGATTTTGTTGCGCTGTACCAGGCCCAGGTCCGCCGCGCCGCCGCAAGTACCCCGCCGACCCAGCAATAACAGGCCTCAGGCCTGTTTCCAGAGACAGTCGGGCCCCAACGCCTCGATGAAGGCGGCGTGAGCGGCCTGTTCGACCCTGGTGATCTGCGGCGCAAGCGGTTTCGGGCGCTGGCGGGCAGACCGGCGTTCGCCACGCTTCATGTCTTCGGCTGGTGTATCGAACGAAAAGGCTCGTGCGCGCCCGCCGAGCAGTTCAAGATAGACGCTCGCCAATAGCTGGCTGTCGAGCAGGGCGCCGTGAAGCGTGCGGCTTTCCAGCGAGATGTCGAAACGCTTGCAAAGCGCATCGAGGCTGGCCGGTGCGCCCGGATATTTCTTCCGGGCCATGGCCGCCGTGTCGATCCAGCGGTGATCCTCGATCAGCGCCCGGCCGCATAGTGCCAGCTCCATGTTGAGGAAGCCCCTGTCAAACCCGGCATTGTGGGCAACAAGCACGTCATCACCGATGAATTCAAGGAAGGCGTCGACGACATGCGCTTCCTCAAAGAACGGCGCGTCCTTCAGGTGCTGGTCAGTAATGCCGGTGATGCGTACCGTAGCCTCGGACACGAGGCGGCGCGGATTGATGAGCGAGCGGAAGGTCTTTCCGGTCGGAATGTGATTGATCATCTCGACCGCGCCGATTTCGATGATGCGATCCCCGTCATTCGGGTTGAGGCCCGTTGTTTCAGTGTCGAAGGCGATTTCCCGGATATGTGTGGTCATGCGTGGTCGTCGGCGTCCTTGCGAATCATCAGGGCAACTATCGCGCGAACCAGGTCTTGCGCAAACTCAAAACCATGCTCGGTCGGGATAATGAAATCAGCGCGGGCGCGTTTTTCAGCATCCGGTACCTGGCGCGCAAGAATGGATTCGAACGCCTTTTCGGTCATGCCGTGCCGTGAGAGGACGCGTTCGCGCTGGACAGCGGCCGAGGCGCTGACAACGACCACATAATCGCAGAACTGCCAGCCACCGGTTTCGTAGAGCAGGGGTATGTCGACAACCACGAAAGGCGCACCGGCCTCACGAGCGGCCTGACGGAAATCATGCTGGGCGGCACCGGCCAGCGGATGGACGATCGTCTCGAGTTGTTTCATGGCCTCGGCATTGTCGAGCACACGTTCGCGCAGGCGGATGCGGTCTATCGCGCCGTCTACCGTTACGCCTGGAAAGGCCGCCTCAACGGGGGCAACCGCCGCCCCGCCTTTTTCGTATAGTGCGTGGACGGCAGCGTCAGCGTCATAGACCGGAACATTTTCCTCGCGGAAAAGCTGGGCAGTCGCCGATTTTCCCATGCCGATGGATCCGGTCAGTCCAAGGATGATCATGTCGTTGCCTCCACCACGCCGCGGCAGCGCGCCTCAGCCTCTGCCATGTCGGGAACCATGCCAAACCAGTGTTCGAAAGCGAATGCCGCCTGCGCCACCAGCATGCCAAGCCCGTCCATGGTTTTCCAGTCCTGTTCGGCAGCATGGGCGAGCGTTGGCGCGGCGGCCTTGCCGTAACTTATGTCGTAGAAGGTGCGGCCCGTTCCCGCGGGCAATTGAAGGGCCTGGCCGGAATGCCCGAGACTGATCGTGTTGACGACCAGCTCAGCCGCTGCGAGGCGTTCGAGGCCAATATCGAGGGTGCAGACTTCCGGCCTGACCGGGAGATTACCGGCAATCTCCTCAGCGCGGGAAATCGTCCGGTTGCAGATGGTAAGATTGGCGCCGAGATCTGTCAGCACAATGGCAAGCGCCCGCGCCGAACCGCCCGCACCGAGCAGGAAAACGGTCTTGTCGGCGACGTCAATTCCGGCGGTATTGATTGTGTGGATGAAGCCGGGTGCGTCCGTGTTCTCGGCGAGCCAGCCGCCCAATTCGGTGCGGATCAGCGTGTTGGCCGCGCCGATGCGGCGGGCAAGATCGCCCACTTCATCTGCCAGCGCGAGCGCGGTCTGCTTGTGGGGAAGGGTGATATTGAGTCCCCGCGCGCCTTGCCTTGTGAGCGTTTCAAGCGCGGCTTCAAGTTCGCCCTCGGGCACCTGCATGGCTTTGTAAGTGGCGTCGATATCATGGTCGCGCATCCATTTGTTATGGATGAGCGGCGAGAGCGAGTGGGCAACGGGATCGCCGATAACACCGTAAAGCCCTGTCATGATTCCAGGGCTCCCCGGGTCCGCAGATAGTCGAGCAGGGGCAGGAGCGGCAGGCCGAGAATGGAGAAATAGTCGCCTTCGATCTTTGTGAACAATTGCGCGCCAAGGCCTTCGAGCTGGTAGGCGCCGACGGTGGAGAGAAGCGCTTCGCCTGCCCGCTCGACATAGGAATCGACAAAGGCATCGCTCAGCTCCCTGACGGTAAGTTTCGGCCGGGCCAGGTGCCGCCAGACAGGTGTGCCATTTTCGCATATGACAATAGCCGTCTCGAGCGTGTGGGTCTTGCCGGACAGTTTGCGAAGGTGGTCGCGGGCTGCATCCAGGTCGGCCGGCTTGTCGAACGCTTCATTCTCGAGCGAGAGCATCTGGTCACCGCCAATCACCAGGCCAGGCGTGCGGGCCGACACTTTTATGGCCTTGAGTTCGGCAAGCTGCATGGCCTGGTCGCGCACAGACATGCCTTCGGCGCGCATGGCCGCCCTGGCCGCATCCTCATCGACATTCGGCTTGATGCTTTCAGCGTCGATTCCGGCCCCTGCCAGGAGCGCGCGGCGGCTGGCGCTGCCGGAGGCGAGTGTGATGCGGGGGCTCATGCGTGTCCGCGCCGTTCGTTGAGGAAATTGAGGATAGCCGCAGCGGTCTCCTCGACGGAGCGACGCGACACGTCGATGGTTTTCCACTTGTTGCGCTGGAAGAGGCGGTTGGCCTGGGTCACCTCATCGCGAACTGCATCCTCATCGGCGTAGATTGTGTGTTCGTCCTCATTCAGCGAGATGAGACGCTGGCGACGAATCTGCACGAGACGTTCGGCACTGATCTTGAGGCCGACAACCATCGGCCCTTTCTCGCCGAACTCCTCGATAAAACCCGGCAGTGGCACGCCCGGAACGAGTGGAATATTGCCGGCGCGGACCTTGCGGTTGGCGAGGTAGACGCATGTCGGTGTTTTCGATGTGCGGCTGACACCCAGCAGGATGACATCAGCGCCGACGAGGCCATCGACATTCTGGCCGTCATCATGGGCCAGCGTGAAATTAATGGCTTCCATCCGGTCGAAATAGTCCTGGTCGAGCGCATGCTGGCCAGCGACTTTCTGATTGGCAGACACGCCGAGATGGCGGCCAAGCATGGCGATCGAGGCATCCAGCACAGGAAGCGTGGCAACACCGCGCTCGCGGCAGAATGCTTCGAGCCGTTTGCGCAGGGCTTCATCGGAAATCGTGTACCAGACGACGCCAGGCGCCGCCTCGATCTCACGCATCACGCGCTCGAGCTGGCGCTCGGACCGGACAAGGTAGTAGTTGTGCTCGAGGGGCTGTACATTTTCGAACTGGGCGCAGGCGGCGCGCTGGACAGCGTTCAGGGTTTCCCCCGTGCTGTCGGACACGAGGTGGACATTGAAATAGATGCTGGGGCGTTGTGGACTGGCCATGGTTCACTCTCTTGCCGATGGCAGACCGATTTCACAAGGCCTGTGTACAAGCTGTGGACAAGAGAATCGCCACACCGGGAGTCACAATTCATTCACATGCGACCGAATCTGACTCCCCGGTATTCCTGCTATGTTTCATCCTGTGACTCCATAAGGCGCGTTAATCGCTCGTTAACCCTCGCGGCGATTGCAGGTTAAGGAAACCTTAATGGGGTGCGACACCCTGTGACTCGCGTGTGGAATTTGCTGGACAAATCCTGTGAGTGGCCTTTCTCCCCTGATATCACTGCATAGTAATAATAAGCGCCCTGACGGGCTTTTGAGAAATGAGAGATTTGAGAAGGTCATGGGGCAAACGGGCACATCAAAACTGATCAGCGTTCTTGGTGGCACACCAGCCAAGAGGCCTCCGGTATGGATGATGCGACAGGCCGGACGCCATTTGCCGGAATATCTCGAGTTGAGAGCACGGGCGAGGGACTTCCTCGATTTCTGCTATACGCCGTCAATGGCAACCGAGGCGACGCTGCAGCCGGTCCGCCGGTATGGCATGGATGCTGCCATCCTGTTTGCTGACATCCTGCTCATTCTGGATGCAATGGGTCTTGGCGTGGAGTTCGAGAAAGGCGTGGGTCCGATTGTGCAGCAGATCGATTCGGCTGCAGATCTCGGCACGGTACCGGCGCAGAAAGCTGCAGACCGGCTGGCACCGGTTTATGAAACCGTTTCGCGCGTGCGCGCGGAATTGCCCAGGGATACAGCGCTGGTCGGTTTTGCAGGTTCGCCCTGGACGGTGAGCCTGTATGCCATCGAGGGCCGGGGCAAGACGGACAAGTCGCTCGCCTGGCGATGGGCACATGGCAAGCCGGACGAACTGGCCGCCGTGATGGATTATGTGATCGAAGCGACTGCGCATTATCTGGTCAGGCAGGTCGAGGCAGGCGCGAATGCGTTGATGCTGTTCGACAGCTGGGCCGAAGGCTTGCCGGATAACATCTTCCGGGAAGTCATCATCAGGCCAACGGCGAAACTGGTGACCCTGTTGCGGGAGATGGGTGTGACGGTTCCCGTTATCGGCTTTCCGCGTGGCGCGGCCGCCATGTTGCCGGAATACGCAGAATTGACCGGCGTGACGGCAGTGGGGCTCGATACGGCAGCGGTGCCGTCCTTCGTAAAGGCTTCCCTGCCAGCGCAGATGCCGGTGCAGGGACATCTAGATCCGCTACTGCTGATCGAAGGCGGTGAGCGCCTGGATGCGCGCGTTCGCGAACTGGTGGCAGCCTATCAGGGCCGTCCCCATATATTCAATCTTGGACACGGCATCCGGCCGGAAACGCCGATTGCGAATGTCGAACGTGTTCTCAAGGTCATTCGGGAAGGCTGATTATTGATGGGCCGCAAGATTGCCGTCGTATTGTTCAATCTGGGAGGCCCGGACGGACCTGATGCCGTGCAGCCATTCCTGCGCAACCTGTTCGATGATCCGGCGATCATCCAGGCACCATTGCCGATCCGGTGGGTACTGGCGCGGTTCATATCAAAGACGCGTGCGCCGTCTGCCAGGAAGAATTACGCCCTGATGGGATCTGGCGGTGGATCGCCCCTGTTGCCGGAAACCGAGAAACAGGCTGAAGCCCTGCAGATCCAGCTGGCAGCTGAGCTGCCGGGTGACGAGGTGCGCACATTCATTGCGATGCGCTACTGGCACCCCTTCACCAAGGATGCCGCCCGGGCGGTCAAGGACTGGGGCGCTGATGAAGTGGTGCTGTTGCCGCTTTATCCGCAATTCTCGACGACAACCACGGGATCGTCGCTGACGGAGTGGAAGAAGCATTATGCCAGCCCGACGCGGACAGTCTGTTGCTATCCCTTCGAGGAAGGATTTATCGCGGCGCATGTCGACCAGATCATGGCGGCGTTCGATCAGGCTGGCCGGCCGGGCGATGTGAGCCTCTTGCTGTCGGCGCACGGATTGCCGGAAAAAATCGTTGCAGGAGGCGATCCTTACCAATGGCAGTGCGAGACACTTGTGGCGATGATTGCTGCGCGGGTGCCGCAGGACTGGGACGTTGTCGGCTGTTACCAGTCCCGTGTCGGCCCGCTCAAATGGATCGGTCCATCGACGGACGAAGAGGTTGAGCGCGCTGCCAGAGACAAGCGCAATATACTGATCGCACCGATTGCATTCGTTTCAGAACATATCGAGACGCTGGTTGAACTGGGTGAGGAATACAAGCTGCTGGCAGAGCAGAATGGCGCGGCCAGCTATACGCGCGTCGAAGCCCTGGGTGTGCACCCTGGTTTCATCCGAACGCTTGCCGGGGAGACACTGGCAGCGCTGGACATGACCGGGACGATCCGCTCCTGTGCCGGAAGTCGCCTTTGCCCGACCGGGGCATCGGGCTGTCCGCACGCCGATGTGGTGCGCAAGGCCGGCCAGGCCGTGCGCGCGACAGGCTAAGAAGGGCGCAATCTGATGCTGTATCTCTGGGTGAAAGCCTTTCACATCATCTTCGTGGTCTCGCTGATGGCGAGCCTTCTGGTCTATCCGCGCTACAAGATTCACCAATTGTCGAGCCAGCCGGGAGAGCCGCTATACGAAGCGATGAAGAAGGCCTCCTACCAGTTGCGCATGATCATCATGAATCCCAGCCTGATCCTCGTCTGGGTGTTCGGTCTGGCCATGCTCTGGATGAATCAGGGCCTGCTGTCTGAGAGCTGGCTGCACGTTAAACTGGTGCTGGTGCTGATCCTGTCCGGCCTGCATGGCTATTTCGTGCGTCTCGGTAAAAAGATCGACCGGGGCGGTGATGGCGTGCCGGCAAAGACCTTGCGCATGCTGAACGAGGTGCCGTTCCTGCTGATGATCGTGATTGTGATTCTCGTCGCGGTCAAACCGTTCTGAGCCGGTCACGCCATTCGCGCTTGACGAAACAGGCCAGTTTGCCGCATATGCAGGTCAACCGGCGCACAGTCCTTGTGCAGCGCGTATTCCTTTTCGCCCGGTCCCCCACAATCTGATCCGACCCGGTCTACATCCTGATTCCCTCCTGAAATGGCCCTATCCATGCTCGACAACGTCACCAGCGTCACCCTTCGCGAACTCAAAGCCAAAACGCCCGAAGAGCTGTTGCTCTATGCCGAGGAGCTGGAGGTCGAGAACGCGTCAGCGCTGCGCACGCAGGACATGCTGTTCGCGATCCTCAAGGAACTCGCCGACAGTGAAGTCGAGATTACCGGGCTCGGTGTGCTGGAAGTTCTCACCGACGGATTCGGCTTCCTGCGCTCACCGGAATCGAACTACCTGCCCGGCCCGGACGACATCTATGTCAGTCCTGAAGTGCTGAAAAAGGCGAACATCCGCACGGGTGACACGGTCGAGGGCCCGATCACGGCGCCCCAAGACAATGAGCGCTACTTTGCGCTGACGGACGTGTCGAAGATCAATTTCGAAGAACCGGAGAAGGCCAACAAGAAGGTCCACTTCGACAACCTGACCCCGCTTTATCCGGAAGAACGGATGAAGATGGAAAGCCGCGACCCGACCAAGAAAGACCGTTCCGGCCGCGTGATCGATATTGTTGCGCCGATCGGCAAGGGCCAGCGGGCCCTGATCGTTGCGCCGCCGCGCACCGGCAAGACCGTATTGCTGCAGAACATTGCTGCCGCGATCGAAGAAAATCATCCCGAATGCTACCTGATCGTTCTGCTGATCGACGAGCGCCCGGAAGAAGTGACAGACATGCGCCGCACGGTGAAGGGCGAGGTTGTTGCTTCGACATTCGACGAGCCGGCAACACGCCACGTCCAGGTGGCCGAAATGGTGATCGAGAAGGCCAAGCGCCTGGTCGAGCACAAGCGCGATGTCGTCATCCTGCTCGACTCGATTACCCGCCTGGGCCGCGCTTACAACACGACCGTGCCAAGTTCGGGCAAGGTGCTGACCGGCGGTGTGGATGCCAACGCGCTGCAGCGCCCGAAGCGTTTCTTCGGCGCGGCGCGGAATGTCGAGAATGGCGGTTCGCTGACCATTGTCGCCACCGCCCTGATCGATACCGGCAGCAGGATGGACGAAGTGATCTTCGAGGAGTTCAAGGGCACAGGTAACTCCGAAGTGGTGCTTGACCGGAAGATTGCCGACAAACGCACCTTCCCGGCCATCGACATCATGAAGTCCGGTACGCGCAAGGAAGAGCTGATCACGCCTCCTGACCAGCTGTCCAAGATATACATCCTGCGCCGTATCCTCGGCCCGATGGGGACCAATGATGCCATCGACTTCCTCATCGACAAATTGCGCCAGACGAAGACCAATGATGAGTTCTTCGAAGCGATGAAAAACTAGGGAAACGGGCACGCAGATGAGCGAGCGCGACACAATTTGCGCCCTCGCTTCGGGTGCTCCGCCAGCTGCAATAGCGATCCTTCGCCTGTCCGGGCCGAAGGTTGCCCGGCTGGCTGCGCAACACCTTGAATGCGCTATTCCGGCTGCGCGCCATGCGACGCTGACCGATGTGCGCGATGCGGGCGGCGCGCTGATCGACAGGGGCCTGGCCGTTTTCATGCCGGGGCCTGGCAGCTATACCGGCGAAGACACACTCGAACTTTACCTGCATGGCGGGGCGTCGGTGATCGAACACGCACTGAGTGCGATGACTGCCCATGAGGGCGTGCGCATGGCCGAGCCGGGTGAGTACACGCGGCGCGCGTTCGAGGCCGGCAAGCTGGACCTGACCGAAGCCGAGGGCGTGGCCGACATCATTGAAGCAGAGACCCGCGCGCAAAAGGCGCAGGCGCTGAGACAGCTCGGGGGCGGATTATCGGAGACCTATGCGGGCTGGCGTGCCGAGCTGACGGGCGTACTGGCACTCGTCGAGGTGGCGATTGATTTCCCGGATGAAGGCGATGCGCCGCAGGATACGACGGCCCCGATCCTTGGGAAGCTGGATCGCGTGATTGCGGATGTCCGCGCCGCATTGGGCGATGGGGGCATCGGCGAGCGCATTCGGGATGGCTTTCGCGTTGCCATTATTGGCGCGCCGAATGCCGGCAAGTCGACCCTGCTCAACCGGCTCGCCCGGCGTGAAGCCGCCATCGTCACGGCGAAGGCCGGCACGACGCGGGACGTGATCGAAGTGCGCCGCGTTCTGGGCGGGCACGTTGTCTGGATCGCGGATACGGCCGGGTTGCGGGTCACCGATGACGAGATCGAAGCGGAAGGCGTGCGGCGGGCGGAACGTGCGGCGCGCGAGGCGGACCTGCGTATTTTCCTGATTGATTCAGGGGCGCCAGAGACAAGTATTCTGTCTACGGAGTATCGTCGTCCCGGCGACATGGTTGTTGTCAACAAGGCGGACCTTCAGGCGGCGCCATTGGATCTGAACGCAGACCATGTGATCTCCGCAAAAGCCGGCAAGGGTGTGGATGCTCTGGAACATGCCATCGCTGACTTCGTTGGTAAGTATGCAGCCTCTGTGGAAGCGCCGGTCATAACCCGCCAGCGCCACAGGGCCCGGTTGCAGGACGGCTTGCGCAGCCTTGAAGCGGCGCGCGATGCCCTGGCAGATGATGTCGGAGCAGAAATGTCTGCGGAAGACATTCGCATGGCGCTGCGCCAGCTCGGTTCAATTATCGGTGTCGTTGGTGTTGAAGACGTGCTGGGCGCTGTGTTTTCTGAGTTCTGCATCGGCAAATGACCCCTAGGGTTTAGGCGCTCGCGCGGTTATATGTCCGCCAGAACACCCTGCTTCCCGAGGCCTGAACGCGATGGCAATGCCAGACAAATTTGATGTGATTGTGATCGGCGGCGGACATGCCGGTTGTGAAGCCGCCGCTGCAGCGGCGCGTTATGGCGCGCGGACGGCTCTCGTCACGCACAAGCGATCCACCATCGGCGAAATGAGTTGCAACCCGGCCATTGGCGGCCTTGGGAAAGGCCATCTCGTGCGGGAAATCGATGCGCTGGACGGCCTGATGGGGCGCCTTGCGGACAAAGCGGGCATCCAGTTTCGTATGTTGAACCGGTCCAAGGGGCCGGCCGTTTGGGGTCCCCGCGCGCAGATCGACAGGGCACTCTACCGCGCAGCCATGCAGGCGGAGCTCGCCGACTATCCAAACCTGACCATTGTTGAGGATGGCGCGGAGGATCTGATCCTGGAAGATGGCGTATTGGCGGGTGTGACCGGTCTGACCGGCACGTCATACCGCGCGCGGAAGATCGTCATCACGACGGGCACATTTCTCAAGGGCATGATCCATATCGGCGAGAAGCGTATCCCGGCCGGCCGTGTCGGTGAGGCCCCCGCGATCGGTCTTTCCGACCGTCTCTATTCGCTCGGCCTGCCCATGGGCCGGTTGAAGACAGGCACACCTGCCCGGCTCGACGGCAACACGATTGCCTGGGACCGGCTCGAAATGCAGCCAGCCGACCAGACGCCGATCCCGTTTTCCTACCTGACAGACGAGATCCGCGTGCCTCAGGTGGCATGTGGCATCACGTGGACGACACCGGAAACGCACGCGATTATCGCCAGGAATATCGGGCAGTCGGCGGTCTATTCCGGCGCCATTGCCGGGCGTGGCCCGCGATACTGCCCCTCAATCGAGGACAAGGTTGACCGCTTTGCGGATCGTGAACGCCACCAGATTTTCCTTGAGCCGGAGGGGCTGGAAGACGATACCGTCTATCCGAACGGCATTTCGACCTCTCTTCCGGAAGATGTCCAGGATCAGTTTATCCGGACCATTCCGGGGCTCGAGGATGTCGTCATTCGCCAATACGCCTATGCGATTGAGTATGATTATGTTGACCCGCGCGCCCTGACACCGGCACTGGAGGTGCGTGCCTTGCCGGGCCTGTATCTGGCAGGGCAGATCAACGGGACGACAGGATATGAAGAAGCCGGGGCCCAGGGCCTGGTCGCTGGCATGAATGCAGCGCGAAGCGCCGATGGCAGGGATGCCGTGATATTCGACCGGGCCGAAGCTTATATCGGGGTCCTGATCGACGATCTCGTGACGCGGGGCGTCACGGAGCCCTATCGCATGTTCACATCCCGCGCCGAATACCGACTGGCCCTTCGTGCCGACAATGCAGACCAGCGTTTGACGCGAAAAGGCGTCGAATCCGGCATTGTGGGCCCGATTCGGGCCAAAGTGTTTCACGTGAAACAAGATGCATTAACCCGGGCGCGTGAAACGCTCCAGAACCTGAGCCTGTCTCCGGCCAAGGCCGCCCAGGCGGGATGGGAGATCAATCAGGACGGGCGTGTCCGCTCGGCCTGGGATTATCTCGCATACAAAGACATCGACCTCGCAGCCCTTGCAAAGGTCTGGCCGGAACTGTCAGGCATGGCCCCCGCTATCGGAGCGCAATTGGAGATCGAAGCACTCTACGCCGGATATCTCGAACGGCAGGCGGCGGATGTCGCGGCGCTTCGCCGGGACGAAAGTCTGACCCTCCCGGCAAGTCTCGACTATGCCGTCATTGGCGGGCTTTCGAATGAAGTCCGCCAGAAGCTTGAAGCAATCCGGCCGGCAACGCTTGGCCAGGCGGGACGCATCGAAGGGGTGACCCCCGGCGCGCTTACGGCCCTGCTCAGTCACGTGAAACGCCGGGCAAAGGCGGTATGACCCGTGGGTGAAGGGAATGACCGGGCGGTATTTCTGGCTGCCCATGATGTTTCACGTGAAACACAGGATCGCCTCGACCGGGTGATAAACACGCTTGATGAGTGGCGCGTGAGGAGCAATCTGATTGGTCCGCGCGAATGGCCGAATATCTGGCAGCGCCATGTGGCCGATTGCCTCCAGTTGATGGACCATATCCCGGAAGACGCTCGCGTGGTGGACCTCGGATCGGGTGCCGGCTTTCCGGGCCTGATCATCGCGGCCGCCCGACCTGCAGGCCACGTGACGATGATCGAAAGCGTGGGGAAGAAAACCAATTTCCTGCGTGCCGCAATCTCGGCAGGCGATCTTTCGGCCAGCGTGGTTCAGGGGCGGGTGGAATCGGCGGAGACGGTACCGGCGGATCTGGTGACTGCACGGGCCTTTGCACCGCTCCCGAAGCTTCTTGATTATGCTGCACCCTGGATGAAAAAGGGCGCAACAGGGCTATTCCTCAAGGGCGAACGCTGGGAAGAAGAATTGACGCAGGCCCGACAAAGGTGGAGTTTCGCGTATGAGGCGATTCCGAGTCGCAGCGGTGGGTCGGGCGTCGTATTAATCATAAGGGAGCTGCAAGGTGGCGACTAAGCCGAGAATTTTTGCGGTTGTGAACCAGAAGGGTGGCGTCGGGAAGACGACAACTTCGATCAATCTGGGCACAGCGCTGGCCGCCGTTGGCCGCCGGGTCCTGATCGTGGATTTCGATGCGCAGGGTAATGCCTCGACGGGACTTGGTATTTCCCGGCCAGACCGGACGCTGACGAGCTATGATCTCGTGGTTGATCGTGTCGCGATGGAGAAGACGGTTTTGTCGACCATCGTTCCGCGCCTGGATATTGTTCCGGGAGACGAGAACCTGTCGGGCGTCGAGACCGAACTTGCAACGGATGCGCGCCGGTCCTATCGCCTGCGTGATGCGCTGATGGATTACATCGAGCGGGCCGAACAGAGCGATCTGGTCAAATATGATTATATCCTGATCGATTGCCCGCCATCCCTGTCATCCCTGACCCTGAATGCGATGACGGCGGCCAATGCGCTGCTCGTGCCGTTGCAGTGCGAATTCCTTGCGCTTGAAGGCCTTTCCCAATTGATGCGGACGGTCGAGGCGGTGCGGTCCGGCCTGAATCCCGGTCTGGAGATCCAGGGTGTTGTGCTAACCATGTATGATCGGCGCAACAACCTGTCGGATGAAGTGGCTGACCAGGTCCGGGCACATTTCGGCAACAAGGTCTACAATACGGTGATTCCGCGCAATGTACGCCTGTCAGAAGCGCCATCATTTGGCAAACCGGCCTTGCTGTACGACTATCGGTGTCCGGGTAGCGAGGCTTATATCCGTCTCGCGTCTGAAGTCCTGCAGCGCGAAAAGTCGAGAGCGGCCTGAACGATATGTCCGACGAAGCAAAGAGCAAACCGTCTCGCCTCGGCCGCGGCCTGTCTGCCCTGATGGGTGAGATCGATGCTGTAGGAGCGGTGCCTGCGACCGAGGGAGGCAAACCGGGAGCGACCGTCTCGAACGAAATCGATATCGAACTGATCCGCCGCAATCCGGCCCAGCCGCGGCGGTCCTTCGACGAGGCCGCGTTGAAAGAGCTTGCGGAATCGCTGAAGAGCAAGGGCGTGCTGCAGGCGATTCTTGTTCGGCCAGACCCAAAGGATCGCGGCAAGTACCAGATCATTGCCGGCGAACGGCGCTGGCGGGCTGCCAAGCTGGCAGGTCTCAAATCCATTCCTGCGCTGGTGCGCGATATAGACGAGCTCGAACTGCTTGAAATCGGCATCATCGAGAACGTCCAGCGCGCTGACCTGAATCCGATTGAAGAGGCCGAAGCCTATGAGGCGCTGATGAAGCGCTTCGGGCGGACGCAGGACAGCCTGGCAAGCAGTGTCGGCAAGAGCCGGGTGCATATCGCCAATACGCTGAGGCTCTTGCAGCTGCCGGAAAGCGCCCGGGCCTATGTACGTGACGGCAAGCTCAGTGCCGGTCATGCGCGTGCGGCGCTTGGTGCCCCGGATCCTGAAGCACTCATCCGCATGGCGGCAGAGAAGGGCCTCAGTGTTCGCGACGTTGAGGCCAGAGCGAAGGATGCGCGCGAGGGCGGGTCGATTGAAACCCAGTCAGCCAGGACGCCGCCGGTCGAAAAGGATGTCGATACAGAAGCGCTGGAAGCTGACCTGACCCGGACACTGGGCCTGGCCGTTGATATCCGGCACGGCAAGGATGGCGGAGAGCTCAGGATCCGATATCGCGATCTGGAACAACTCGATGATGTGTGCCGCCGCCTGACTGCCAAACGCTAAGTCAGGCCACCCGTGCGGCTGCGCTACTGAGCTCATTCATCAGTATACGGACAACAGGATCTGCGCTGCCGGAGCCTGATTTCGCCTGGCTTTCGGCCTCATATATCCGCTCGAGAATCCGCAAGAGCCGCTTTTGCGGCCACTTGGCGAGGCGCGCGCGAAAGGCAGGCCAGTCGCTTTGCCAAACCGGTGGCCTGAGCTTCATGCCGGGCGAGCCTTCACCAGCGGCCATTCGCTTGTGCGCATCCAGCATCCTGAGTGTTTCGCTCTGCAGGGCGCGCAGGATGGAAATGGCTGATGTTCCTGCGATCTCGAGACGTTGCAGGGCTGTATTCGCTGCAATCAGATCGCCAGCCAAGGTTGCCCTGATGGCTGCCGAAAGGTCGTGATCGATGTCGGTGGCAGATAGCGCGCGGATATCCCCGAGCGTCAGGTCGCGGCCCAGGCCACGCGCATACAGCGCGAGCTTTTCGATTTCGGAATTGGCGATACCCCGGTGACCGGGCAGGTCTCCGGTAAAGGCCGACAGGGCAGAAGGGTCAATCGTGGCGCCCACTTCGAGGAGGGCCGCCTTCACCCTGGCTTCGATGTCGCCCGCTTCATCGGTAAACAATTGCAAACAGGCCGTGCGCTTCGCCACGCTGGCGGCTGCACGCAGTTTTGATCTGGATGCCAGGCTTCCCGTTTCGATAACGAGCCTGGCGGCGTAGCGGTGTGGCTCCGTATCGCCTTCGGTGATGGCCTCTGCGAGCAGGGAGGCGATCTTGTCACCGCTCGTGCGGACGCGGATGACCCTTGGCTCGCCGAGCAGTGACACTGCTTCAAGATTGTCAAACAGGAGGGCCGGGTCTTTCTTGATCGCATCATCGTCAAAAACGGAGACTTCCAGCGCGCCGGTCGCGGGTGTCCAGGCCCTGATCAGACTGGCGGATGCGTCACTGGCGAGGCCGTCATCTTCGCCGAAGGCCAGAACGGCCCAGATTTCCGGATCCGGCCTGCGGGAGAAGGTGATTGCCTGCTTGCCCTTCAGCAGCATCAGTTGACGGAAAGCTGCAAACGCAGGTCGTCGACGATTTCCTTCGCCAGTTCCCGCATTGTCCGGTCATAAGCGCTGGTTTGTGCGGCGATGTCGCCATACGAGCTGGCCGGGACAGTGAAGTCGGTCTGGGCATCAACCCGGCCCGAAATGGCACCGCTTTCCCGCGCAAGCACATAGCGGCCACTCGCGATCACGCTCGATCGCGAGGCAGCGCCGTCGGGCTTGAAGGCGAGCCGCGTGAGGTTCTCCTTCAGGATGACATTCAGCGTGGCGGGCTCGGTCACGCCAGGCAAACCGATGGCGAGTTCTTCCTGCAGGGCGCGGCGCAACATGTAACCGGACCGGCCGCGAATGGGCTCGACGGTAATCGGGCCACCGGCAGCCAGAGCGCTGGATCCCGGAGCGTAGACGGGGTGGAAACCACAGGCGGCCAGCGAAAGAAGAAGTAAGGCGGCGATAAGCTGTCTCATGCGACCACGATATTCACGATACGGCCGGGAACGACAATGGTTTTCTTGACCTCCTTGCCGGCGATGAAGGCTGCGACATCCGGCTCGGCACGGGCTGCCGCTTCGACCGCGTCATTTGCCAGCGCCTTTGACACCGTAATTTCACCCCGGCGTTTGCCATTCACCTGGACAGCCATTGTGACATTGTCATCTTCCAGCAGGGCCGGATCGGGTTTGGGCCAGCTTGCGGCCGAGACAAATCCCGCCCCGCCAATCCGCTCCCAGCAGGTTTCCGCCAGATGCGGCATGAACGGTGTCAGGCAGCGGGCCAGCATGGAGGCAGCCTCGAAGCGCGCGCCAAGCGTGTCGTCGCTTCCGCTTTCCGCCTTCTTGAGGGCCGCCACCCATTCATGGATGATGGCGACGGAAGAATTGAAGCGGAACTCGGTGATCGCCCTGTCGATGGCGGCAACGGCCTTGTGTGATGCCTTGCGCAGGGCAATTGAGGCCGCGTCGGATCCGATGTTGCCTGTCACGGTTTCGGGCAGGGCGTCGAAGAGGCTCCAGATGCGCTGGGTAAAGCGTGCGGCCCCCTCAGCACCGGACTGGGTCCACTCGACATCGCGCTCAGGCGGCGAATCCGACAGGACGAACCAGCGCGCCGTATCCGCGCCGAATGCCTCGATGATGGCGTCCGGATCGACAGTGTTCTTCTTCGACTTGGACATCTTCTCGATCGGTCCGACGCTGGCGGGCCTGCCCGTTGCGATCTCGATCCAGCTGCCGTCTTTCTGGTGGACTTCGGAAGGCTCCAGCCAGTCACCACTGCCAGACTTGTAGGTTTCGTGCGTGACCATGCCTTGCGTGAACAGACCCGCAAACGGTTCTCCACTCGGCAGATCAAGCTCGTCGATGTCGCGCATCGCCCGGGTAAAGAAGCGCGCATACAGCAGGTGGAGAACAGCATGTTCGACACCGCCGACATACTGGTCGACTGGCAGCCAGTAAGCGCGCTCTGCCATATCGTCCGGGCTGGCGAAGCGGGCATAGTACCAGGAACTGTCGACAAACGTGTCGAGCGTATCTGTCTCGCGACGGGCCTTGCCGTTGCAGACCGGGCAGGTCGTGTTTTTCCAGGTCGGATGGCGTTCCAGCGGATTGCCCGGCGTGTCAAAGGTGACGTCGTCAGGCAGGCGGACAGGCAGGTCAGCGGCCGGTACAGGCACGATGCCACATGTCTCGCAATGGATGACGGGTATCGGGCAGCCCCAGTAGCGCTGGCGAGAAACGCCCCAGTCGCGCAGGCGATAGTTCACCTTGCCCTCGCCAAGGCCGAGCGATTCAACCTTTGCAATGGCCTGGCGTTTGGCATCATCTATCGACAAGCCGTCAAGGAAGCCGGAATTGAAGATCGTGCCGGCACCGGTATAAGCGTCGTCTTCCACGTTGAATGTTGCCGCGTCGGCATCCGGCGGCAATACAACCGGGGTCACTGACAGGCCATACTTGCGGGCAAACTCGATGTCGCGCTGATCGTGCGCGGGGCAGCCGAATATGGCGCCGGTGCCGTAACCCATCAGCACAAAGTTCGCGATCCAGACGGGCAGGGTGCGGTCCGGGTCGAAGGGGTGCCGGACGCTGAGGCCGGTGTCGAAGCCCAGTTTTGGCGCCTTCTCGATGGCCTCCTCGCTCGTGCCCACGGCGGCGCACGCGGCGCGGAAAGCGGTAAGCGCGTCATTGTCTTTCGCGAGCTGCAGCGTCAGCGGGTGATCGGGTGACAGCGCGATGAAGCTGGCGCCGAACAGGGTGTCAGGACGGGTCGTGAAAATTTCGACGCCGGATTCGAAGCCCTCGGGCGTCTTTCCCGAAAAGGCAAAGCGCATCTGCAGGCCTTCAGACCGACCGATCCAGTTGGCCTGCATGGTGCGGACTTTTTCAGGCCAGCGTTCGAGTTTCTGCACATCTTCCAGCAGGCTCTCGGCATAATGGGTGATCCGGAAGAACCATTGTGTCAGCTCGCGTTGTTCAACGATGGCGCCGGAGCGCCAGCCGCGGCCGTCGACAACCTGCTCATTGGCCAGGACCGTATTGTCGACCGGATCCCAGTTCACCTTGCTGGCCTTGCGATAGACGAGACCCTTTTCGAGCATCTTCAGGAACAGGCCCTGCTGCGCGCCGTAATAGTCCGGATCGCAAGTCGCGAACTCGCGGCTCCAGTCGAGTGACAGGCCCAGCTTTTTCAGCTGCGCGCGCATCGCGGCGATGTTTTCATATGTCCACTTGCCGGGATGAACCTTGCGCTGAAGCGCGGCGTTTTCAGCCGGCATGCCGAAAGCGTCCCATCCCATCGGGTGCAGGACATTGAAGCCATTGGCGCGTTTGTACCGCGCCACCACGTCGCCCATGGCATAGTTGCGCACATGACCCATGTGAATGCGGCCGGACGGGTAGGGGAACATTTCGAGGATGTATGCCTTGGGCGCGTCCCCGGCCTCGGCAGGCGACTTCGCCCTGAACAGGTCTGCCGCGTCCCACGCGGCACGCCATCTGGTTTCCGCGGCCTGCGGATCATAACGGGTGGCC
>TARA_R110001606_G_scaffold399282_2_pt1 | contig 39680 bp, 36 predicted proteins | sample TARA_R110001606 | Tara Oceans TARA_R110001606 (sample SAMEA4398315) | marine metagenome | biome: Polar Biome; feature: [SRF] surface water layer (ENVO:00010504); material: water (ENVO:00002006), including particulate matter (ENVO:01000060) such as... | depth 5 m
GTCGCGTCAGCGTGCCATTCGTATACAACAAAGTTGAAGTCCTGAAGATCACCCTTTTCGTCAAAGCTCAGGGTGCCGGTAGGTGTATCGAACTCGTTGCCACGCAGGGCCTTGGCTACTTCAAAGGGATCATTTTCGCCAGCCAGCTTGATGCCGTCCGCAATGATCTGAACTGCGGCGTAGGCCGGGAACACGAAGGGGCCAGATGGATCCTCGTTGTTAGCCTTGAATGCGGCAACCAGTTCTGCGTTACGGGGATCCTGATCGAATGCCTTCGGCAGTGTAACCAGCAGGCCTTCGGACGCTTCACCGGCGATCGCGGAGATGTCGGGGTTGCCCACGCCTTCAGGGCCCATGAAGGTAACATCCAGGCCCTGTTCTGATGATTGACGCAGAATCAGGCCCAGCTCCGGGTGGTAGCCGCCGTAATAGACGAAATCGACGCCTTCCTGACGCAGCTTGGCGATCAGTGCGGAGAAGTCCTTGTCACCGGCAGTGATGCCTTCGAATACGGGAACAGCAACGCCACCTTCCACCAGTACGTCGCGTACGGCGGTAGCAATGCCTTCACCATACTGCTGCTTGTCGTGAATAACGGCGACTTTCTTGGGTTTGACCTGCTCGACAATATAATTGCCCGCGGTCGGACCCTGCAGGCTGTCCAGGCCGATGGTACGGAAGACCAGCTCGTAGCCACGCTCGGTGATTTCCGGGCTGGTGGAGGCGGCTGTGACCATCAGAATGCCTTCATCTTCATAGATGTCAGAGGCGGGCTGAGTGGAGCTTGAGCACAGGTGACCTACCACATACTGGATCTCTTCGTTCACGATGCGGTTGGCCACGGCGACGGCCTGCTTTGGATCGCAAGCGTCATCAAACACGACGCCCTCGAGCTGGCTGCCGTTAACGCCGCCAGCCTTGTTGATCTGCTCGATAGCCATCTTGGCGCCGATGAACTGCATGTCACCATATTGCGCAACAGGACCTGTCACGGGGCCTGCAAGGGCTATCTTGATATTGTCTGCTGCGAGCGCAAAGTTGCTGGCGCCTGCTACTGCGGCGGCGGCAATAAACAGGGAGATTGCTTTCTTCTGTGCCATTTTCATTTTATTTTCTCGCTTGATGTTCGATAGGTCGAAGAGTTGGCGGTGTCGGCAGGTGCCTACGACTCACTCCCGGAACTGTACCGGCGCAGTTTAGCAATGTGCGTGTGCGCAGGGAATCAGCGGTTACCAATTTCCGGAGCAATGTCCTCTTGTTGCAACATTATGTCTGAAAGTCGACACGCCCTTGTCACAATAGGCTTTTTTTGCGGGACTTGCCGACCAAATGTTGCAAGTGCAGGCAGGATGGTTACCATGCGCTGGTTCAATATTGATGAGGATATATCGCATGACGGCCCCCGATGAGTCCTATGCCGCCATTCTGGGCGCGACTTCCCAGATCGAGTGGAAAGCGCTGGAGCGGCACTTTGCTGCCGGTAGTCTGCTGTCGGTAAGCCGTGAGCTGGATCTCGTAGAGGTAGCTGGCGCCTTTACCCGCGATGATACCGAGCAGGTTCGTCATTGGATGGAAGCCAAGCAGCTGGGGCCTGCCTCCGATGAGGAGGCAGCGGACTGGAGTGTGCGTAATCCGGACACCCTTTGGGCGGTAGTTATTCGCCCCTGGGTGCTCGTGCAGGAGCGCGCGGCAACGCATTGATGTGGTGTTGCTCAGGCCAGGCGACGTCTCAGCCAGGCGCTGAGCCCGTCTACCGCCAGTACCAGAAAAAGCATCGCCAGAATGACGCTCAGTGCCTTTGATTGCTGGAAAAGGCTGAGTGTGACGTAAAGCATCTGACCTAACCCTCCCGCACCGACAAAACCCAGCACCGCAGCCATACGGATATTGTTCTCCCAGCGATACAGGCTGTAAGCCAGCCACTGCGGTAATACATTGGGTAGGGTGCCGTAAAAGAAGGCGGCAGTGGCCCCTGCGCCGCTATCCTGTAATGCCTGGGCTGGCTGCCGGGGACTGTTCTCCAGGGCTTCGGCAAACAGTCGGCCGAGCACGCCGGTGGTGTGCAACGCAATGGCCAGTGCCCCAGCGAAGGGTCCCAGGCCGGCGGCCAGCACCATCAATGCGGCCCACACCAGTTCTGGCACGGACCTCAATGCATTGAGCAACAGGCGCGCCAGTCCACGGGCAATGATGCCTAACCTGCCCGCGGCGAGCAGGCTGAGAATGGCCCCGGCAGCAACCGCCAGCAAGGTGCCTATCGCAGAAATAGCCAACGTTTCCATCAGGCCCCAACCTATTCTCCGCAACCAGGGTGCCGAGGTTTCAGGCGGAAAAAAAGATTGAGCATAAGTAGCCATCTGCGCTGGCCCGTCGCCGCGTACAAGTGCTCCGAGATCCATCCCCAGGTAGCTGAAGGACGCGACAATGGCTCCAAGAATCAAGCTGAGCAGGATGAGCGCTTGCCAGCGACGGCTCATGCCAGCCTCCGGCGTAGAACGGAGCTGAGCTGGTCAGCCAGCAGCACCAGCAACAGAAAGCTTGCCAAAATGGTGATGACCTCTCCGCCGGCGAACATGCGGATCGACAGATCAATCATCTGGCCCAGGCCGCCCGCACCCACAAACCCCATGATGACCGAGGCGCGAATAGCGCATTCCCAGCGATACAGCGTGTAGGAGGTCAGCTCCTGCGCTGCACCCGGCAGGATGCCGTAGAAGAACGCGCCGAGCCGCGAACTGCCACTTTGCAGCAAGGCGCGCGCGGGTGCCTGATCGATCGATTCGTAGATTTCGGCATATACCTTGCCGAGCATGCCGCTGTAGGTGATGGCGATGGCCAGAACCCCGGCAGTGGGGCCGAGCCCGACTGCACGCACGAACAACAGCGCCCATACGATTTCCGGAATACTGCGCAGCAGTATCAGTACCAGCCTGACTGGGTAGCGCGCCATCGATGACCAGCGGGCGGGATGTCCAGTCAGTAGCGAGGAAACCGAGAGTGATCGGGTAGCCAGCAGACTCATCGGCACGGCCAGCAGCAGAGCCAGGGTCAGCCCCGCCGTCGCCATTGCCAGGGTTTCCAGAGTGGCGGTCCCCAGTAAAGCAAGAAAGCGGGGTGACAGGTCCGGCGGCCAGAAGCCGGCAAGGAATCGCCCCATGACCGATGCGTTATCGGGTTCTACCAAAGTAGCCGGATTGAACTCGGTCAATAGCAGGCCCGGCCAGAGAATAATCAGCGCTGCTACGGTTATAAGCAGGCGGGGTAGTGCGGCGGGATCACGCCATCGTAAGCGCAGCGGCAATCCTACAGACATCGCGGGGCGACCCCTGCGGTGTTTCTGGAGTGCTGGTGCGCCGCAGACGTCCCATGAACTTGATCAGTTGATTGCACCGGGCCCAGTTCGTCGTTGGCGTACAGGGATTCAAGCAGCGCATCAGTTACCTGTTCTGCCGGGCAATCAAAATGCAGCCGCCCCGCGCGCAGCCCGATCACGCGTGGAAAATGCTTCAACGCCAGGTCCACCGCATGCAGGCTGGCTACCAGAGTGACATTGCGTTCTGCAGCCAGCCGATTGAGCAGGGCGACAGTATGATCTGCCAATAATGGATCCATAGCAGCAACAGGCTCATCAGCCAGCACCAGTTCCGCGCGTTGATAGAGCACGCGGGCAATACCAACACGCTGCAGTTGGCCGCCTGACAGCTGATCGCAACGACTGAAAAGCTTGGCGGTAAGGTCCAAAGGTGCCAGAACCTGTTCGACCCCATCGATATCCAGCGGATAGCAAAGCGATGCCAACGCCCGGGGCAAAGACCACTGTCCCAAGCGCCCAGCCTGCACTGCTGTCACTACCCGTTGGCGTGGCGGCAGAGGCGGGCTCTGGTGAATCAGGCCGATACGACTGCGCAGTTTTTTCAGGGCCCCGGCACGCAATTGGGCCGGAGCCTGATCCAGCAGTGATAAATGTCCACTACTGGGCATCAGCCCAGTGGCCAGGAGGCGTAGCAAGGAGGTCTTGCCTGCGCCTGATGAGCCTATGACGGCAACCCGCTCACCTTTTTCGATGCGCAGGTCGATATCCTGCAGGGCTGGCAACCCGCCGGCGTGGGTCAGGCCCACGCCTTCGAGTACGATGCCCACGGATTACTCCAGCAGACCGGCAGCGCGTGCAGCCTGCTCGATGCCTTCATAATTTTCCGGGCTGGTCTCGATAAAGCGGCTGGCGCGCTGCAGATCGAGAATCACCTTGTGCTCGGGGTTCTCGGGGTCGAGCTTGAGAAATGCCTGGCGAATATTTTCGACCAGTTCCGGCTCGAGATCGCCACGCACAGTCCAGTTGTAGTCGAAATAGGTGGGCGTGCGCTGGTAAACCCGAACTTTGTCAGTATCAACCTTGCCTTCAGCTACCAGTTTGTCCCATACCGACGCATTCAGGACACCGGCGTCCACTCGACCGGATTCGACCCAGGCGGCGGTGGCGTCATGGGCGCCAGAAAAGGCGATGCGGCTGAAGAAGCTATCTGCGTCGATGCCTTCCTGCTGCAGAAAATAGCGTGGCATGAGGTGACCAGAAGTAGAAGAGACAGAACCGAATGCAAAGCTCTTGCCTTCAAGATCCTTGTGTTCTTTTACATCAGGGTTGGCGGTGATGAAGGTGCTGGTAAATACGGCGTCCTGCTCACGCTGAACGACTGGGATTGCGTCACCGCTGCGCAGGCGTGCCTGGACAAAAGTGAAACCGCCGAGCCAGGCCAGATCGAGGCGGCCGGCACCCAGCGCTTCAACCACACCGGCGTAATCCGATACCGGCTGGAAGGTCACGGGCATACCCAGTTCCTGCTCAAGGTATTTGCCCAGGGGCTCGAACTTGCGCAGCAGTTCAGTGGGGGCTTCGTCTGGAATCGCAGAAACCCGTAAAGTTGTGGTTTCAGCTGCGGCGGGCAGTGCGGCAAACAGGGTGGCAACAGACAGGCACAAGCCAGCCATGACGGCCAGCGGACGTTTAGAAATCGACATGTATTTCTCCGGTTCAATAGCGGAAGACTCCCAACCAGGTGTCGAGTCCGGTCGGGGCGTGGCAGGATTGTAGCATGGCCCTTTGAAACGGACTGCCTTTGGTCCGCGGCTGTGTTGCGCTTATTATCGACCCATCGATCTTTACGAGGTGCTCGCGCCATGCCCTGGCCATTGTCTGCCAATCTATCCATGCTTTTTAACCAGGTACCCTTGCTCGAGCGCGTCGAGGCAGCGGCGCAGAACGGGTTTGATGGTGTAGAGATCCAGTTTCCCTACGCGGTGCCTGCGGCGCAGCTCCGGGACGCATTGCAGTGTGCGCAGATGCCGTTGGTGCTGTTCAATATACCTGCAGGGGATCTGCTTGAGGGCGGAGCAGGTCTTGCCGGAGTGCCGAGTCGGGAAGCTGGGTTCCAGTCAGCATTGGAGCAGGCACTGGCGTACGCAGCTATTGCTCGGCCGCAGCGGGTCAATGTGCTGCCCGGGCGTCTTGTCGAAGGAGTATCCCGTGACAGCGCACTGAAAACCCTGGCAACTAGCCTGGCCAATGCGGCTGAGGCTTTTGCCGCGATAGATGTGGAGGTGGTGTGCGAGGCGATTAATCGGATCGATATGCCGGAGTTTCTGCTAGCGACTGGCGAGGACCTGGCGCAGATGATCGAGCGTGTTGCTCACCCGAATCTGTCGGCGCAACTGGATTTCTATCATATGCAGCGAATGGATGAATCCTTGCCGGCCGTGATCGACCGACTCAAGGGGCTGATTGGTCACGTGCAGTTCGCCGATGCGCCAGAGAGAGGTGCACCGGGCAGCGGCATCATCGACTTTACCGAAGCTTTTGCCGCGCTCGAGCGCAGCGGCTACCGGGGCTGGATTGGCGCCGAGTATCGATTGGAACCCGGCTCAACGGATGACCTGAGGTGGTTGGGCGAGTGGCAGAGATCCGGCTTTATCAAACAGCCGGGCCGCAGCGTATGACCTCGGCTTCGGCGAGTTTCTTGCCACTTTTCGAGCGCAGCCAGCCTACCGTGCGAAAACCCCTTCGCTCTACATCGAAGACGTATTGCTCACCGCCGGCGAAATCGTTGTAGCGTACAGCGACTATGCATCTTTCCCATTGGGGTTCGCCTAACAAGCCGGCGCCGCCTGCTGATCCGGGCATTTCAAAATGGTGGCGTACCCGTAAATCGTGGCTGCCGGGAATCAGGTCGTTAAAGCGCAAACCATCAACCAGTTCGCCGTCCAGCCGGTATGCCTCGACACGATCCCTAACGCGAGTCTCAAGAACGACTCGCGCCTGCTCCTCGGCCAGCTCATCCCTGGGTTGCGGGGCCGCACAGGCGCCGAGTAGCGTCACGGCAGCAGCCAGCAGGAGACTGGAGGCGGCCGTGCGGCGGGTTGCATTGGGGTAAGTCATGGTGCCTCCGGTTGTCAGACTTGATCACAGTGTAACGTGACTATCCCGGCAATGGACTGGATCTACCAATATGATCCGGGAGCAGGTGATAAACACCGATCAACCTGAATGATAGATCTGGTCTGAGTAGGCCGATACGGTCATGCTATTCACAAGATCAATAATCTAGCTGCGGTTTTGGCTCGCGGCCCTGCAAGGAGAGAACACATGCAAGACCTGAAAGGTAAAGTGGCGGTAATCACCGGTGGCGGTAGTGGTCTGGGCCGCGAATTCGCGCTGCGTTGTGCCGCACGGGGTATGAAGCTGGTGCTGGGGGACGTTGACGAAGCCGGCATGCAAGAAACCCTGAATCAGGTCAAAGCGCTGGACGCCGGGATTGAATCCGTCACCATGCGCCTGGATGTTTCCAAGCTGGAGCAGGTTCAGACCTTCGCGGAACTGGCAAAAAGTCGTTTCGGTGGCGCGCACCTGTTGTTCAATAACGCTGGCGTCAGTGTTGGCGGCCCCGTATGGATGAATACTCCGGCTGATTGGGAGTGGGTCGTTGGGGTGAATGTGTATGGTGTTGCCTGGGGCCTGAAAGCCTTTATTCCGATGATGATCGAGCAGGGCGAAGGTCACGTGGTCAATGTCGCCTCCGCCGCTGGTTGGGTCAATGGTCCGAGTATGGCTGTCTACAACGCGACCAAGCACTCGGTCGTCGCGATCTCCGAGACACTGGCGCTGGACCTGCGTGATGTAGGCGCCAAGAACGTTGGGGTGACCGTTCTATGCCCGGCGTTCTTCCCCACCGGTATTCACGATTCGGCCCGCAATCGTCCTGCGGATATGGCCGACACGCTTGCTCCGAGCGCGATCGATCAGGAGCGTGCTGCAGCTCTTAAAGCCGCTGTGGAAAAAGGCCGAGTCAAAGCCACTGATGTGGCCGAAATGACCCTCAAGGCTGTCGAAGACGACCAGTTCTACGTCTTCCCGCATCGCAAGATCAAACAGCTGATTGCCATGCGCGCCGCGGCTGCGGATGCAGAAAAAACCGTGTTCGACTCAATGAATCCGCAGTAAGCAGAGGCATCCGGGAATAATCGAGTTCCAACTTGGTAAAAGGTAGCCAAGAGCCCCACCGGCCGAGATGGAACTCGGCCATTCCCGGCAGCCGTCCTCGTACTACCCAGCCATAGCCAGTCGCGCATGCCCGGCAACAGAGCGCCCACGCAACAGAAAGCCTTCTACCGCTCCTTGTACGTCCTGCAAAGCCGTTTTGTGCTCCATCTCCAGAAAGTGCCCAGTATGCGCAATAGTCGCAAATTCCGACTGGGGCGCCAGCTTGCTAAATTGCCTGGCGTCTGCGGGCGAGGTGTAGTGGTCCCACTCGCCATTAACAAACAACAACGGCACCTTCACATTACCCACGCAGCTCATATACTGCGCCGAATCCAGCTCCCGTACCTGTCTAACGTGCAGCAACATCTGCGCATACTCGAATTCCTCGAGAGAGCTCACGTGTCTGAAATTGCAGCGTTTGAACAGTGAGGGCAAATGCTCCCCGATGGTTTCATTGATCAGCTTCCCGATTGCCTGACGATCGCAGGTAGCCAGACTCTGTTGTGCACAATCCAGATAACCCTGCATAGCCGGATTGAGGACCGGAGAAAAGGAGCTGATCACGGCGCTGCGTATCCGCTCTGGCCGTTGCGCCAGAGCCAGCAAAGTTGCCACGCCGCCCCATGAAAACGCCAGCACATGGTCAGCACGGAACAGGTCAATCAGATCCAACAAAATCAGGGCTTCATCCTGTTTGTCGATCATCGCCATGGCCGGATTGTATTGTCTCGACTGGCCCTGGTAGGGCTGGTCAAACAGAACCACGTTGAACAAAGGTTGAAGGTACCGCACTGACTGGTTGAAAGAGGCGCTGGTTGCCAAGGAGCCGTTGACCAGAATAACGGTCTCGCTTGTACGGGGGTTGGGGTACAGGGTGGTGTGGATTTTCAGGTCGCGATGCACGCGAACAACGGATTTTTCGGCATACATGGTTCACCTCGTTGGAGTCGGCCGGGTTTTCCCACAGCTAACCCCACGCGGATGACAGCTACATTGCAGTTGCCTACCGCTGATCAAGCTTCATTCAAATGTCACGAACGGCCCTCCCCGCGCATTCATTACTTCCTTGATCAAGATCAAGAACAGGTGAGCCCGAAGGGTTGATAGTGACGGAAGATAATCCATCTCAAGCATAGAGGCTTTCTGCATGTCCCTGGAAAAACACGATCTGATTCACGAAATGCCCGAATCAAAAGAAGCCATCCATCACTTGAAAACCAGTAACAATCATTTTGCCAAGCTGTTTGAGGAATACCATGAGGTAGACCATGCAGTGCATCGCTTTGAAACCGGTGCAGAGAGTGCTTCCGATGAATACCTGGATACTCTCAAAAAGCAGCGCCTCAACCTCAAGGATCAGTTGGCTGGCATGATTCGCGAATTCGAGTCTTCGGCGCTTACTGGGTCCTGAGATCTCCCTAGGCCAGGGGGCTGCTCAGCCCCGACTATTGCAGCCGCAGCTGTTCCAGTACTTCATCCAGATCGTCCCGCCAATCGGGCTGGCTGATGCCGAAAGTGTGCTGAATTTGTGAGCAGTCCAGCACAGAGAATGCCGGGCGTTGGGCCGGAGTGGGATAGTCCTGCGTCGTGATCGGACATAAGACAGGAAGTCTGTGGAGCAATCCTGCCTGAAGGGCTCTATTGAGGATTTCCTGAGCAAAGTCATGCCAGGTACAGACTGGCGAGCCAGCAAAATGGTAGGTGCCCCACTGGAGGTCCCCGGCTTTCCGATAATGCGCTGCCAGCGCCCAGAGGCAGTTAGCGATGCTCGCTGCCGACGTTGGGCAGCCTCTCTGGTCCGCGACCACCCTCAACTCCTCGCGCTCAGCGCCCATTTTGAGCATGGTCTTGACGAAATTCTTGCCGTGTACGCCAAATACCCAACTGGTTCGCAGGATCAGAGATCTTTGAACCTCAGCCATGAGCGCCTGCTCGCCGGCCAGCTTGCTGGCACCGTAGACTCCGGTGGGTCCCGGGGCATCTGTTTCCCGGTACGCGCATTTCGAATCTCCAGCGAATACATAGTCAGTAGACAGATGAAAAACAGCCGCACCTACATTTTGTGCAGCCTTGGCGAGATTGGTTGGGCCCGTCTTATTGACGCTCCATGCGCATTCCGATTCGCTTTCGGCCTGATCCACTGCTGTGTAGGCGGCGGCATTCATGATGATATCGGGTTTAAAATCTGATGCCGCCGCTAGCACTGCACTGGCGTCCGTTATATCGAGCTGGGAGGAGGTTCGCGCCAGAAGATCGAAGCCAGCCAGGGCCAGCCGTTCGATTTCATGGCCAACCTGCCCGGAGGCGCCAGTGAGCAGGACCCTCATCGGGAATGTTTCGCCAGGTCAGCGAGTGACGGCAACGCGAGGTCCTTGGCTGAAAGCAGCGGGTCCAATAGGGGCCACTGGATATTCAGGTCCGGATCGCTCCACAACACTCCGCCCTCGTCCTTCGGGTAATACAGATCGGTGCATTTGTATTCGAAGTCAGCCTCATCACTCAATACACAGAAGCCGTGGGCATAGCCCGGCGGGATCCACATCTGACGATGGTTCTCGTCTGACAGCGTAACGCCAACGTACTGACCGAAGGTGGGGGAGGCTAGATCGATGTCTGCGGCAACATCAAATATCGAGCCACGGCTGGCACGCACCAGTTTGCCCTGGGGGTGGCGGCGCTGGAAGTGCAAGCCGCGCAGCACGCCCTTGCGAGAGCGCGAGTGATTGTCCTGTACGAAAGCCATATCTATGCCAGCTTCACGGTAACGCTCGGCATGAAAGCTTTCCAGAAAGAAGCCGCGCTCATCGGCAAAGACGGCAGGCTCGATAATCAGGACGCCGGGTAGTGCCGTCTCAATAATCTTCATTGCTCGGCCCTTGGGCGAGCACTTTGCTCAGATACTGGCCATAACCTGTTTTGCTGAGCGCCTCTGCATGGGCTTTCAGCTTCTCAGCCGACAGCCAGCCCTGATTGAACGCGATTTCCTCAAGACAAGCGACTTTGAGACCCTGGCGCGCTTCAATGGTCTGTACAAAATGGCCGGCATCCATCAGTGACTCGTGCGTGCCTGTATCGAGCCAGGCAAAACCACGCCCAAGCAGACTGACATTGAGATCTCCACGCTCCAGATAGGCACTGTTCACGTCGGTGATTTCCAGTTCGCCGCGCCGTGACGGCTTGATGTTTCTGGCGATTTCTATCACGTCATTGTCGTAGAAATATAGACCAGTCACCGCGTAGTTGGATTTGGGGACTGCTGGCTTTTCTTCGATAGAGACAGCACGGCCTTCAGCGTTGAAATCCACCACGCCAAAGCGTTCCGGGTCGCTCACATGGTAGCCGAACACAGTGGCTCCCGAGGTGCGAGCTGCTGCCTCTTTGAGCATTGCGCTGAACCCGTAACCATAGAAAATGTTGTCGCCCAGGATCAGGCACACATTACTGTCGCCAATAAATTCTTCGCCAATAAGGAAGGCCTGGGCCAGTCCATCCGGGGAAGGTTGCTCGGCGTATTCAAGGCTGATGCCAAAATCGGAGCCGTCGCCGAGTAGCTTGCGAAAGCTGGGCAGATCCTCCGGCGTGGAGATAACCAGGATTTCCCGAATGCCAGCCAACATGAGCACCGACAGCGGGTAATAGATCATTGGCTTGTCGTAGATCGGCAGCAATTGTTTTGATGTGCCCCGCGTAATCGGGTGAAGGCGGGTACCTGATCCACCGGCCAGAATGATGCCTTTCATATTGGTTAATCCTTTTTCACTGTGGCGGTAGCAAGGTCCGCCGCCCCCAGGCGCGCGAGCTGATAGTCACCGCTTAGTACGCGCTGCCACCAGGGGCGATTGATCAGATACCACTCTACGGTCTTGCGGATTCCGGAATCAAACGTTTCGCGCGGTACCCAACCGAGTTCGCGTTGGATCTTTGACGCATCTATAGCGTAGCGCTGGTCATGCCCTGGGCGGTCATTTACAAAGGTAATCAGCTCTTTATAGCTTTTCAGGGTCGTCGGTCTCTCATCAACGGCTAGTTCATCGAGCAGCGTGCACAGCGTTTCGACCACCTCCAGATTGCGTTTCTCGTTATGCCCGCCGATGTTGTAAGTCTCTCCCACCCGGCCGCGAGTCGCTACCTCCACCAGGGCGCGAGCGTGGTCTTCTACATAGAGCCAGTCTCTGATTTGACCACCGTTACCGTATACCGGTAGCGGTTTGCCCTGGATAGCATTGAGGATTATGTGGGGAATTAGCTTCTCGGGGAAATGATAAGGCCCGTAGTTGTTCGAGCAATTGGTAATGACGACAGGTAACCCATACGTACGCTGCCAGGCTCGAACTAGGTGGTCTGAACTGGCTTTGGTCGCAGAGTAGGGAGAACTTGGGGCGTAAGGAGTTTCTTCAGTAAATAGCGATTCGGCTCCCTCAAGGTCTCCATACACTTCATCGGTGGACACATGGTGGAAACGGAAGTTTGCTTTTCGAGAGCCATCCAATGTCTGCCAGTAGGCTCGGGCGCTCTCCAGCAGGCTGTATGTCCCAACGATGTTTGTTTGAATAAAAGCAGCCGGGCCGTCAATGGATCGATCCACATGGGACTCGGCGGCCAGGTGCATAACGATATCTGGTTGGAAATCGGAAAGCAGCCTTGCCATCGATTCCTGATTGCAGATGTCGAGCTTATGAAAGCTGTAACGATCACTGCTGGCGACTTCCGCAAGCGAATCAAGATTACCAGCGTAGGTTAGCTTGTCGACATTTGCGACGACGTGCACGGTGTCCGCTATAAGGTGACGTATAACGGCGGAACCTACGAAGCCGGCGCCGCCGGTGACTAAGAATCGTAAACCCATGCCTGCTCCTAGTGTTCGGCTGATCTCCGCAAGCCAACCATCGCCGGTTTCAGAGCCAGTTTGATACAGGCTTGAGGTGAGGGCAAATGGTTCCATTGGATCCTACTGATTGGAGTTTGTTCGAACGTCCTGTTGTCAGCCAGTAGTCCTGATAGCAGAATGACCCAGATTGGCAAGGTTCTTGCTCTAGCTGAGAATAGAGCTTTGAAGGTGACACAATGCCAAGATATTGGCGATCAGTAGCCTCAGAACAAGGAAAAAATAATGAAGGCAGTCATTCTGGCGGGTGGTCTTGGGACCAGAATCAGCGAGGAGTCGCACCTCAAACCCAAGCCAATGATTGAGGTAGGTGGTAAGCCGATCATCTGGCACATCATGAAAATTTACCAGCATTACGGTATTACCGACTTCGTTATCTGTCTGGGTTACAAGGGGTATGTAATCAAGGAGTACTTCGCCAACTACTTTCTGCACATGTCGGATGTGACCTTCGACATGGTGGAGAACCGCATGCATATTCATCAGCGACATGCAGAACCCTGGCGAGTAACACTGGTTGATACCGGAGAGATGTCCAGTACAGGCGGGCGTCTCAAGCGAGTGCGTGAATACCTGGGTGACGAGAGTTTCTGCTTTACCTACGGCGATGGGGTATCCAACATTAATATCCCTGAACTGATTGCGTTTCATCGCGAGCACGGCAAGCTTGTGACCGTTACCGCAGTGCAGCCCCCGGGCCGGTTTGGCGCGCTGGATATACAGGGCAACCAGGTCAATGGTTTTCAGGAGAAGCCGCTCGGTGATGGTGGCTGGATCAATGGTGGTTTTTTTGTGATTGAACCAGCGGCTCTCGATTATATCGTCGATGACAACACCACTTGGGAGTTCGAACCCATGCGGCAACTGGCCAGCGATGGTGAGTTGATGTGCCATTTCCACCAAGGCTTCTGGCAACCAATGGATACGCTGCGGGATCGCAATTTTCTGGAAGAGCGTTGGGCCAGCGGCAACGCGGAGTGGCGCCTGTGGGAGTGAATGCGTTCTGGGCAGGTAGGCGAGTATTGTTGACCGGTCATACCGGGTTCAAGGGAGGCTGGCTCGCCATATGGCTACGAAGTCTCGGGGCTGAGGTATATGGCATTGCCCTGGAACCTGAGAGCGAACCTTCGCTGTGGACGGCCGCAGGTTTAGCAAGTGGTGTGGAGGGCAGCTTTACCGATATTCGTGATCAGCAGGCTCTGGCGAACGAGGTGCTGGCATTTGCGCCGCAAATTGTTTTTCATCTTGCGGCCCAGCCGCTTGTTCGTGCCTCATATCGTGATCCGGTGCAAACCTATTCAACCAACGTAATGGGTACCGTGCATCTGCTGGAGGCATTGCGCCATACCGAGTCGCTGCAGGCCATCGTCGTTGTGACAACCGATAAGTGCTACGAAAATCAGGAGTGGCAGTGGCCCTATCGTGAAAATGATCGACTGGGTGGATTCGACCCCTACAGTAACTCCAAGGCTTGCGTGGAATTGGTATGTGCGAGCTACCGCGACGCTTTTTTCTCTTCCTCGGGTGTGCCACTTGCAACAGCCCGCGCAGGTAACGTGATAGGTGGGGGCGATTGGGCTGCGGAGCGCTTGGTGCCAGATGTGCTGCGTGCCTGGGATGCGGGCGAAGAGCTGGTACTACGTTACCCCGGCGCAACGCGGCCCTGGCAACACGTGTTGGAGCCGCTTGCTGGCTATCTGATGCTGGCGGAACGTTTGCTGACGGACGACCTCAACGGCGCGGCAGCCTGGAATTTCGGCCCGGATGCCGCGAGTATAGCCAGTGTAGAGTCAGTCGTAACATGCTTGGCCGAGCATTGGTCGGCGGGTGAAGTACGCTGGTGTTGTGCTGAGGAAGGTCAGATGCATGAGGCGGGACTTTTGGCGCTCGACTCCTCACGCGCCAAACAGATTCTTGGTTGGCAGACGCGCTGGTCGCTGGATATGGCCCTTCAACAAACGCTGGATTGGCACCGTGCCTGGAGAGACGGTGAGGACATGCACGCATTTTGTCTGCAGCAGATAGCGCTTTACCAGGGAGAATTCGTATGAGTGAGGCTCGCAAGCAGCAATTGCGTGATGAGATTGCGCTTAAGGTCAAGGAGTACGCGGAGCTCAGCTTGGCGCCCGCTCCATTCGTACCTGGGACATCGACGGTACCGGTATCGGGCAAGGTAATAGGTGCCGGTGAGCTGCAGATGATGACTGACGCCGCCTTGGATGGCTGGCTCACTACGGGTCGTTTCAATAACGCTTTTGAAAAGCGGCTGGCTAAATACCTTGGCCGGCGCTGTGTGTTGACCACTAACTCAGGCTCGTCGGCCAACTTGCTGGCGTTTTCAGCATTAACCTCTCCGCGGCTGGGCGAGAGGGCGATTGTACCCGGCGATGAGGTCATAGCTGTGGCGGCAGGCTTCCCGACCACGGTCAATCCGATTATCCAGTGCGGTGCGGTACCGGTTTTTGTGGATGTTGACCTGGTCAGCTGCAATATTGACCCCCTCCTGATCGAGGCAGCCATAACCCCGCGTACTAAAGCAATAATGTTGGCTCATACCTTGGGCAATCCCTTCGATCTGGGCGTGGTGCGGGCGCTTTGCGACAAATACGATTTGTGGTTGGTTGAGGATTGCTGTGACGCCTTGGGCGCTACCTATGATGGTCGGATGGTAGGTTCTTTCGGGGATATAGGTACCTTGAGCTTTTATCCCGCGCACCATATCACCATGGGAGAGGGCGGAGCCGTTTTCACCGACAAGCCTCTGCTCAAAAGGATCATGGAGTCGTTCAGGGACTGGGGCCGTGACTGCTACTGCCCTCCAGGTGAGGACAATACCTGTGGCAAGCGTTTTGGCTGGCAACAAGGCGATTTACCCGAAGGATATGATCATAAGTACACCTATGCCCATCTGGGTTACAACCTGAAGATTACCGACATGCAGGCCGCCTGCGCGCTGGCGCAAATGGACCGATTGGACGATTTTATTAAAACGCGCAAGCGTAATTTTGCCTGGCTACATGAGCGGCTGAGCGCTTGCAGCGATTACCTGATTCTGCCCCAGGCCACGCCCAAGAGTGATCCTTCCTGGTTCGGATTTCCCCTCACGCTCCGCGATGGAGAGCGTTATCAGCGCGTCGATCTACTCCGTTTTCTTGATTCTCAGGGCGTCGGCACACGACTGCTTTTCGCTGGTAACCTGGTCCGCCAGCCTTACATGCAGGGTCGCAATTTCCGTGTCTCTGGAGCGTTGCCGGTGACCGAGAAGGTCATGCGCGATACTTTTTGGGTGGGTGTATGGCCCGGCCTCGATGAGGAGCACCTGGAGCATATTGCCAGCAGCATTGAAACATTTTTCGCGAGAATCATCTGATGCGCGCCTATGTCCTGTGTGGCGGCCTGGGTACACGACTGCACTCGGTGACCAAGGGCGGGCAGAAAGCGCTTGTAGATGTTCGAGGTGAGCCCTTTCTGTTGCTGTTATTGAAAGAGCTCAGGGCGGCCGGGATTCACGAAGCCGTGCTCTGTGCCGGACATCGGGCCGATCAGTTGCAAGGTCTGCTTGAGTCCCTGGCTAGCGAAGCTGATTTGCGTCTGCATCTTGTGGTTGAGGAGTCGCCGCTGGGGACCGGCGGAGCTTTGTTGCATGCGCTGCAGCACTGGCCGGTTAATAAGCCCTATCTGGTACTCAATGCCGATACCTATCTGAGTAGCGAAGCCTTCTCACTGCTTAAGGGTGGTACTCACAATCTGATTCTGGCTGCAGACGTTGCGGAGCGTAAGCGTTACGGCAGCCTCTGTATAAGTACTGATGGCCGGGTTCTTGCCTTGCGTGAGAAAGGTAGGGATGGCGCAGGGCCGGTCAATGCAGGCGTCTACTGCTTTACCGCTGACGCGCTGACCGCCGAACACCCCCGCGCCTGTTCGATGGAGCTGGATATTTTGCCGGGCCTCATCGAACGCGAGCAGTTGTTTGCCATTCATTACGGCGGTCCCTTTGTCGATATAGGCACGCCAGCCTCGCTGGCAGCCTTCACAGAATCAGAGCAATGGAGTCTGCCGCGATGAGCCGACTTTTGGAGATGCTGACAGTAGGGTCTGAGCAGTCGATTCTTGATGCGGTCAAGTGTATTGAGTCTGGTGATTTACAGATCGCTTTCGTAGTCGAGTCTGACCAGCGACTGGTTGGAGTGGTGACCAACGGCGACGTGCGTCGCTATCTGTTGCAGGGCGGTGATACCAAGCTGCCGGTAACTGCTTGTATGAATCGAAAATTCCGGGCAGTCGAGATTGGTGCAACGCGCGAGGATTTACTGAAGACCTTTGATCTCGGGTACAACGCATTGCCTGGCCTGGATGCGAGTGGTTGTCTCAGGGAGATCTATACCCGACAGATGACCGCCAGCCCAGAAGTGCCGGTTTTAGCCAGAGCAAGGGCGCCGGTGCGAATGAGTTTTTGTGGAGGTGGTGCAGATCTCACCTACTTTTTTGTTGACCATCCTGCTGCTGTATTGAGCTGCACGGTAGGGCTATACGCTCATGCAACGTTGGTCCCGCGCGTCGATGGCAGTGTGCACATTTATTCTGAAGATATTGATCACGAAGAGCATTACGACAGCTTGGCGCAGTTGGTTGTGAGCGAGCATAAAAGCTTGCTTGGAACTATCGTTTCAGTAATTCGTCCTGCTTATGGTTTCGACCTCTATCTGCGCTCGGATTTTCCGGTAGGATCCGGTTTGGGCGGTTCATCTGCAGCCACTACCGCCATCATCGCGGCTTTCAACGAGCTGCGGCAGGATCGCTGGAATACCTACGAAATTGCCGAACTGGCATTCCAGGCCGAGCGTTTGTGCTTTGGTATCGCTGGTGGTTGGCAGGACCAGTATGCATCAGCCTTCGGCGGCTTCAACCTGATCGAATTCGAGAACAAGCGCAATCTGGTGCACCCGATTCGCCTGGAGGACGCCGCCCGTTTCGAGCTGGAGGCCTGCCTGGTGCTTTGCGATACCGGGCTTGTGCACAACTCGGGTCAACTGCATGAAATGCAGCGCAAAGAGATGGAGGCCGAGCTGGCGCAAACTGATTTGCTGCGCGAGAGCGTCACGCTCTGCCGTCGCATGCATCGACATCTCATTCGCTGCGAACTCCATGATTTCGGGCTTTGCCTGCATGAGGCCTGGACGCTGAAAAAGCAGTTTTCCCTGGCGATCAGCGATGCCAAGCTCGACGATATTTACGCCAAGGCCCAATCTGCCGGTGCTCTCGGGGGCAAGTTGCTGGGCGCGGGAGCCGGAGGGTTCTTTCTCTTTTACGTACAACCGCAGTATCGCCAGGCAGTTATACGCGCCGTAGGGGAGCTGGGATGTACTACGACGAATTTCCGATTTGAATCGAGTGGCGTGACTTCATGGCGAACGAAAATACAATGACTCCCATAACGATGAATATCGGTGGTTTTCCGGTCGGTGGCGAGCGCATTTTTGTCATCGCCGAGGTGGGCAATAATCACAATGGCTCTTTGCCGTTGGCTAAAGAGTTGGTCGACGCAGCAATTACCGCTGGGGCCGACTGCGTCAAGTTCCAACTGCGCAACCGAGCTGCTCTCTACCGCAGCAAGGCGGATGGCTCCCGTGCTGAAGACCTGGGTGTCGAGTACATTCAGGACTTGCTGGACAAGGTTGAACTGACTCTGGAGGAGCACCGTGAGCTCCGCGAATACTGCTCCAGCCAAGGTATTCTTTACCTCTGCACGCCTTGGGATGAGGCCAGTGTGGATGCCCTTGCCGACTTTGATCTACCCGCCGTCAAGATGGCTTCGGCAGACCTGTGCAATCCCTATCTTATCGCCAAGGCGGCAACCTTGGGCAAGCCAATGATACTGTCCACGGGCATGTCCTATGAGCATGAAGTAGTGGCTGCGATTGAGCAATTGCGTGCACTGCAGGTGCCTTTCGCCTTGCTGCACTGTAACAGCGCTTACCCGGCGCCCGAGACGGATATTCAGCTCAATTACATTGGCCGCTTGCGTGAACTGCACGGCTTGATCGGCTACTCCGGCCATGAGCGAGGCATTGCCATTTCCTTTGCTGCTGTCGCATTGGGTGCCAAGTTGATTGAGCGACACATCACGCTTGACCGCAATATGGAAGGACCGGATCACCTGGCAAGTCTTGAGCCAACCGAGTTCAAACAACTGGTAGACGGCGTGCGTCAGCTGGAAAAGGCGCTGCCCTGCCAAGGTATGCAGCGCCAGGTTAGTCAGGGAGAGCTGCTTAATCGCGAGAATCTCGGTAAGAGCGTGATAGCTGCAACCGCGATCAACGCCGGGGAGGTGTTTACCCAGGACAAACTGCGCATTGCCAGCCCTGGTCAGGGATTGGCTCCCTATCGGCTGGCAGATTTGCTGGAGCGCACGGCCAGCCGTGATATTGAACAGGGCGACTTTTTGTTCGAGAGCGATATTGCTGGTGCAGGGCAGGAGAAACTGGATTTTGACTTGCCGATACGTTGGGGCGTGCCCGTGCGCTACCACGATTTCTTGCAGTATCACGCGCGCATCTCACCTGACTTGTTTGAGTTCCATCTGTCCTATCGCGATTTGTCTGTCGATCCCGAGCCATATCTCAGAACCGTGACGTGTAACCGCCTGGTCGTGCATGCGCCCGAACTATTCGAGAACAGTGAACTGCTTGACCTGGTGGCCGACGATGAAGCCTATCGACAGCGCTCCATTGTCAACCTGCAGCGTGTGGTAGATGCCACACAACGTATTGCCGTTTTTTTCCCGCAGGCGGATGCACAATTGATTGTGGCTAACATTGGTGGTTTTTCTGCCGATGCGCCTCTGCCTGTCGAGCAGCGAGAGACGCTCTACGCGCGCTTTCGCGACTCCTGCGCTCAGATTGACTTTGGTCCTACCGAACTGATCCCGCAGAATATGGCGCCTTTTCCCTGGCACTTCGGTGGTCAGCGTCATCAGAACATATTCATGATGCCAGACGAGTTGGCTCAGAAGGCTGAGGCCTTTGGTCTGCGTCTGTGTCTGGATCTGTCCCATCTGCAGATGACCTGCTTTCACTTCGGCCTGGACTTTCAGGAAGCGCTGCGCTTGCTACTGCCTCTGTCTGCACACCTGCATGTGGCCGACGCCAAGGGTACCAATGGCGAAGGCGTGCTGATGGGCACGGGTGACGTGGACTGGCCTGCGACCTGGGCGCAGGTCAGAGTTGGCGGTGCCAGTTTTATTCCTGAGGTGTGGCAAGGGCACAAGGATCATGGTGCCGGTTTTTGGGCCGCGCTGGCGTACTTGCAATCATTATGAGATGCACACTATGAATACAGAAAACCTCACTCGGCGACTGGATTTCCTGCTTAGCGAGTCTCTGGAATCCGTGCGTGAGCGCCAGGCTAGTACTCTGGACCGGCTCACCGGAGGGCTTGACGGTCCCTTTGTTCTATTCGGAGCAAGCCAGCTCGGCCGTAAAGCACTAGCTACCCTCAAGGAGCTGGGTTTCGTTCCCTGCGCGTTTATGGATAACAATCCGAATCTTTGGGGGACTCATATTGATTTCGTCCCGGTCGTCAGCCCAGCCCAATTGGTTGAGACATGGGAAGGTGAATTGCCGTCGGTAATTTGCACCATTTGGAGCGGCCATATTCATGATGTCATGTCAGACAGGCTCCAGCCCCTTGTCGAATTGGGTTTCGACCGTATAGCGCTGTTTGGGCATTTAGCCTGGCGCTATCCGCAATACTTGCTACCTCATTACTCTATGGATTTACCGGAACATGTGCTGCCCGAAACAGAAGCAATCAAGCAGGCGTTTAATTTGCTTGGGGATGAGGCTTCGCGAAAACTCTACGTCGATCATGTCGAGTGGCGGCTGCATCTAAACCACGACTTGCTACCAGTTTCCTCTCCACTGCAGATTTACTTCGATGCCCGTTTCAGTAACAACAGCTTGGCAGAGGTAGTGTTTGATTTGGGGGCCTTTAATGGCGATACGCTGGAAAGTTATCTGGCTAGCGGCCGGGACTATTCGGAATATCACTGCTTTGAGCCGGCGGCGCAGAATTTTGCGCAGCTAGAGGCATCTGTACGGAAAGTTGCAAAGATCTCAGTACAGGCTCACCGCCTGGCGATTGGTGATTGCGTTGGCGACGTATTGATAGAGGCCGCCAACGGTCCGTCATCGCGCGTAGGTATGGGTGATGAGCGGGTTCCAATGACCACACTTGACGAACTCGCAGTCGGTGGTTTGGTGCCTACTTTCATCAAGATAGACATCGAAGGCCTGGAGCCTCAATGCCTTGCCGGCGGCAGAACAATGATCATGGAGCATAAGCCGTTAATCGCAGTCAGCGTTTATCACGAACAAAATCACCTCTGGCGAATTCTGCTGCAGTTAAATGGTTACTACGATAGTTATCACTACAGCCTCTGTCCTCACGTTAGTGATGGCTGGGATCTCGTGCTGTATGCCGTGCCTGAAGACCGCCTTCCCACTTGAATTCTGCTGTGAGTAAACCCATGCGTGTTGCCGATTTTATTTTTGAGTTCATTGCCAAACAGGGCGTGGAGCATGTTTTCTTTCTGCCTGGCGGTGGCGCGATGCATTTGAATAATGCGCTTTACCGTCAGCCAGCACTGACCGCAGTCAGCATGCTGCACGAGCAAGGCGCTGCTATCGCGGCCGAAGGCTACGCGCGCACCTCTGGTGGTATTGGAGTGTGCTTGGTGACGTCCGGACCGGGCGCAACCAATGCCATGACGGGTCTGGCAGGAGCCTGGTTCGAGTCGACCCCGACGCTCTTTGTTTCTGGACAAGTAAAGCGTGCCGATCTGAAGGCCGACAGTGGCCTTCGCCAGTTGGGTACCCAGGAACTCGACATCGTCAGTGTCGCTGGTCCGTTGAGTAAATACGCAGTATGCCTGCTGGATCCCGAACGGGTGCGCTATGAACTGGAAAAGGCGCTGTATCTGATGCTCAGTGGACGCAAGGGCCCGGCGTGGATTGACGTACCGCTGGATGTGCAGGCAACCGAGATCGATCCCCAGCAGTTGGAAGGCTTCGTCCCGGAGCCGACTGAGCTGCCGCAGGGGCTAGATGAAGCAGCACTTTCACGTTTGATGGATCGACTTGGGGTCGCTGAGCGTCCGGTACTCCTGGTAGGTAATGGCGTCCATGCAGCTGGCGCTGAAGAAGAGCTTCGCAAGCTTATTGAAAGTCTGCGTATCCCGACCCTGACAACCTGGATCGGCGCTGATCTGTTGGAGCACGATCACCCACTTTACGCAGGACGCTGTGGCACCGTAGCGCCGCGTGGTCCTAATTTCTCGGTGCAGAACGCCGATCTGGTTATTGCCATCGGCTGTCGGATGGACTTCTCCATTACCGGATTTAACCGTAAGCACTTTGCCCGTGGGGCAGAAATCGTAGTGGTTGACGTGGATCCAGCCGAGATAGCCAAACTGGGTGACATGCCGGACGAAAGCTTTGTTTGTGATGCGAAGGATTTTATTCAGCAATTGCAACAGGCCAGTGCTGGAAGGTTTCTGGAATGTGAGTCCTGGCGTTTACGCTGTGCTGCCTGGAAGGAGGCTTATCCGGTAGTGCTGGAGGAGTACCGAAAGGCAGGTGAGTACGTCAATACTTACGTATTTACCGAGGTGCTGTCTGAGCTACTGTCCGAGGGAGACCAGGTTATCCCCGGCAGCTCAGGGGCGGCACTGGACACGTTCTGGCTGGCGCTGCGCCTCAAGCGCGGACAGCGAGCGGTTGCCACAGGGGGGCTTGGCTCCATGGGCTACGGTTTGCCTGCTTCTATCGGTGGCTGTCTGGGCGGTGGCAAGTGCCGTACGGTATCGGTCGATGGTGATGGCGGCTTTGTGATGAATATCCAGGAGCTGGAAGTCGTCCGGCGTCTGAATTTACCGATCAAGTATTTTGTGCTTAACAACAACGGTTATGCGTCAATTCGTGCATCTCAGGGGGGCTATTTCAAGCAGATCATAGGCTGTGATCCAACCTCTGGTCTGACTTTGCCGGACATTTCAGCGTTGGCGGCGGCTTTTGGCCTGCCAACTATGCGGGTAGATGGAACCGGTGATTTGCGCTTGACCATAGAGCAGGCGCTGGCCCTTGAAGGGCCTGTGGTATGTGAGGTGATGGTCGAGTCTGATCAGGCAATTGGCCCGCGCATAACCTCGCAAATAGGAAGGAACGGCGTCATGACTTCCAGCCCTCTGGAAGACCTTTTCCCTTTTCTGGAGCGCGATGAGCTGCGCGCCAATATGCTTATCCCGCTGGTAGAGGAGTGATATGAGCGACTCTATGACAGCCTATGCCAAGGGCGGCCTGTATACCATGCAAGGTCGTCTCAGCGAGCCAGAAGAGGGTCGCTTTCAATCCTTCCCGCGACGCCATTGGCGCTTGGAAATCGAACGTGCGGCGCAGATCGGACTTCGCGGGATCGAATGGATCTATGATCTCTACGGAGAGGGCGCGAACCCGATAGAAACCGAAACCGGACGTCGAGAACTCACGGGCTTGCTCAAGCAGCATGGTATTGCCGTGGTATCAGTGTGTGCGGATTATTTTATGGATTGCCCGCTGTTGCGCAGCAGCCATCAAGAGCGCGCCTCCTTGCTCGCGCGTCTGGAATGGCTGATCGGGGTTTGCGGTGAGCTAGGGGTAGGACGTGTGGTGTTGCCCTTTGTCGATGCCTCGAGTATCCGCAATGAGGCGGAGCGCACTCAGGTTATCGCTGCGTTGCGCCAGGTGTTGCCAAGCGCCGAGCGCCATGGGGTGGAACTGCACCTTGAGACTGACCTCGGTCCTGACGCATTTCAACAGTTGCTTTCAGCCCTTGAGCATCCCCTGGTTCGAGTCAATTACGACGCAGGTAACAGTGCTGCGCTCGGGTATCAGCCTGAAGATGAATTTGCGGCCTATGGCACACGGGTGGGTAGTGTGCATATAAAGGATCGTCAGTACGGTGCGGGTACCGTCGAGCTGGGCCAAGGCGATACGGACTTTCGCAGCCTGCGCCAGCAGTTGATCAAATATGACTATCGCGGTGACTTTGTGCTTCAGGTTGCACGCGGCGAGCCGGGCGATGAGGCGCGCTGGCTTGCTGAAATGGCAAGCCTGGCAGCGCAGTGGTTACGCGGCCGCGACATGAACAACAAAAAGAGAGAGTTATCGTGAAGATTCTGTTCTGTGGGCTCGGAGGCATTGGCCAGCGCCATCTACGCAACTTGCGTTTGTTGCTGGGTGACGCCCTGGAGGTCCATGCCTATCGTGTCCGGGGGCAGCGCATCAAGCTCCGGGATAATCTGACAGTCGATGAGGGTGCGGATCTGGAAAAGGATTACGCCATCCAGGTACATCACGAGCTAGCCGATGCACTTGCGCATAAACCAGCGGCGGTTTTCATATGCAACCCAAATGCGCTGCACGTGCCGGTAGCACTGGAGTGCGCGCGGGCCGGCGTTCCAGTCTTCATGGAAAAGCCGTTGGCCAGCGATTTGACTGGCCTGGATGAGCTGCTTGCCGAGGTGGAGAGTCGTAAGCTGCTGTTCCATGTAGGCTATAACTTCCGTTTTCACCCTGGGCTACAGCGGCTGAAGACCTTGCTTGAAGATGGCTTCTTTGGACGGCTCGTCAGTGTCCGCTCTGAAATTGGCGAGTATCTGCCCAATTGGCACCGCTACGAGGATTATCGGCAGATGTATGCCGCGCGCGCTGATCAGGGTGGCGGCGTGATTTTGTCCCAGATTCATGAAATGGATCTGATCTACTGGTATTTCGGTTTGCCTCGCAGCCTCTCGACCCATGGCGGGCATCTGAGCGGCCTGGAGATTGATGTTGAGGATAGCGCCTCTTCGTTAATGAGATTTGAGAGCGAGCGTGGTTTTTTTCCTCTCCTGCTACATCAGGATTTTGTGCAACGCCCTCCGTCGCGCAAATTCAGAATCGTAGGTGATGCCGGGTGTGCCGAAATGGACCTGATTGCCAATCGCTTGTGTGTCTACGACGTCGTGGGCGAGCTTTGCGAGCAGGACGATTTTGCCGACTTCAACCGCAATGACATGTTCCTCGATCAGACAAGGCATTTCCTCGACTGCCTGAGTAACGGCAAACAGCCGGTGGTCGATTTGATGGCGGGGGTGCAGAGCCTGCGCTTGGCACTGGCGGCACGGCGTTCGCTGCGTGAGGGTTGTGAGGTGCAATTGAGTGAGGTGAACATCCATGGCCAGCGTTGAAACGCTATTTCGCCTGGATGACAGGGTTGCGGTGATTACCGGCGGAGCAGGATTACTGGGCTATCAGCATGCAGCCACCATCGCCGCCCTGGGTGGCTTACCCGTGCTGCTCGACATCAATGCTGCAGAGCTGGCCAAAAACGCCGCTAGGCTTGAGGCTGAAACGGGGTGCAAGGCGCTGACGCTGGTCGCAGACATTACTGATGTTGACGCGCTGCGCTCAGCACATGAGCAGTTGCAGGCGCATCACGGCCGGGTGGATATCCTGATCAATAATGCTGCGCGCAATCCTAAAGTGGAAAACGCGGGGGGGGAGGATTTCTCCCGGTTGGAGCATTTTCCTTGGGAACAGTGGCGCCTGGATCTGGATGTCGGGCTGGGTGGCGCCTTCAACTGTGCAAAGGTATTTGGTCCTCAGATGGCGCGGCAGGGTAGCGGGGTGATCATCAATATTGCCTCTGATCTCGGTGTTATCGCGCCGGACCAACGCTTGTATCGTAAGGAAGGTCTGGAGCCGGATAACCAACCGGTCAAGCCGGTCACTTATTCAGTGGTAAAGCACGGACTGATCGGTTTGACCAAGTATCTGGCGACCTATTGGTGCGAACAGGGCGTACGCTGCAATGCGCTATCGCCGGGCGGTGTCTACGCTGGGCAGAACGACGTGTTTGTCGCCAAGCTGGCGCAGCTGATTCCGCTTGGTCGCATGGCTGACGAGGGTGAGTATCGTGGCGCGATTGCCTTTCTGTGCTCTGACGCGTCGTCCTACATGAACGGCTCCAACTTGATCATCGATGGAGGGCGCAGCGCATGGTGAGTCGCGAACTGATTGCTCGTCACTGTATTTGTTGTGGTGGCGGAAATCTGGAAAAGTCTCCAGCGGTGTTGATGCCCTTTGTAGCGCTGCGTGTTTTTGGTCACGAGCCAGTCGAGATTACAGAGGACTGGGGACTGCGTGATTTGCGTCAAGGGATGGCCTATACCCTGTGTAACTCGCTGCAATGTCAGAACTGTGGAGCCCTTTTTCTTGATTACCGCTTTACCGACGAGCAAATGGAAGCTCTCTATCGCAACTACCGTGACGAGCTTTATAACGAGCAGCGTATTCGTTTTGAGCCGGGTTACGCTAATGTGCCGCCCCATTACCATCAACGTGCTAACTATTTGTGCGAAGTGGAAGCCTGGCTCGCGCCTTATCTGCCAGAAGCTCCCGCAGTACTGGACTTCGGTGGCGATAGCGGCATTAACAGCCTGTTCCGTGAACATAACCAACTGCTGCACATCCACGACATTTCCGGTGTTGAGCTCGTGCCAGGTGCAGAACGTGCAGACCTAGAGCGTATCAGGCAGTGCCATTACGATTTGGTAACTTGCAGCCAGGTGCTGGAGCATGTTCCTTATCCGCTTGATTTTGTTAAACAGATGCTTCCGGCTTTGGGGACTGGTTCTTTAATCTACGTGGAAGTTCCTCACGAAGCACTGTTGCGTGCGCATCCGGGTAGCTTGCAGTTGGCGACCTGTAAGCGTCACTGGCACGAGCATGTTAATTTTTTTACTGAATCATCCATGCGGGTGCTGCTGGAAAGCCTCGGTCTGGTGGTAGTGGATGTCCTGCATCTGCCAGTAGACATAGGCTGGACTCAGGGAGAGGTAATGGGCTTATTGGCGAGGCAAGCTTGAGATGGCATCTTTAAAGGAAAAGCCATGTCGCCATACTGTCATCGCTGAAGACTTGGAGGTTATTTTTTCCCGGCCTGAAAAGTGGCATTGTTTCGCTGGTAGCCATGTACTAATTGCTGGTGCCACGAGTTTCCTGGCCGCCTACCTAATAGAGTTCTTCGCTTCCCTTAGTGAGCGCTGGCCTGAGCGCCCGGTAGTGATTCATGCTCTGGCTCGGGACAGGAATAAGCTGTCCTCGCGTTTCCCCCATCTGATGGGTCAATGTTGGTTTCGTCCGATCATTCAGGATGTTTGCGATCAGCTACCGGGTTTCGAGAGGATCGACTTTATTGTCCATGCTGCCGGTGCCGGGAGTCCAAAACACTATCTTGCGGATCCTGTTGGTACTGCGCGTGCCAATGTGCAGGGTGTACTCAATCTGCTTGACCTAGCCAGGTTATACGGATCACGCCTGCTCTTCATGAGTAGCGGCGCGGTCTATGGCCATGGACAAAGTGTTAACGCCATCACTGAGACCGGGTTCGGTGGCCTGGACCCCCTGGATATCTCCGCGTGCTACGGTGAAAGCAAGCGCATGGCTGAGACTCTTTGTGCTGATTATCATCGCCAGTATGGGGTGGCCACGGTTATTGCGCGTATCTCACACACCTACGGTCCAGGCATTGCACTTGACGATGGACGATCTTTTGCGGATTTCATTGCTGACGCCCTGAATGGGCGGCCTATTGTGCTCAACAGTGACGGCTCTGGCAGTAGGCCCTTTTGCTACGTGGCCGATGCCACGGTGGCCTTCTTGATGTTATTGCTGCGGGGGGAGGCCGGGAACGCCTACAACATTGGCATGGATCAGGAAACTACCATCCTCGAATTGGCTCGGCTTATCGCAAGACTCTCGCCTACGCCGGATCTTGAGGTGGCTTGCCAGCCGGCGACGTTAGATCGGCAGGCGCTGTTCCGGGCGGGAGGGCATTTTGATCTTGCAAAAATAGAGCTACTGGGATGGCGGCCGACCACCCAACCTGAAGCGGGATTCGAGCGAACCCTGCGTTACTTCACTCAGAACTGAACGGAAACTCGACATGGAAACCACCCAGCAGAATCGTCTAGAACTCGCCAGGGAGAAGTTCAAGACAGGCGAAATCGACAAGTTCCAGTACGCTGAATACATCAACGGTCAGCATGCAGGCTTGTTCGACTACCCACGTTTTCTTGCTGGTACTGATGTAGAGGAAATTCGTATAACGGCTCAAGGGGTTGCGATCAGTTCGGCTTCCCATGGCATCTCGATGTTGATCGATGACGTGGATATGCACGCAACACCCTACACGCTGCTGGATTTTGGAAACTACGAGCTTGATGAAACCAATTTTCTCAAGTCAGTCTTTACTGATGGCGATGTGTTCCTCGATATTGGCGCAAATCTTGGTTGGTATTCTCTGGTGTTGGGGCGTAACTGCCCTTCCTCAAGGATTTTCGCTTTTGAGCCGATTCCATCCACGGTGGAGGTCATGGAGAAAAACATCCGCCTGAATCAATTGGATAACATCCAGGCGGTTTGCATGGGGGTTTTCAATAAGGTGGACGAGCTGGATTTTCTATTCGCTCCCGACGTTTCCGGCGCGACCTCTCTGAAGTTGACAGGGCAAGATAGAGGCAGAACGTCTATTCAGAACGTGGCATGCCAAACCACAACCATTGATGTCTTTTGCGCCACCCACAACATAGCTCCCTCCTTGCTGAAAATTGATGTGGAAGGTGCAGAGCTTATGGTGGTCGAAGGCGCAGAGAAGACCTTGAATGGCACTCCCATTATCTTGGTAGAACTGCTTCGCAAGTGGTCAAAGGCGTTCGGTTATCACCCTAATGATGTTTTTGCGCTGCTTGGCAGGTACGGCTATCAAGCCTGGGTTTTTCGCGAGGATGGAAGACTTCAAGCCTGCCCCGGCGTAACTGAAGAGACGGTACAAACCAACTACGTTTTCATGCATCCACAAAAGCACTCGAAGGTTATTTCTCAATGGGAGGCGCTCGTTTGATGACGCCTCGTAAAATGGCCGCACCAATGGCCATGAAATATGGCCTCATCACAAACGTCATGACCTTTGGCCACCTTACGGCTGGTAGCCGCAGCAACCTGGGGGATGATATTCAGACCCATGCTGTCGAACACCTATACGATTTTATGGGTATTACGCCCGATCAGGTCGTGCGACTGAACCGATATGAATTCCAGGATTATGACGGACGCCACGGCTACATTCTCATGCCGATGTGTGGCTACTTCACTTTGGGTAATGCGCAGAGCCCACTGCCGCTATCGCCATACATCATTCCGGTCTACTTCAGTTTTGGGCTCTCTAGCGATGTCGATGATCCTGCAGATCTTGATCATTTTCGCCGCCATGAGCCTATAGGCACTCGAGACGAACGGGTCATGCAGATGTTTCGATCGCGTGGCGTAGCTGCCTTCCTTTCCGGTTGTCTGACTATTGCTTTTCCTCGCCGCAAGTGTGCCCCGGTAAATGGCAAAGTGTTTTTGGTCGATGTGCCGGAGGAAGTGTTGGAGCATATGCCTCGAGAGCTTCTAGACAACGCGGAGCATCTGACGCACGTATACCCATATGAACGCATTCCCTCCGATCAGAAGGAGGCTGATCGCCTGGACGCTTTGGCGCGTGAATTATGCAGGCGCTACGCCGACGAGGGCGCTCTTGTCGTGACTAGCCGGCTACATTGCGCTGCTCCGTGTATCGCAATGGGAATTCCTACCATCGTTGTGGCTCACAATATCAGCGACCGCTTCGCGTGGCTGGATCGATATGTGAATATTCACACGCGTGAAACCTTTGCCCAGATTGACTGGAACCCTGGCGTTCCGGATCTCGAGGAAACCAAGAGAATGATACTTGGCGCAGCTGCCATTCAGATCGCGCGCGCCCGCGAGCGATGGGCGCCGTGGGCCGAAATCAGTGCATTCTACGAAAGTCGTGATCCCAGTCAGTACAATCACATGATGACGCATGCTCTGGAGCGGCTATTGCCTCCTGGCGGGGTGCCGTTGCGCTTCGCTTTTTGGGGAGCCAATACACATGGTGTTCGTCTGAGTCGCGCAATCAGTGAGCTGCGACCGGGCAGCGAGCTGGTAGCTGTAGTTGATGAGTATCTTCAGGCAGAGCGTTTTTGTGGTGTGTCGGTGGTGCGCTCGGACGCTCTGGAAAGGCTGCGGCGTGAGGGCGTGTACGTTTTTATCTCGACATACGCGGGGCGTGAGTATGCAGAGAGGCACCTGCGGGAAAAGGGGGTAGAGCATGGTTGTTTGTTCCGTGATCTGCTGACTTTTCATGCGCTCTCGTGAGCAACTGCCTGTTTGCAACTCTCGCCTGAATAGTATTGGTGTTTTTTGACTGAAGACAGCCTGCATGTGGCAATGCCACTCGCAGGAATGTCTGTCCAAGGGACAAAAGAAGGAATGTGGGTATGATGGAGCGTGATTTTGGGGTCGGAGGTCGGTGCCTCGGCAGGCAATGGAGAGTTGGGATCGCTGGCATCACATATGATGATCCGGAGCAGCCTTTTGTTCTCGGTGATGCGTTCTTGCATGCATTGATGCATCAACTGCCTTGGCAACAGCTCAAAGCTTATGCCGACGCCAATGGGTTGATCTTCGAGCCGGTTTTGCACCGTGATGATGTTGACCATGACGCTCTGCTATTAGTGCTATGCAATTCTTCCGGGGAACTGTTGAGCGGTCTGAATGCGCAAGTTAATCGTTACCTGCTGCTGCGAGGCGGACAGGTACGCCTGGCCCCAGAGCATGAGACTTCTTTTGCACGTATTTTTCTTCCCCTCGGCGAACCATTCACCGATGGCCGCTTGGTTTCCCTTAACCAGCCCCTTACCCTGCCGGTATCTCGCGCCAGTACTCATGAATGGCTGCTTTGTGATGATGAGCCCGAGTTGCCCGGCTTGCTCCCGCAGCAATGGTGTGAATGTCTAGAAGCTGGGCGAGTGCCGGTGCATCTAGGTAACTGGTCGGTACCTGAGTGGGTCCCCCAAGGGAGCTATATCGAGGCGCATGATCGCCCTGGTCAATCTTCGCTGCAGGATTTCTGTAACAAGCGAGTGCAAGCCGCCGGTGAAACACTACAAGCTTTTCTGGTCAGCAAAAGCAGCTATCCCTATTCCAGTGATTTCTGGGTTACTGCCCTGACGGCTGCGATTGCAGGTGATGCCGCTTTAGTTCGTGATAATAGACCTTTACTCAGTGTCATCATTCCTGCCTATAACTATGGTCGGTTTCTGAAGCAAACCATCTCATCGGTACTAGACCAGGGCTATGAAAATATCGAGATTCTCGTGCTCGATAACGCATCAAGCGACAACACTACTGAGGTTTTGCGCTCGTTTGCGAATGAACCGCGTGTGCGTTACCTCCGGAACTCACGAAATGTGGGCCCCAGCTACAATGTGCTCAACGGTATTCAGATCGCTCAGGGGCGCTACTTGTCGCTTCTGATGGCTGACGATTATTACAACCCTGGTTACCTGTCTAGCCTGATGCCCCGCATGCTAGAAAATCCTCATGTAGTTGTTGGTTATACGTCGATCCGCTGGGTCAATGAGCAAGGACGTGGACTCGCCGTGCCCAGGCATCCGGGCTACAAGAACCAGGACTATATTGGTGGCCGCAACGAGGTCGCTGATCTGTTGATTCATGACAGCTACATTCCACCGTCTGCTACGCTAATTCAGAGAGAGCCCTTTCTGCAGGTTTGGCGCAGAGATCCCAAGCTTAATGGCGCTGGTGACTGGCTTTCGATGGTGCAGGTGGCAGAGAAGCATCCTGATTTTATCTTTCTGAGCGAGCCTGGGGTCACCTATCGAACTCACTCCGCGCAGCTTTCAACTGAGTTCTACTCTTCCAATGCCCCGCTTTCTGACCATATACGCATAGTCGAGGGGGTTTTTGAGCGTGGTGCGGAGATTAAGCTGCGAGGTTGTGAGCTCGCCGTTGCCGCACATCTTCGTCGGCGCCTCGCTTTGTATCCAGATGAACAAGCCTCGTCTTTGGGATTGCAAGTTGTTCAGCTATGCAAGCGGCTTGAGGTACTGGCTGCAATTGATCAGCAGGCTCTATTCTCTATCGTCCTCACCACATTCAACCGACCAGCCATGCTGCTGGATGCATTACGTAGTATTGCTACACAAACGCTGCACGATTTCGAGGTCATCCTGGTCAACGATCACGGTGATCCAGTCGAATCGTTGCTTGATGGTTTTGATTTCCCTCTGACTTACTTGCGCCAGGGTGCCAATAGAGGTCCTGCTGCCGCTCGTAATGCAGCGTTGCGGTTGGCCAAGGGTCGCTATATTGCTTACCTGGATGATGATGACATTTTCCTGCCTGACCATCTCCAGTCGCTTGCTACCGCCCTTGAAAGTCATCCTGACGCCGTTGTGTACACCGATGCGGTGTTTATTACCGAGAAACTGGAACAGGACTCCCGTATCGAGTTGGCCCGGGACCATCGCTATAGTCACGATACCTACTCAAAAGAACGGTTCTTTGTCGACAACTACATACCGGTTAATACTTTTGCCTGCTCAAAAGGTCTTGCGATAGCGGCTGGCGACTTTGATGAATCCTTATCAGGGCTGGAGGATTGGGATTTTCTTTTGCGCCTTGCGACACGCTCGGAGTTCGTGCATCTGCCGTCCACCACAGTTGAAGTCAGAATGCGCGCGGCTGATGAGACTGTTGAACGGAGATCCGATCAGGCCTCTAAGAACTACGCCGACCTCTACCAGGAAATCTATCGCCGTCACCCTGATTTGGGCAGCGAGCAGGTGCGTCAGGGGCGTTTGGCGCAGCTACGCAAGCTTGGGGTTGTTACCAAGGGTGCACCTGCATCGGTGCGCAACTGGCTCTCCGCTAGAACCCTTACCCCAGTGCAGCAGCGCCTGATCGCCGAGTACGTTGAGGAGCAAGAGGCTCACGCGGCGCAGTTGAAAGTGGTGATCCTTGATCTGGATGGTGACAGTAACGCGCTGACTCGAAGCCTTGTTTCGATACAGGGTTTCGACGCGGTGAATAATATCAGTCCAATGGTACTGAGCACCTCATCCACCCAGGAAGATCACTCGAACATCTCTGTTGAGGTCGAAGCGGATAACTGGGTCGCATCACTCAACCAGCTGCTTGCTGCCGACAGCAGTGACTGGGTTATGCTGATCCGTGCGGGTGACGAACTGACTGCCAGCGGCCTGCAGATAGCCTCGTTGGAGCTAATGGCGGACCCTCAGTGCCGGGCCATCTACTGTGATGCACTCTATCGTCAGGACGATGGCGACTTTGGTGCTGCTCTGCGACCAGACTTCAATCTTGATTACCTACTCAGCTTCCCGTGCGGGATTGCGCAGCACTGGCTGTTTAATCGGGCTCACCTTGTCAATCTTGATGGCTTTGACCCTCAGATGGGCGAGGCCATGGAGCTGGATCTGATTCTTCGACTGGTAAGCCAGGAGGGTGTCAGCGGCCTGGGCCATATCTCCGAACCTCTGGTCATTGCGGCAGCGCCAACCTTGCGCGACAGTCCGCATGAGCGTGCAGCCATAATCGCGCATCTTCATGCCCGCGGATATTCAAAAGCGCAACTGGACAGCGTAATTCCCGGTCAGTACAGAATTGATTATGGGCATCCTGAGCGGCCGTTGGTGTCGGTGGTAATTGTTGTAAACGACGATCTGGCGATGGCTCAGCGCTGTGTCATGAGTGTTCTCGAAAACACCGATTATTCCGACTACGAGATCCTGTTGATTGATAATCAGAGTCAGAAGCCCGCAACAGTCGAGTGGTTGAAGGCGGTGGAGCACATGGGTAGCGAAAAAATTAAGGTGATGCGCTCCCCCGAACGCTTGAGTCATAGCGAGGCCTGTAACCAGGCGGCACTAAATGCAGGCGGAGACTACCTGTTGCTGCTGCGCTCGGATGTGGCGGTGATTGACGCGAATTGGCTTGATTCACTTATGAACCACGGTCAAAGACCAGAAGTCGGCGTCGTGGGTGCGCGTACGGTAAATTCCGAAGGTCTGATTACCCATGCTGGCTTGATTCTAGGTCTGGAAGGACCCGCGGGCGCTGTTTTCCTTGGCGAGCCACTGGATGCTCCCGGATACATGCAACGATTGCAGGTTGATCAGAATGTCGGTGCCGTTGCCGACAGCTGCCTGCTGGTGCGCAAGTCTCTGTATATTGATGTGGGCGGTATGGACGCGCAGCACTTTGCTGATCAGGGGGCCAATATCGATCTTTGCCTGCGTATTGCCGATAGCGGGCATCTGCTGGTTTGGACTCCACGCGCTACGTTACTTCATGGTGTTGAAAAAAGAGCGATCCCAAGAGATATTGAGGATGAGCTATATAGTCGCTGGCTGCCGCGTCTGGCACGTGACCCTGCGTATAATCCCAATTTCTCGCTGGCCAAGCCTGGCGGCTTCAAGTTAGCAGATCCCCAGATTTCCTGGCGGCCCTTGAATGCTTTTCATCCGGTACCTGTTGTCCTGGCGCATCATGCTGATGAGACGGGCTGTGGCCAGTACCGCATGATTCAACCCTTCAGTGCATTGAAAACGGCCGGTTTGATTGATGGTGCTCTATCCCGTGGTTTGATGCATGTCACCGATCTAGAGCGTTACGATCCTGATGTGGTTGTCATGCAGCGGCAGATAGCCAACGAAAGGTTGGAGGCGATGCGCCGTATGCGCGCTTTTTCCAGGGCCTTCAAGGTATACGAGCTGGACGACTATCTGCCGAATCTGCCGCTGAAAAGTGTTCATAGGGATCATATGCCCAAGGATATCGTCAAGTCCCTGAGGCGAGGGCTGTCCTACGTAGATCGTTTTGTGGTGTCCACAGAAGCAATCGCAGATGCTTTTAATGATTTTCATCACGACATCAGGGTCAGACACAACACGCTTGATCCGCTTTGGTGGGGCGAGAATCTTCCCGAGAGTCGCAGACGTACTGGTACAAAGCCACGGGTTGGCTGGGCAGGGGGCGCCAGCCATACCGGTGATCTGGAGATGATTGAGGATGTCGTCAAAGCGCTTGCCGATGAGGTGGAGTGGGTGTTTTTTGGTATGTGTCCGGAGAGGATGAGGCCCTACATCCATGAGTATCATCCGGGTGTGCCAATCACACAGTATCCAATGGCTTTGGCGCGACTAAACCTCGATCTGGCTCTGGCTCCGGTTGAGCAGAATCTCTTTAATGAATGCAAGAGCAACCTGCGGCTGCTTGAGTACGGGATTTGCGGATACCCGGTCATATGTAGCGATCTGCGTTGCTATGAAGGTGACCTACCTGTCACCCGCGTCAAGAATCGATACAAGGATTGGATAGAAGCGATACGCATGCATCTTGCCGATCGTGAGGCTAGCGAGGCCATGGGTGACGCTTTGCGAGGAACGGTGCGAAGCCAGTGGATGCTTGAGGGCGTTAATCTCGATCTATGGCGTCAGGCCTGGTTGCCGGACTGATTTTTTGGACTGAGGCCTAAAGAATATCGTGGTATAGGCGATAAACAAGGTAAGGCTGATGGGCATCTCAGCCTCGCCACGGCAGGTGCAGAGGGATTGACAAAGTTTTTTTTCAAAACCCCTAAAGCTTTGGTAAGTGGCGTCGATACAGTAACTGAATGCGAACTCAATGGGTGCCTGGGCAAGTCCAGCCCTGAGATCGCTGCTCAGGCAAACATAACCAAGTTTACGAGGTACTTACCATGGCTCTTACAGTCAACACTAACGTAGCTTCACTGAACGCCCAGCGTAACTTGGGTGCTTCTTCGAACAACCTGCAGACTTCCCTGCAGCGCTTGTCCTCCGGTTCGCAGATCAACAGTGCCAAGGACGACGCAGCTGGCCTGCAGATCTCCAACCGTCTGACCAGTCAGATCAATGGTCTCGGTGTAGCAACCAAGAACGCAAACAACGGTATTTCGATTGCCCAGACTGCTGAAGGCGCTTTGCAGGAGTCGACCAACATCCTCCAGCGTATGCGTGACCTTTCCCTGCAGGCTGCCAACGGTTCTAACGGTGATAGCGAGCGTGATGCCTTGAACTCGGAAGTCACCGAGCTGAAGAAAGAATTGGATCGTATTTCAAACACGACTGCCTTTGGTGGCAAGAAGTTGTTTGATGGCAGCTTTGGAACTGAAACATTCCAGGTGGGCAGTGCTGCCAACGAAGCTATCAGCTTGAAGCTGGACGAAACCAGCACCAAGTCCCTTAGAAGCGATGCTATCAGCAGCGGCACCATTGCGACTGCAGATGTAGCCGGTGCCACGGCTGCGGCCTCTGGTGCTGTTGCCGTCTCCTTTACCATCACTGGTGGCAGTGCTGATGGGACCGATCGGGTATTCACCGTCAGCTCTGAATTTGCTTCAGGTGCTACCGTAACCGAACAGGTACAAAACCTGGCAACCGCCATCAACGACGCGAACATCGGGGTGGGTGCATTCATCGATGATTCGGGTGCGATTAACGTTCTCACCAATGCAGATCTCGGCACTGCTGATGGCGAACTGTCCATTGCCTTCTCTTCGGGTGCTACTGCTGCGGCAGCAAGCACTGCAGCAGAGGCTGGTGGTACAGCGGTAACTCTGGCTGCAGTAGCGGCAACCGACGCTGAAGTTCGCGATATCGACCTTACTAGTGCCGAAGGTGCTCAGAAAGCTGTCTACATCATCGACGCTGCACTGCAGTCCATTGATAGCCAGCGTGCGGATCTGGGTGCTGCCCAAAACCGCTTCCAGTCCACTATCAGCAACCTGCAGAACGTGTCCGAGAACGCCTCCGCCGCTCGTGGCCGGATTCAGGACACCGACTTCGCTGCTGAAACTGCGAAGCTGACCAAGAACCAGATCCTCCAGCAGGCTGGTACTTCGATCCTGGCCCAGGCCAACCAGTTGCCCCAGGCCGTCCTAAGCCTCTTGGGCTAAGGTCAAAACGGAGCTAGACTGCGGGGGAAGGGTTAAAAGCCTTTCCTCCGCTTTTTCCTTTGTGAGGTATTTATCATGGAAATGGGCGTTCTCAAACCGTTTGAAATCACTAGCAGTGCGCGCACCGGTGTTTCGGTTGAGGCGGCTAAAGCCAGCGTTATATCTGGCGGGCAGAAGGATGTTGCAGCAGAGAATGTTTCTGGCAGATCGGCTGAGGCACAGAGCCGTAATACCGCGGAAACCAATGCAGAGCCAGACCGCGAGACGCTTGAAGCAGCGGTGTCTGACATGCAGAATTTTGTCCAGTCGGTACAACGTGACATCAATTTCAATGTTGATGACAGCAGCGGCCGGGTGGTGATTAACGTAACCGAGGCAACCAGTGGCGACGTGATTCGCCAGATTCCTTCGGAAGAAGCACTGAGGCTCTCGGAAAATCTATCCGAAATCCGCAGTTTGCTTTTCAAAGCAGAAGCTTGAGGGCTCCTGCTGGCCGGTTTTAATGGCACATAACTTGCCTGCATTACCGGGACATTCTATTCGGTACGCAGACCGTCAAAAATCGGTCGTAGGGGCAGGCTCATGGCTATTCAAGGTTTAGGTACAGGCGTCGGCTCTGGTCTTGATATCAACAATATCGTCAAGGCTCTGGTAAATGCGGAAAGCGCGCCAAAAACCGCGCAGCTCAACCGTCTGGAGCGCGATACCACTGCCAAGTTCTCTGGGCTTGGGCAATTTCGAAGCGCGATTTCCGATTTCCAGACTGCGCTGAAGGATCTCAATGATCCCGCTTTGTTTGAAAAGCGAAGCGCGACCTCCGCCAAACAAGACATTTTTACCGCCAAGGCAGACGGAACCGCGAGTGCCGGTAATTTCAGCGTGCAGGTCTTCAATTTGGCGCAGACCAGCAAGCTTTCGCTGCAAGGCCTGGATAACACGACTGACCCTGTTGGCACCGGAACACTGACGATTACCGTTGGTGGAGAAGCTCTCGACATTTCCATAGGTGAAGACAATAGCAGTCTTTCTGGCATCCGCGATGCGATCAACGCGGCTGGCAAAGACAGCGGCCTGACTGCCACGATTGTAAGTGATCCCAGTGGGGCGGGTGGTGCTCGTCTGGTACTGAGTTCAGACCAGGCGGGCAACGGCAACGATATCAGTGTCAGCTCCAGCAGCCTCACCGGGAATCTCGGTCAGTTGGATTTTACTCCCCCTGATCCGACTCTTACTGACTACGTGCCCGCAGCATATGATCCTGCGGACCCTCGTGCTGCTCGAGTGATCAGCTTCGCCCGAGACGCGAATCTCGCAATTGATGGAATTCCCATTTCAAGTGCCGGAAACACCATTGACAACGCAATTGCTGGGGTGACGCTGACCCTCAAATCTGCTCAGTCAGAGGAGGACCTCCAGAGCGCCGCCACGATTAATCTTGGGGTTGCCGAGGATCGAGCGGGAGTCAAAGGTTCTTTGAAGAAGTTTGTCGATGCCTACAACAAGATGATAGGCACTATCGGCAGCTTGACTAAAGTGACCTCAGTGGGCGGCGATGACGGCGAACCACTGGCCGCTGCCCTGGTCGGCGATGCTTCGGTACGGTCTTTTTCAACTGCTATTCGTAATGAGCTAGGCTCCACACAAGGTGGGACCGATAGCCTTCGTTTGCTGGCCGATCTGGGGATTTCTACCCAGCGCGACGGCACACTGAAAATCGATGATGAACGAATGGATGCGGTACTAGCGGACAACTTCGAAGAGTTGAGCGGTTTCCTTACTGGTGACTCGGGTATCCTGTCCAGACTGGAAAGCAAGACTGATCCTTACGTCCAGAGCGGCGGCATCCTTGAGTCGCGTACCAAGGCATTGCAAAACACGCTTTCAAGTGTTGATGGGCAGCGCGAGCAGCTGACAAGACGTATAGACAAGCTCGAAGCGCAACTGTTTTCCCAGTTCAATGCCATGGATGCGTTGGTGGCTCAGCTTTCAGGCACCAGCGACTATTTGAGTGGTGCGCTGAGTAATCTCCCAGGCGTTGTTAGACAGGATAATCGTTAATGAAAAGCCCGATCGATACATACAAGAATGTCAGCGTTTCCCAGGAAGTATCGCAGTATCGCGCAGTTCAGCTCCTGCTAAATGGCGCCATCGAACGCGTGAAGCTCGCGAGGCACGCCCAGGCCACTGGTAATCCAGAGCGTCGCGGCGTTGCGGTTAGCGGCACCCTGAGTATCATAGGAGCATTACAGGGTGCACTCGACAAGGATCTGGGTGGTGATATCGCCGAGAATCTGGATGCTTTGTACGACTACATGACCCGTAAGCTGGCGGGCGTGGCGCTGGACGATACCCCGCGCAGTCTGGATGAGGTGCAGGGCCTGCTAGAAGAAATCAAGGAAGGCTGGGATGCGATCGAGCCCAATCTGAGTGCAGATCAGGAAACACCCTCCGTTTAATGTTTGCGGGCGCGCTGCGCCCGCTTTCGCTTTTTTTTTAATACATTCTCCCCTCAAGTTTTCCCTCAAGCGCCGATATAGAGGTATATGTTCTTTACCTCAGGATATCGCCATGAACGCTTACGCAGCGATGAAGCAGTACCAGACAGTTAATGTTAACGCTCAGGTCAGCGAAGCAGCTCCACATCGTCTGATTCAGATGTTGTTGGAGGGCGGTTTGCAGCGCATTGCTCAGGCCCGGGGTGCCATGCAATTCGGGAATATCCCACTCAAGGGTGAACTGATCGGCAAGAGCATGGGTATCGTTTCAGGCCTGCGTGATGCGCTGGATCTGGAAAAAGGCGGCGAAGTGGCGGCCAACCTCGATAGCCTTTATGCTTATATGCTGCAGCGTCTGAGCCTGGCTAACCTGAATAACGATCCAGCCATGCTAGACGAGGTCGCGTCTCTGTTGCGTGACGTGAAAGAAGGCTGGGATGGCATTGCCCAACACTGAGGAAAGCATCATGACGGTTGCGGTCAAGCAATTGGAAGATACCCACCGCGCTCTTGTCGAGGCGGTTCATGCGGGCGACTGGCAACAGGTCAGCAATCTTGATGGTGTATGTCGAGAACTGGTTGCTCAAGCCATGGCCCAGGAAGACCGTGATGATCAGGCGTTGGCTGATGCGCTGGACAACCTGCTGACGACCTACCGTGAAGTCGTGGCGCTTTGCCAGGCAGTGCAGGGCAAGCTCGCCGAAGAACTTCAGGACCTCCAGCGCAGCAAGCAGGGCGCCAAGGTCTATCAGATGTTTGGTTGAAGATCCTCGCGTCAAACTGTTAATGGCCAATTAATCTGACCCACCTCTGGCCAACAATTTTG
>TARA_R110001606_G_scaffold102054_3_pt1 | contig 39500 bp, 35 predicted proteins | sample TARA_R110001606 | Tara Oceans TARA_R110001606 (sample SAMEA4398315) | marine metagenome | biome: Polar Biome; feature: [SRF] surface water layer (ENVO:00010504); material: water (ENVO:00002006), including particulate matter (ENVO:01000060) such as... | depth 5 m
ACTTGCAGCGCTTTTTTTATGTCCTGTGAAGTTATTGGTGAAGTTTTTTTAGAAAATGTTGATCCACTCCCCATTCATATATTAGCCCAGCCATGTGCCCTAATTTCGTAGGTCATTAATCAGTAGATTGATCGAGAAAAGAAATTTTGCATATTGAGGAAGGTTTTGAACTCGATGCTATATTTAAATTGAATGAAAGCAAGGAAGGTAATTGCCAGAGAGTTTCTAATATTAGTGGCCCATGGTGCGCTTTTTGTATTGGGTTATATGGCAACATATCCAGTAGATTTTATTGACAAAAGAATTAAAGAATCAGCTGTTAAGGAGCTTGAACGTTACATTCTTGAAAAAGGAGACAGCGCTGAGTTGCTTTTAAAGCCCTTTAAGGCCAAGGAAGAAAGGCGAATCTGGTTTTATCAACAAATGGAGAAATATGAGGCAACTGGGAATTACTCTAATTCAAATGAGTTATGGCAACGTGTAGAAACGCTAAATAAGTCAGATAGCATTATCCAAAATTGGCAGGGTAGGTGGTCACCGTCATTAACAAATGTTTTGAAAGAGGTGGGGTTTGCGGACGCTGTCAGCTTTAATACATTCATAGAATCAAATTCCTATACTCAGGAAGAGATTGATAGTAGAGCTAGGGTGAAAACATTGACGGATCAAATTGATGAAATTTACAGTAAGAAGAGCTTTCAAGTTCACTACGATATGGATATGGATGAAAGACTTGATTTTTCTTTAATCTGTTTAATTGTAGTCGGAGCCTTTGCCTACCCAGTTAGATACTTGATTTATGCTATAAGGTGGAGTATTGCTACTCTAAGAGAAAAATAGGTAGTTGCTGAAGAGAGCATTGACGCTATGAAAGATTAGCTAATCATAATCCTTTCTATATCTCTCTGATTGAATTGACCGGCTTCCTTCAGGTTTTTCATTATTCTAATATACCTTTTCGTTGCCTGCCCAGCGTAGAAGCTTTTGAAGTGTTTTGAATGGAGTTCTTTGTACACCTCTTCGGGAACAAATCCTTTAGACCACATGCGCAGTTGCCTCCTCGCTTCATGGGAATAAGTTTGTGATTCGTATAGACAACCCGTGAAAGCTTCACGATGTAAGAACCTCTTGTCAATCAAATACAGCTTTCGGCATTTTTTGAAAGTGGCGGGACAGACAAAGTATAAAACCTCACCTTTGCCCAAGTTGGAAGGCACGGTACGAATATCGACCGTGTAATTAATCGGTTGATTGTTTACCAAATAATCAAAGATCAGTTGATACCCGTATGCAGTATCAGAAACACAAATCCTGATACTGCTGGTTTTTATTCCGTTTCTACTCTAGCTGACAACGCCACTTTGAAATCCGTCTGGTTTCAGATAATTCCATTTGAGTAATTGTGAAATGCTTATGCTTTTAGAATCATCGAATAGAGTTGGAAGGGTTCAGTGTCTTCAAATTTTGATAGTTGCCGTTTCTATATGCAAATTCAGTATATTCAATTATCACAAATATAACCTGCATGTCCCAATTATCGTCAGTGCCAAATCAAACTCCAAGTAGACCTTTTGCGGACGTATTGGCCGAAATGGGAAAGGAAAACGTTAGCTACAAAGACCTTTTAGCTACGAATGAATGGAGAGTATTTCGGAAAACGATAATTGAGAGGGATGACTACTACTGTTCAAAATGTGGGCAGTCAGATACTTGCTGGTACAATGGCACCTTGTTAAGGTTTGCGAAATTTTACCATGATGGCAAGCAAGAGTTCCCGTTTGAGTTATGTAGGATGGTCGACAAAAGGTACTATTTGCATGCTCATCACAAGCACTATATCCTTGGTCGGTTGCCGTGGGAATATTCGACTGATGAGCTAACTACATTATGCAATGAGTGCCATGTTCAAATTCACTTGGATCAGGTTATTCAGGTGTATAAACAGATTGGTGAGGTATTGCAGCCGTTAAACTTTACTCCTTGTGTCAAGTGCAAAGGGGTTGGTGAATTTCCAGAGTATGCTCATATAGAATCTGGCGTCTGTTTTCATTGCAATGGTGCCAGATATTATGAGTTAATTGGCCATCCAGAATCGTTTTGGTTTAAGGATTAGGATTATCAAGCCGCCCGTTCCTCATACAAACGCTTCTGGAACTGAATAAACAAATCCTTTACAATGGAGAGCTCCCCAAGTACGGCGCTGGCATCTTCGAAGGATTGGTATTTGTTCGTTATCAAAGTAGGAAGCTTTTCCTGGTTGAACTCCTCCACACCTGATTCTATGTATTTGGTTAAAACGAAGTCGATAAACTCCTTTTGCTTTTCGTTTAGGAGGGCGAAAATAGTTGCTTGAGCTGCGGCCACTCTTGCTTCTCGAGTTATTGGTTTGAAGTCGCTGTTGAATACATATTCCAGTACATCAAATAGGTCGCTCTTTTCAGCATTGATTAGTTTTTGTAAGGTGACTAAATCACCCTTTCCAATCCAGCGGCGTCGAGGTTTTCTAGCAAGTTTTTTTGGGTCATGGGGTTTGACCAAATCTCCCTCAATTGCTGCTCTGTTTTGAATAAGTTTGGCAATTCCCCGAAAAGATTGTTCATAAACTCTTCGGCCGAAATTGGCGTACCATCCGCACTCCAGAAGGAAGTCGAAATCATGTGTTGATTTTCTCTTTCCTTGCCATCTCGCAGCTTGATTTTTATTTTCCCAGGGGTTCGGGGCGGATCAATGATTGGCGGCTCTCCGGGCGGCAACGGGGGCTGTGGAGGCCTTGGCCCTGTGTGTGGCTCAGGCTCCAGCGGCTCGCCGTCCCATTCAGGGTCTGCAAAATGATGGTAGGCATCTACAAAGTCGTAAATGGTGAAAAACTCCTTGCCATCAAACAATCGGGTGCCACGCCCAACAATCTGTTTAAATTCAATCATAGAGTTCACAAGACGCATCAAAATAATTAATTAAAACGCCTGATAATCTATCGCACTGATTGTTAGGCGTTTTTTTTTGTTCCCCACTTTCTTGTTAATTCCCATTCATTCATAAGTCTGGACTTTACTCCATTCATATCCGAATCACCAGTGATCGGAAGTCTCAATACATAAATACTTCATTGCCCAGAATTCCAGCTTTTTAGGGAAGGTTACAGTTCAAGTTCTATTGAGAAATAAGAAGTGGGCACGAAACCTAAAATGCGATATCCACAATCGTCGTATCTAGCTAGTCACGATATTCCACTTCTTCGTTGAAGTTTTTTATTCAATCAAGATAAGCTATTTTACTTCCTTGAATTTATTCTGGCTAACATAAGAGCTAGTCGTTATAGCCAATTAAAAGAAAAATCATTGAAGATTCAATGTCAGTTCGAAGAAGCCCTGATAAAGAATAGTAGAAAATGAGCAACCGCCTCCCGATACCATCATCCAATAAGTCTATTGTAGTTCTTCCTTTTGTCAATATGAGTGCCGACCCTGAGAACGAATACTTCAGCGATGGCATTACTGAAGAAATTATCAACGCCTTAACCACAGTGAAAGGCTTGAAAGTCATTGCCCGCACGTCCTCTTTTGCATTTAAGAATAAAAATATAGATGTACGAACCATTGGTGATCAGTTAGGGGTAAGTACTGTTTTGGAGGGTAGCGTTCGGAAGGCCAAAAGCAGAGTTCGTATTACGGCACAGTTAATCAGTACTAATGACGGCACTCACTTCTGGTCAAAGAATTTCGATCGGGATCTGGAAGACATATTTGCGCTACAAGATGAGATAAGTTTAAATATTGCCGACCAGATCCGGGAAAATTTTGGTCATATCAACATTCAGGAACATCTAATTGAAGCCCCTACACAAAATATAGAGGCCTACAACCTTTATCTTAAAGGTCGCTACCATCATTTAATGTGGGATGGCCCAGGAATCGCAAATGCAATAGAACTCTATGAACAATGTATAGCGATAGACCCTTCATTTGCAATGCCTTACTTTGGTTTGGCATATTGTTATGCCATGGCCGGATCCTGGGGAAATAATAAAGATTTGTTACAATCATCAGAAGAGAATCTCAACAAAGGCTTTATTCTGGACAAACAATCATATGTTGGGTATTTTAGCAAAGCGACATTGTCCTTTTGGGGTCAATGGGATTTCATCCATGGACATAAATTTTTTCAAAAATCATTGGAACTTAATCCTTCCTATACGGAAGCAGAAGAAGGTTTATGCGAATTGTATACAGCAATAGGTTATTTCGAAAAAGCACACTGGCATACTGATAACATCTTAAAGATAAATCCATTATCGCCGAATCATTATTTTACCAAAGCAAATATTCATTATTTAAATGAGGACTACCCGAAAGCATTAGAATGTATTGAGATCTCTTTGAGCATCAATCCGGATTTCACACATCCCATCGCATTAAAACAACTTTGCTTAATTCTATCGAAAGATTACAAAAAGCTAAATGACTTTTTAGTTCAAACCCCTTTGGCCGAGAGACCAGAAGAATGCAGGGTATTGTACAAGTTGGTAAATCCTGAAGAAAAGATCGATGTAGATATCAGTAAGGTTAGCTTCATGATAAAAGAAGATTCTGGAGGAACGCTTTTCCCGTGGCAGCTTTTTTTGTTGGTCTATTTGGATAAACACGAAATGGCATTAGACTTTTTGGAAGAAAACATCAAGATGCGTACCGGTCAAATCATAAACTTTATGAATATTCCACTGCTTAAGCCATTACAAAAGCATCAGAGGTTCCGGGATTTACTGCAAACCGTTTTCCGCATAGAGCTATTACCACCTGATTCCGAAAAACAACTACAAATTGACCCTCCCAAAGCCTTAATGTCAGCTGCAGAAATCGACACAGTTTTAGAAATTTTTGAAAAAGGTATGACGGTAGAAAAATGGTTTCAAAACCCATCATTAACTCTGCGAGAGCTAGCCGAAAAAGTGAATATTAGCAGCAACAAGCTTTCCTGGTTACTGAATGAACGAATCGGTCAAAATTTCAATGAATACATTAATAGTTTTCGTTTGGAGAACTTCAAAAAAATTGCCCTAAACCCTGCCAATAACCACTTTACCCTTTTAGCACTAGCTTATGAAAGCGGCTTTAACTCAAAGTCTGTATTCAGCGCTTTCTTCAAAAAAACCGAGGGAATGACACCCAAAGCCTGGGTAAAGTCTAATCAAATTTAAGCCTGATTAAAAAGTCTTAAATCTCACTATTAAGTCCGAAATTTCATTTCAGGACGATTCACCTTCCTTTCCACTCCATCTTTGCATTATCAATTCATTAAAGCAGAGTAAATAATCATCGGATGATGATTCCTATATCCTTTACTAAAGAAACTAATAATAATGGGCGGTGCTTTGTGAAAAGCGAATTTTAAAATATTTTTTTATGAAAAAAACTCTATTGACCTTGATTTTGTGCGGACTAATTTTAGTCGCCAAATCTCAAAACACAAGTGTAGAAAAATCAACATTCGGATTGCAAACTGGCGTTTTAGGAATCTGGGCATATAATGAAGCAAAACTATCAAATGCCATAGCACTAAGAACCGAGCTTGGCTTTGATTTTGGTATTTGGGAAACTACTTATTATGATGATTATGATTCTCCATTTCTACTCACACCTGTTATAGTTGTTGAGCCAAGATTCTATTATAACCTCAAAAAACGCTCAGAGAATTCAAAAAGAATAGATGGGAATAGCGGCAATTTTATTGCTTTAAAAATGGGCTATCATCCCGATTGGTTTGTCCTGTTCAATACTGACAATGCTCCTGTAGTGAGTGATTTTTCTATTATACCCACTTTGGGAATTAGAAGAAATATAGGGAGCCATTTTAATTATGAAGCAGGTATTGGTGCAGGATACAGTTACACATTTGCTGAACGTGCTGGTTATTCGAAGAACAAAGGTGAATTAGAATTGAATATGCACTTGAGAATAGGGTATAGGTTTTAACTTAATCAAAAACGATTAACCTTCCTTTTAATTCTACCCTGGAATAAAAAATGGATAATAGCAATAAAAAGACTGACATGAAAAACTTGAACTCCTTCAAATTTGAACAACTCTTTTATATCAAAGAACGCATGACAAAAGTGTCTTTGGTAATACTAGTATCAACTCTATTGGCATCGTGTTCCTTAACCTTGCCAAGATATTCAAATCAACCAACTGGTGTAACAATTAACAATGACAACGCTCAAATTGAAGCACTAAAAAGAGAAGAATATAGGGTTTTAAAAAAGACAGAAGGTAAGGCTTCAACTACCCGGTTTTATCTGCTTTTTATTCCTATTGGAAAGCATAAATCCAATTCTGAATTATTTGAAAACGCATATTATCAGGCAGTAGATAATTTACCAAACGCAGATGCTCTTATATTACCTCGCCAAAAAATTGAAAAGTTTACACTACCTCTTTTACTATTCAATTTTAATAGAAGGACAACCACTGTTTCAGGCCTGGGAGTATCGGTTAACGATAAGCTAAGTGAAAATCAAGACTCAGAAAAACCTTAAAGAATTGCTAAGCTGGCACTAGTGCGGTTCCAAGTGAATACAATTTTCCAAAGACAAAAAAGGATAGCAATTTCCATTTGATCTTCGTAAAAGGAATATGAACGATTTGAAAACCCTTTCCATTTTTCTGACTTTACTATCCGTCTGTTCTTCTTGTCAGAATAGTGAGGAATCAAACCTTGCTTTGATAAGCGATCAACGCCCGCTTGATACCCCTTTGATTTTTGGACAGGGTATTATTTCTACAGACAACAAGGAGTTCGGGCTGACTTTCAATCCGACAACGGATGAGTTGTTTTTTACACGCAGAAAGCCGGGAGAGAGCAATCAAATTTTTACCATGAAATAGCCATAAGGAATACCATACCCAACGGACCGGCGTGGAACGATGAATATGCCTCTAACACGAGAAATGTTCAATCCCAAACCGGTTCAGCTATTCCATCGCACCGGCGAACCGGTGGCCATTGAAAAACAATTATATACACATGAAATTAGTTGATGGTAAATGGTCAAAACCAAAATTGACATTTTTCTCAACGGATAAGGGAAGGGATTTTGAACCGCATATCAGTCCTAAAGGGGATATGCTCTATTTTGGAAGTACACGACCACTTAACGATACCATTGAATCCACCGGAATGCACCAATGGTATAGTAAAAGAAACGAAAATGGCTGGCGCCAGCCGGTACCTTTAGAAAAACCGTTTGTAGATAGGTTTACAATGTATATAACTGCCTCTACGAAAGGCAATCTATATTTTACCTCTAATGAGAAAGGAGCCAAGCCCGAGGATGGAGGTATATATAATGCCAGACAAGAGGAAGGGCAATACGAAACAATAATTAGAATGGGAGAGGAGGTCAATTCCGGGGAATGGATAGCCCACTCGTACATTGCTCCAGATGAAAGTTACCTGATATTTGATGGCGAAAAACCATCGGGATTTGGAGACTGTGATTTGTACATCAGCTTTAATGAAAACGGCGTATGGTCGGAAGCTTATAATTTGGGCCCTGACGTTAATACGGATCAATGTGAAATGTGTGCAAGTGTTTCACCGGATGGAACTTATTTATTTTTTCACAGAGGAGTCAATGGTACCGGTAGTATCTATTGGGTAGATTTTAAGCGGTTAAAGGAACAAATCAAGCATTGGTACCCAACTAGAGCCTGACCAATATCCAAATAACCTCTTGCTTCATAATTGCTATGTATGAAGCATAGTTGCTATCCGATCTTCAAAATTGACAGCATTTGCCACATGGCTTATAACCGCACCTGGAGGAAGCGTGTGACCTTTGTAGCTGATTACAAACACCAATAATTCGACCAAAATGCACAAGCGATATATACCTGTCATTTCATCCATGGCATTTGCCTGTCTTACCGTTATTTTGTCGGGCTGCTCCTTTGGACTACAGCCATTGCCATCCACTGTACAGCAACAGCTAAATGATGCGGTGGATCAGGGCATGGATGGCATCATCGTCTGTGTCAATCGGCCTAATGACATTCAGCTTTACGCCGCTGGATGGAAAAACCGTGAAAGCCAGATTCCAGCAGACCCGCATGCATTGTTCAAGATTGCCAGCATCAGCAAGCTGTACGTCGCTGCTGCGACTACCCGATTGGTTGCAGAGGAGAAATTGTCATTGGACAAAACGCTGGCTGAGTACATTCCAGAAGTAGCAGATCGAATTGAATTTGCAGATCGGATCACTCTGAAGATGATGCTCCAGCACCGAAGCGGCATACTGGATTACAGTTCTGAACCGGAAGTTACCGGCGAAACATTTGATGATTACCTCTCATTCGCAGCTCGGATTTATGACAAACCTGCAGTATTCGAACCCAATAAGAAATATCGATATTCCAATACGAACTATTTGTTAATCGGGGAAATCATAGATCGGACATTAGGGTACTCTCATCATACCTATGTCCGGGATGAGCTATTAACACCACTTGGTTTAAGCAATACATACAATATCCCAGATGAAGCAAATATGGAAGAGCTGATGAGTGGTTACCTGAAAGGTTGGGAACCCGATGTGAAAGACTGGGAATACCCTCTGCCCGGCGGATCCATGATTGCCACTGCAGAAGATGTGAGTGTCTTTTTAAGAGCACTCATCGATGGCACCCTGCTGTCACCTGAAGAGCAGGCCATTTATACCTCGGTCTACCCTTACGAACATACCGGCTGGTTGCCTGGCTACACGAGCATCGCTCGGTATCACCCTGACATTGATGCAGTTGTGGTCCAGTTTGTTAATACCAGTGGCAAAGAAATCTACTGGCTCGAACTCAAAAGGCTGTATAAGCGCATTGTCCGAATCCTGGAAATGAACTACCAATCCTAACACAAATTATGATACGATCCATAGTAATAATTCAAATCCTATTATTCCCGGTGGTGCTTCAAGCACAAAAAACTGATATGGAAAACACAGGTGAATTGGGTGTTAGTTTAAACACAGGTTTTAATGGTGAGCTCTACGCTTTTCAGGTTGCTCCGAGTCTGGTCTATTTGAAGGGCAACAGTCAGTTCGAACTAGGCATGGGTTTCAATCCGTTTGATCGGGCAGACCAGACACTGCTTAGAGGGGATATAAGCTACAAATACTTCCCTAATGGGACAGAGAGGAAATTCAACCTCTATCTCGTCTCACAACTAGCCATTATTCACAATCAACGAAACGCCTACTATCCGGCAACTTACAACTACCTGTTTCTGAATGCAGGATATGGTTTTCAAATCAAACTCTTTGACGGTGCTTACCTGGGCACCAATGTTAAAATGGGTACTTTCACTTATAACAAATCCTCCGAAAATCCCCATGAAGGGTTCCAGTCAACAGGCTTTTTTGATGAGACTGGTTTTAATTTAGACTTTCAATTACACCTTAACTATTTCTTTTAAACCACCTCTTGCCTGGTATAACAACTCTAAATCTACTTGATCATGACCTCCCGAAAAACCATTGTTGTTAGAATTATGCTATTCTGTGGAACTGTAGCCTTCCCTTTTTTAGGGAAGGCTACAGGGTTAGTTTGGAGGGCATCTTGAAAATAGCTTTCAAACCGATAAGGTATTGAATTTCAATTGCTATAGGTTCACAATATCATCTCTCAACAGCATTTGCCAGCATCTTCACAAACACCTCCTGTTGCCAGGCGGAGGCATCGTGACCCATGGAGGTATAGAAGGTTCGGCCATTGCCAATTTGTTTGTGCCAGGCCACCGGGTGATCTTTTCCCATGCCAAAGTCTTTGTCGGTCATCCATAGCATGTTGCCGCTGGGGCTGATCGTTTCACCATCAATCCTGTAAAGTATATTGAAACCCTTCTTTCGTGGGTTGTCGAAAAACACATACCATTCATCGGTGTGGGTAAACTCCGCCGCCAGACCGGCAGCGAGCAGACTGTCGGCACCTGCTTCCAGCATCACCTTTGTTTCCTGCAAGTGAGGGTCAAGCGAATGGTGGGAGAAAGTAGCTCCCATCAGGTTCTCAGTATACCAGTCCCAGTGATGCGAATTGTCGCCGGCACCATGGATGCCGATCAGACTGCCACCATTGGTGACGTAGTTTTCCAAATTTTGCTGCTGCTTGTCGTTAAGTACACGGCCAGTAGAATTGTTGAAGATAACCACATCAAACTGCGCTAGCTGGTCAGGATTAAAGACGCCACCATCCTCTGTGTCGTAAAGAAACCAGTTGTTCTTAATGGCCAATTGAGCAAACACCTTTTTTCCAGCCTCTATCGATTCTCCGTGCCGGAAGCCGGTAGCCTTTGAGAAAAGCATTACACTGGTTTGGTTTGCCGGAATGTTGAGGTTTGGAGCTTCAGTTTCATACGATACCGGGAAACCATTCTTGATCTTGTACATAAACCCGGCCATCAGCCCTACAAGAACCACAACGATGCCCAGCACTGACCAAAGAGCTATTTTCAGAATTTTTTTCATAGGTGTAGTTAATTTTTATCTCTGGATAAATTCAATGGAGGCCAGGCCTGCAAATATCTTCGAGGCATCGGCGCATTTGAACGTGAAAACGAGCGTATGTGGCCCGTTAACCTGGGCGATATCTACGACCATTTCCTTGAAGCCAAGATCGGTCAGGCCTGTTTCGAACGTTCCTGCTCCTATCTTTTGTCCATCAACGCCATCAATCATCACGTTCATTGAGCCGCCGGAGAAATAGGTGGGAGCCACAACTAAGTTCAGCTTCAGCTTACCCACTCCGGTCAGGTCGATGTTGTTGTATTGGAGCACACCATCGTCGCTGGGTAAAGTCATGGTCATGTCGTTTTCAATCCCAGGCATCATGCCTGCGGTTACATTGAATGTCATCACATTCTTTTTACTGCTGAACTTGTCACCAATCATGATCGGGTAGGAGAGCGAAAGCACTTTGGTAGCAGTTAGCGTTTTCATGCCATTGGCGCCCCTGTCGGTATAGGAGGCAGTGAAAATATAAGTGCCTTCCTTTTCCGCCGGCTTATGCTTGTTGAGGGAATAGGAGCCTTTGTAAGGGAGACCTCCTTTGGCAGGTTTTCCGCTCAGCGACAGGATATAGGCAATCATTTTCTCGGTGTCGGCGGTGCTCAGCTGTGGATGAGGCGACATCATCAGGTCACCCCATACGCCGGAGCCACCTTTGATGACTTTTTCGGCCAGGGCTTTCACGGCACCTTCGTCGCCTGCATACTTATCTGCAATGGCTGTGAAGGTAGGGCCGACCGATTTTTCGGTAAGAGAATGGCATGCCTTGCAGTCGGAAGTTTCCATGAGCGCTTTACCTACCAGGAATGCTGACGCTTCCATGTTGGCCTGATGCCCCTGCATGATTTCGGTTACATCGTAGCCCCTGGCAAGGTAATCGGCGGTGAAGGTAACAGCCGAGGGGTCGATGCCCTGGTTGATGGAACCGTCTTCGGAATCCTGCACGGTTACTTCATAGTCAAACGACGAATTGCTCCAGTAAAATGACTGATTTCCTTTAAAGGTAAGTTTTATTTCCGGCAGGTCGTTGCCAGCCAAAACGGTAGCTTCAGCGAAGGATACTTCGCCAGACGGATCCGTTACCGTCAGGCTCACCTTGTACTCACCGGGCGTTTTATACTCGTACACAGGGTTTTTCTCCGTTGATGAACCACCATCACCAAAGGCCCAGGCGTAGGAAAGTGCATCTCCATCGAAGTCTTTAGAGGCCTCTCCACTGAATTGAACGGCAAAAGGTGTTTTCCCTATCATTTTATCCGCTTCAATGACCGCAAGCGGCACCCTGTTGCCTGATGAGTAAGTGATGTGGATCAACCTTGCATCCATATTTTGCGTGAACCAGTTGGTGCCGTATTCAAGGGCATAGAAATCACCCGTGGGACTAATCACCAGGTCGACCATGTTGTTGAACAACATATTGGGCAGAAAACGCTCCATTCTCACAAAGTCTCCATTGTCATCCAGTGTTACCGCCATTACCCAGCCACGCATCCAATCGTAGGTGAAAAGCTTTTTGTCGTAGTACTCAGGCAGCCGCTGGTCTGATTCGGGGTAGCGGTCTTTGTAAAAGACGGGGCCAGCCATGGCATTTCTGCCGCCTTCACCCACCAAAGGGTACTCGGTGGATTCAGCATAGGGATAGTAGTACAATGGAGGGGTAGCCGGTGGTAAGTCCTTCGCTCCGGTATTGTTGGGAGAGGTGTTGACGGGCTTTTTTGGGTCAAACAGCGGGCCGGTCTTGTTGTTGGTGTAGTCGTAGTGATTATAGGGGAAGTTGTTGCCTATAAAATAAGGCCACCCAAAGTTACCTGCCTTTTTGGCCTGATTGAGCTCGTCATAACCCCTGGAGCCAAAGCCAGCGCTGTCTTTGGCGGCATCGGGCCCCACGTCACCCCAGTAGAGGTAGCCGTTTTTAGGGTCAATTGATATTCTGAACGGGTTCCGTAATCCCATTGCATAAATCTCGGGTCTTCCTTTTGCGGGATCAGTGAAAAGATTGCCTTCTGGTATTGAGTAAGTTCCATCATCTTCAGGCTTGATGCGTAGTATTTTTCCACGCAGGTCGTTGGTATTGGCCGACGACTTCTGTGCGTCCCATGGCGACCGGCCTTCGCCTTCGTCAATTGGCCCGTAGCCGGTGGCACGAGGGCTGGTGTTGTCTCCAAGCGACACATAAAGCAACCTGTCAGGGCCAAACTCTACAGAGCCAGCCGAGTGGCAACATTCCTGCCGCTGCGTGGGCACAGTCAGTAGCACCTTTTCGGACGCAAAGTGCAAAGAATCACCTTCAAAAGTGAAGCGGGAAAGGTGCTGCTTCGGTTCGTCACCCACCGGAGAGTAGAACAGGTAGACCCAGTGGTTGCTGGCGTAGTCAGGATCAATGGCAAATCCCAGCAGGCCATCTTCCAGTTCACTGTGTACCGGAAAAGTTGTGACAAGCTTCACACTGTCCGCCCCTTTTTTGAAGAGCTTAATAGCACCCTTCCTTTCTATAAAAAGGATGTCTTCATTTGGGAAAATATCAAGTTCCATTGGCTCATTCAGGTTGAAAGCAAGCACATTTTTCTGGAACCGGTTCTCTTCCGGAGCAACCCTCGAATTGTTATAGTCAACAGGTGCGCCAGGCCCCGCAGCATATTGAATGCCACCCCATAGCATAGTCAGGAAGTCCTTATCTTTCCATGCTTCATTCGTGTGTCCCAGGCCTGTGTACCACGACCTGCCTCCGTCAAAATCACGGTACCAGGTGATGGGGTGGTTTTCTCCGTTGGTGCCGCCTTCATAAGACAGCTCATCGAGATTGAGTAATACGTTGATGTCAGACTTGATCTCTTTATAGTTGTACCACTCGTCGGTGCGGGGCCAGCTTTCGGGCAGGTGTTGTGTAGAAAGGTGAGTTTTGTCCACCACCCGCACCGTGGCATCTCTTACATTCGGATCGGAGGGATGGCCGTTGAAATAAGCACCCACCAGTTCGCCGTACCAGGGCCAGTCATATTCTGTGTCGGCGGCAGCATGGACGCCCACAAATCCGCCACCTGCCTGAATCCAGCGGTTCATCTCCAGCTGCTGGGCGTCGTTGAGCACATCGCCAGTGGTGTGCAGAAACACGATTACGTTGTAATTCTGAAGGTTGGCTTCGTTGAAGTCATCACTGTTCTCAGTGGTGTCAACAGAAAAGCCATGCTGTTTTGCCAGCTCAAGTATGGCTGTTTTTCCCGCAGGTATGGATTCGTGGCGAAACTCCGCCGTCTTAGAGAAAACCAGCACCTTGATATCACGTGTGTCTCGGGTAAAATAAAAGTAAGCGGCAGCGACAAGCACGGCCAATGTCAGCAGGATGATGTAGCGTTTTTTCATAATGAAAACTAAATAATTTAAACCAACAGGAGTGAAGAACCGGTTGGCTTTTTTGTTACATTTGTTAAAATCTAATAAATAAAGGTAACTGCTTTATTATTAACATTTATTAAATTTTAATAAATAAATTTTGCTCTGTTAGAAACTATGAACGGCTTGCAGGAAATAAGACATTTTTTGGAGAAGGGGTATCAGGACTACCGGGCTAACGTCTCAGTTGATTGCACAATCTTTGGTTACCACGAAGGCAAGCTTCAGGTGCTGCTGCTTAAAAACAAGCTGTTGTCACAATGGAGTCTGCCCGGCGGCTATGTGAAGCATACGGAAAACCTGGATGAAGCTGCTGCAAGGGTAACAGCAGAAAGAACAGGCATCGAAAACCTTTTTCTGAAGCAGTTCAAGGCGTTCGGAGACCCTGATAGAAACAGGCTGGACGGTTTCGACCCTGAGATGCTTTATGAAATGACGGGCGTCAGGGTAACTGAAGACAGCTGGCTGGCCGGGCAGGCCGTCACTATTGGATTTTATGCCATTACCGACATCGTGCATGCCCAGCCCAAAGCAGATATATTTTCCAGTGAAAGCGAGTGGTTTTCTATCGACGAGTTGCCCCGCATGGCTTTCGACCACAATGAGATTGTGCGGGAGGCGCTCTTCAACATGCGGATCCATCTGTATCATTTCCCTATTGGAAAAAACCTTTTGCCGCAGAAATTTACGCTAAAGGAGATCAGGCTTTTTTACGAAGTAATGTCTGGCAAAACACTCAATGCGTCCAACTTCCCTAACAAACTTATTTCTATAGGCCTGATCAAAAAGACCGATGAAAAGCTGAAGATTGGCGCCCACCGCTCACCCACGTTTTACACCTTCAACGACGAGGTGTACGAAAAGGCGCTGGAGGAGGGAGTGGTGCTGGTGTAGGCGGAGCAAGTCGTTATAAATTTGCTAATGAGTTGGGATAGCTGAAATCAGCGTCGTCCCTAGCTTGTTAAATTTCTACTGACTAAGCATCACATTTTTTGTCGGATCACAGATCCAACGATAGAGGTTCTGGGTTGCAAATCCAGAACCTTGAGAGCTTGTAGTGCTGGTGTTGGACAACATTAGATTCTCTATCGTTTGCAGCGGCTTTATAGCGTGAAGTTGTTTGCTCATTATTAATAAAGCGCTTGTATGGGTAGGGGTTAAGCCTTTATGCGAGTAGGTGACAAGCGCTTATAACATATATAGTAAAGGCGTTAAAAGAGTCGTGACAAAGGCTTAAAAGACCTGAGTAAAGGGCTTAACAAGAGGCTGCGGTGCGCACCATACATGGTCGGTGGTAGGCAGCATGTGTAGTGAGTGGTGCGCAGCAAACGATCTTTTGCTGCACTGCAAGGGAATGGGAGTGTAGGGAATGCAAAAACAGGCTTCCTTTTCAATATACGAAAAGTGGTCTTAAAGAGAAGCTAGGCTCACTAAATTAATGTAGAGGTTTTATGTGACTCCCATTCCACAACCGGTTACTCAAATACGAACTTTTTCACCCCTAGTTGGGGCCACAAACAACTAGCCTATGAGTAGCAACCTTACCAGTTACAGTAGTTAATTTTAGAAAGTAATTACCGTCACGTAATTGAGAAATATTTAAATTATTTTTTGTTAGCGTAACTTCTGAAATTACTTTTCCCTCCATACTAATAATCTTAACTTTATTGATCAATTCCCAGCTATCAAAATAGACGACATCAATTGCAGGGTTAGGATAAATTGAGGTTTCATCAATATTTGAATTTGAGTTTAATGAAAGAATTGTGGGTTCTATTTCTGTTGGAATAATGTCTGGCATACCTGAGACTGATAACTTAGAAATAAATATGTCCCCTTGCCCAGAGCTAATCAATGTGGAACTTGCATTGTCAAAATCAAATTCCGCATTTTCATAAAATGTGCCAGTTGTATATATTTTGTCATTTCCATCAAAAACAATTGAATTTCCTGCCACGTAACTTTGACTTCCACTCCCACCTTTCTTTGCCCAGACAAAGTCACCATTACCGTTTAACGCAAGAATGTATTGATTATGATTGCCATTATTGTTCCCATCAAGGGTGAAAACTCCATCACCTGGATCAAAATCCACAATTTCATTAAAGTCCCCGGTAATATACAGATTACTACCAGTATCAACCGTAATTGAATTTCCATTATCATAGCTAGTTGAACCAATCTTCTTAGCCCATCCGAAATTTCCAGCATGATCTAATCTCACAATGAAAATATCTGTAGCTCCAGTATTTTCAAGTTCAAATATATCGAGCCCAGGGTTGAAGTCTCCTTTGTCATAAAATACGCCAGTTAAAAAGACATTGTCATAATTATCTACAGTAATTCCGTATCCGGTATCACGATTTGACCCACCCATTTGTTTTGCCCATTCCAAATTGCCAGAATAGTCCAGTTTTAAAACAAAAACATCACTACCGACCCAAAGTCCACCCCCCATACCATCACGACTTGTTAGCATATGTTTGTCCACTCCCGGGTCAAAATCCACTGCACCTTCAAATCGTCCAGTTATATACAAATGGTCTGATTTGGCAACAATGGCAAACCCTTCCATTGTTGATTGATATTCATTTGGATCAAAACTCCATTCGATGTTTCCTTCTGGACTAACTTTGTTAACTGAATATCCAACGGTATAAACATCTCCGTATTCGTCTATCACGATAGAATTAGCGCCAATTAGATCCAGCTTCTTGGCCCAATTAAATTCTCCTGAAGAATTTAATTTAAGGATATACGAATACGAGGAATTGCCAGCGCTCAATTCAAATACCCCCTCACCTGGGTCGAAATCTACGGAACCTGTAAAACTTCCAGTAACATAGATGTTACCAGAATTGTCAGCAGTAATACCCATTCCCCGATCAACATCTTTACCACCGATCTTGAGGGCCCAAATAAAATTCCCATCCGAATCTAATTTTTGAATAAAGATGTCTTCATCGCCAAAGCTAGTAAGGATGAACTTTTCATTGCCTGGATCAAAATCTGCTGTTCCTGTGAAAGATCCTGTTGTTATTATATCCCCGCCTGAGTTTATAAATAAATCGTTTCCTCTTTCATCTCCAGTTCCTCCATTTTTTTTAGCCCACTCGAAGCGCACATCTTGCGCCATAGAGCTATTTAAAAATGAAAGTAGAAAAATTGCGATAAGTGCTTTATGCATATTTTCAATATCTAAGTAATTTTCCTAAAAACGCATAAACAATACGAATAGGTGTTATTTCCCTTATAATCCTACTAATTTATCCATTTTTTTTACAACATAATCATCAGCCAAAACAAAGCACTCTGGAAATCTCTCTCCAGAGGGCTTCGCTGATCAATACTCTGATAGATCAGGGTATCCCTGTCACAATTACCCATTTTTGTCAGATCAGGCCGGAGCTGCGATTGTTCCTTACTTCTTCTGGTTAAAAGAACCAGCTTGCCATAAAAGTCTTCCAGCATCAGCGGCACATCTAAATAGGCATACGCCCGGGTGTTTTGCCCTTGTGGTTGACTTCGTACAATCCCTGGTAATTGATCAAAGGAGCTGGGCGCAGCTAATGCTTAAAACCGGGCCGGAATTAGCACAGGAGGGATGTCGCCCACGACATAGGTTTCACCAGTATTAGAACCAATACTTAACACCAATCTTCATTACCTAAAATTCTTCCTTATACTGCTCCTTGCTTTGGCGTTGCGAATCAGGTTGTTCAATTCGTGCCAGATATGAAGAAATAGAGTCACTAGCATACATTTTTCAGAAATTCACAATTCTATTGGTTATGGCGATGATAGACTGAGTGCAAAATGTTAGTTTTACAATAGGTCACAGAAGAACCACACATCATGAAAGCAGAAACGCTTAAATTAGGTCTTATTGAATGTGTGATGCAGGTGCAAAAAAAGTCTACTTTGGAGCGCATGGATCAGTTGATCACACAAGCAGAGATGGAGACCAGAGCACAAGAATCTCTTGAAGCAATCAACAAAGGAGATGTGTTGTCTTTAGATGAGTTTAGCCAGAAGAATAGGGAATGGGCGAAGGAAAACTATACAAAATAGTCATCACCCTACCTGCTATTATCCGTAATCAGGGGTACTGCAACGGATAATCGACAATCAATAAGTACACATTTCTTGCAAGCATTTTAATTTGATTCTCTCAGCGTCTCCTAAAAGGAACTCTTAGGGAAGCTCAATCTCTCTTTACTACCTAAAATTCCTCCCCTCCGGAAAGATTTTTCCCTGCACCACTTTTGGTTTTGGAGCAGTTTTTATCTGCGAATACGGAACCGTCGTTTCATCTGAGCGAGACATCGGCTTCAACGACAATTCTTGTTTTTGTCTGGCCGTTAGCTGCTGTAACATTCCCGAAAGATTGAAAAGCCGTTTGGCAATCACATGGATGACCTCGCCTTCTTTTTGCAACTGGCCTTCCACCATCAGCAGCTTCGATTGGATGATCTCTTTTCTGTATTTGTCGAACAGCTTTTTGAAGACAACAAGGTTGGCTATGCCAGTTTCATCCTCAATGGTAATAAAACAAATGCCGCTGGCTGTGCCGGGCCGTTGCCGTACCAGCACCAGCCCAGCTACTTTTACATGATCTTTGTCTTTGGCGTTTGCCAGAGCAAAGTTTGGCGTAATACCCAGCCTGCTCAGCTGCTCTCTCAAAAAACTCACCGGGTGGGCTTTGATAGACAGGGAAGTGGAGGCATAATCCTGGATCACATGTTCAGATAGTTGCATTTCAGGAAGGTCAACCTTTTGTTCATGCTCATTTTGTTGCTGCGAACTGAACAAGGCTTTGTGCAGGTGATCTTTGGTGGACACTTCCCATAATGCCTGACGCCGGTCAAGGCCTATCGACCGAAAGGCGTCGGCATCGGCCAGCCGTTCCAGGGCGCTTTCTGAAAGGCCCAGCTCCCTTAACTCATGTACACTGCCATAAGGCCGTGTTCTGCCAGTTATCAATAGTTCCACTTCTTCTTCCTTAAGCCCTTTTACTTGTCGGAAGCCCAGCCTTAAAGTGCAGAAATCACCTTCTTTTTCTTCCAGTTGATAATCCCATCCAGAATGGTTGATGTCTAGTTCTCTGATTTTTACGCCATGATTCTTTGCATCGGTGATGAGTTGAGCCGGTTGGTAGAACCCCATTGGCAGACTATTGAGAATAGCACAGGCAAACACATCCGGGTAATAGCATTTGAGCCAGGAAGAAACATAAACCAACAGTGCAAAGCTCACTGCATGACTTTCAGGAAAGCCATAGCTACCGAAGCCTTCCAGTTGTTTAAACACCCTCTCGGCATATTCCCTTTTGTATCCTTTCTTTGTCATGCCGTTAATGAGCTTGTCACGAAAATAGGAAACCTTGCCCTTGGCTTTGAAAGTTGCCATGCTTCTGCGGAGTTCATCTGCTTCGGCTGGAGTGAATCCTGCAGCAACTATTGCAATACTCATAGCCTGTTCCTGAAAAAGAGGGACGCCCAAAGTTCGGCCAAGAATTTCTCTGAGCTCTTCGGAGGGATACTCTACTTTTTCTTCTCCATTACGTCGCCGAAGGTAGGGGTGAACCATGTCGCCCTGAATAGGACCAGGACGAACGATAGCTACCTCGATGACCAGGTCGTAAAAGGACTTGGGTTTCAGTCTTGGCAGCATCGACATCTGAGCCCGGCTTTCAATCTGAAACACGCCGATGGTATCGGCATGGCAAATCATTTCATAGACTTTGGGATCATCTTGAGGGATATTCGCTAATGTAAATTCTTTGTCATAGTGCTTTTTAGCTATATCAAAGGCTTTCCGAATACATGTGAGCATACCCAGGGCCAGTACATCGATTTTCAAGAAACCAAGTGCTTCAATATCGTCTTTATTCCACTCAATATTGGTGCGGTCTTCCATCCGGGCATTCAGTACCGGACACAGGTCGGACAGCTTGCCTTCAGTAATCACAAACCCTCCTGTATGCTGCCCCAGCTGTCGTGGGAAGCTGATATATTGCTGGGTAAGCTCCAGCACTTTTTTAATAGTCGGGTCATCGGGATTGATGCCCTGGCTGATGATACGGTTTTTGTCAAAACCTTCGTCTTTGAAGTCCCAAATAAGGCTGGATAACCGGGTGATGGTGTCCACCGATAGTCCCATCACTTTGCCAACATCCCGGATGGCGCCTTTGTGATGCAACTGAGTGACTGTAGCCACTACCGCAGCACGATCTCTTCCATATTTGTTGTAGATATACTGCATCACTTCCTCCCGTCGTTCGTGTTCAAAGTCCACATCGATATCCGGCGGCTCATTGCGGGCTGCTGAGATGAAGCGTTCAAACAGCAGGTTGAATTTGGAGGGATCTACCGAAGTAATGCCCAGACAATAGCACACGGTAGAATTGGCAGCAGACCCCCTTCCCTGGCAGAGAATGTGCTGCTCTCTGGCATAGCGCACGATATCGTAAACGGTAAGGAAGTACTCAGCATAGTTCATTTGGTCGATGAACTTCAGCTCATAGTTGATGTTGGTTTTGACCTTTGCAGGGATTCCATCAGGAAACATTTTATGAGCCCCCTTCCATGTCAGATAAATAAGCTCTTCCTGTGGGGTGCGCCCTTCGCTGGTGATTTCTTTTGGATACCTGTATTTCAGTTGATCCAGGGAAAACTGACACTTCTCAGCAATCACCTGGGTTTGCCAGATGGCTTCCGGGTAGGCCCGGAACAGCCGCTGCATTTCGTCCGCTGGTTTCAGGTAACGTTCGGCATTGGGGTGAAGGCGAAAGCCAGCCTCCTGTATTGTGCATTTTTCACGGGTACAGGTTACCACATCCTGCAATTCCCTTCTGGTGGGGTGGTGGTAATGCACATCGTTAGTAGCAACCAATGAGATGCCAAGTCTTTGTGAAAGCTGATTGAGGCGGTGAAGAAGTTTGAGGTCGTTGCCATCGTAGGGCCTGCTGGCCGCAAGGTGAAGGCGGGCACCTAAGGCTTCCCTGTATTCCTCTAGTTGTGACTTGAAAACCGGGTCAAAATCAAATGTCTCATTCAATTGCAGCGGAGGGATGGCTACCAGCTCCAGGCCTGCTGCATGTTCATATAAGTCCTTTTTATAAAGCTCACATTGCCCTTTTTCGGTTCTCAGGTTGCCTTTGGTAAGTAAAGCGGATAAACCTGCATAAGCATGAATGTCAGTAGGAAAAGCCAGTAAGCTGGGGCCATCCTGCAGGTCGAGCCGACAGGCAGGGATGATGCGAATAGCAAGACTTCTGGTGGCGGTGTGGGCCCGAACGATGCCAGCCAGGGTATTGCGGTCGGTAATGGCAATAGCAGAGTAGCCATAGACTGCTGCCTGTGTCACCAGCTCTTCCGGGTGCGAGGCTCCTCGTAGAAAACTGAAATTGGAGGTGACTTGTAATTCGGTGTAGGACATTGTTTTTATCAGTTCCTTATCCTGGAAGCAGCTCTGAAATTCTTCGTTTTACCCCGACCCTGAGCCGGGCGCCCCTGAAGGGAGCCGAAGAATTTCGCAGCTGCTTCAATTTTGCGTCATAGAGCCTTTTCTTAAGGGTTTAAAGAATGACTAAATCTCATTGAGCTTCCCTCCCTTCAGGGTTGGGGGAAAGGAAGCTTGAAAACATGTTTTCAAGCAAAAAACCCATGCACATACCACTGAAAGCTTTTGTCGTCGTAGTGCCCGGATCGAAACAGCCAGAACCTGTGCCCTTCCTTGTCTTCTATCCTGTAATAGTCCCGGTGCTGCCCCTGTTGCAGCCACCATTCCTGCTCGATTCGTTCCGGGCCGTCTGCCCTGGCTACTTCATGCACTTTGCCTTTGTAGCGGAAAAGCATTGGGGGATAATCGGGGATTGGCGCACTGACCTCAATTTTTTCTGGCCTGCTCAATAGCTGGAGGGGTCGATGCTTATCCACTCTCCATAGGGTGGTTGCTTTTTCTTGCAGCGAAAGGGCAGGCCTGAATGACCTTTCGGGCCAGTAATGCTCGTCGGGGAGGTAGCGCTGGACAGACTTTGCCCCGAACTTGCCAGCCAGCTTATCCACCAGCTCCGACAGCCGCATATCGTCCAGTCCGCCAGTTTCTTCCCACAACTGTTCTTGCTCAGGCAAAAGTTCTTCTACTTTGGGGGCTTCCAGGATGAATAGCTCAATGCCCAATGCAGGCTCCAGTGTCGATATTTTGACCTCAAAGAGCTTAAAAAGATGATTGACATGATGGGTTGGCCTGCTGGTGCCAATATCGAGTTGTACCACCTTTCCATCTACCCGATAGCCTTTGAATACTGCCGTTCTTAGTCCTTTCTGTTCCTGTCTTAGCCGGAGGCAGAGGGTTTCCAGCAGTCGCTCCAGTGCGATCTCTATGCCTTTAGCAGTAACGATAGGCTCCAGACAAGGAAGTCGTTCCTGGTAGGGTTCGACAGGCTGTATAGGCTCCATCCTTTCCTCTATGGCGCCAGTTGCCTGGTCGATACGCAGCAGCATTTGTGCCCCAAAACGCCTTCGAAGAGTAGCACGTGGCATGCTTATGAATTGATGCAGCTGATGTAACCCCAGCTTGTGAAGTCGTTCAAGGGCTTCAGGCTCCAGCCGGAGAGCCTCAGGAGGTAAGCTCATAAGTACTTCATGGTGTTTCCCGCTTTCTATAATGCCCGGCCCACGGCTGTACCTGGCGATTGCCCATGCTGCTCCTATGGTGTCAGCCATGGCCGCCCTCACCCGGTAGCCATGGGTTTCAAACTTCTGCTGAATGTCAGTTACATAATTTGCATCTCCTCCCCAAAGATGGGAGCATCCTGAGGCATCAAGCAAAAGTCCATCCGGCGGATCGATAGCCACGTTGGGAGCATAGCGAATGCTCCATTCGCCCAGGCGCCTAAGCAGCTTGAGCATAAGCTCCGGCTGATCATCCAGTGCTACTACAGAAGGTACTGCTGCTCTGGCATCGGCCAGCACCATGCCATCACTGATACCTTTGGCCCTGGCGATAGCATTCGAAGCTGAAATCACCATTCTGCCGTGGGAAGGCGTGCGCAAAACGAACGGTATCTTTCTCAGCTCTGGCCGACGGAGGGAGAACCAGTCCGTGGAAAGGTAACGGAACCATATAGAAACAAATCTTTTCCCCATGGTTCAGCCTGCTTTGCGTTCTTCCGGTTCAAAATGATGTAGCGCTTTCTCAGCTACTGTTTTCAGCTGGCCTTCCATCCACTTTACATCCCAGGCACCCGGCTTGCCATTTCGCACCCGTTGCAACTCCACTCTCCATTGTGGGTACCCCACACCGGGAAGGTCGTCAACGACCTCGCCGGGAAGGGAAGCTATTTTCCAGCGGGATACACAAGCTGTTGTAGTTAGTTTTTGACTGAAAGGTCGGATCACAAAACCGGTGACGCAGCTTTGCTCCACAGCCAATTGCAACCTGCGGGAGGAGGTGAAGTCCAGGGTGGGCATTTCACCCACAACAGCAGCAACTGAAGTGCATTTCAAACCTTCTTCCACTGCCCACCATACATCCTTTTCTTTCTTAAGGTCAATAAAGATGAATTTTTCAGGAGAGATCCCGAAGGTCTTCAGGGCAGGGGGGAAGAGTGTTCGGGAAGTGCTGATCCATAATGCTATTCCACGAGAACCGATGACGTTGCTCAATAGAGAGGCGACAAAGCCGCTGGTGGAGGCTGTGTCTTCTTCGTCGGCAGGCAGAAATTCATGGATGGCACCCAATGGGAATACGCCATTAGGAAAAGCAGTATCCATCAGGCCAAGATTCAGCCGGGCGGTGGTATTCCCCGGCGACTTGAACCCCTGTAGCCGGAGAATGTCGGATTGTAAAGAAGAAAGTATGTCAGCCCTTCTCTGTTGCATGGAGTCTCATTTGCTTATAAAAGCTAATTATTTTAGTTTTCAAACATACTAAAAACCAATATAATTAGCAATTAGAATCAGGTTCTAAAATAATTAGGACCCTGACATTTTGGGGCTGACTGTACGGCTATCCTCTCGGCTTCAGAAATGCCAGCTGCCCCAAATGGTTGGCTAAGTGGGCTGTCCGGTTCATCACCAGGTTTAGCTTGTTTCTGTGCGGCTCTTTGGCAAAGTCTTCTTCAGTCACGGCCGTATGTCTGGTAAACCAATCGTCGGCTGAAAACTTTTCAAATGCTGTGGAAAGCGCTGAGTTTACTTTATTCCAGGCTGTTCTTAATTCTGGAATAGGTGTGTTTTGGCCTGACTTGTCCGGGGTTCTTACGTAGGGCTCATAAAGTTCGGGATAGAGCTTTTCTCCAATACTTAGCAATGGAAGCATATTGTCGTGCACGGCTGCGAGGTGGCCAAGCAGGTATGTACCGGTGTTTCGGTTTGGGGCTACTTCAGCAGCGATTTGCTCATCGCTGAGGCCATCGAAAAGTTTGTTGGTACGTTCAATGTAGATGTTCCAGGCATCAAGGGCCATTTTGATAAAAAGTTCTTTTTGGTTCATTGGGATGTATGGTTTTGTATGCAATAAAAGTTAATGATTGATAAGGAAGAAGTGAGGGTGAAAAGTTCGGGAGAAGAAATTTATTGATAGTATCGAATGAGGATAGTATCTTTATTTGATACTATGATCGTTAACTTTGCAGATAAAGACACTCAACGTGTTTGGGAAGGTACAGGAACCAGAAAGTGGCATCCTGACATTCAAAGATTGGCAATGAGAAAGTTGTTTATTATTCATGCTGCGGGTAGTATTAATGACCTGATAGTGCCTCCAGGAAACAGACTTCACCGACTAAAAGGAGATATGAAGGAGTATTGGGCTATAAGAGTTAATGATCAATGGCGAATCATTTTCAAATGGATCGAAAATAAAGTCTATGATGTTGAGATAATAGATTACCACTAGATATGAAAGCAATTAACAATATTCACCCAGGTGAAATCTTGCAACTGGAATTTCTTGAACCGATGGGGCTCACGGCTTACCGCCTGGCGAAAGAAATAGGAGTTCAGCAAACGAGAATTAGCCAGATTATGGGTGGTAAGAGGTCAATTACCGCAGACACTGCCATTCGTCTAAGTAGATTTTTTGGCACCACAGAAGAATTCTGGATGAATTTGCAGCGAGAGTATGATTTAAGGAAGGAGCATGCCGAGAAACAGTCGGAGTTTGATAAGATTCAGAAGTTCGAATTCCACGAAGTTTAGATAGAAATACTGACTAATAAACGCTACGCCCCTCATGAAAAAAATACTCCTTCTCGGCTCTGGAGAACTCGGAAAAGAATTTGTGATCAGTGCTAAAAGGTTGGGCTGCCATGTGGTGGCCTGCGATAGCTATACGGGTGCGCCAGCCATGCAGGTGGCTGATGAAAGCGAGGTTTTCAATATGCTGGACGCAACTGAATTGCGAACAGCTGTTGAGCGTCATCAACCCGACCTTATAGTACCGGAAATCGAGGCTATCCGTACCGAGGTGCTGGTAGAAATGGAAAAGGAAGGCAAAAACGTTGTGCCAAGTGCCAGAGCCGTGAACATGACCATGAACCGTGACCGCATCCGTGACCTGGCAGCAGACCTTGGCGTTCGTACAGCCCGGTTTGCTTATGCTGAATCGGCAGAGCAGCTCATGAGCGAGGCCAAGGCCATCGGCTTCCCCGTGGTAATCAAGCCGGTGATGAGCAGCAGCGGCAAGGGACAAAGTGTGGCCCAAACAGCCGACGGCATCCAAAACAGCTGGGACTATGCCTGCGCTGGCATGCGGGGCGATCGGCAGCGGGTGATTGTGGAGGAGTTCATCAGGTTTGACTACGAGATAACGCTGCTCACTGTGAGACAAAAGAACGGGCCAACACTTTTCTGCGACCCAATAGGCCATGTGCAGGAGCGGGGCGACTACCAGTACAGCTGGCAGCCTCAGCCCATGATAGAAAAATTCCGACAAGACGCTGAAGCAATGGCAAAAGCAGTGACCGACGATTTGGGCGGCGTGGGCATCTTCGGAGTGGAGTTTTTCGTCACCAAAGACGAAGTGATTTTCAGCGAGCTGAGCCCACGCCCACACGACACCGGCATGGTGACGCTGGTCAGCCAAAACCTCAGCGAGTTCGATTTACATGCCAGGGCCATTCTCGGCTTGCCGATTCCCAATATTACAGTAACCGAAGGTGCTAGTGCTGTGGTGCTGGTTACAAAGGACGGTGTGTCCCCAACCTACACCGGGGTGGAAGCAGCGATGTCCGAGCCCGATGTTGACGTGCGCATTTTTGGCAAACCTACCACAAGGCCCTATCGCAGAATGGCGGTGGTGCTGGCTAAGGGTGATGACGCTGTCGCTCGTGCGAGAGCCGCTGCCGCAAAGATCAAGGTGGTTACCAAAGAGATTTGATTGTATCCTGCCGGGTAGTAGTCTCCCGCCTGTGATTTGATCCTGTCGGTTTTTATCTCAAAACTGCTATGAACGGCAGTGGAGTGTTCGGGGAAAAGTGCTACTTTAAACGCTCTATTTTCTTTGTCGCATTACCTAAACTATCTGAAGATGAAATTTGTCCGTTATGCTTTTGCGCTTGTTATCCTTTTCCTGTGTGCTAAATGTAAAACCACCACAGAGCCTGGCCAGGCAGAACAAACAAAAGAATGGTTGACCTATGAAGGCCAGGCAGACATGCCGAAAGTGGTATTAATTTCCGGTGACGAGGAGTACCGCTCAGAAGAAGCTTTGTCTCAATTGGCGAAAATCCTTTCTTCACGCCATGGGTTCAATTGTACTGTTCTGTTCGCACAGGATCCAGCCATGCCTGGAATAGTAAACCCCAACTTTGTGCGAAACATACCAGGAACTGAGGCCCTCGATACCGCTGATCTGATGGTCATTTTTACTCGTTTTCGGGCTTTGCCAGATCAGCAAATGCAGTACATCGATAATTATTTAAAAAGTGGGAAGCCAGTGATCGGAATGAGAACGGCTACCCACGCCTTTAATTTTTCTGCGGCTGATTCCACCTCAAGCTGGACACACTATGGCAATGGCTATGATGGTGAGGATGAATGGAAGGGTGGATTTGGCAGACTGGTGCTGGGAGAGAAATGGATTTCGCACCATGGCAACCACAAACATCAAAGTACCCGTGGGGTGGTAGCCACTGGTGCCGAAGGCCATCCTATCCTGAAGGGAATTGGTGAAGGAGAAATCTGGGGGCCAACCGATGTATACGGCGTTAGGTTGCCTCTGCCTGGCGATTCACAACCTATCGTGTTGGGGCAGGTGATCAACCGGGAGGGTGAATATACTGAAGATGATGTCCTGTACGGTATGCGCTTTACAGACAATGAAGTAGCCGGCGATGAGGTGGAGAAAGACAAAGAGGGGAACGAAAAGACAATCACCAAGAACGATCCAATGATGCCTGTGGCATGGATAAAAAGCTACCAGATTCCGGGAGGTCAGCCGGGAAAGGTATTTGCCACTACCATGGGAGCTGCCACCGACCTTTTAACGGAGGGCACCCGCCGGATGATGGTCAACAGCGTTTTTTGGAGCCTTGGTCTCCCAGTTCCTGAAAAAGCCAATGTAGATACAGTGGGAGTTTATCAACCCAGTCAGTTCGGTTTTCACGACGATCAGTATTGGTTGGACAAAAACTTGAGTGTGAAATCGCTGCAATAACCCTGGTGATGTAGGTTCAGTGCGTTCAGATGGATGCACTCAGAGTCTCTCGCAGAAGACTCCAATGCTATTAGGTTAAGAGCATTTTACCCTGGCCGGGCGCCCCTTAATCCCTAAAGGGCTCTGCTAATGACAATTCACTCGCCCTTCAGGGTCAGGGGTAAAAATAGAATTGGTACAAGGAACCTCTTAACTTAATAGCATTGCAGAGGATCTTGAAGGAAGTGTGTTTTGGCTATTGAATTGAGAAGTACGCCGGAATCAAACCTTTGATTTTGGCAAGGGTTTCGTTAACCGACAAATCACTCATTCCCCCGGCGGCGTTGGCGTGCCCACCTCCATTGAAATGCGTTGAAGCCAATACATTCACCGGGTTTTCTTTCCCTTTGGAACGGAACGATATCTTCATGATGCCGTCACGCTCGGTAAATACAATAGCGGCCTTCATGCCTTTGATAGACAAAGCAAGGTTGGCCAGGCTGTCCGTATCGCCCTTTTTGTAATTGTATTTCGCAAGCTCTTCTTTTGTCAGAGAAATGACAGAGACTTGGTAGTCTTCCATGACTTCCAGTTTTTCGGCCATTGCATAGCCTTGCAGACGCAAACGGCTTGCCGTATTGTTATCGTTGAGCATCTCATGTACAAGGTGATGTTGCACACCTGCTGCCAAAAGCTTCGCCAGTATTTCGTGAGTGCGGGGCTGCACGGAAGAAAACCGAAAGCTACCGGTATCTGTCAGGATGCCTAGGTAAAGGGGAGTAGCTATTTTTTCATCAAGGAAATCGCCATGCCCTGATTGTTCAATCAACTCTGCGATCAATTGTGAGGTAGAGGAAGCGGAGGTCTCCGAAACAACAATGGTGGGAAAATCTTGAGGATGCAAGTGGTGGTCAATCATGATCTTTTTGCTGGTAGTGGACTCCAGCAGGGTTTGCATTTCAGGCCCCACCCTGTCGGTGCTATTGTAGTCCAGGCAAAAGATTAGATCAGCTTTTTGAAAGGCTTCTGTTACTTTCTCAGGGTTGTCGCTCATGAGCACAATAGGAGAGGTGTCCAACCAGTATAAAAAGTCGGGTGCTGCATCGGGATGGCAAATCGTAGCCTTTTTACCCAGCTTTTCTATAAAATACAAGAGCCCCAACGAGCAGCCCACCGAATCTCCATCGGCAGATTTGTGGGAGGTGATAACGATAGAAGAAGCGGCAAGTATTTCGGCTTCAATTTGTTGGTAAACATTCATTGAGTGGAGTTCTTTTTAGGACGTATTCGTTTAGTCTATTGATCATGGCAAATGCATTTAAAACCGTTTTCTAACGAAATTCTTCTTCTTTTACCCTAACCCTAAAGGGGAAAGAAGAATTTCAAAGCTGTTACGGCCGGTCAGGTTCACCCTTTAGGGTAGGGGTGATAAACAGCTTTGAATGGGAAATGCGGAATTTGTTTTAAATGCATTTGCCGCACCTATTGACTTAATGGTATACCCTTTAGGAAGGGGTAAAAGAAAAAGCCAACCCTCGGGTCGGCTTTCGCTTTTGCAAGTTTTCACTTCACTCAGAGTCTCTCGAAGAGGACTCTGAGTTGGTCATATATTTATTTGAACCCAATGTCAGCCAAACCTTTGTGGCTAATGTTGATGGCCTCAAAAGGAGGCAGACCGAAGGTGGCGTCCTGCTCTACCACGTAGAACTCCATACCTGACTGAGCTTTGGCTGCTAAGATTTTCTTAAAATCGATGCTTCCGGTGCCCACAGGCGCAAAATTGCCTTCAGCATTCATATCCTTTACGTGCCATGCCTTGAAGCGGCCCGGGTACTTTTCGAAGTAAGCCAGTGGGTCAGCACCCGCTTTGGTTACCCAGAAAAGATCCATTTGGAAGTTCACAACGTCAGCGTTGCAGTTTTCCAGCAAGAAGTCAATCAGCACAGTGCCGTCTTCCATAGGCTTGAATTCAAAGTCGTGATTGTGGTAGAGTAGCTTCAAACCAGCTGCCTTACATTTTTCGCCCAGTGTGTTGATAATTGTAGCTAATTCAGCAGGAGTACCCTTCATTCCCATGGTTCTGGTTTCCCTGTTCACGGTGAACATGCCCATAGGCGGCACAGGAATAACGAAATACTCAATGCCGGCGGCCTTTGTATCTGCGATGAGTTGGTCTGCGTTTTCCAACGTTACCATTCCCATGTGAGCACTTTTTGCTGTTAGCCCAAGAGTGGCAAGATAAGCTTTAAAATCAGCAGGTGCCATGCCATAGAACTTGCCCTCTTCATAGTTGGCTGCTTCTAGGTAGGCATAGCCAGCGTCAGCTACTGCCTGTAGCGTAGCTTTCGGATCGGTAGCCATGGAGTCACGCACGGTGTACAGCGCCAGACCGCCAAAGGAAGCAGGCATTGCTTGCACTGTGTCGGCGGCTTCGGCGTTTCCTTCATTGCTTTTTTTGGTGCTGCAAGAAGTGAAACCAAGCACTAATGCCAATAGAAAGGTAAAGCTTAAGAATAAATGACGTTTCATATAAGTTGAGTGTTTAATGCGTCGAAGTTACGCAAGTTCAGGGGAAATGGAAGGCTTATATTGATAGTTGGTGCTCATTCGGATTTGCTACAGTTGCCCTATGCTTTACTCAATTAGATTGAGTAGGGTTTGTAGATACTTATCGGTAATCGTCTCAATTTTATAATTCACTGAGGGGTTGCGCCTTCCTCTTACCGGCTTTGACCAGATTCACTTCCTCTACTGCCTCCTTAAGCCCCTCAAGGACTTCAGCCTTGTAAGGGGTGAGTGGCTTAGCTTTTACGAAGGAAAAATTCTTTAGCACTTCCATAACGAATGCAGCCTTGTCGTCTTTTATATCCAGAATTACTTTCATAGAGATATTGATTTGGCCAGTCGGCTGGTCAAATATACGAAATAGATGTTCCTCTTCGGAGTATTTTGGCGGTTGCAAGAGCATACTTAGATGCCCGGGGTGCAACAACCACCGACGATAGTGATTTATGCCTCACTTAGCTTTCCCTCAGAGTCTCTCGCAGAGGACTCTGAGAAGGCCAGGAATTTCACCTCGGAAATTTCACATTGTTATTCCTATTTCACCAACCATTCATTTTGCTCTTCAATGATCATCGCCAGACAGGCAGCAGCCATTTTTAGCTTTTGATCAGTTGGCAAATCAGACGATATCCAGACATTTCGCTTGGGGGTAGCCTGCACGGCACCAATTTCAACGTCGCCCTTGTAGATAGCAAAGCCTACCCAAAGAGTGAAAGGAGCTACCCTGCCGTTGTCCATTCTCTTTATAGGCACTAGTTTGTATTCCTCAGTATCTGTTTTGATAGCCCCGGTGAACACGCCGTTGGCCACAGAGGCCGCCAGCCCCCAGGTAAGTGTATCGGCGCTGGAAGTAATGAGTGCCGTGATGTTCCGAGACCCTTGCGACATGGTAATGTTGGGGAACCAGGAGTTTTGGGAGCTTTGTGCCAGTCCGTCTTTCGACATGTTGACGACGGCGGTGTCTCCAGCATTATTGATCATCGTGAAAGCCAGCTGCTGACTGGAGGAAGAAATGGTGCCCTGCACATTGCTTCTGCTATTGGTAGTAAGCCAGCCAGCCTTGGACGACACGATTTTGTATTCATCGAAGTAGTAATAGGGCACCGCTTTCATTCCTTTATACTTGACTTGCTGAGGGGTGGCCTTGGCGCTTAGAGATGGATCGATTTGCATGATCATTTGGGCGTTTACCACCGAAAGAGATACAATTGAAATAATAGCCGCCGCTGCCATTTTGGTTAGAAAACTTCTCATAGAAAGGTACAGGTTAAAAGCGTTGAAGGACGAGTCAATTTTTGCGTGAATATGGAGGATAGTTGGGGAATTATTGATAGGGGGAGGTTAACATTTTTTATCTGCGACAACGGTTACATCGGCGGCCACGTCCTGTTCACTGAAGGGGTGTAAAAAAACGAATGCAGGACTGTCGGGGGACAGACCAGGGATGGCTGCATCGGAAGTGGGTAGGAGAACTAGGAAAGGCTTTGGAGAAACAAATTTGTCAGCAGGCCTGTTGGGATACAGGCCGAGGATAGGCTAGGTGAAGTAGACTCTAAAATTGAAATTTCAGTCGCCAGTGCTTGCGGAAAGAGAATTTTTTTGGTCATGCCTTAACTTTTTAGGTCACATATGATTTATAGAAATTTCATACCTTTAATTTTTACCTAAAAGACATGATTCCAAAAATACTAAAGAACTCAATTTTTGAGTGGATGCAGGAAAAGGGGTGGGTCGAGGAGTTTGATCTTAGATTTGCCCGTCGAATTGGTCCAGGTTTTGCAGAAAACCTTTTTGATGCTGAAATAGATGTGATCTACAGCCACGGATACGACGACTTCTACTTTGGTATGGAGCAAGCCAATTTGTATAGTGTTAATGCCGTGTGGTGTTGGCCATCGATGACTGCAAAGTTCGGGTATAAGCATGAATATGGCCTAAATGTTCAGGTTGATTTATCATATCAGGACAACTTGTATGAACGTATAGATGGCTGGATAAATGACAGTCTGAGAACCTTTATTTATGAGAAAAAGCAACCGGATTTATGGGAGCAACATATGCTAAAGCAACAAGCTTTTGAGATCGATGAAATGGATTTGGATTCACCCGAAGCCTTTCGGCCTGAGGAAAAGGTTTTTATTAAAGACGCATTGAATCGATTGATTGCGGTAAGCAAGGAGAATCGAGAGTTTACAAGGGAACAACTGGAAATTCTGGAACATCGAACTTTGTACCTAGCCGAAGCTGTCGACAGACTTAATAAGACTGATTGGAAAGGCGTTGCGTTAGGGATTTTTCTAAACATGGCGACGGCTATGTATGTGACCCCAGACCAAGGAACATGGCTCATCCAACAAATTGCCATTTTATTTAAGACCATACCTAAATTTATTCTTTAGAAAGTCCGCCGCTGGTTCGAGCGTCTCATTCGGACTTCCAAATCTATTCTGTTGATCCAATCTTGTAGCTCGGACTCTACCCCAACACAACTCAACCCCCATCGCCTCTCCGGATCAGCACCCAGCCCAGCGATGCCGTGGTGACGATCATCACAAGCAGGATGCTACAGAAAAAGTCGGTATGGACGGTGGTGATTTCAAGGAAAAGGAAACTGATTTTCTTAAATTAGTAACTGCATATCCTTATTAGCGATGATAGAGAATTTTGACCGAATAGTTTTGAAGGAAGATTTGCCTGAGCGAGGTCTTGTGAAGGGCGATATTGGCACTGTTGTGATGATTCATGACAACCGGAAGGGGTATGAAGTAGAGTTTTTCACCCTGATGGGTAAAACCCGAAGTGTGGAAACGCTCAAAGCCAATCAGGTCAGATCTGTCAAAGCCAATGAGGTGGCGCATAGCAGGGAAATTGCCTAGCCACATTTTTTGCAAAATATTTCATAGAATAAATTCCTTCACCCTGCCAGAGTCGCACCCGGTCGAGCAATATTGTGGTTTCTTGTCTGCGTCTCACCACCACCGTGTTCCCCAGCGTTGAAACTTTTGAGCGCCAATCTGCTAAAGCAAATTTGATTTTGCAGTGTAGCTGACCATGCGGTGGAAAAAAGAGGTCTTTGGATGTCGAGTTTTAAAATGGGCGTAGTAGAAGCGAGACGCTTCAATGAATTTGATCCAAGTGGACACTTGAATCAGTTGAGGTCAATTTTTAGTTCGACGAATAAAATGTGTTGTATCGACACAATGAAACCACTACCTTTAAGTTACGGGTGAACAATCCGCCGCACTTAAACTACATACCAATGAAGAAACAATTACGCAACACGAAAGCCTGGAGCTTTCTGCTTGTGCTCGGCTTTTCTCTAGGCCTTGCTCATACAATATCGGCGCAGTTTCGCCGTAATCCGGTGGTGTCGCCGGAAATTCATGCCGACAACAAAGTTACTTTCCGGGTGTATGCACCCAATGCCAACGAGATCAATCTGGCGGGAGAGTGGATGGGCCAGGGCAAATCGGAGCCGCTGGTGAAAGGTGATACTGGCCTTTGGGCAATTACTGTAGGGCCGCTGGAGCCTGAGCTGTGGGGCTACAACTTCACGGTCGATGGGGCGTATGCGCTGGATGCTTCCAATGCCCTGGTGAAAAGAGACGGTGTGCGCAACATCAGCTTCTTTATGATTAAGGGCAAAGGATCAGACCTGTACGAGACTAAGCACGGTGCCAAAGGCATGGTGAGCAAGGTTTGGTATGAGTCACCAACGCTGGGCCTTACCCGCCGCATGTACGTGTACACCCCACCGGGATACGAAAACAGCAAGGACAGCTACCCCGTGTTCTACCTGCTGCACGGCGGTGGCGGCGATGAAGATGCCTGGACAGAGCTGGGTGTGGCGCCTACCATTATGGACAACCTGATCAATTCCGGCCAGGCCAAGCCCATGATTGTGGTAATGACCAACGGCAACCCCGATCAAACGGCGGCCGGCATTGAGGCGCCTGCCAAACTTCCGGGCCAGGAGGTTCCGGGACCTTTCGGTATGGCCAATAAGAAATTTGAGGAGAGCCTGGTGAAGGATGTGGTGCCGTATATTGAAAGCCACTACAGAGCGAAGAAGGGCAAAGAAAATCGTGCCTTGTCTGGCCTGAGCATGGGTGGCTGGCAAACACTCAATACCACGTTCGACAACCCGACCATGTTCGACTACATCTGCGTAATGAGCATGGGTTTTGTGAAAGACAGTCCCTTCGGGCTGCCCAACAATGGAGAGGGCAGGGGGAAAGACATTGATGCGCTGAAAAAGGCGAATCCGAAAGTATACTGGATTGCCTGCGGCAAAGACGACTTTCTGTACGACAGCGTAGTTAACCTGAGAAACACTCTCGACGAGCATGGCTTTAAGTACAAGTATGTAGAAAGCACCGGTGGGCACACCTGGGCCAACTGGCGCATTTACCTGTCGCAGTTTGCGCCGGTGCTGTTCAAGTAGGAACTTATTTTCATTTGATTTATGGTTTCAGGTCTGCTCTTTGGGGCAGGCCTTTTTTGTTTCCTTTGAATGCAGTTTTTCATTTGAATCCCTTACACAGCATTTTGACGAAGTATGAATTTCTTCAATATTATTTGACATTAATAAAAGATATATTATTATTGTTTATCAATAATTAATTTCCGCATAACATGAATAAGCTTCGCATCATTCGCATCATTATTAAAGCCAGCATGGGCTTGCTGATTTTAGGGATGGTGTTCGTCACCATCTTCTTTGCGTCGATGAAGGAAGGTGTGTTTATCGAGATTGAGCAGCCGCATTGGGTAATCAGATCGGATTCATTGCAGGAAGTGTTAAGATCGCAGCTGCCTGTGCCGGATAAGCCCATGCTGCTCTCTGTCGAAACGCTGGAAATGATGCTGCCGGTGCATCTCAACCTAAGACTGATTGTGATCGCAATGATGTTTATGGTGTCGGGCTATATGCTCTGGATACTCTGGCTCATAGCAACAATCATTCATGACGTAATGAAGGGGACACCGTTCAACTTGAGCAGTAGCAAGAGAGTGAAGCTTATCGGTACGCTGGTTGTGCTTGCTCCTTTGGGAGAGTGGACACTCAATGTCTTTTTCTCGTTTTGGATCGATAATCGATTTCATTTCGAAGGAATGATCCTGGAAACAGACGCCAATCTGGGCTGGCCGGTGTTCATACTTGGGCTTCTGATTGTGGTCCTAGGCGTAGCCTTCGAGCAGGGCCAGAAAATACAGGAGGAAAACGAACTGACAATTTAGGAAGAGCGCTTTTAGACGGTTCTATTCAATTCTTAAATAGCTTGTAGTTGAAAAATTGATGATATGAAAAAACTCAATATCGCTCAGGGTGTCATCACCTTCCTTATGTTGTTGCTGTGGCTGGGCGTGGCGGTAGGCACTGTTTCTCTTGTGACTATGAAGGAAGGCAGGTATTACGAGATGAGCGAACCCCATATCAGGGTGCAGTCGGATGAATTGCAGAATAGCCTTGGCGAAACCCTGGCAAGCAGCATTCCCGAATCGTTCAAAATCAGGGTAGACACTATGAAATTAAGCCAACCCATTGACGGAGGTTTAAAAGTACTACTACTTTTGATAGTATACCTGTCTGTTGGATACCTGACCTATGTGCTCTTCGTTTTCAAAAGCATTATCAACGACGTGAGAAGAAGCAACTCTTTCAATAAGGACAATATACAAAGAGTGAAATTGCTCGGTTTGCTGATTGTTATTGCTCCATTTGCCAATTGGCTGGTGGCGAAGGCAATGGTGTGGTGGCTGGAATACAATTACCTTTTTGATGGGGTAAAGGTTGTTTCAGACTCGTCTTTTGACTTTACCGTGTTTCTAATGGGGCTTATCATCATGGTGTTGGGTGTCGCCTTCGAACAGGGGCAGGAAATTCAGCAGGAAAACGAACTCACTATCTGATGCCGATCATAGTCAACCTCGATGTAATGATGGCGAAGCGGAAGATCCGTTCCAAGGACCTGGCCGACAGGCTGGGCATCACTGAAGCCAACCTGTCGATACTGAAGACAGGGAAGGCAAAGGCAGTGCGATTTTCTACGCTGGAGGCTATCTGTCAAATACTGGAATGCCAGCCAGGGGATATTTTGGAGTTCAGGGAGGAGGAAGATTAGTTGGCCAGGCTGGCACGCTTTTGCACAGTTGCCTTTGTGTTGAACAAGGGATAGGGTCGGTTAAACGCCTCCTGCCTTACTTTGAAATGAGTGGAGAGCTTGCGAATCACTTCTTTCGACAGCCCTTTTTTATAGTTTAAAATATCAGAGACATAGCCTTTGCTAATACCCAAAAGAGCAACAAGGTCTTTTGCCTTTATTTCGTGTTCTTCCATGAAAGAGCGTAGGAGGCTTACCGGATCGGCTTCATCAAAGCTGTTGTTCTCTTCGTCATACTTTTCTATCAACAGCGTGAGCAAATCTATCTCATCGCTAACATTGGCGTCTTGATTTGAGTCCAGGAGGTCTTCCAGTTGAGCACAGTATTTGTCGTACTGGTCATCACTTTTAATTACTGTGTATTTTAAAGTTTCCATATCACTAAAAGCTGCTAACGGTGTATTGTAAATTGCTTTTGCAGAGCTTATCATACTCGGCGTGAGTGCCAATCCAGCAGATAAATAGGTGGGTTGTGCTCCTTCCAAAAGCATATTTGCATATCATCCTGCAATTGTTGCCAGCGATATCAAATATTACTCTGCTACTGCCATTGCCTAACAAATCTGCTGTATTGAATGTGCTCTTAATGTCTCCAGGTTCATTCCAATCGGCAAACTTTAACTTTCCCAGCCAATTTGTAAAACCAGGTTTGAACTGCGAGTGAACAGCTACGTAGTTTTCAATTGTCTTTTTCTTGATCAGGTGAACCCTCATATCTGCAACAGCAAAGATAAATGAAATAGTTCACATTTTGTGAACTATTAGTCTCAAACACTCATTTGAATGCCAGCTGGGCAATATTTTGGAGTTCAGGGAGCAGGGTTAGGGATTGTAGCTTGAGGGCTCCATGTTTTTGATATAGAAAAGCCCATCAAAAACCTCAGGCCAGATAGCCAGCACATTGCCATTACCATAAGGTTTGGAAACGAAGGGTTGTGACATCCAGGGTGCGAGGTCGCTTCTGTAGTTAACAAACCCAAAGTCATTCCCGACTTCACCGAGTAGGTCCTCTATGCTGCCGTCCAATGGCTCGATCAGATCAACTGCTTTCCCTTTTGTCCAGTCGTTTAATTTTCCTCCATAGGCTGAAAACCCAATAGTGTAAATGTGACTGTTGTTAGTTTCATGCGTGTAATTGCCCATAGTTATAAATTCGGGAGCCAACAGTGGGAATTTATCGGTTTCCACATCATATACTGCCACCTTATCCAAGTTTCTCGAAAGGTGAGTGGTAGCACCCCAAACGATGATCTTTCTGTCGCTGAATTTGTTGATCATCCAGTTCAGATTGCCTCCCATATATTTGTCTCGTGCGTTACCAGCCTTCTTATAATCCTTTTCTACTGCCAAAAGTTGTGTGAATTCTGCATAGCCCAGTGTGCTTTCACAGACCTGCACCCAAAAGTCTCTTTGGGACAAAAGAGGAAGTTCGTCATTCTGGCTGAAAGTCTGAAGCTTTGTTATCAGGTCGGTAAGCCCATTGTCAATCAGTCCGAAGTCGATATCACCGAGCACTGTGGGGGCATCATAATAGCTGAATAAAGTCACCAGCTCTCTGCTCAGGTCTGTCCAGCCTGACGAAGCGGCAAAAGTAGCATCATTATTTTTCAGGAACGCATTAAGATCCGTGGTGAAATTGCTTTTGTAGTTGCCAAAGAACTGGATATCGAATCCGATTAGTTCCAAAGGAGTCACGTCTCCATCCCAGTAGTTGAATACGGGATAAACCTCAGAGGTAGCAGACCAAAGTATATTGATAGAATTGCGGGCTGCCTCCATCCCTTTGGTACCGTTTTCAATTTTTGTCCATGCTTTGTGGCAATCGTAAAGGCCACTTTCCCAGGCGATCATGTCAAACCCCATTTCCTGATGCAGGAAACGGATAAGTCGGGCCTTGGCTTTGAAGGTCGAGCCATCCCCATGCGACATTTCGCCGAGCATTACCACTCTTTTGCTCCCAATTACGTCTTTGAGGAAGGCCAGATCTGAGTAGTCCTCATCAAACGGGTCAATGCTTCGAGGAACGTATGTGTTTTGTGTAAGCCAGTCAATTCGCTCAGCTCGTTCAGCGATACTAATTGCCGCAGGTGCCTCGGCGAATATTGGCATGTCGTCGTCAGTCGCAGGCTCTTCTGAGTCGTCGGAATTCTTGCAGGCAAACAAGAGGGTTGTGAAACTGAGTACAAGTAATACAGGTTTCTGGAAACAGAGTGAACGTATTTTCATAGTCAGGTAGTTTTCGGTGGGTTTCTGGAGAAGAAACAGCTTAGGAAAAACTTACCATTACTGTATTTTTCGATTGAACCTCTTTAGCAAGACTTTCACCCCTTCACCAAATACTTATCCAACCACCCCACCACCAGCTTCCGCATCTCAGGCAGCTCTTCATGAGGACAATCAAACAGCTCGATGAGGCAATCTTCTTCCCGGCTATGCTGCTTATACAGCGGCAGCAGGTAATCTCTCACCTTTTCCACTCCAGCGGGTGGAGTCAGCAAGTCCAGCCGGCCATTTAAGCTGAGGTGAGGGCGGGGAACGATCAGTTCGTTGATGGTGCTGGTAGAAAAATGTTTGAGCAATGAAGGCACATAATAGTAGATGCCATGGCCTCTGAGGTTGCCAATCTTCATCAGCTCATCAAAGTCGGTAAGGCAGCAAAGGTCGAGGCAGGTGGTGATGCGGGTGTCCAGCGCCGCCAGCCACCAGGCTTTGGTGGCACCCATCGAAAGTCCGAACACGCCCACCCGGCTGGCGTCGGCTTCCGGCCGGGCCAGCAGGTAGTCGAGGGCTTTCATTTCGTCCCACAGCATCATACCAAAAAGGGTTTGCCCTTTCCATAGCATTTCCTTGAAGGTGTCGGCTTCGCCAAACGCTCCATTTTTCAACCGGTTCCTTTCGCCAAAGCACCAACTGTCTATGGCCAGGGTCATGATGCCCTTTTGCGCATATACTTCTGCATAGGCCGGCATCACAGTTCGGCCGTTGAGCAATTCTTCTTTCCCTACTTCATAAGTGCCAAAGTGGGCGTGGCAGTACAGCATGCAAGGGGCTTCGCCTTTCAGGTTGTCGGGCACCAGCAGGATGCCAGGTACCTTCTCCAACCCGTTGAAGTCGAACTCCAGGTGCTCCAGGGTGTAGCCGTTGCGTTTTTCTTTTCTAACTAGTTGCGGAGGCTTGGGTGTATGCTGGGT
>TARA_R110001606_G_scaffold31621_1_pt1 | contig 39498 bp, 39 predicted proteins | sample TARA_R110001606 | Tara Oceans TARA_R110001606 (sample SAMEA4398315) | marine metagenome | biome: Polar Biome; feature: [SRF] surface water layer (ENVO:00010504); material: water (ENVO:00002006), including particulate matter (ENVO:01000060) such as... | depth 5 m
GGAACCGTCAAGCCGCATAATACGCGGCCCCCAGCTCTCGCTTACGTATTGTCTCTACTTACTGCAAAGGGCTGGCGACAAAGGCACAGGTTCGTGAGCGAGAGCTACATCTTGCCGAGGTCAGTCTGAGTAGGGATTTCTCATTCGAAGCAGAGTTAGCCGACGAAGCTGAGGCAGATCATATTCGAGCTACAATGGTCGCGCTTTTTGACGGAGACAGTGAAGCAAAGGATGTGTTGGAGGGAATAATGGACGGATGGACTGGCCAGGAGTTGTGCGAATTGTGTGACGTGTCGAAGGAACAACTAGCCACGATCAAGCGCCGTGTGAATCGGCGCATAGGAAAGGCTTTTCCCGATGGGTGGGTGTCTAATGCCTAGAAAGACACAGGAAGAACTGGATCGGCTTGCACAAGCACTTGCCGAAGAGCTTCTTGATGCGTCAGACGAGGAGATTCTTGCCGACCTAGATGCTAATTGTTCGTTAGCAGAGATGCGAGCCAAGATTGAGCATGCAATGGAGGCAGGGATCCGAGCTGCAAAGAAAGCCAAGCTCTTCAATGCCCGCCGAGAATTGGACGCCGCAAAGGAGGCTCCCACTCGAACGGCAACTGTTATAAGTATAGAGGAGAAGCGGAAGCGCCTCCAAAAAACGATCTCGGATGCCAACTCCAAGGATAGCCGCATCACACTCGCCGCCCGCGAAGGCAAAGGTGTGCCGGACGAAGATATTAATGGGCTTTTCGACGATGCAAATGATCTGGGCCTTTTCGGACCAGACGGAGAAGATAGCTGACCCCTGGGGAGCGCAAACTCATCGAACTTGGTATTGATGAACCGCAATTCATCGATCTTGAAGCTATCGCTTGGACAGAGGGCATTCAGGTAAGATATCGAAGCCTTTCCGGTTGTGAGGCAAGGATCGTAGGCAACAACGGTCGCGCAATCGTATCCGTCAATACGTCATCGTCTCCCGAGCGGCAGAGATTCTCGTTAGCCCATGAGATAGGACATTGGCACTTTCATCGAGGCCAGATGTTAATCTGCCGGTCAGACGACATCGGTGGGAATAGGGGAGCGAACAACGTCGAGAGGGTCGCAAACACATTTGCGGCAGACCTCCTCATGCCAGGTTACATCTTCGATCCAATTGCAACAGAGAAACCGCCTTCATTTGCCACGATTGATGAAATCGCTGCGACCTTTACTGTCAGCAGGACTGCTGCAGCTATCCGCACGGTCCAGCGCCATAGCCTGCCGCTGGTGCTGGTCATGTATGGACAGTCTGGTCGCAAATGGATCATACGCTCGACGGCAGCGGACGGTCTTTGGACAAGAAAGGACCTGCACCATGACTCAACTGCAATGGCGATCCTTTTTGGGAGAGCCGGTGAAGATAATGCGCTACGTCGTGTGCCCGCAGATCAGTGGTTTGATGGTTGGCAAGCAAAGCATTTTGATGTCCGCTGCCAAAGCGCTCGCACTCGTGACGGAGTGCTTGTCCTGCTCCAGCTTGATCCTAAAATGGTCGCTGCCCTTGTCAGCTGACCTTTTCATGAACTCTGCAGCATAGGCCCAAGGGGGCGTTAATCTGATGTCACCATCAAGCCGCCGTTATTTCCGCTTTCGAGGATTTGGTGATCTCATTTCAACGACCGAAATTGGGGCGCGAAGCTGCCTCGCGGCCGCGGATGAATGAATGACCGCTTAGCGCGATCTCCGACTTAATACCGGGCTGTCAGGATCGTCGACAATCCTGACATCCTGCCAAGGCTCAAAGCGCCGGCTCGGCATTCCTAACTGCCACATCCATGCCATTGTCGGCGCTAAGCGCAGATCGCCCCTGCCGCATGAAGTCCAAATTATTCCCTTGCCTGAACTTCATTTTCCAGTGCGGTGATCCGTTCCGAGCAGATTGTGTGAACCACGCGACCGAGTTCCTCAATCTGCTCACCCAGCCACGTAAGCTCTTCCTCGCTGATGCGGTAATGTTTGGAGTAGCGCGCCTTCACATAGGCTTCCTTGAGCTTTTCGAACCGCGCGCGATCAGTACGCAATTCACGCGGCCAGCAGTCAACCAAGCGCATATCAAGACGCTCGGCCTGCGTTCGTAGAAAGCCGAGATTGTGAACATGCGGTGTGTAGAATGTGCAGACCAGCAATACACAGTGGTAAAGCGTTTCGGCTGTCTGGTGCAGTTCAAATGCCGTTTCCTTGAGATGGCCTTTTTCAATGCCGAACCTTGCAAAGTCGTGCCGCCGCATTGCAGCGGGAAACCACTCCTCAAAATACTCCTTGGCCATGGCCAGCGCCTGCTCGGGCGTCTTTGGCTTGGGAACGTGAAGTTGGCGGTCATCGGCCTCATAAAGCCCGATGCCTTCCTTTGCGACGTCCATGAAGAAGTAGCGGCCATGCGCCAGGCCGTCATTCACTTCGCCGAGGGTGTGGACGATGAAATTGACCGGCGTGCGCAATGTCTTGTCGATGGCAAGCTCGCGGATAAGTCTATTGTCCAGCTTGAGCCAGTAGTCGACCTTGTCGGTCAGCCGCTTGTCGTTGACGATGATCAGGATATCGAAGTCCGAGCGATAGCCTTTGGCGGTGTGCGGTTCGTCGACCCAGCCGCCCCTTGCGTAGCTTCCATAGAGGATGATCTTCTCGATCTTTCCTTTCTTCTTCCACTCATGCTGCGCGAGCGCCAGCGCGTCTTCGAACTCTTCGAAGATGATCGCCTTCACGCGTTCGATCTCGCGTTGCTTGGCTGCCGGAAGGTGATCGAGGTCGGTGCGCATATCTATCCCTATGGTGGAGTCTTGCGCCTGCATTGGCAAGCGGTATCGCACGATATTGCTGCCATAATTGCCTGTGCTGTCCGTGCTTTTGATCTATCGGTTACGGCTGAACAACGAGACTCAATGCCGTGTTTACACGAGGCATCCTCGCGGCTCGAGATCAGAACGCCCGCCATCAGTTTCTCGCAAATGCCAGCAGTTGGCTGAAATCATGCTGCGGCGCATCACCCGGCTGCGCGAACAGGTCGGTCACGCTCATTCCCAGAGGCCCCGGTCGCGCAATGCCGTGTCGATAGCTGACCGTGGAGACCCTTGCCGCCCATCGCGCCGAGCACGATCTCTCGCCAGCCCAGGCTCTTCAGCGCGCGATGCAGACCGTTCGTTCGGGAAAACGCCCGGACGGTTCTCCAATGAAAGTCTGGAGCCCCGACTGGTCTCATCCTGCTATGTGGGCACCGTTCTCCCTGATCGCCAACAATGGCAACCGACGCATCAGACGTGATCATCCAGGAGCGGCTGAAGGGCATTTGTGGGCCGGAGCGGGTGGCATCTTTGGCTGACCAGGAGCCAGGGAAAAAGCGGACGCGATTTTTCATTAACTGAACAAACGTCAGCTTTCGGGCCGTGCGCAAGTGGACTTCAGCGGCGGAGATGAGGGCGCGAAGAGGACATCCCAAACGGACTATTTAAATGTCCGCTTCGACTATTAGCAATCCAAAAGCGGCCTTCGGCAAACCACTCATTCCGGTCATTCAACCAAATCACTTATCATTGGGACGCCAGCATTATCTTCTGCTTTTGGTCAGCTCAGGAATTTTGTTGGTCCAGGCTCCGTTAGAGCTATCACGCAACGGCGCATATTTAAGTTGAAACATCTGTAGTCATGGCATAGCATTTGCCATGCGGGCGGGGAACATAATTCCTCGCGGGAACCAGCATTGGTAACTTTATGGGCGTTTTAATCGTCTGCCGCCAAGAGACTGCGGGGTAGCGCATAAACGGCGTTGTCCAGCGCGAGCCAAGGCTCCCGACTGAGGGGCGGTATCTTTTAAAGGCCGCTGCGCATCCGCTTTGAAGCAATTCAAAGACAGGATGTTTATGGCAAACCAACTACAAAAGTTACGTAGCAAAAAGATGCAAGCCCAAAACGGGTTTTGCTATTATTGCAGACAACCAATGTGCAGCGAAGATGCGGCTGTTTTTGCTGCGCGATTCGGGATTTCGTCAAGACAGGCCTTACTGCTCCGATGTACAGCGGAACATCTAGATCCGCGATGCACAGGAGGACTGGATTCGCCTCAGAACGTCGTGGCCGCATGCTATTTCTGTAATTCCAACCGACACCGCTCACCCAAGCCGCTGGATCCTTTCCGCTATGCCAAGAGAGCATCAACACGGCTCAGATCCGGACGCTGGCATGGCATTCTTATCTCCCCGTTATAACCAATATCTGCGTTCGCGTGACGCCGCGGCTGACCAGGTGATATAAGTAATGAGACGTTTCTTTGTGCGGCCTTGTGAGCGGTGATGATTCAATTTCGCTAAACGGCAGCGCTAATATTTCGTCTCTTGGCTACTCCATCAAGATAACCTGGGCATCACGCCGCATTTTGCTCTCTGCATCAAACATTCCGCCCCGATAAGGTCTGCCGAGTGATAGCAAGATAACCGGTCATTATTTCAATAGGCTTTGACGATCCCCGAAGCGCCATATCGAAATCCAATCCGGCTTTGTCGCCAACCTGTCTGAATCAGGACAGCAGGAAACATGCAACCCGCTTTGCTTCCGGCCGTGTTGCCGGTCTGCGACCGGCTGCCCGCGCCACCCGGGCAAAGCAGGTTCCCCTTCGGTGCAGTTCCCTCATGCCCTGCTTCTTTTGACTGTTCGCAAGCCGGAAATGGTTTCCGGATTTGTTACTTCAGGAGAAATATCATGACCAATATCGCAATACTGACCGGCCGCATCGCACGCGATCCCGAAGCCAGAGAAACCCAGGGTGGAATTACCGTCACATCGATCACAGTCGTGACCGACCGTCCCGCCCGGAACAAGGATGGCAAAACCTACAAGGATGATAATGGCTATACCGTCAAGGATAGCGAATTTCACCGTGTAACCTGCTTCAACGGCCTCGGCAAAAACGTCGCGCAATATTGCACCAAGGGTCAGCTGGTCGCGGTCGAAGGCCGCATCCACTATACCCAGTGGCAAGATAATGATGGTATCAAACGCTATGGCTGCGAGATACTCGCCGACAAGGTTGATTTCCTCACCAAAGGCAGTTCGCAAGACAATCAGGATGCGCCTGAAATCGATTGATCGCGGGTTGCATTACAATCATAACATTCAGGCCTCGCCGGACAACCGGCGGGGCTTTTTTCTTGTTTTTTAAGCGCGTAAGATGGGTAAAAGCTGCACCTTAATTTTCTTCGATACCAAGCCGGGCAAGCGCATCAGCTTCGCTCAAAGCGCCAAGCGCGATTGCGATCCGCTTCAAGTTTTTAGGTGCGAAACTCTCCATCCCGCTGCCCAGAAATATCTGACCAATCTCTAACGCTGCATTTTGTTCTAATGTTTGCTGCTTTTCAGCAAGCGCTGTTTTTTCGGTTTCGAGTCTTTTCAGTGCGGCAAGCGCGCTGCGTTTCGTAGGCATTACAGGATCCTTTCAAATCCCCTCTATTGTGCTCGCCCTGTTTGCTTAGTGGCACACATCCTGAGCTGTAGGAAACCGGAAATTTTCAATCTCGTCATAGTCGCTTTGGCGAAGGATGGAGGGGTGCGCTGCTCACTATTTATCAAGTTTGAGGTCCGGTCCTGTCCCGCGTCAAGGACGGGCGGGGCCCCACCATTTTGCCCGCATGGCGCCCTTATGAGGGCGTTTATCCATGCGAACAAAATCGTTTCCCCCGCCGCCGCTATCGCGGTCACCCTGCGGGCGATCCTGTGACCCGGTCCAGCAAGCGAACCTCTCAACTTTTCCTGTCGTTTTCGACAAACTTCAGGAGGATTATCATGTCATTTCAAGTCTGCATTTCTTCACCAACGCAGAGCTATTTTGAAGCTCTGGAATGCGCCGAGCGCAGAACCTTACACAGTTACTTTGACCAGCACATATTGGAAGATGATGAGCTTGGCTATATTGCCTTAGATGAAGGAGATTACAATGCGCTACCCGCTGCTCTTTACTCCCGCGTCGTGCACACGGTTCACGGTGCTTTACTAGACGATTTCTGATCTGGATCAGGGCAGGAACTGCAAGCAGTTCCTGCCCTTTTTTATGCTCGCTTCGAACCAAGCGGATAGCGAAAACATGCCAAATGAGCGCGGGCACAAGTGCCGACGTGCGCGCTTTGGGTCAGTGGATGAAGGCGTTCAAGTTTTTATGGAAAAGATGCGTCGATTTGTGGATCACTGTTCTGCGGCTGGGGACAGGGGGGCACACCCTACGCAGCGGGCTGCCTTCGCAATATGCATTAAATTCAGTAGTTTAATATCAAAAACTTGCATTGGCGCCAAACAATTTAAGCGTGATTTACAAGCCGGATTCGCGATTTGCCTGCAATTTACATTCTTTTAAGGCACTGAAAATCAACGACTATAAAGCCTTTGACTTTACTTTGTTCACGATTTATTCTCACCATACCTTCCGCAAGGTGAACCGGGTTCCATATTTCCACAGGAACCTGATCATGAACAAGCATATCAGTCTTCAAACCTACGTCCCAAAGGCTCTTGCCGTTTGGGTGAAATCACAGGCAGATGATCGTAAGGTCAGTGTCAGCATTGTCGTGCGCGACCTTCTGGTCGATGCATGGCATGCGCAAAATTCTGCTGGTGGCAAGATCCTTCCTCTCGATTCCCAGCGCCAGAATATTTTTATCAGCATAGCGCTCGACGCTCTCTTGGCAGGCCATCCAGATAGCAGTTTGAGGAAACGAACGCTCGAAGCCTATCACCGTAAACTGGCCCGTCTGGGACTGACTTCGGCTCCTGTTTCAGGGGGCGATGATGAAGCGTAACCTCCTCAATTTCACGCGCGGCAGTCAGCTACTTGGGCATTTTGCATTCATGTTTGCCGCCGGTCTAAAAGGACCGGTGATAGTCGCTGCATTGGTAACGATCGGGCTGTGCTGGTGGAACGTTACAAGCGCTCTGGATGATCATCAACTCTACCTGGTCTGGATGCATATTTATGCCAGCCTTTACGCCTTTATGGAGTTTGATCCGGCAAAACTGGTAAACCTCAAATTGGCAGCTGGCGGGCATGCGCAGTTGCCAATGTCACTGATAGGCGATTTCCCGCTCATGAGAGAGGCAGTCGCCGCTTTTTGGGATGCGGTCCGCTTTGCGATTATTCTTGGTGCCTCGGTCCTGACGCCGACTTTCATCTTCTTCTATTGGTTCGCCGAACATTTCGGCGGCAAGTCCAAGGAACGCAAACATGAACGCGGCGCGATGCTGGTAACGTTGCCGGAACTGGAACAGGAGATTGAACGGCATAACCGGATCGAACAGGGGCGCGAGATGCGCGCCGAACTGGGTTTCAAATGGTGTTTGGCGGGCCGCGCGGCTCTGGAACATGCGGGCTATTATGTGCCTTCACATCTGGCGGGCTTGAGCTATCCATGGCGCTTGGAACAAAGCCATGCGATGATTATCGGCACAACGGGAACGGGTAAAACCGTCGCATTGTTTGATCTGGTTTCCGAAGCGCGCCGACGCGGCCAGCGGGCGGTGATCTTTGATCTGACCGGGGCCTTTGTCGAGACATTTTATGATGGGTCCCGCGACGTCATTTTGAATCCTCTTGACGAACGCTGCCCGGCCTGGAGTGTCTTCGACGATTGCTCAAGTGAAGGGGAGTTCCATGCCGCAGCAGAAGCATTGGTGCCCCATGATGGCGGGGGTAGCGAGCAGTTCTGGGTGCTCGCAGCGCGCATGCTATTTGTGGAAATGTGTCTTCATTTAAGGGCCAAAGGCGAAGCAACCAATGAAGCGCTGGCGACCAAATTGATGACCGCTGACCTTGCGCAGGTACATAAGCTTATGCGCGGAACCATGGCCGATCCGCTTACAGCTCCCGAAGCTGCGCGCATGGCTGAGTCCATCCGTGCGGTATTCAACGCCAATGCCAAGGCGCTCAAATTATTGCCCGCAGACGGACCTGCATTTTCGCTCCGAGACTGGGTACGCGGTGACTGCAAGGCCGGATCCATATTGTTCATTTCAGCGCGCTATGTCGAGATGAGTATTTCGTCCCAGCTTCTCACCTTGTGGATGGACACCGCGATGAATACCCTGATGACGACGGACCGAACAAAGGATCTTCGCCTCTGGTTCCTCATCGATGAACTTGGCGCCCTCCACCGCCTGCCAGCACTGGAAAAAGGGCTGCAAACGGCCCGAAATTTTGGCGGGGCTATCGTTGCCGGCGTGCACGCTTTCGCCAAGCTGAAAGAGGTCTATGGGGAGAATATGGCGATGACACTTTCTTCGCTCGCGCGTACCAAGCTTATCCTTGCCACCGCAGACCGCGAGACTGCGACCTGGTGCTCGGATTTTATCGGGCATCGGCAGGTAAAGGATATGGAGGAGGGCTATAGCTACGGTTATAACAACGCCCGCGATGCGGTGAGCCTGACGCCGCGCCGTCAGGTTGAACCATTGCTCCTTCCCGACCAGTTCATGAACCTGCCGAGGCTCTCTGGCTATATCAAGTTTCCAGACGGTTTTCCCGCAGCGCCCATTGCCCTGACGCCGCGCGATTGGCCGCGAATTGCCGAAGGCTTCATTACCCGTGAAACAGTCAAAACCAATCCGACTATGTTGGACCATGGATCGCCTGAGAAAGTACAAACTGAAAGCAGAACAAGCGACAATGGTGAACATCCATCAGCCAACGATGATGGAGCAGGGAAACCGGTTGAATTGCGTCAAATGGACCTATTGTCGGATTTCGAAAACAAAGAAGGTTATTCCGCAAAATCGAGTGATCCCGAAACGCGGGATAATCCCGCCGAAATGTTAGTGCGCAGCAGCAGCGCGCCCGCCAATCTCCAAGGCAATGATCCGTCCTTGGTGGCCGCCGGCTATCACGCCACGCTGTCTGTAGAGAGCCTTGTGACGGGCGACGACCAAGCTGCACAGGATGGTTTGAATGAAGACCAGGATCAAAACGAGGCAAACCAGATCGCGGGAATAGCGGCAGCGGCATCAGCTCCAAAAAATGCGTTACCGCACAGCCAAAGCGATATCCGCCCGCCGCAGGAAAAAGACCTATTGGAAGGCGCTGTCGACGCGCACGAAGAGCCCGATCTCGGTGACTGGGAGCCTGACATGTAGCAACCATAATATGGGGAGCGAGGGGCTCATTCACCATAGGCCATTCTTATGCTCTCCATTGCCAATGTGCGCTCGTCTTCCGCCGCCGCAACTTATTTTGCGGCCGACAACTATTACGCCAAAGCCGACGCCGACCGATCAGGAATTTGGGTAGGAAACGCTGCTGAAACGCTGGGCCTTAGCGGTCAAGTGGATGCCAAGGCCTTTGATGCTTTACTGAGCGGTAGGCTGCCTGGAGCTATTCAGGTCGGTAATCCAAACCAGGCGCACCGGCCTGGAACTGATCTCACATTTTCGCTGCCGAAAAGCTGGTCGCTTCTGGCATTGGTCGGCGGTGATAAGCGTATTGTCGAGGCATATCGTGAAGCTGTGGTCGCAACGCTGGCATGGGCCGAGAAGAATGCAGCAGAAACCAGAATTGTAGAAAAGGGACAGATCAAAACGGTGCCAACCGGTAATCTCGCTATTGGCTTGTTTCAGCATGATACCAATCGCAATCAGGATCCTAATCTGCATTTTCATGCTGTTGTCGCCAATGTCACGCAGGGCCCGGACGGGAAATGGCTCAGCCTCAAAAATGATCGTCTCTGGTCGCTCAATACCTTGCTCAACAGCATGACCATGGCACGGTTCAGAATTGCCGTTGAAAAGCTTGGCTATCAGCCGGGCGCGACCGGCAAGCATGGCAATTTTGAGGCCGAGGGTTTCACAAGAGCCAACATCATGGCCTTTTCTTCCCGGCGTCAGGAAATTGTCAATGCGGTTCGCCACCTCGGAATTCAGACACCCAAAGCGCGGGATATTGCGGCGCTTCAGACCCGATCGGCAAAAGCCCCGATAGCAGACCGTGATGAATTGGCGTCGAGTTGGCGCGGCGCAGCTGATGATATTGGTCTTGATCTACAGTGCAAGATTTCATCTGCTCTTGATCGCGCCGAAATGCTCGATGCGGCTCCCAGCTTCGCCAAGAACCTGGCCGACCGTGGTAAAAAACTGCTGCGCGATTTTGCAGCACGTATTCGGGGGAATGCGGATGACCCGCTGATTCCAGACCATATATTCAAGAAAGATGCTGAAACCATTGCAGCGGCGCAGTGTGTTGCATCTGCCGTCAGGCATCTTGGACAAAGAGAGGCCGCTTGGCCGCGCGAGGCTTTGCTCAAAACCGCGCTCGACTTTGGATTGCCAACGACCATTGTTCATGTTGAACAGCGGGTGCGTGCTCTGGTCCGTTCGGGCGCTCTTGTGAAAGGTGCAGGCGGACAGAAAGACTGGCTCACCTCGCAGGACGCAATAACGCTTGAGGAGCAGATATTATCCCACGTCGCACTCGGGCGCTCGGCGGTTTCGCCCATTGTCAGAAGCGATGTCGCGGCCCAGCGTGTTCAGGCGGTTTCCGCGCTCAACCATGGGTTTACCCTGAACGCCGGACAGGAAGCCGGTGCCCGGCTCATATTGTCGTCTCACAATCGGACCGTAGCGGTTCAGGGGGTTGCCGGCGCTGGCAAAAGCAGCCTTCTCAAACCTGTTTCAGAGCTATTTCGAGAGGAAGGCAAAAAGGTCCTGGGGCTCGCCGTCCAGAATACGCTTGTCCAGATGCTCGAACGCGACACTGGTATATCGTCAATGACGCTGGCACGGTTTTTAAGGAACCATGCCAAATTGCTGGATACGCCGACCGACCGCACGCTGCTTGCAGAAACAAGACAGCAGCTCAAAGATCATGTTCTGGTTCTCGACGAGGCTTCAATGGTGTCCAGTGCCGACAAGGAGAAACTCGTCCGCCTGGCCAATCTGGCGCGTGTTGACCGGCTTGTGCTCATCGGGGACCGCAAGCAGCTGGGTGCTGTCGATGCTGGTAAGCCTTTCGATCTGATCCAGAAGGCTGGCGCCGAACGCGCGGTCATGGACGTCAATCTGCGCGCGCGCGTTTCAGGATTGCGCCGCGCACAATCCGCCGCGCAGTCCGGTCAGGTCGCCAAAGCCATGGGCTATCTCCAGGATCATACCGTCGAAACCAATGGCGACAGCGCGGTCATGGCCGCCGAACGCTGGTTGTCGCTTGCGCCATCGAAGCGAGAAAATACCGCTATATATGCTTCGGGGCGGGCTCTGCGGTCCACGGTCAATCAGGCCGTCCAGACCGGCTTAAAAGCCAATGGCGAGCTTGGACAGGCACCTTTGCGCCTGTCCACTCTTTCCCGCGTTAATGCCACGCGCGAGGAGCTGCGCTATATGTCGGCCTATAAAGCAGGCATGGTGCTTGAGGTCGAAGGCCGCGATCGCAAACAAGGTCTGAGGCCGGGCCAGTACCAAATAGCTGCCGTTGATGCGCCCCGCAGAATCGTGAAATTACGTGATGTCAAAGGGAGCGTCGTGCAGTTTCAACCCTCCAAAATGCGGTCTGCGAAAGGCGCAGATCGATTGGCCCTATTTGAAGAAAAGCAGCTCGACATTCATAGCGGAGACCGCATTCGGTGGACCAAAAATGATCATAGGCGCGGCCTCTTCAATGCAGATCAGGCAAAGATTATCGATATCAACAACACCTATGTCAAGCTGGTAACATCAGCAGGCCTTGAACATAGGCTCAAACGCAGCGACCCAATGCTCAAACGGCTTGATTTAGCCTATGCGCTCAATGCCCATATGGCGCAGGGCCTGACATCTGACCACGGTATCGCTGTTATGGATAGCCGCGAAAAGAACCTTGCCAACCAGCAGACATTTTTGGTGACGATAACCCGGCTGCGCGACAGCCTGACACTATTTGTTGATAACGCCAGCAAGCTCGGCGGCGTGGTAGCGCAAAATCCAGGCACGAAAACTTCTGCGCTGGAAGTAACCGAGCGGCTCCGTAAAGCTGCGGCGACGGGGTTGAAAGCGGGCAAACCGGCCCAGGAAAAACCGCTCGGCAAAGACAGGCCGGAAATTGCGAAAGACATGGTGAAGCCTTTCGAAATCGGGATTTAAACGACAAAATGGATGCTACCATCACTGGACATATTTTTGGGACTATCGCATGTGGTTTGTATGATGTTTAATCTGCTCCTGCTCTTTGCCTTGAAGGTGGCCATTGTTCCAAGCGGTGAAACGTTCACCTGCACGCCTATCAGGGTCTGGGATGGCGATGGACCAATTTGGTGCGCTGAAGGTCCAAGAATTAGACTATCCGGCATAGCTGCCCGTGAAATGGATGGTACCTGCAGGCCCGGTCATCCTTGTCCAAATGCAACAGCAAAAGAAGCCCGCGATGCACTCGTCAATCTTGTCGGCCGTCCGATCGGCACGTCCAGCGAAGGTCATATTCTGGTGAGTGGCCGCGCGATGCGGTGTAGGTCCGATGGCGGAGCTGGCGGATCGAGAACCGCAGCCTGGTGTGTTTCGCCCAAAAGCGGCGATATCAACTGCGCTATGGTGCGCGGCGGATGGGCCGCCCGGTGGGACAAATATTGGAAGCGGCATCGCTGTGCGTGATCAGCCGAGCAGGCCAAACAGGAACTGGCGGGAGAGGCTGCTCTATTTTGCGGCGGGTCTTATAGCTCTTTTGATACTGGGTTGGCCGCTTTATACGCTCTTTCGCTGGATAATTGCCAAGCTGTAATTGCTTATAACGCGCGGCAGAACCAGATAACCCGGCCAACGATATGAATGGACGCGCGGTCCACGTCATCCCAAGTCGGATAGGCGGTATTATCGCTGGAGATCGTGATTTGTTTGCCGCCAGGTTTGAGGGCAACCCGTTTAACGACGAGCATATCGTCTGAACGCAAGATGTAGATTCCGTCTCTCAGGCGCGCGCCGTGATCGGACGCATCAACAAGCACCTCATCACGGTGGCTGAGAGTTGGTTCCATAGAATCGCCGAGCACACGAACAATCGAAAGGCTTGAGCTCTTGGACGGAGTCAGTTTCTTGAGCCATCGCTCGTCAAATCCAAAACGCGTCTGGCTATTTTCGCTTTCGGCAATTGCGCCAAATCCTGCGGAAGCGTCCACGTCCAAGACAGCGATTTCGACAAGGCCGTTATGGATTGCAGGCGGCGGTCCGCCAAGTAGCTGCTCATCAACGCCAAAATAACGCGCTAGCTTCCGGCGATCTTCGTCGTCGAGTTTGCGGGGGCTGCCGCGTTTTATGAATTGCTGGATGTAAGCAGGATTGCGGCCAAGTAGCCGCGATAGGCCTGCATAATCATCCTTGTTCTGCCGGATAAGCCGGTCCAGCTCTTCTCTAACATTGTCCATCGGCAATGCCTTTCATTCCATCCAGTCATCTCAGTTATAGGAATTATCCTAGACAATATGGATTCTTCCTAATAGGAACATAACAAGAACACAAGTGGAAATTGATTCGAGGAAGGCAATGAAATTATTAGACCGTATCGAGCTGCACTTGAAGCAAACCCATATGTCTGCAACGCGATTTGGCAGGCGGGCAGTGGGGGATCCAAGATTTGTACTTGATCTTAGAATGGGGCGAAGACCCAGGCGCAGGACAGTCGAGAAGGTCGAAAGATATTTAGGCGAATAAATTCTGCAAATTTATAGCCTTATTATTCGATTGCTGAGAGACGGCTTACAAGCCAAGTCTGCATCGAATATATGAGATGATTGGTGTTTCAGGTTTATCATATGTCTAAAATACCAAGCCTTGCTTAGCGAATTCGGAACATTATAAACTCGACATTGGTTTATGAATATGCCAAAACACTAAGCATGGCTATGCGTTCTGACAGCAAGTTAAACCGACTCCAGCAGGAGCTCCCCGAAGGGCTCCTTGCCGATGCCGCATGGCTGGAAGCTCATGGCTATTCATCAGCGCTGCGCAGCCAGTATGTTCGCGCTGGCTGGCTCGATAGCCCGGCGCGGCGTGTCTATCGTCGTTCGCGCACGCCGCTGACATGGCAACAGGTCGTCATATCTCTCCAGACCTTGCTGGATTTGCCCTTGGCCGTTGGCGGGCGCACCGCACTCGAACAACTGGGCTATGCACATTATCTTTCGGCGGAAATGCGCGAAGTTCACCTCTACGGACCAAAACGCCCGCCAACATGGCTGGCTAACTTGCAACTCGACATGACATTCCACTGGCATAACAACCTGCGCCTGTTTCCCCGCGATGCCGATGCACCGCCGGAGCCCAGTCCCGTCATGTTCAGCACCGCTGGGATGCGATTGCCGATCCGATATTCGAGCAAGGAGCGCGCCATACTGGAGTTGCTGGACGAGTTGCCCGGGCGCGAAAGCTTCCACCAGGTTGACGCCCTGCTAGAGGGGCTAACCGACCTCAGTCCGCGCCGTCTGCAATCCCTGCTTGAAGCATGCGCCAGCGTGAAGGTGAAACGGCTTTTCCTGTTCTTTGCCGACCGCCACCGCCATGCTTGGCGATCCCGGCTTGATGTGTCGCGCGTTGATCTTGGATCGGGCAAGCGTGTTCTTGTCAAAGGCGGCAGGCTTGATCCCACTTACCATATAACCGTGCCGTCCGATCTGGGAGATCATTGAGTTAATGGCCTTTCTCGATACTTACCGACAACAGGTCGCACTTCTCATTCGCGCCATTCCTTTCGTGGCGAGAGAGGAGGCATTCGCCCTCAAAGGCGGCACGGCCATCAACCTTTTTGTGCGCGACATGCCGCGCCTGTCCGTGGACATCGACCTGACCTATCTGCCCGTCGAGGACCGCGCTACATCGCTTGCCGCAATCGACGCAGCCATGCTGCGGATCGCTAAGCGGATTGAGTCCGCAAACCCGGGTGCAAAGGTCAATCCTTCCAGCTCGGCTGACGAGAAAATCGTTACGAAGCTGATCGTCCGTACCGGGGAGGTGCAGATCAAGATTGAGATCACGCCGGTGCTACGCGGCACCGTCTATGATCCTGTCGTAATGGGCGTAGTGCCGGCCGTGGAAGATGCCTTTGGTTTCGCCGAAATGCAGGTCGTGTCCTTTGCCGACCTATATGCGGGCAAGATCGTGGCAGCGCTCGACCGCCAGCACCCTCGCGATCTTTTCGACGTGCGCGACCTGTTGGCGCACGAAGGCATAAGCGACGAACTGCGGCGTGCATTTCTTGTTTATCTTATCAGCCACAATCGCCCGATGGCCGAAGTCCTGGCACCGAGCCGCAAGCCACTGGCCGATGAGTTTGCACGGGGCTTCGTCGGCATGACGCAGGAACCGGTAGCCCTTGCCGATCTTGAAGCCGCGCGTGAGGCAATCATTGCCGCAATGGTAACCGAGATGCCCGGCGCGCATCGATATTTCCTTGCCGGCTTCAAGCGTGGCGAGCCGGACTGGGAGCTTCTTGGGATACCGGAAGCCCGGCACTTGCCTGCGGTCCTGTGGAAGCAGCGTAATCTGGACAGGCTCCCTGACGACAAGCGGCGTGAACTAGCCGATGCGGTGGACAAGGTTCTGTTTCCTTAGATGCCGCATTGCTGCAAAATTGCGCCGTTCCGCCTCGGCTTACGCGCTAAACTTAGTCGAGGATGAGTTCTGAGCGGAAAATGTCGCCGATTTGCATTGAGGCCGTTCTGTCATCACCTTTTGAGAAGCTCTTGCCGTCGGCGGACCCTAGGTCAACCGAAGTTTCGAAGTTTGGCTCATCGAATGTCGTTCGTTCACGAAGCCCCAGATATTTGAGGGGAGTGCCGCACACCCAGACAAATGAAATTGGTAAATGCGTTCTGCCGTTATTTCGAGATCGCAATAGTAAATACGTAACATTTTTGTTTTTAGAATTTCCGGAAACCAAATTGAGCCAACTTTGCCATGTGATCAGACACGCCAGCTTTAGCAGCGAAGTGGTCCCATTGCGACATTGCGACACGGATTTCATTTATAATTGATTTGGTTTCTCCAGTTTTAAGGTCTGCAAATTTTCCAAATGCAAATAGATCGTCTAACTCAAAATTGTCCGTTTTTCCTGCAAGCGACATCTGATGTTCGCTCGTCCAAGCCCCGTCAGGATTATATGCATAGGTGACGTCAAATGCCGGCGACAGACTCCAGCTTCCATCGCGGTCCATCAGGAATGCAATGTTTTTGGTATGATCGTCCTGGTTGCGAATGAATATATTGAGCAGTGCCCGCCGGACCTGCTCTTTGAGGGCATCGCGTCCGAGACCCAGAATGCGAATGGTTTCAATGGCCTGTTCATAGCTATATGCCCGAGCCAGATTAAAATCAAAATGCCGCAGTGCGCAAAGCGATTGCATATGTAGTTTACGGCCATCTTCGGTACGATCAAAACGCTGGGTCATAAAGTGAGCGCGGCCGCGTTCTTCATGGAGCCGAGACCGCATCATGGAAATACCCGCTTCCTTGGCCAGTAAATAACAGGCATATTCAAGTCTGCCGTAGCCCATAGGATCAGCGAGCTCTTTGTCGGCATTGCCGGAAACACCATCAAATTTGAGAAGCCACTGGGTATAGCCCGGTCCTGCCTTCAATTGCCCTGAATGAAACTCACCGGTCTCTTCATTCCATGCAAGGACAGCCTTCGCCCGCGCGCCGCCCGCTGATGTTCCCACGCGCAATATTTCCTGAAGGGCATGGTGATCGTCGTCACCGTCCAGCACGCCCGTCAAGTCCTCACGGGCGGCTATAACGCGATTGGCAAGCTCGATTAGCGGCGCAAGTTCAATTGGTCCGCCCTGGCTTCTTGGTTCGCCTGCGGCTGGCTCAAATTCCAATGCGCCCATTCCGCGCCGACCAGTATAACATAGTCGCTCGACAGGATCGAAGCTGCCTGCACTTCTTCCTTGTTCCGCAAGCCAGCGATTGATGAGGGCGTTACCAAATTTGTCCGGTAGGCTGTCCGCGAGCATTCCAGGCAACCCCTTGAAGGTCTCAAATGGCAATGCCGGGAAATCATAGACGCCGCTTCGCAGCGGCATGCTAAGCGGCGCAACCTCAATCCCGCTGCGGACAAATTCCGGAGTATATTCAAACACGCCGATATTTCGGCCTTCATCCCATAATACAGCGCCGATTTGGCGGCCCCAGAGATTGATGACTGCACGTGTCATGGCGTTTTATCGTCCCAAGTCCACTCTTCAGTTTCAATCTCGCCTTCGGGTCGCCGGACCCGTTGTCGGGTTTTGCCCTTATCGGACCGTGGATCGAGCGGACTGAGGGTCGCGTCTGGGACGATCTCGAGCAATCGGTCCTCCAGATCCAATGCGCGCATCACCCGGACAAGGCTATCGATTGTCCCGCCTTTGCCGCCCTCTATACGCGCGAGCGTCGAGCGTGAAATTCCTGACATTTCTGCTAATTCCGCCTGCTTGAGGTTGCGCGAAATTCGATATGCTTCCACTCTCTGGCCGAGACTCGCCAGCGTTGCTGCAAGCGGTCTATGCGGCGTTCCCATATAATGTGTCATTGTTAAGCCTTTAACGCTAAAAAATGCATTTGTGTATCGATTATGCTTCATTATTGTAATATGCATAATGTGTCAATATTCAAACATTATGATCTAGCATTCAATTTATGCGTCGAATATGATGCATTAAAGTAGAGTGCAGCTCTGAACAGGGTGATTTGTTGCAGTCGAAAATAGACATCAATGATGATATAGCGAGAACTGCCAGGACGCATTGGAGTGAAGGATCATGACTGACGAGCAAAAACAACAAAACCGCCAAGATCCAAAATGGGAGGGGTTTCAGGAAATTGACCGTGCGATCGCGGAAAACCGGCTTACCGCCTATACATGGAAAAAGACCTGGGCCGACCCTTGGGGGAAGGCAGGGCTAGTTGCATTTTTCTTATTGCTCTTGGCTTTCGTCATATATGTTATCATTTATGATGGATTGCTTTGAGCACTATTCTCCCCATTCCTTGATATCGTCTGCGGCCTTTTCGCTGGCACCTTTTGCTCCTTTCGTCTGATTGCCCAGATAGCTTTTTACAGTTCCAATCCGTTCGCGGCCACGTTGATGTACGCTACTTACCTCTTCGGCAATCGAGCCGTCGCCCGACGATCCGCCCACTGGGCTACGTCCCGATTGCGAAAGCGATACACTACCTCGTACATCTTCCGCGCTGCGGGTGGACGGCTTACTGACGGGCGCAAAGGCCGGAAGGTTGAGATCACTCGCAACTTCATCGTGAAGCTGATCGGCATAGCCTTCAACAAAACGTGCTTGCAGCTGCTGACCCTTTGCGCTCATCTGGAAATCGATGTCATCAAAACGTGCATGGCCATAATAATCGCGGTTGGCATCAATTTCTGCCATTCCCCAATCGCGATAGGCCTGGCTGAGGTTAAGCGATCCGGCAACATTATTATTCTCATACCATGTTGCCTGATTCTCAAGCCTGCTGGCAACCTCCTGCGCGCGCCGTGCTTCCACGGTATAGCTTTGCGCTTCCGTAAGCGATTTGGTGAGACCCGAAGCGCTGCTTGATATCTGCGAGCTGCTGCTCGTACTTACGTTGCGCAAGAAACTGTCACGCGTGCTCGACCAGTTGTTGGTCTCCGAGATTTGTTTGAGTGAACCCAGAATATTGCTGCGGTCCTCCGAGGCAATACCTATATCGCTGTCCGTCCAACTCTGATTTCGGCCGCCTTTAAGCCCCGCATTTCCTCTCACTGCTCCTCTTTCCCCTTTTACACCCAATCCGGCATCACCATTGAGAAACCATGACACGGTAATGTCATCCGAAGCCCGGCGTGACAGGCCATATTGCTGCTGCAGACCTTTGGATGCATTGTCGACTTCACTGAATGCACTGCCAATGCTGCTGCTGGAACCCTGGCCGCTGGAGGTTTCGAAAGACGTGCCTCTGCTATAGGTGTCGCGCAGCTCATTGAATCTTGTGACCGCAGAGCTGGTCGATTGCTGGGCCATGTTGGAGAAGCTCTCGCTCTGGCTACGGCTGTTGCTCGCCAGCGTTGACAGCCTCGATGTGAAGTCATGCCCCAATGTCGGGGTGAAGGGATATTGCGAATTCGGGACGGTCGCAAATTCTGCGCCTGCAAAGCTGGTCGTCTGTGTCCCGCTTTCGCCAAAGTCGCGTGTCTGCGCTGCGCCATAGCCGATATTGGGAGCGAGCGAGGCTTGCGCAAACTGCCTCGAAAACACATTGCTATTGTCTAGATTACTATTGCCAATAGAGACATTGCCAGTGCTGGCTTCGCGCGCCGCTTCTTCCGCAGCATTCTGGCTCGGATTAAGATATGAGGTAGCCTGCGACGAGATCGCCATCGCGCCTTTGGCCACGCCGCCTGCAAGAAACGGGATCGACGCGACCAGATAGCCCGCCAATATACCAATATCACTGTTGACGTCGCCCATCCCTGTAAAGGTGGCAAGGCTAAGACCACTGCCGCCGGCCACCGCACTGACTTCGCTTGCGCCTTTGAACATCAGGATCATGTGCAGTATGACAAATAATGGCCCCCATGCGGCAAGATAGAAGAAGCCGGTCACATAACCGCGCAGCGCGACCGGGCCGGTCTTCGGCATCAGGAAGAGCGGAAACAGAACCGGGAACAGCGCGTAGAACACCACCGTCAGCACCACATTGAGGATCGGGACCCATTTCATCGCATTATGGGCAATCGAGGCATAAGTGCGTTCGGTCTGGATATCCGCGCGGGTCTGCGCAAATACATCGACGCTTGATGTTCCGCTGGCCCCAGCCATGCCGTGCATCGCCTGGTTCATCGCATTGATAGTCAGCACCTGCCGAAAAATGTCACTCGCATTTGTCGAGACGCCTGCCAAATAATTATAGGCAACCGGAAGGTCTGCCATCAGCTTGGTTTTGGCGAGCGCTGCGGTCTGCTTCGGATATAACTGGCGGCCAAAAGTGCCGCTCATTGCGTCGATCAGCCCCGTCCACTGCGCGTTTAAATTATTATAAGCCTCGCGGCAGGTAATGATACTGGCCGTGACACTGTCATCAGCCTGCCGCGTCAGAAATTTCTGCGCGCGCGCCTGACTGCCCGGCGCAATCGTCGTCCAGATATTATTGCTTTCGGACAGTTCTTTCATGGATATCCGGCCCAGCAGCAGATCATAAAATACGCATTGGCGAAAATGCTCGTCGAGATTTGTGGAAAATTCCGGATCGGAAATGCGCAAGGATTTCGTCGCCTCGAACAGGCGTGCGCCATAGATTATGCCATTTTTTGAGTAATTGAGATCATTTGGGAGACCGAATACCACCTCCGAGCTCCGGACCAGATAATCGCCGATCTGACTGGTAAAGCTCGCCATGAGCGCTAATCCTAATGGCACATTGGCTACCGCGCTCGGAGCGAGGCCGGGATTGACGCGGTCAGTGACCTGCACATCCATCCGCGGCACCATCAGGCACATATAGATAAGCGTTGCGCCCAAAAACCAGTTGAGCCAGGCGCGCCAGTCCTGATTGAATGCGAGCACGATGACGGCCAATGCAAGCCCCATCACCATGGTGACCTGGACCAGGCTCTTATAGCCGCCCGCGCCGGTCCAGCTGGCAACTGCATTGAGGACATTGACGATATATTCGCCGCCACCGACCGTAAAAATCTCGAGCATGTCTGGCTACTCTCCTATCACGGAACGAGGCTGCGGGTCTGAACGCCGCGCGACCAGTCCAGCGCTGCTGCCATCGAGGGCGACATTGAGGCTGCGAGCAGATTTTCGATCATCGCGGTCTTCTCGATGATCTGCATGATGGCGGAGACTTTCGCCTGGCCCGTGGCTTGCCGCTGTGCAAGACCAGCCCGAACATCAGCAAGCTGGCCGCGCCACAGGCTGAGCTTGGCTTCGTCAGCGGCGATGAAACTGGCCATCGAGCGGCCCGATTCTGATACGATCCGTTCCAATATGGCATAGAGAAGATCGATGCTGGCAATTTCTGCGAGCGTCTCGCGGTCGTCGGTGGGCATGCCGCGACCATAAGCGGCCTGCACGGTGAGGATTTTATAGAGCGGCACCGACGCGACCTGCAGAAGTTCCTTTTCCGCATCGCCAATCGCGCTGTCACTGCGGATCGCATCGACCATGTTGCCGATCATCGCTGCCACGCGGGGACGGATCGCTTTTGAAGTAGTGAGGCTCATATTGCGGAATGCCGGATTGAGGCATTGATCGGCTTCGTCGCAGTCAAAAACCTTGATCGTCTGGCCCTGCGTTCCGTCGAGCAAAGCGGTGACCAGACTTGAGGACGCATCACCGCCAAAAGGCGTGAACTTGCCGGGGCTATCGTCTTTGGGCGGTACATAGATGACCGTGCCAATCAGCGTCATCGCATATTCGGCTAGCTCGCGGTCAAATGTTCCGTCCGGATTGAAAAAGGCCGATTTCTTCAAAATATGCCATGTGTAATTGCGCGCCACACCGGGATTGACGTCGGCATAGTCGGCGCCCGCGCTCGCATTGGTCGCGCTCCTCTGTCCTCTCGTGCCGCAGCCATGTTTGGCGGCGGCATAATCGGTAAATATGCCTTCTGAATTGCCGATGGCTTCGCAGATCGCCTTGTCGGCGAGATCGCCTTTGGGCCAGACGCCGCCCACCAGCCCCTGCGCCATCTCGCAGCTGTTGATATTGAGATTGTTCATCAGCTGGGCTTTTTGGGAAAACTCCTGCATGATTTTCGAGCATTCGGGACACACTGTGTCGATGGCGAGGCTGAAGGCAAAGCCCACCGCATTATTGGCCACGGCTTTGAGCATCGCCACAATTTCACTGGCATTGATGAAGGAGAAGCTGCCTGCAAATATATCAATGCCGCCGCAGCCAGCCCGTGCGCGCGGCAGCTGGAGATTGGCGATATTTGTCGTTTTCTGGGGAAAGCGGGTCCAGACATTGCCAAGGCTATAATAGCCTGCCGACTGGCCCTGGAACGCTGTCGGCCCGGTCACGTTGGCCGCGCCGCCCATATCATCCATGAAACGGTCCATGCTGTCACCGACATTGGCCGCGACCGGGCTGACGGCAAGATTGAGCGCCGCCAAAAGCCCCGCGATTTTGGATAGCTTAATAATCATGTCCGGCTTCCTTCGAAGTGAGAAGATAGATACGGTCCTGCAGTTCATCGGCAGACAGGACGCCGTAACCGATCGGAATGGGCCGCTTGGTCAGGCTGTCCCACAGCACCAGTGCTGGGGTGATTTTGGCCTCGAGCCCCATGCGCGTTCGCTCGCTGGTCTCGACTTTATATCCAGGGAAATGCGCCGACGGGCCGCCGTCGGTGGATATGGCGCGTATGGTTATGTTCCAGTGGGCGGCTACCGATTTGACAATCGGGCTCATGACTTCGCAGGCACCGCAGCTTTGGGCAAAAAAGTAGAACAGCCCGTAGCGTGATGACAGGCGCGCCATAACTGCATCGCGGCTCTGCTGGCGGCTGTCCTGCCACTGCCTTTTGGCGAGCGTCGAAACCGGTCGCTCCAGCGTATAATCGAGATCCGGATCCTGCCAGATTGCCCGCTGCCAAACATCAGAGAACAGCGAAGCGCGGTCGAGCTGCTCGCGCTGGAACCGGATATAGGCCGTCACATTGGCAGGTGTCGGTTCGATAATGGCTTTGGCTTTCAGTTCGCGCAGAGCTTTCGTGATTGCGCCGAGCTGCTCGGTCGCGGTTGCGGCCTCCTGCGCTTCTTCTGGTCTGGGGAAATCGGCCTTGGGCCGGACACAGTAAAAATAATATCCCAGTCGCCGTTCCTGGCAGTAGAGCGCATCTGCAGGATTGGACGCTGTTTCCTGCGCGCTGACCGAACTGACCAACCCTTCAAACATAGCGCAAAGCATGAGGATGATGGCAGCCAGCACGTAGAGATGTTGTTGCGGGCCAAGATAAAAAGCACGCTGCTTCATGGACCGCTCCGTTCATAATAATCGCTGATCTTCTGCTGGATAAGCGCGCTGGTCTCCAGTTCATCGGGAAGGCGCGCAGCTTCGGTAAATTCGGCATAGACCTCGCTAAAATCCATCTGGCTGAGATCGAGCCGGGCAAATTCATCGAGCGTGAACCCTGCGCATTGTTCTTCCTTGGCTTTGGCCCAGGGCTTGGGAAGCTGCTTGCGGCCTTGCTCCTGCAGGATGCGCGACAGTTTCGATTCAAAGCAGCAATAAGCCTTGCGCTTGCTAGTGCAGACCCCAAGAAATTTGCTGGAACAATAGGTGCCGACATAGGCGCACAGGCCCTGCGCATCGCGTTCATGGAGCAGGATTTCTTCGCGGTCACAGCCCAGCGCGACCAGCAGACTGACGCCGGGGATCAGCGGAAAACCTTTGCCCTTGCAGCAATTAAGGACGCCAAAAACTTTCGAGGAGCAGGTTTCGCGGCTGCCTTTGAACAAGGTCAGTGTCTCGGGATCAAATTGCCCGCGCGCTTCATTCATGGCATGCAGCGCCGTGGCTGCGTCTTTGAATTCGTCATTCGCTGTGCGCTCAATTGTCTCGCAGGATCCGTCGATGCAATAAACATCACCGTCACAGACATATTGCGTGCCCGTACCATCATCGCCGGGGATCGGGCACTCATACACGCGCTCAAACGTTGAACAGGGGCTGTCTTCGCTGATACAATCCTCGCGTACAAAACGGCAATCGGGCCTCGCTTCAATCTCGCTGCAGTCATTGCCAGCGCTCCGGCGAACACATTGGTAGCGTCGCTCCCATTCCCAGCAGCTTTGGGTGACAGCAACGCCGTCTACGATCCGGGTTTGTGGAGCCTCATCGGTACATGTCTCGGATATTTGACTGCAATCGGCTTCATCACTCCAGCTTTGGCACTGGCTCTCATCGCGCCTGGTAATGACGATATTTTCCGAGGTGACCAGGTACGGAGTCTCGCCCACAACTGATGAAGAACAGGTCATTTCGACATAAGGTTCGCCTGGCTCGACACAGTAACGCCCCTGTTCTCGATTGCCTCCCCATTGCAGGCAGGGCCCGGGTCGCGATCCCGTAGCCTGACATCTATCCGCTTTGAAAATATCGCACGAAGGAGCACCGCCAAAACCATAGGTGCTTATCGCGTGACAGAGATAGTGATAGCGGGGTTGCTGTTCTATTTCGGCTAATAGCGTGACGCTGCACATGCCGCTGCCCTGCTCAATGATCGTGCCAGTGTTGCAGGTCGCAAAATAGCTGCCCGCCGTCCCGCTGCCCGGTGGCAGCGGAACACAGGTGCCTTTCTCGCCGCCGATCGCCATGCCGCTGGTATATTCAAGCGGTGTTTCATTGATTGCGCCGGCTCGGGCAATGACCTGTTCGATCTCCGCTGGCGTGAAGCGCGCGCGCCGCCGGACGCTGTCATCAATCGTTTGAAGACCCGTATGCGAGCGAGCAGCGCTCCGCGCTTTCGCCTCAATCCGTTCAGGCTGCTCGGCTAAATCTGCAAGTGAGCTGGTCGCATCAGCGTTGAAATTTGGAATGCGGTCAGCATCAGGACTGGTCGATGCTGCCGTTTTTGCTTTTTCAATCTGCGACTGACCAAAAGCCTTGCCATCGGCGCGCGCGCTGTCCTGCGTCTGGGAATGCGCCAAAGAGGCAAGCGCAATCCAGCCAAAGAGTGTGATAATGGAAGCGGGAATGTGTCGCCTCGTCATGGCCGCATTCCTGTCCGCAGGCGTTTGAGATGGAGGCCTGCTAGCTGCGCACCGGGGCCGCCGCCTGACGCAAAGCGTTCCAGAACATGGGCAACTGAGACATTTCCGGCCATGCGATCAAAGGGCGGGACGGTGCTGGTGCAGTCAAATCCGTCACAAGGCTCAAAATCAGACGAGGCCATCACGAAAGTGGGCGCGGCCGTGACATTAAATGCGCGAAACAGGCGCGGGTCGATACCCAGACCGTCCGCATCTTCTCCGCTATCCCAGAGAGCAGCCAGGCGCGCCTTGAATTTGGCCGCGTCGCCCGCAGGAAAACCGCGCAGCACGACAACGCCGCCTGCATCGCTCATATCCCTGAGCAGCGCCTTCAAACTTGCCGCCGGCATCGACAGGCTGGCAAAGGCGATGAAGCGCGGTGTTCCTTTGAAGGCCGCCTGTTCCGCTTCTGCATGATCGCGGATCATCGCATCAAAATCGAATGGAAGTTTGTTTTTGGTTGAAACAGTTTCGACGCTTTGCCTGTAACGGTCAGCGTTCTGCCGCGCTTCATTTTGCAGCGTTCGGGCTTCAGGCGCGATATTCTGCGCCCGCTCACGGACATTGGCAGCCAGCGTCTCGGCTTCCGCTGCATGGCGCTTCGCATTTTCCCTGATGGCTTCGATATCAAGGCTGTCACCTGTCTGTTGCTGCGCTGCAGCAATGCCGCCAATGGCAAAGGTCAATAGGCCTAAAGTGGGCAACAATTTTTTCATAGCGCGCAGCAGTTCCGTTTGCGCCAGACGAGATAGCCCATGTCTTCGCCAATGGCGGGAATGACTTGTCCGGCAGATTGAAAGGTGGTCGAGGTGCCAATCGGCGGACAGGCAAAGCGGCCCTTGGTCGCAGGATTGGGATTAGTCATCTGAAAGCGATATTGCTGCTTGCGCATCACCGGCATCAGATATTTGCCGCACAGACCCTTGCTGCCCATCGTGCCCCAGGCCACCAGTTCACGATGCAATTTATACGCAAAGCGGGACAGCACGAGCCGCGAGGCCTGGACATGGCCAATGGAAGCCGACACATTACCGTTCATCGGATACATCGAACCCTGACAGCCAGCGCACCAGAATAGTTCGTCGCGCGGCAGATTGGCGGTGGCGGCGACGCAATCGGCGGCGCAGGCCGCGAGCGCCAGCGGATTGGCAAACAGGACGGCTTCCGGGTTGATGATCGCGGTGAGTTCGCTATCTTGCCACAGTGGATCAATCTCGCTGATGTATAATATGTCGATCGAGCCGGGCTCAAGGCAGAGGAAATCGGCAACAATTTCCATCCAGTAGATCAGCGGATAAGCATACCAGTGAACATGCCAGCTTGAATAATATTGGCTCGCACCGCCAACCACCGATGGTCCGGAGATTGACCGGTAGCCGATGTCAAAGCCGGGATCGAGCTTGGCCCCGCCCAGATTGACAAAACACCAGGGCTTCATTGAGACATCGGCCAGGCGCACCGGCTCCCAAAATCCCATGGCGATGCCGGGACGAATACCGCACAAACACAGCGGACTGGCGGGGTTTTTGGGATCAGGCCTGTTTGACGGCCATATTTTGAGGCCGCCAACCGAGATAGGAAATAGACAGGACCAGCAGATATCGGTGATGGGATTGACGAAGCCGCCGGTGCATTTGCCAGGACCCGCATCCGCACGGGCTGGACTTGTCAGGCTGACCATCATCAGCATCGCCAGCAGACAAGCAATTTTGCAATATAAGGCTCTGCCTTTCATCATGGTGCTGGCCTCCGATCGGGCAAGAGCGCGATCTCGCTGATTTCGAGAAGCCTTCCGTTCTGGCGCACGCGCGCTGGCAGAGCCTTGATGCCAAAATGCCGGACGAGCTTGCCGCCCTGGTCGAAGTAAAAGCGCCGTTGCTCCGCGCGCATCAATGCCAGCGGCGCACCCCTGATCAGGATGAGCTTGGCATTGCCTCCTTGCCCGAGCGCCCATTTAAGCTGCGCTGGATTATCTCCATCAAGAAAGAGCAATGGCGATCTGAGTTTTACGCTGTCGAGCGGATTGACCCGCGCGCCGCGCGTCCAAATGCGCTCGCCATTGGCGCCTAATATGTCCTCGGCCAGTATGATGGTTGGATCAAACTGCCAGCTTCGGTCCATCCGGGCGTTTGCGAGACCCGTTACCGCTTCGGGTCGTTCCACCCTCGCCAATGTGCGACGCTTAAGTTCGGCATTGCGCCGGTCCATCTCTCCGCTCTTTTGCATTGAGATAAGGCGCGTCTGGATCTGTTCGAGCAGATCGCGCTCGATTACCGGAAAAACCGATCCTTGCTGGCCGTAATCCCGGGCCTGCGCTTGCGTCACGCATATTATGATTGCAGCGATGATGGCAGCAGCTGTCTTCACAGGATCGCCCTCCCGCTGCCCAATATCTGGGCGCCGCAGACAAAGCCGATGTCGGCGTAGCGGCTGTCAAAGCCATCTTTATGCGAGCTTCCGGCATAATAGCAGCCATCAGGTATTGCTCCTGTAGGACCTTTGCTAAGCTTCAGACCCAGGCGGGTTTCAGATTTTGTTCGGGCAACGAATTTTCCGTTGATCAATACGTCCCTACCCTTGTGGGTCACAATATCGCCAGGCATGCCGAGTACATATTTACCAAAGAGCTGTGGCTTGCTGCCAAACTGGGCGCTCAGAATTCTGGACGGCCTTGGTTCGAAAAAGATCAGCCCGCCGCGTTTGATCGGCGCGTGCCTGTCGAGCCAGAAGGCCCAGTTTGGCAGGCTTGGGCTGGCATTGAGCAAAAAGGCATGACTTTGGCGAAAGTCTTCGAATGGCTGCACAGTAAAGGGCAAGGAGACGAGCGCGGTTAAAATAGCGATGCGCTTGATGCGTCCGTGCGCTTTTGTGGATAAGAACTTGATTGTCATCTGCCGTCTCCTGCTTTGAGGCGCGCGGCAATCCGGCGTTCGAGCTCAGGCGTTGCATCGGGCGCGTCTCCTGCGAGCACAGCTTCAGCGACCAGGATGATCCGGCCACCTTGGCCCATATCCTGAACAGCCTTCTCGCTGGCATCGAGGAAGACTCCAATATTGGCTTTGGCTGTTTCCGGATCTCCTGAGCCGCGCGCCTCTGCTTCGACAAATTTTCCCATCGTCTCGGCAAGCCGAACGGTGACGATCCCTGGTTTTTGTGGCTGCAATATCATGCGGCTCACCCATCCGGCCCAGAGCAGGAGCGTGATGCAGCCGAGCAAAAGGAGAAGCCGCCGCAAAAAGGATTTCCTTTGGGATATTTCCGTTTGATTGGTCATTTGCCGGGTGCTCCGTCACTTTTTTCAGGAAAGGCTTCGGCAAGCGTTCGGAAAAAGCGCGGCATGCGAACGAGAAGTAGCGCGCCCGTGGCTGCGATTAAGGCGGTTTTGAGATCTGACGAAAACAGCAACCGCTGGCTGGGTTCTGCGCTGTGATAATGCGCCGCCAGATTGCCAAGCTGGGTGAAGAGCAGCCCCAGATCCCATCCCACCAGAAACAGAAAGACAAACAAGGGCAGTCCCAGAACGATGAGGATGGTCGAGACGGCAAGGCGCGTGGTTTCCAGAAAGAGGAAGCAGCTTCCCTGCATCAGGTCTTTTATCGGGCTGGACGATGCTGCGCTGGCTCTTGCCCTTGGCTTTCTGCTGACCTGCGGGGTGACGGGTATTTGCAAGGCGGAACGCATCATGCAGCTCCCTGCGCAGCAATCTGGCCTGCGACCTGGGCAATAGCGTCGGCCAGGCTCTGGCCGTTCGTCTGTGCCTGTTCGATTGCCGCATAGACATCGGGCGAGGAGGAATAGACCGTGGCTGAAAAGGGATCGAGCACGAGGCGGCCGATCGCCTGCGTGTCCGGACCCTTGATAAAGACTTCGCTATATTCGGTGCCCGAGCGTTTGAGGCTGCGGATCAATGTTTCGGTCCGGTCATCCATATCCAGCCGGTCATTCTTGCGAAAATCGGCTATCGTCTCGGCTTTCTGCTGCAAGACCAGCATCCAGTCGCTATTTTCGAGCGCGGCGCGCGCACCATCCGATTTATAATAATCATTGAGCGACTGGGTTGCGGTCGCCAGCGCGCCGCCATATTTGCGCGCCGTGCGTGCATAGGTCTCGACAAATTCGCCCATCGAACCGCCGCGCAGCATGCTCCAGGCTTCATCAATCAGCAGCATTTTCTTGGAGCTTCTGGCCCCGCGCGTCATCGCCTGGCTGGTCATGAACATGATCGCGGACAGAACAACGCTTCTGAGATCCTCGCGGCTTGCCAGATCAGACATCTCAAAAACGGTGAAGTCATCGTCAAGCGCAAAGCTTGCCGGCCCGGTGAAAAAGCCGCCATAGCTGCCGCCTTCCAAATAAGGCGCAATCGATAGAGCGAGATTTTCGGCAATCGGGTTGGCTGTCGCAATGAGCGCGCGGGCAACATCATCAATGCTTGCCCCGCTGCCGAGACTTTCCCAGACTTTGGTCACCGCCTGGTCAATCAGGCCGCGCTCAACATCGCTCGGCGCTTCGCTGTGCCGCGCCATCTGCGCAATGATCGCCTTGATCATCGCAAAACAATCAAGCCTATAATCCTCGTCATCCACCGCGCGGGCATCATCGACCATCGAAAAGGGATTGAGCGAAAAGCCTGATTTGAGGGTAAACTCGACAAAGCGGCCACCTTGTAGTTTGACCGAATGCTCAAACGAGCGGCCATCATCAATCACCACCACTTTTGCGCCTGCGCCGCGCAGGGCTGCGCACAGCTCTTGCAGCAGCACCGATTTCCCCGATCCCGATTTGCCGCAGATCGCGATATTATGGTTGCCTGCGTCATTTTCAAACGGCGACCACCAGAAGGGCTGACCGCGCCGTCCGACCAGCAGCAAATGTGGAATGTTGCCGCCCAGAAACTCGCCCTGCATTGGCGCGATATGGGCCGCCGTTGTCGAGAGCATGGTCCGGAACCGCTTGAGCCGCAGCATATCATCGCCCAGCCCATCGGCCAAGCTTAACGGGAAGGATGCGATCAGGCCCTGTAATTGCAGAAATCGTTCGTCGGTCAGATCCCAGCCAGCGGCTTTATAGACCGCCTTGACCGTGCGCTCATGCGCATCGCCCTGGCCGATCGGCGAATAGCTGGTGAGGCCATAGAAAAGTTTGACCAGTCTTTTTCCCGCCTGCAATTCTGCTTGCACATGGCTCCATTCGGCAGACTGCTCGGCAAGACGCGGCAAAAAGCGCGCGCTCTTCGACTGGCTGAGGCTGGTTGTGCGCATGAACTTATAGCCTGCTTTGGCCGAGGCCGCCTCCTGATCGGGATATTGCAGGCAAAGCATGGTCGCGACCGGACAGGGAAAGCGCAGCTTGTCGGTGAACATATCACCGATGAGCCGCGCGCATTCCCATGGGCTCCAGCGTTCGGGCATGGAGCGGACCCCATAATGGCGCAGATCAAAGCGGTCGGGATAGACCTCGCCAATCTGAGGGCTGCCTTCGCTATCGCGGCCAAGATTTCTAAATCTCTCGGTTCGCAAGATCAGGCGGTCGTCTTCAACCTCCAGTTCAATATCGCGGCGGATCGCCTGGTCGGCAATCGGATCGAGCGGATTCCAGCTGCAAGGCTCGGCGCCGCGCGCACTGGTGGGCGAGGTCAGATCATCAATCAGACCCAAAAGCTCTGCGGGCTCCATTTCGCGCGCGCCAAGCCCCAGGGATTGCAGCATGCCGATAAGCCCTTCGCGGCACTGGACGAGCTCGCTGTCTCCGGTGCTTCCCGGTATTGGCACGCCCAAAGATATCACCAGCCGGGTCGCGCGGGCATGAAAAGGCGCGCGGGCTGAGCCGGATTTCCAGACAAGATCATAGAGCCGGTCGGCGCGCGCGCGGGCGATCGCTTCATAGATGCCGCCCTGTTCATAGCGGCGGGCAAACCAAGGCCCGACCATATGGCCAATTCTGGGGGAGGAAAAATTGAGGATTTGCAGACTGCTGCCTTGCGGCATGCCTTCGGAGAAGAATTGCGCCAATATCTCGCCGCTGCGTTCGTCCGCGCCGATGAGCGGCGTCACGCCGAGGATGAAGCCTTTGGACCGCGCATTGCAATAAAGCCGCGTTCCTTCGTCGAATGCCCGGTAGGGGAGCCAGTCCGAGAGCATATCGATGGCCAGATGCGGGCGCGGCGCATCGGGGCTGTCGCTATCCGAAAACAGCCCGGTCAGGAGCGCGCCACGCGCTTTTGCGAGCGACAGGGTCATGGCTGCAACTCCGCTTCGGACATATCGCCGCTTTGCGGGCGAATAAGTTGAGGGGCCCGGTCATGCAGGGGAGCATTCACGCCGGACCCCTCTGGTCCCGGCGGGAGGACACCGGGATCTGCCATTGGCACTGGCGAGGGGGAAACCAGCGCGTCCGGCAAGGGAAAAGGATTGGGAACAGGAGCTTCGTCTTCATGGTCCGCTTTTGTGTGCCTCAGACTTTGGCCTTCGTGGTTGCCAATGCCGCGCGCGATCGCTTTGCCAATATCGGCGCCAATATCGGCCGGGCTTCTGGGAGCCTGATATTTGGCGCTGGCTGCCTCGGGCAGCGCGACATGGACCACGCGCGCTTCGTGTATCCGGCCTTCAGCATCCCGGTAAGCTGCGAGTACGACCCTGAGCATGTGGCCAGTGGAGCCAGAAGTCATGGCTGCTCCTGGCGGCGGTGCCCGCAGTGAAACCCCTTGCCCAGTCGCCTCGGCATCAATCGCCGAAGTTGGTGCGCAGGTTCCGCCGGGCGCGCGGCAATCAAAGCTGCCGCTGATATTGCCGCCAAAACTGGCGCAGCCGCTGAGCGCAAGTACCGCTGATGCGAGCGCCGAATAGGTGAGGAGCTTGGCCATCAGCGTGCTCCTCCTTGTGCTACGGATGCGCTTAGAAACGCCCGTAATTCCGGAGCGCTGCGATAGCCTTGCAGAACGGTGCCATCAGATGCGCGGACCATCACCGGTGTTCCGGAAAAACCATGCCTAAGCGCAAAATCTTCATTGGCATCAAGACCGCTGGTATCGCAGGAGCTGCGTCCATCCGTTTGCCCTCCGGCATAAGCGCGGTGGAGGGCTGCCACCTTGTCGCCTGCACAGATCACGCTTTTGGAAATGGCCCGGCTCTGTTCGCCGAAGATTGAAATCGGTCGTTCTTCGACCTGGACGCGCGCCTTTTTCAGTTCTTCTGTGAGCCGCTTGCAATAGCTGCATTGGAAATCGGAGAAGACGACAACCTTGGGACCATCGGGATTGCCCCAGAATATAGCTCCATTTTTTGGCAGACCTTTGAGATTGACCTTTTGCGGCGCTGCGTTTGACGGTTGTTTTTGCGTACCAGCTTGTCGGCTCGCGAAAGACGCGCCTGCGGCCAGCATGTCGGGATTGATCGCCAGTAGTTTGGCCGCCGTCAGATCAGCGCGCGTTTCCATATCGTACAGACGTCCGACAAACAGATATCGCGCGCGCTCATCGATATAGAAGAGCGCCTTGTCAGACACCACTTCGCATAGTCCGCCAAAGCCTTCGCAGCCAAGGCTGGTGATGGGCGTTTTGGGAAGCCGCAATTTGAGCGCGGCGATAACCTGAACATTTGCGCGTTGATTAAAGCCGCTGACACCGGTGACCGCTGCTATGGCCGAGGCGGTGACGAGTCCCGCGCTGGCAACAGCGAGTATGGCTGCCAATGCCGTGGTCTTCAGGCATCGTTTTTGGGTAGTAAAATCTGTATTTTTCATTTCTTTGTGCTCCTTACATGGACGCCGTCGAGAAAGACGATCTCGACTGAAATGCCGGTCGGCATCTCGACGACGGGTTGATATTGTTCCGCTCTCTCGATGAGATATTTGGATACGGTATCGGCGGCATCGCCCGCGCCCTGGCCGAGGCCGCCGGTGATAATGTCGGCGCCCGACAGGCTGCTGCGCTTGCCACCCTCGCCGATATTGCCGGCAAAAATCCCATTGGCATTGGCCGAAAAACCGCGCCCGAACCCGCCGACAATACCGGCCAGCAGTGCCTGGCTGACAAGACTGCCCTCGCGGCTGACGATCCGTCCGCGTACGCCTGATTTTCCGGCAAAGCTGATAAAGCCTTTGACCTCGCTTACCGCATAGCGGCCGCCCGGCTGCGCGCAGGTCATTCGCGCCAGTTTGACATAGACCTTCTCTGCTGAAAGATCTCCGCGGGCAGCGCCGTTGACGAGGCATCCGGTGATATCGGTGGTGAGCAGCTTACCCCCTTTCATCACCGAGCGGGCGGGTCCTGTAATACGCAGCACCACGGGAAGCGGATCGCTCTGGCTGGCAACGCCGGTGGATGCATCAACGCCGACAATGACGCGCGCCGGCGCATAGCTGTTGGGCGGCAGATATTCCGGGCTGTCTTCGAGCAGCAATGGCGATACAGGCGTGCTCATTGCCGCTTCGCTTTCTTTAGTGGGCGCGCGGTCTGAAAAGCTGAGCAGGCTTATCTTGCTGTCGCCCTCCTGAGCGGGGACTTGCGCGCCCGGGGTTCCGGGAGCGGTTGTTCTCGTTCCGGCGCTACCGGGACCAAAGCCGGGCTGCGGCGGTAAAGCCGGAGGCGCAGCAGCTGCGTTTTGGAGTTCACTTTTGAGCGATGCATTTTCCGCTGAAATGGCATCGATCGCGGCTTGGCCGTCGCTGCGCATCTGCGCATTTTCCTGATGCAGCGCATTGAGTTCCTGTTCGATGGCCGGGCGCGGCAATTGCGCGTCCTTGAGCGCCTTTTGCTCGCGCGCCAGCGCATCGAGCCGGTTGCCATAGCTTGCCACGAATTCGCGGCTAGCGAGATCGCGGTTGACGAGCCCGCCGGTATCGATGGTCACTGCGCCTGTAGTGCCGCTGTTGCCCGCATCATCGCCGCTAAATATGATCCAGCTGCCGCCGATCAGAGCAAGCGCGCCGATACCGCCGAGCAGCAGTTTCTGACGCCGTGCAATTTGGTGGTTGAGACTGCGGCGGGCGTTTTGACGCTGCGCTTCCGGCGGCGCTTCGGCTACAGCTGGGTCTGGCTGCTTGTCCATCAGTTGATGCCTCCTTTGGCAAAGACAAGGAAGGCGCTGGCGCTCTGGCCGAGACCAAGACGATCCGCTCCATAGGCAAAGGCGAGCGCGCCTGCGGGCGCATCGCGCTCGCGCGTTAGATCAAGCGTCTGCGCGCTTTTGTTTCGGATCAGGAAATGCTGGCCGGACAGCTGCGCGCCGTCATATTGCGCGATCAGCTGGACTTCGAGGCCGCCGGTAACTTTGGGACGGCCGATTTTCTGCAGGGCGGTAAAGCCGGGCAGAACGGCGTCTGTCGCCATGGCTTCGATGAGCCGGATACTAGCGTTCTCAGGCCCTGTTTCTTCTTCCCAGTCTCTGGCATCACTTTTTGCGAGTGCGGGATTGCTGATAAATATCTGGCTGGCGCCCGCCATTTCTGCGCGGCAGGCAAATTTATAGACATAGCCTGCCTTCGAGGTCGCAAAGAAGCCGACCTTGTCCGAGGCATATTGGACGGGAACCGAGATATAGATATCGCCGCGCACCGGCTCATGGGTGACGCTGAAATCATTATAGGGATAGCCGCTCGCCATTTTGGACACATTGGCAAAACCGTCATCCACCAGCGCAATGCGGGTGAGCTCGCCGCGCGAGAGCAGGCAATCAATCTGGGCGTTGTCCGCGGCCTCGACAAACTGGTCGGCATGGGCAGGCGCCGCGGTGAGAGCAAATGCCAGGATTGCAATTCCCAGCGGCTTGAAGCCGGTATCTGGTCTGCGCACGGCGCCAAGGCTGAACAGGCCAAGGCCGGTACCTGCCAGCGCAGCGGTGGAAAGGTAAGAAAAAAGGCTCATGCAGATCAGTCCTTGTTTGATTTATCTTGAGGGAGACGGCGGAAGCCGGTGAGGGCGAGGCTCAGGCCGCGCAGCGACCAGCGAAATTCAAAGGAGCGGTCCTCGCTCGCAATCACCTGCGCGCCAACAAAGGTTTTGAGCGTGCCCGTTGCGGTTGAAATCAGTGATGCCGGATCGACCGTGAGCTCCCGGATGATGAATGACTGGCTGACATCCGAGCCGCGCTGTTCTTCGACAATTTTGACCAGTTCGGTTTTGAGGCGGCCATGCGCAGCCGGATCGGCGACTTTGAGAATTTCATCCATCCAATAGTCGAGGCTTTGCGGCGAGCGGTTGAGCAGCATCAGCGCGGTGTCCCGGGTCACAAGTTCGAGATAGGCGGTTGAAACGCCTGCGCTCGACACGCTCATTTGCTGCGCGGTGATAGGGACCAGCACGATTTCGCGCGCTTTTGTCATCGCAAAACCGGACAGGATGATTGCTGCAAGGCCGGTGACGCTTGCCAGCACCGCAAGGCGGTTGCGCTGACGCAGATAGGACTGGGCCTGTTCGTGGGCAAACTGGGCGCGCATTCTCTATCTCCTCAACCAGCCAGAAGACGGTGACAGGAGGGCGGCGTGGCTTTGAGGCCAAGAAAACTGGCTGGAAGATACCAATAGACAGCATGAATAAGCCGCGCTGCTTTCCCGCCCGATTTTGCCTTCCGCAAAGCAAACCAGGAGACGCAGGAAAGCGCGATGCCGATGAAAACATGCTGGGCCAATATGCCCCAGGCAAAGGGAATCAGAATTCCGGCAAACTCATCGATAGTCCAAAGACCGATAAGGTCAGGATCATCCAATCGTCTGGGGATAAGATATCTGTCAGCCATCTGCCGCCCTCCTGTTTTTCGCTGGCTCAGACGACTGCGGTGACGACCGAGGTAACGATCGGGACGCCGGTGCCGACACCAATGCCGACGCCGACCGGTACTGCAATCTGGCCAAGCGAAAACCGGCCCGAGGCAAGACCGATCAGGCCCGCCGCGAGACTGAGCACGGTGATGATTTTGCCACCCGAACCTTCGAGAAAATCGGTAAATTTGGCGAGCGCAGGATCGAAAGTGGTATCAGCGCCTGCATAAGCAGCGCCCGCGTAGGCGAGGGCGACACATGCGGGAATGATATAGTCAGCGATCCGGCGACGGGTCTTGGGCAAGGTTTGTGTCATGGCATACTCCAGATGTTAAACGGGCAGCGACTGTTCGTTCGCTGTATGTTCTTTCTGGAACAGGATCTGGTCTGTAGGAAAACAGGACGTGCGATTTTGGAAGTCATCCAAGCAAAAACCGACAAATGGGTACGTAGCGGCGGACTTCTGCGCAGATGGGATGCCAGATTGCGCTCATATTGCCGTGTTATGCGTAAGGCGCGCCGGCTATCGCGAATTGCCTGCCGGAACCTGCGCGAATCTCCGTGATCATATGATTCGGCTCTTCCTATTTGTTCCTTATATGTTCTTTTTGTTTTCCTACAGTTTTCCTCTTGGCCTATTTGCTGAGTCGAATTTCAAAAAAGGAAAGGATATGAAGCGATGGTAGAAATGGAAATGCTCGCCGAACAAAAGATACGCGGCGACCTGGCAGGGTTGTTGCTCGCCGCAACGGGCAGTAGCGGCCGGACCCGCACGGACATTGGCAAGGCAGCAGGCATACATAAAGATGCCCTGCGCCGGATATTAGACGGCAAACGTTCAGCGAGCATGACCGAAGCACTTCGGATCATGCGGGCATCCGGAGCGTCGCCCCATGCGCATCTTATATTGTTTCTTGTTGCTGGCGGTGAGCGTTCGTCAGATTGGCTGCACACAGATATAGCTTTGTTCTTTGAAGAGCTGTTCTGCGAGCTACCCACCGCCCTTGAACGCATCTTGGGAAATCAGATCCATGACATAAAACCGCGCTGGGCCAAAGGGACGGCGCAGCGCCTGGTGCGGCTTTTGTCCGATCATATCGAAGAATTAGAGCGTAAAGACGCATTGCTTGGCGATATATATTCAGGCTCGGAGAGCCGCGCCGATGCCTGAGCAATCGATACAGGTACAGGAGCGGCCCCCGGCTGCGCGGCTCATCAGATTATCAGAAGTTCAAAGCCGTGTCGGCCTTGGGCGTTCAACCATCTACAGGTGGATGAGCGAGGATCGATTCCCCAAACCCTATCAGCTGGGCGGTCACGCTGTTGCCTGGCTTGAGCGAGAAATCGATGAATGGATCGCGCAGCGGATTGACCCGCGCGCTTGATCCAAACCGTGCCTTCTCAGTAACGAAAACCTTCCTAGCGACAAAGATGCCGCGCTATGGTACGCCAAGCGGCAAAACAACCTCAACATATATATCTCGTTGCCAAAATCGATGAGGTCGATGTCGCTTATAGTGCATCACAGGACGTCGGGCTTGAATTTAGGGATTCATTCGATCTCAATATATCCCGTTCCCATATATGAGAAAAGAAACAAGTACCTATTTCTTGGAAAGGACCAGAGCACGAAATCCGCTATTCACCTCGCGAAATGCTAGCGCCATGTCCGGGGCGAGGGCGGACGTCGCAATAGCCAAACCGAGACCGCTACCCGGTGTTCCGTGCGTTGCGCTTCGTGCGAACGGCTGGAGCAGGGATTCGGTATCAAATGGCGCGATGCCGCTCCCCCGGTCTTGGACATAGAAGCCATCCCCACACGCGCCGATTGCAACCGTGGCTTCGCGCGGCCCGTGGATGACCGCGTTCTCGACCAGATTGCGCAGCGCAATGAAAAGACTGTCGGGTTCGAGCGGCAGGCAGACGCCCCGCGCTTGGTCCGTTATTGTTAACCGCACGTCCCGCTCGGCGAGGACTGGTTCTAGTTCCTGCGCAACCAGATCGAACGCCGTGCCGAGCAACGCTTCGTCCGGGCCTGACTGGCGCTGTGCCTCCTGTCGCGACAAATCAAGCAACTGCCTCACTAGCCGGGCGGTCCGGTCCACGGAAACCCGAATCCGCTCGAGGGCACGGTCGCGCACTGCGCGGTCGTCACTGCGCAGGGCGATCTCCGCATGGGTTCTGAGGCCGGCAAGGGGGGTCAGCATCTCGTGAGCGGCGCTCGCCAAAAAGCGCCGCTCACCGCTGCGCAGATCCTCTATCCGGACGAAAAGGCCGTCAATTTCGGCAGTCAGAGGTGCAAGTTCGCGCGGTACCGGCGCAACATCGAGCGCACGCAGATCTTCCGGTCGGCGACTTGCGATGGCAGCAGTGATGCGGCGCACCGGTGACAACCCACGTCCTACTCCGATCCACAGAAGTACGCCGAGAGCGCCGAGACCGATCAGCGCAGGCACGATCAGCCCTTGCAGCAGATCAGCAATCAACTGACGCCGCATCGCCAGAGTATCGCCAACCATGATCCGTAGTCCCGTTCCCGGCGAGACGAGAGTAAAGACCCGCCAGCCCACGCCATCGATCACCCGTTCGGAAAAGCCCTCTCCGCGCACGGATAGCGGTTGGCGAGGTGCCCCACCCGATAACCCCAGCAGATCACCGCTTACCGACCATATCTGGCACGACAATTGCCGTTCGTAAGTAGGCCGTACGGCGGATGGTGGCAAATCGACTCGCATCGTTGCCCCGACAGCGGCCTTCTCGTAACCAAGCGAAGCGACCATGGTTGCAGCCTCTCGCAAGCGCCCGTCAAGAACACGTTCAATGTCGCTTCGCGCGCTCAGCACGGTCCAGGCTGCAGCGCCAGACCAGATCAGCGTCGTGGCCGCAGCGATCAGCAAGAACAGCCGCAGCCTCAGCGATGGCGTACGTTGAGTCATGTACGGCGCAGCCGGTAGCCGACTCCCCTCACCGTCTCGATCGTTTCCGCACCAAGCTTGCCACGAAGCTTGTGAATATGGACCTCGACCGCATTTGAGCCCACTTCTTCCTGCCAGCCATAGATCGCGTCCTCAATCTGGCTACGCGAAACGATGTTCCCGCTTCTCCGCGCGAGTACCTCGAGAACAGCAAACTCGCGGCGCGACAGATCGACCGCCTGGCCGGTGAACGTGGCGCACCGCGTTGATGGGTCAATTGTCAGTGCGCCGATCCTGGTGATCGGCTGCACGCGTCCGTCGCCACGCCGAATGAGCGCGCGAAGGCGGGCTCCGAGTTCACCGAGGTCAAACGGCTTGCCGAGATAATCGTCCGCGCCGATATCGAGTCCGGCGATTCTATCTTCGGCCATGTTGCGCGCCGTTAGCAGCAGCACCGGCGTCTTGTGCCCCTTTCGCCGCCAATCACTCAGAAGATCCAGACCCGAACCGTCGGGCAGACCGATATCGAGCACGATTGCGTCATAGGCAAATCCATTTGCGGCTTCGCGTGCGTCTTGGCAGTCCAGCACCGCATCCACGGTGTGTCCCTCCATCGCCAGTCCCTCGACCAGTCCCTCGCGCAGCACATCGTCGTCTTCCACAACCAGGATTCGCATGATCAGCCTCTATCGAAAATATTGTGGCGGTATGTCCTTACATCACACATGATCCTTACACCAAACTTAAGCGGCGTAAGACTCGCTTAAGATAAACGGACGAAGAGACCGCCATGGACAATATCATCACACTTGGCCCTGTGGTCTTTGCCGCCGATCGACTGCTGGCAGTGGTGCTGATCGCAGGCTTTGTCTTCGCCATGGATTGGATGGCCACACGTAGCGAGACTAGCCTGACACGCGTGACGGGCTTGGTGCTGGTTGCCGGGATTATCGCGGCGCGGCTCGCTTATGTCATCGTGCATCGGGATGCATTCGCGAAGGACTGGTGGTCGGTCTTCGCTTTCTGGCAGGGCGGTTTTGTTGCCTGGGCCGGGTTCCTTGCGGCTGCCGCTGTGATCGGCTGGCGGATGCGCCCC
>TARA_R110001606_G_scaffold30344_1_pt1 | contig 39299 bp, 44 predicted proteins | sample TARA_R110001606 | Tara Oceans TARA_R110001606 (sample SAMEA4398315) | marine metagenome | biome: Polar Biome; feature: [SRF] surface water layer (ENVO:00010504); material: water (ENVO:00002006), including particulate matter (ENVO:01000060) such as... | depth 5 m
AAAGGCGTTGTAACCCAGGCTGATACCGTCAACGGTAAAGTAAGGATTCAAAAAGCCGTACGACAACGAAGTCTGATACTCGGACCGGTTGGCGCCGACGCTTACGCGATTACCGGTACCAAAGAAGTTATTCTGGCTGATCGAGCCGCCCAGAATAATACCCGAGCTCTGCGAGAAGCCCAGGCTCGCCGTCACCGAACCGGAGGGCTGTTCTTCTACGGTGTAGTTCACGTCGACCATATCCTCAGCACCGGGAACAGGCACTGTTTCGACGTTCACTTCCTTGAAGTAACCAAGGCGCTCCAGGCGCGTCTTGGACTCATCAATCAGATAGGTAGACGCCCAGCCAGCTTCCATTTGGCGCATCTCACGACGTAGCACCTGATCATCTGTCTTGGTGTTGCCACGGAAATTGATGCGATTGACATAGGCGCGATTGCCAGGGTCCACATAGAAAGTAACCGATACCGTCTTGTCGTCTTCGTGAATCTCCGGAATACCATTGACGTTGGCGAAGGTATAACCCTCGTTCCCCAAGCGACGACTGATCAGATCAGAGGTTGAGGTCACTACCTGGCGGGAGAACACCTGATTGGGTTCAATCAACATCAAACGCTTGATTTCGGCTTCGCCCACCACCAGGTCACCGGAAAGACGAACATCGCGGATCGTATAGCGATCACCTTCGTTAATATTAACGGTGACATAGACGTGCTTCTTGTCAGGCGTAATAGATACCTGAGTCGAAGACACAGCCATGTTGATGTAACCGCGATCGAGGTAGTAAGAGCGTAAGCGCTCCAGATCGCCCGCCAGCTTCTCACGCGAGTACTTGTCATCGTTGCGCAGGAAAGACAGCCAGCCACTGGTCTTCAGTTCGAATAGATTAACCAGCTCTTCGTTATCGTAAACCGTATTACCTACCACGTTGATATGAGCGATAGAGGCAATTGAGCCTTCATCTACCACAATTTTCAGCGCTACTCGGTTGCGCGGCTCGGGAATGACCTGGGTTTCGATGTCAGCCGAATAGCGGCCTTGAGAAACGTACTGGCGCAGCAACTCGTTACGCACGCCTTCCAGTGTAGCGCGCTGGAAAATCTCGCCCTCGGACAAGCCCGCAGCGCTCAACCCCTTGAGCAGATCTTCGCTCTTGATTGCCTTGTTGCCCTCAAGCTCGATTGACGAAATTGAAGGTCGCTCAACCACGCTAATAATAAGCACATCGCCATCACGGCCGAGCTGTACATCCTCGAAGAAGCCGATGCGGAACAACGCACGGGTTGCCTCCACCAACTCCTGGTCATCCACCTGATCGCCAATATTCAGTGGCAAGGCTCCAAACACGCTGCCGGCGGAGACCCGTTGCAACCCATTGACGCGGATATCGGAGATCTGGAAGGCGTCGGCAAAAGCTCCCGGCGCCATAAGTATCAGAAGAAGCGCAGGCAATAGGTAACGTTTCATGAAGTCCGTTCTGAATAGCTGGTTAAAATAGTGCTGCCTAAAGAGGCAACTCATGTTCAGGCAGTGGTGCAGCCCATCAGCCGCCTAAGCGACTAATATCGTTATAAATCGCGAACAGCATAACCCCTACGATGAGGCTAAGGCCAATCTGCAGCCCCCAAGTCTGTATCCTTTCGGACAGAGGCTTGCCCCTGATCAACTCGGCGACATAATAAACCAGATGCCCACCATCCAATACCGGCACCGGCAACAGATTCAAAACACCCAAACTAATACTCAGGTAAGCAATGAAGCTGAGAAAGCTTTCCAATCCCGACTTGGCTGAAGCGCCCGCCACTTTAGCAATGGTTATCGGGCCACTCAAGTTTTTTGCCGAGACAAGCCCTGTCAGCATTTTCTTCAGCGAATCCAGAGTGAGCGCGGTCATACCCCAGGTTTTCTGTAGTGCCACCGGCACTGCCGCCAAAGGATTATGATGAATCTCGCGCATCATGTCGGCAGGCCATTCAAACCCGGCCACGCCAGCACCGATATAACCCAGTACTTCGTCATTCTGCGCTTTGGCCGCTGGAATCAGCTCAAGTTCAACCTGTTTTGCATCGCGCTCTATATCCAGCAGCAGCTTTTTCTGCGGGTTAGCCTGGATCGCGGGCACCACGTCACTGACCCAATCTGAAACGGGCTCGCCATTGACTGCGACAATAAGATCTCCGGGCTGCAGCCCGGCACGTTCAGCCGCTCCGCCGGGCTCTACTTGGCCAATGCGCGGAGCAACCTTGGGCTGCCAGCTGGCCATACCCAAAGCGGCCAATGGATCAGGCTCCTCCGCCCCCTTCAGCCAGCTATCCAATTGCACGGCGTATATCTGCGGACTTCCGCCATCACGCTCTTGCGCCTCAACCTTGAGCACTCCTGTCTCACCAAGACGTCGGATCAGCTGCAAATTGACGTCATGCCAACTGGGCGTGGGCTCTCCGTCGATAGCAATCAGCTCAAGATTCTCGTGCAATCCAGCGCGTGCCGCAGGAGTATCAGCCTCAACCGGGCCGAGAACAGGCACTAGCGTGGTTACACCCAATACCGCGATCAACCAGAAAGCCGCAATTGCCAGCAGGAAGTTAGCCACCGGGCCTGCCGCGACTATCGCAATACGCTGCCCTACTGGTTTACGGTTAAAGGCCTGGCCAAGCTCTGCAGCCGGCACCGGGCCTTCGCGCTCGTCAAGCATCTTGACGTAACCACCCAGTGGGATGGCAGCAATGGCGTACTCTGTTCCGCGGCGATCATGCCAGGTATACAAAGCCGGGCCAAAACCAATGGAAAAGCGCAGCACTTTAACGCCACAGCGCCGCGCCACCCAAAAGTGACCATATTCGTGAATGGTGACCAGCAGGCCCAAGGCAACAACAGTGGCCATAAGGGTAAACAGCAGTTCCATTCAGGGGACCTCACATGGATTCAGGACACGGCAAATAAGTAATAATCAGCGACGCTGAACAAGCCAGGCTTCAGCAAGCTCACGCGCTTTGCGGTCTGCCAGCATGATGTGATCCAGATCCAGGACCGCCTCACTTGGCATCGACCCTAACGCGTGCTCGATCATAACAGGGATATCAGTAAAGCCCATACGCCCTGACAGAAAGGAGGATACCGCGACCTCATTGGCAGCGTTCAGGATCGCACAGGCAGTGCCCCCAGTTGCGGCGGCCTGCCGCGCCAACTTGAGGCATGGAAAGCGCTCACCATCCGGCGCCTCAAAATCCAGTCGCGCCACGGAAAGCAGATCCAGCGCGCTGACGCCGGAGTCGATGCGTCGCGGCCAGGCTAGCGCGTGCGCTATCGGCGTACGCATATCAGGATTACCCATTTGAGCCAGTACGGTACCGTCCACATAATCCACCAGCGAATGCACAACGCTTTGCGGGTGGACCACTATTTCGACCTGGTCCGGGCGCGCGTCAAACAGCCAACAGGCTTCGATCAACTCCAACCCTTTGTTCATCATGCTGGCGGAATCAACCGAGATTTTTTGACCCATAGACCAGTTGGGGTGAGCACAGGCCTGGGCAGGCGTCACAGAGGCCAGCTGCTCAGCGCTGAACTCGCGGAAAGGTCCGCCGGACGCGGTCAACAGAATACGCCGCACCCCCACCTTGGCTAGCCCCGATTTGTAATCGACGGGCATACACTGAAAGATGGCGTTGTGCTCACTGTCGATAGGTAGCAGCTGAGCACCAGAGTCACGCACCGCCTGCATAAATAGCGCGCCTGACATCACCAAAGCTTCTTTATTGGCCAGCAGCACGCGCTTGCCCGCCTTGACTGCCGCCAGCGTGGGCCGCAATCCGGCGGCACCGACAATCGCGGCCATCACAATATCTACACAGCCGTCAGCGGACACCTCAGCCAGCGCCTCAGCACCATGGCGAACCCGAGTCGGGACGCCATGGCTATCCAGCCGCGACTGCAGCGATAGCGCCTGCTGCTCGTCCGCGACCACCGCGTAGACGGGCCGATGTAACACGCACTGGTCCGCCAGCACGTCCATGCGACTGTGACCAGTCAGGGCGTGCACCCGATATTCGTCAGGATGGCGAGCGATAACATCCAGCGTACTTACTCCGATTGAGCCAGTAGCGCCGAGGATTGTGATCCGCGAAACGGTCACGCCAAATAGCTCCCGAGGAGCAACCAAAATCCGACGAACATAGGAATAGCTGCCGTAAGGCTGTCTATCCGGTCGAGTACACCACCATGCCCAGGTAACAGACTACTGCTGTCCTTTAAGCCCTCTTCGCGCTTGAAAAGACTTTCGGCAAGGTCTCCGACCACTGAAATCAATACCACCAGGCCAGCACCCAAGACTCCCAGCAAGATGGCTGTCGCTCCCCAACCGAGGTAAAACATCGCAGCCAGAGCAAGAAGTTCACTGACGATCAAGCCGCCCAGCAAGCCTTCACGGGTTTTACCCGGACTGACATTCGGCATTAACTTGTTGCGACCAAACGTCTTGCCTGCAAAGTAAGCGCCGATATCTGCCGCCCACACCAGAATGAGCAGAGAAAAAATAAGCCACAAACCATATTCCTGAGCACGCAACCAAACCAGACCAGCCCACGCTGGCAGTAACACCAGCAAGCCGAACAGTTGACGCACAAAGCTACCCTGCCATACGCCTTTGCCTGCGGGATAACGCACTATCATCACAGTGGCAAAAGCCCACCAAAGCAACGCTGGAATAACGTAGTAGATAATAGGCCAGCTATCACGATACAAGCCGATCATGAACAGTCCCAGGGTCAAGGCGTAGATAATGCGTCCAGCCTGCCTGGTCTCGCCACACAGTCGAGCCCATTCCCAGGCCCCCAGCGCGACCACCGCCCCAATAAAGAAGGCAAACCAGGCACCTTGCAGCAGGATGAAGCCTGCTGCGGCCAAGGGTGCCAGAATAAGTGCAGTAATTACCCGTTGTTTGAGCATCAGGACTCCGCTGCAAGCTGTTCGCTGGTTTTGCCAAAGCGGCGCTGCCTGCAGGAAAAATCAGCCAAAGCCTCACGCAGAGCGTCCTGCTTGAAGTCAGGCCAAAACAGATCGGAAAAATAAAATTCGGTGTAGGCGAACTGCCAAAGCAAAAAATTACTGATGCGCTTTTCACCACCGGTGCGAATACACAGGTCTGGCATAGGCAAATCGGCTGTAGACAATCGCGACTCGATATCCTGCTCAGTGATCCTGACTGGGTCCAGTCCACCGCGAGCGGCCTCGACAGCGAGCTGCCGAACCGCCTGCGTTACATCCCAATGACCACCGTAATTGGCTGCAATAACCAACGTCAGGCGAGTCTCGTTGGCGGTCGCTTCTTCAGCCTTCTGCATTGCCTGCTGCAGCTCTGGCGCAAAACGGCTGCGATCACCAATTATCTGCAGCCGAACACCATTCTCTCGGAGCTTACGCACTTCACGGCGCAATGCACCGAGAAACAACTCCATCAGAGCACCTACTTCATCCTCCGGCCGCCGCCAGTTTTCACTGGAAAAGGCGAACAAAGTGAGTACCTCGACACCGTCCTCGATACACACTTCTATCATCGCCTTCACCGCGTCGACTCCGGCCTTGTGACCAGCGACTCCGGGCAGATAACGCTTGCGCGCCCACCGATTATTGCCATCCATGATAATGGCAACATGACGTGGCATTTCGGCTTGAGCGCCGGTGCTGCTGTTATTGTTCATGCCAGGCTCACTCAACAGACAGTGATCAAATTGCCATCAGGTCTTTTTCCTTGGCTTCAAGAGCCTTGTCGACCTCTGCAATGAACTTGTCAGTCAATTTCTGAACGTCATCCGCGGCGCGACGCTCTTCATCTTCACTGATTTCCTTCTCTTTCTGCAGGTCCTTCAGCTGACTCAATGCATCGCGACGAATATTGCGCACGGCGACACGCGCATTTTCTGCCTCAGAGCGCGCCTGCTTGGTATAGCCCTTGCGGGTTTCTTCAGTAAGGGCGGGCATTGGCACGCGAATAGTGGTACCGGCAGTCGCAGGATTAAGACCCAAGTCAGACGTCATGATCGCCTTTTCGACAGCCTGGATCAGGCTCCGGTCGAAAACGCTCAGCGCCAGGGTGCGCGCATCTTCAACGTTCACGTTGGCGACCTGGCGCAGCGGAGTGTCGGCGCCGTAGCAGTTAACCATCACGCTATCCAGGATGCTGGGGTGGGCACGACCAGTACGAATCTTGGCAAAAGCATGACCCAGAGACTCTACCGATTTACCCATGCGCGCCTGCGCGTCCTTCTTGATTTCGTTGATCATTCCTCAACCCTCGATCAGTGTTCCTTCGGCGCTGCCCACTACTGCGTTCAACAGCGCGCCTGGCTTGTTCATGTTAAATACCCGTAAAGGCATCTTATGGTCGCGAATCAGACAGATCGCGGTCAGATCCATCACTTCGAGCTTCAAATCCAGCACTTGATCGTAGCTTAGGCTGTCGAAGCGCTCTGCATTTGGATCCTTCATTGGATCAGCGTTGTAGACGCCATCCACTTTGGTGGCCTTGAGCACCAGGTCAGCATCGACTTCGATACCACGCAGACAGGCGGCGGTATCAGTCGTAAAGAAAGGATTGCCGGTACCGGCAGAGAATATTACCACGTCCCCGCCCGCCAGATAGCGCATAGCTTTGCGGCGGTCATAGTGCTCGGTTACACCTTCCATGGTAATGGCGGACATGACCCGGGTCTGAATATTCGAGCGCTCAAGCGAGTCACGCATTGCCAGACCGTTCATAACCGTTGCCAGCATACCCATATGGTCGCCGGTCACCCGATCCATGCCAGCGCTGTGCAGCGCCGCACCACGAAAAAGATTACCACCACCAATAACCAGACCGATCTGCACGCCGATACCGATCAACTGACCGATTTCCAACGACATGCGATCCAGCACCTTGGGATCAATACCGAAGCCTTCGGTTCCCATCAGGGCTTCGCCACTGAGTTTGAGAAGAATACGTTTGTACTTGGGTTGGCGGCTGCTGGGGACTTGGGCCATGCTTGACTCTCCTGCGCTGGAATGGAGAAATACTCAACGAGTTCCAGCAGACTGTAGCGGCGGGCACTTGTTCAGTATTTCTTAAAAAAGAGGCCTCACGCCTGCGCGGGAAGCCTCTTCGATCAACCTGTTCGCGGCGACCCGCAGGTCGCCACGGTGCACTGGTCAGGGTGCACTATAGCCTACTTACTGCTTGGAAGCGGCCAGCTGGGCAGCGACCTCGGCAGCGAAATCGACTTCTGCACGCTCAATACCTTCACCCACTTCGTAACGTACGAAGGACAGGATTTCAGCGCCGGCTTTCTTGGCCAGCTCGCCGACTTTAACATCGGGGTCCTTGATGAAGGCCTGCTCAACCAGACTACCTTCCGCCAGGAACTTGTTGATACGGCCCTTGACCATATTTTCAACAATGTTCTCAGGCTTGCCAGCGATCTTCTCGGCATTCAGCTGCAGGAAGATCTCTTTTTCCTTGGCAATGGCGTCCTCGGAAACCTGGGAAGGATCCAGGAACTGCGGATTGCTGGCAGCAACGTGCATAGCAATGTCACGAGCCAATTCTTCGTCGCCACCCTTGAGCGTAACCACGACACCAATACGATGGCCGTGCAGATAGGCACCAACCACATCACCCTCAACGCGGGTCAGGCGGCGGATATTGACGTTCTCACCGGTCTTGGCGACCAAGGCTTCACGGGCAGATTCCTGGTCAGCGATCAGGGGAGCTGCGTCGGTGTAGCCGGCCTCAAAAGCCTTGTCCAGGCTGGCAGCAACGAAACCCTTGAAGTCATCCTGCAGCGCCAGAAAGTCGGTCTGCGAGTTGATTTCGATGATGACAGCAGATTTCTTGTCATCTGCTACTTTGGCAGCGATCGCGCCTTCAGCAGCAATGTTGCCAGCTTTTTTGGCTGCTTTGATTGCGCCGGATGCGCGCATGTCATCAATGGCTTTTTCAATGTCGCCTTCAGCGGCAACCAGTGCTTTTTTGCACTCCATCATGCCTTGGCCGGTGCGCTCACGCAGTTCTTTGACCATGGCTGCAGAAATCTGTGACATGAAATAATCCTCTAGATTACTTTGACTGTTGGCAGCCCGAAGGGATAAGCAAGGCCGCCGTATCATGTTGCTTTTAATATATTGCAAAAAGGGGGCAAAGCCCCCTTTTCTACGGCATTAAACTCGCCGACCGCACCTTAGCCTTCAGAGGCTTCCGGAGCAGCTTCTTCAACGAACTCATCAGCGCCGCCGTTGTTGTTCTTGCCGCGCAGAACTGCGTCAGCAACAGCAGCAGCGTACAACTTGATGGCACGGATAGCGTCGTCATTACCGGGGATAACATAGTCGATGCCATCAGGGCTGCTGTTGGTATCAACGATACCGATAACAGGAATACCCAGCTTGTTGGCTTCGGTGATAGCAATGCGCTCGTGCTCAACGTCGATCACGAACAGAGCATCAGGCAGGCCGCCCATGTCCTTGATACCGCCCAGACCACGATCCAGCTTTTCCAGATCGCGAGTGCGCATCAGCGCTTCTTTCTTGGTCAGTTTGTCAAACGTGCCATCCTGGGATTGAACTTCCAGGTCGCGTAGACGCTTGATGGACTGGCGGATGGTCTTGTAGTTGGTGAGCATGCCGCCCAACCAGCGATGGTCAACATAAGGCTGACCGGAGCGTGACGCTTCTTCAGCAATGATCTTGCTGGCAGCGCGCTTGGTACCAACGAACAGAACCTTGTTCTTGCCAGCGGCCAATTTCTCAACGAAGCTCAGGGCGTCGTGGAACATCGGCATGGTTTTTTCAAGGTTGATGATGTGGATCTTGTTACGAGCACCGAAAATGAACTTGCCCATTTTCGGATTCCAGTAACGGGTCTGGTGGCCGAAGTGCGCACCGGCCTTCAGCATGTCACGCATAGAAACTTGGGTCATGATAACTCCAGTAAGTTGGGTTTGGCCTCCACGCATCCCAATATCCAACCCCGAAGGGCACCCAGGATACCGTGACGATACGTGTGCGGATTTAAGGTTCACCTGACTCCGGAAAACCGGACGTTTGTTCAGGCGCCGCGCTTTATACCATATATAACAGGGCGAATAAAGTTCCTCTAGCGGCTTACAGCACTTCACGCTGTCTCAACAGCCGGGCTCAGGTCTGGTAGAATCCGAGGTTTGTCACACTTTCGCCTGCTGGCGTTTAATCAAGAGAAACCTGACATGACCGTATCCATCAAGACACCGGAAGACATTGCCGGCATGCGCGTTGCCGGACGCCTGGCAGCCGAGGTGCTGGAGATGATCGGCGAACACGTCAAGCCTGGCGTTACCACCGAAGAGCTCGACCGCATTTGCCACGACCACATCGTCAACGTGCAGCAGGCCATTCCCGCCCCGCTGAACTATGGTGGCGCGCCAGGCCGCATGCCGTTCCCCAAGTCGATCTGCACATCCATCAATCACGTCGTATGCCACGGCATACCCAACGAAAAACCATTGAAGAATGGTGATGCGCTGAATATCGACGTAACCGTGATCAAGGATGGTTACCACGGCGATACCAGCAAAATGTTCATCGTTGGTGAGGCACCCGAGTGGGTTGAGCGTCTGGCACGCGTGACTCAAGAGTGCATGTATAAAGGTATCTCGGTCGTGCGTCCCGGCGCTCGTCTGGGCGACATCGGCCAGATCATCCAGGATCATGCGCACGCCAACCACTACAGCGTGGTGCGTGAGTACTGTGGCCACGGCATTGGCAAGGTGTTCCATGAAGACCCCCAGGTGCTTCATTACGGGCGCGCAGGCACTGGCATGGAACTGCAGGAAGGCATGACCTTCACCATCGAGCCGATGATCAATCAGGGCCGCGCAGAAACACGCCTGCTGGGTGATAACTGGACCGCCATCACCAAAGACCGTAAGTTGTCAGCCCAATGGGAACACACCATTCTGGTGACCGCTGACGGTTATGAAGTCCTTACCCTGCGCAGCGAAGAATCCTTTCAATAGCAGTAGCCGCCAGTCACAGCCAAGGCCACTAACTGCCAAGGATAAAAACCATGGATAACGCGCTTTTCGATCCGGGCCAGTTCCAAGCGGAGCTGGCATTAAAAAGCAGTCCTATCAGCGCTTTCAAAAAAGCCATAAGGCACGCCGACAACGCGCTGCAAGGCCGCTTTGAGAGCGGGCGCGATATCCGACAACTGATCCACGAGCGCGCCTGGTTTACCGATCAAATACTGCAGCAGGCATGGGCCAGACTCGACTGCGCCCAGGATCCAGGCATTGCCCTGCTGGCTGTTGGCGGCTATGGCCGAGGCGAACTGCACCCGCATTCCGATATCGACCTGCTCATTCTGGTGCGCGACGATCCCGAAGCCTTCCGCTCTTCGATCGAAAACTTCCTTATGTTGCTGTGGGACATTGGCCTGGAAGTGGGCCAGAGCGTGCGTTCCATTGAGGAGTGTGAACAGGAAGCAAAGGCTGACCTCACAGTCATTACCAACCTGATGGAGTCACGCACACTGTCTGGTGACGAAGTCTTGCGCCAGAGCATGCTGACTGCGATCAGCACCAAGAACATGTGGAATGACGCCGAGTTTTTCCGCGCCAAACGCGCCGAGCAACAAGCTCGTCACGCCAAGTTTAACGACACCGAGTACAACCTTGAGCCCAACGTTAAAAGCTCACCCGGCGGTCTGCGCGACATCCAGACCATCGCCTGGGTTGCCTTGCGTCACTTTGGCACCAACGATCTGCGCAAACTGGTTGATCAGGGGTTTTTGAACGAGCCCGAGTACGACATTCTTACCGCTGGCCGCGATTTTCTCTGGAAGGTCCGCTTCGCCCTGCACAACCTGTCCGGACGTGCCGAGGACAGACTGCTGTTTGACCACCAGCGCGCACTGGCAAAGATGCTCGGCTACGAAGGCAATGACAGCAAGTTAGCGGTAGAGCGCTTCATGCAGAAGTACTACCGCGTCGTGATGTCACTGTCAGAACTGAACGATCTGTTGATGCAGCATTTTGAAGAGATACTGCTGCGTGACGCCGAAGCCGCCGATATTCGCCCGCTCAACAGCCGCTTTCAGATACGTAACCACTACATTGAAGTCACCAACCCCAACGTCTTCAAGCGCACCCCTTTCGCCATTCTCGAAATTTTCGTGCTTATGGCTCAACACCCTGAAATTCGGGGCGTGCGCGCCGAGAGTATCCGTCTGCTACGTGACCATCGTCACTTGATCGACGATGATTTTCGTACCGACATTCGCAATACCAGCCTGTTTATCGAGCTGTTTCGCTGCAAGGAAGGCATTCACCGCAATTTGCGCCGCATGAATCGCTACGGCATTCTCGGCCGCTATCTACCCGAGTTCGGCAAGATTGTCGGTCAGATGCAGCACGACCTTTTCCACATCTACACGGTCGACGCACACACGCTCAACCTGATCAAGCATCTGCGCAAGCTCAATCGCCCTGAATACCAGGATAGATACCCCCTGGCCTGGCGCATTTTCTGTCGCCTGCCCAAGCCGGATCTGTTGTATATCGCCGGCCTTTATCACGACATTGCCAAGGGCCGCGGCGGCGACCACTCGGAGCTGGGCGCCGTCGATGCGGAGCAATTTTGTAACCGTCACCACTTGCCCGCCTGGGACACGCATCTGGTCAGTTGGCTGGTTGAAAGCCACTTGCTGATGTCAACGACAGCGCAACGCAAGGATATTTCCGACCCCCTGGTGATCCACGACTTTGCGGTCCGTATGGGCAATCAAGTACGCCTTGACTACCTTTACGTGCTGACCATTGCCGATATCAACGCGACCAACCCTACGCTGTGGAACTCCTGGCGCGCGTCGCTGCTGCGTCAGCTTTACACCGAAACCAAGCGGGCTCTTCGTCGCGGCCTCGACAACCCGCCGGATCGCGACGAGCACATTCTGCAGACCCAGCAGGCGGCACTGGATATTCTGGTGCGCAACGGTATTGAAGAGGAGGACGCCGAAGCGCTCTGGGCCGAGCTGGGTGATGACTATTTCCTGCGCCATACCGCCAGCGATGTGGCGTGGCATACCGAGGCCATAGTGCAGCACAGCAGCCGGCACGGTCCGCTGGTGCTCATCAAGGAGACCGCGCAGCGCGAATTTGAAGGTGCGACCCAGATCTTCATTTACACGCCTGAGCAGAACGATCTGTTTGCCGCCACCGTATCGGCCATGGATCAGCTCAACCTGAGTATTCAGGATGCACGCATCATCACCTCAACCAGTCAGTTCAGCCTCGACACCTACATCGTGCTCGACTCGGGCGGTGATTCTATTGGCGACAACCCTGAACGTATCCGCCAGATCAAAGCCGAGTTGATTGCAGCGCTGTCTGATCCCGACGCCTTCCCGACTATTATCCAGCGTCGCGTGCCGCGCCAGCTCAAGCACTTTGCCTTTGCGCCCGAGGTGACGATCTTCAACGATCCGAACGGCCAACACACGATTCTGGAGCTCAGCGCACCCGACCGGCCAGGCCTGCTCGCCCGCATGGGCCGCATTCTGCTCGACTTTGACATCAGTGTGCAGAACGCCAAGATCGTGACCTTGGGCGAACGCGTGGACGACGTTTTCGTACTGACTGATGCCGACAATCAAGCACTATCCGACCCGGCTCTATGCGAGAGTCTGCAGCAAACCATTATCGACACCCTGAGCAGTACCCAGCCAACCGAGCAGGCGTACAGCAGCCCAATTGCCATTGGCCCCTGAGGACTCTGAATGAATAGCGACCTGCAACGTCTGCAGCCCTACCCCTTTGAAAAGCTGCGCGCGCTGATAGCAGATGTAACTCCCAATCCGGCGCTACGCCCGATTTCACTGTCCATTGGTGAGCCCAAGCACCCCTCTCCGCCTTTTGTATTGGAGACGCTTGCCGCCAATCTGGACCAGGCAGCGGTCTACCCGACCACGCAAGGCAAGCTTGAATTACGTCAGGGCATAGCAGACTGGCTGACCCGGCGCTTTAACCTAAAGGCAGGCAGTCTTGACCCCGCGCAGCACGTCATTCCGGTCAACGGCACACGCGAGGCGCTATTTTCCTTTACCCAAGCCGTGATAGAGCGTGATCCACAGGGCCTGGTAGTCAGCCCCAACCCGTTTTATCAGATCTACGAAGGTGCTGCGTTTCTGGCCGGTGTGGAGCCTTGCTATCTTGCCTGTGACGCCAGCAACCACTTCATTCCTGACTTCGGCAAGGTACCCGCTGACGTCTGGCAGCGCTGCCAACTATTGTTTATTTGCACACCAGGCAATCCAACCGGCTCGGTCATACCGCTCGACACCTTGCAACAACTGATCAAGCTGGCTGACGAGCATGACTTCGTTATCGCCTCCGACGAGTGCTATAGCGAGATCTACTCGCCTGAGGGCCCTGCACCTGTTGGTCTATTACAGGCCTGCGCCGCCATGGGCCGTGACGACTACAGTCGCTGCGTGGTATTCCACAGCCTGTCCAAACGCTCAAACCTGCCTGGCCTGCGCTCGGGCTTTGTCGCTGGCGATGCCAGCCTGCTGCAACCCTACCTGCAGTACCGCACCTATCACGGCTGTGCCATGCCCGTGCAAAGCCAGCTCGCCAGCCTGGCGGCCTGGCAGGACGAAGCTCACGTCGTGGATAACCGCAGTCAATATCAGGCTAAATTCGACGCGGTATTGAGCATCCTCGGTGAGGTCATGGAGGTGCAGCGCCCCGACGCAGGCTTCTATCTGTGGCCCGTCACGCCGATTGATGATGACACCTTTACTCGACGCCTGCTGGCCGAGTACAACGTAGCCGTTGTGCCCGGACGTTACCTGTCACGCGACATTGATGGTTATAATCCCGGCGCGGGACGCGTGCGCATGGCCTTGGTCGCGCCGCTGAGTGACTGTATCGAAGCTGCCGAGCGCATCCGCGACTTCATAAAGGGTCTGTAACACGTGATTACTCTCTATGGCATCAAAGCCTGTGATGCGCTGGAGGGTGTCGATTTCTCTTTTCAGGTCAACGACTTACGCGCAAATCGGCTGTAAAAATAAACAGCGGCTTGTGCGCAAATGCGCCCCTTTAAAATCAAAGGCTTGCGTTTTGTTTTGGGGAGGATTTAAGAGAATCATACTGTTCTTCACACGCTAGCCCTGCTATTCGACGACCTTGAATGGAATTTACTATGAGCGATTGGACGGATGATACGCCCGGGCGGGCGGACGCAGGAAAGAGGGTTACGGTTCAGTTCGCTGACGGGGCTCGAGTATCCGGCGCACTGGTCCTGTTCGATTATTTCTTCACCGGCGAAGATGAGATACCGCTATACAATGTGCGGCTCGACGACGGTCGTGAGATATCTATACACGCCGCAGACAAGTGGATGTTTGAATAGGTGGGCCGGCTCGCGCGCTTCACTTGATCAATCTCGTAAGCTACTATCAATCAAACACGCCATAGGTGCCAGCAATGAAGAGTCAACCTGAACAGACGCGCCGCAGCAAAAAGGGCGGTAGCGCCGACGCATCATATTGCACGTCATTTGACTCGGTAGATCAGGCTGAGTCTTTTTTTCGAGAGCGAGCGAAGCCAGCGCGCATGATCAAAACTCCAGAGAAGCAAGGTTAATCCTGCCGCTCTCGCTCCAGATCCTGAAAGTACCGCAGCTTCGCCTGATCCTCGATCATTCCTTTTCTGATATTCCAAACAGTCCGTCCAGCTTCTCCACTGAGTTCGACGGCGGCGACATCGCCCAGGCTGCTGCCGCCTGTGGTTTCGGACACGACAGCGTCGGCTTCGGCAACTCTGACTGCGATGCGCAGCCGCTTACGCTCACCATCAGCACCAGAATAAAGGCGCTCAAGCCTCTCGTTTTCTTGTTTCGCATCTTCAAGCTCCCCGTAGTGTTTCGTATCCAGCGCCTGCAGTTTTTCGCGCTCGGCTATCAATAGCGCCTGCTGCGCCTGCAGTTGCCGCTCCCCTGCCCTTGCTATTTCCCCCAGCTCGTCAGAGTGTGCCTTGTTGGCCTTGTCCAGCGCGGATTCACCTAGCGCGCCCTGCCAGCTCCACCCAACTCCAAACCCCAGCAGCACCAGCACGACCAGGGCGCCGCCCTGCAGCAGCAGCCTGTACTTAGCGATCATTTGCGCCCCTCATGCTCAAGCGAGTAATGATTGCCGTCATTGAACCGACCGCCCCATGAGCCGCCGAGCGATTCCCAATACTCGCCCAAGGGTTTGTGGTCGTCAGTCTGCTGCAGAAACTTGCCGTCGCGGAACAGATTGAAGTCCACGGCCAGTCGCTGCTTGTGCAGGCTGCCCGTAGCGCCATACCCTTTCTTTTCGCCAACCTGGCCGTGCAGGCGCGGGTCACGGTACGCATCGCCAAAGGTCAGCTCATAGCCGTTCTGATAGGCATATTCGATCAGCAGGCCAATCATTTTGGTAAAGCGCCGTTGCTTGCTTCCGAGTGACATACTTTTCTCCAGGCAATAAAAAACCGCCCGTAGGCGGTATGTGAAATGGTCAGCATTGATGACAGCTCAGGATTGCGGGGCAGTATCAGCTCAGCCCGCACGGACGCGGACTATCCTAGAGAAACCACTCTCTATTCCCTCGCCGGTGATTGCAGTACCGGCACCAAATACTCAAAAATTTGGGAAAGGGTCAGTGTCTGGCGTGTATGCTGCTGTTTGTCTAGCAACGCCGCGAGTAAAGCGCATTTCGTCAAAATACGCGTCTGAAATTAGCGATGTCAGACCTCCGCCCAGAGCGCCTACCGTTACAAACCTTTCACCTGTAATCCCGGTGGATGGAACTGTAGCCACCGGGATAGTTCCTATCAGAACACCGTTGATTAAAAAATAATAATTGTCATCGTCCCTAAAAAGCCCGATTTTATGCCGCCCAGTTGGGCTAAGCGGGCCGCTTAGCGTTTTGATCGGAGTTGATCCCCCTGATCTGATTTCTAAGCCTATTCTGTAGTCGGAGGTTGTGTTGATAAGCAGATCAATTTGCACGTTTCCGCCCCCCCAGCTTGCTGCCCCACCACCAATTGCATAAATCCAGATCCTTGCATTAGGCCCCCAAGTGTGAGTGAACTCAAGGGAAAATTTTTCAGCTAAAACATTATAATCATAGCTAGAACCAGGCCCAGACGGCGGATAGACGCCATTAGAATCTGTTCTGCTTAATTTCAGTTCGCGACCGCCCATCGCAGCAGGAACCGACACAATAGCCCCGCCACCTGTCCAGTTCGCGCCTAGCTTGCTGTCATAAAATGAGGTAGCGCCAAGGCTGTCGTCAAAGTGCAATAGAGATATAACATTTGCCCAAAACGGGTCGCCTCCGGCTGGCGGCGCGGCGGAAAATGATTTTAAAAATCCAAACTTTCCGCTTCTCATGGAGTCACCAGCGGGGCCTGATAGATAGTCGAGCCGCCGTCTCGGGTGTAAAAAGACATTATTGAAACGGTTGACGCCGTCGGATCAGGCTGCACCGGGGTTCCTTGGACTGCCGCCGGCCAAGTAATTTCCCAGCCACCGGTGACGTCCTGCGTAAACTCGATAGTGAACACGACAACTTTGCCCGATGGAATATTGCTGAACGTCAGAGTGGTTACATCTTCCGACAACTCAACCGCAAAGCCAGCCGGATCAGTCAGGTCAATATCAAGCGCGCCGCTGCTGACCGTGGGTTCTATAAGCGCATCCCACCCGCCAGCGCCACCGCTCCCGCCTGCTGACCATTCAAGCCACTCGGTGCCGCTATAGCGGTAGGTTATTTCGTCTGCCGCAACTTCTTTTTTCCAGCCCTCTTTCGGTGTGATGACGATCCATCCGCTGTCAGTCCGATATAGCGCAAGATTTCCTGCTGCTGCGTCCGTAATGCCCGCCCAAGCAGAACTCATTATATAGAGCGCACCATCAGTCGGGCTGCCGGGTGCCGCTGTCAGGTCTTTGCTGATAACGGGCGTCTGAAGCAAGGCGTCAATGATCGCCAGAGACTGATTCACAAGCAGAAAGTTTTGCTGCCCGTTCGCCAGCTGCGGTAATGGCAGATTAGGTGTATCGCTCACAGTGTTACCTCGCGCACGTAGCCGCGACCTATCGTGCTAGAAAGCTGGTAGATGCGGAAAAGGATTGATGATTGCGCAGAGCCGAAGTCAGTGACCTGGTCTGCTGCTGAATAGCTGAATGCCGGAGTTACTGACTCAATCGTTCTGACTACGCTTGAGCCGTCCACCACGTCGATTTCATAAGCCTCGGTTGTTTCACCGACAGGGGCTTGAACCCCATTTCCCCACCAAGTGTTGCCCAATCTTGAGCGACGAATGAATGTCGCTGTGAGATCCCCGGAACCATCCCGGGTGGCTTCAGCATTAACCGGGCTGAGCGGCTTCAGGTTTACACCTTCATAGCTGAACTCGACGTCCTCACCGCTCTCGATACTTGCCCGCTGAGTGATGCCGCGATACAAACGATCAAGCCCGATGCTTTCTGTAGCCATGCTGATAAATGCATTGTCTGGATCATCCAGCAGAATGAACCAGTCGCCCGACTCATGGAGTCCGGTTGCCCACTCCGTGCCTTTGTCGCCGCGCAAGAAGTCGCTGACGATATAGCTCCCATCTACTTGCAACGCGGCGCTCTGGAATCGAACGATCTCCCAGCGGCCGTCATCACCGTAGGCGGCATAGTTATAGCCTGTCAGGACTTGGTCCAGCGTGATGCTTTCTGGCTCTCCCGATATCATTGAAAGCGATATAGCACGCCGATCGATCAGATATCCGTCGCTTTGGCCAAGGATTCCGTAGGCTATCCCGATGGATGACTTGCCGCTGTAGCCTTGAATATCTGTCCAGGTCTGCCCTGAATCGCCGGACCTAAATGCAGTCGCCCCCGGCCATCCATCCGTATAACCCGTCATTGCCCCAACAAAGCCAAGCGCGTTCTGACTGACTTCATCGACAAGAGGGATGTCGATCGGTAGGAAAATAGATGGACCTGAAAGCCCAACGGTACCATCAGCTGTCCCGCCCTGGCCGCCTGATGCGTTCGGCACATAAATGGCAGAGCTGTTGGGCACCCCTTTTATCTCAAGCCGGCCATCTTCCGTGTAGTCGATTTCCTGAATGAATATCTCATGAATCGCTGTCTTGGCATCAACAGTGATCACGTCAGTAGGCTCAAGATTTAGATAGGTCGGCGGAACGGTAAATGACATGTTGGTGCGCTCAAGCCATGCTCTGGTTTGCAGCATTTCAGCAATACCCGCTCCCTCGTCTGCGCCAAGCACCAGAGCGAGCTCAACATCCTCTTCGTTGACAGCCTCGGTATTGATCCGCGCTGCCGATTGCTCGGATACTTCATATTCGCGCTCGGCATCGATATAGCTAACAGTCGTCTTCGCTGGCAGCTGTGTATCCATTTCGCGGGACTGGCTGAACACTGAATCAGGCGTATCGCTGTTAGTTGCGCCCAGGTCTTCATAGGGAACACTGAGCAAACTAGATCCGCCACGGGGCACAAACTTGATCTTGTAGCCCGATTGGATAACGTCGAACTGAAATGCAGTAGCCAGAGGCTCAAGTGCAGAGCGAATTGAGCCACCAGAAACCTGATAACCTTTCACAAGCGATGTTATCCGGCTAACATCAATGTCGTCTTCTGCCAGAAGCGCTGAAAGCTCAATTTCGTCGCTTATGACCTCTTTAAGGGGTACTGCTTGAGCAGAAAAAGATGAAGGGCTAAAAACGACTTGATTGTATAGCGGGGCGCCTGTTCTCCTGGAACTTAGAGCAAAAACATTATCGCCAAGTTTAGAGACTGACGGTACTGAAGGGCTGATATAGTATGGCGAAATGTGAGGTATCACGACACTGTTTTCGAGGCTTGAAGTCGCTAAATTGATGATATCTATTTGTATTTCGGACGGGGTCATCTGAAAGACATAAAGCGAATTCCCATCAACGTAAATGTTGCCCTCATTGCCTGTAGAGCTAACAGAGCCAGAAGCGTCAACGAAATTCTCACTGAGAAGCAAACCCTCTTTTGTGTAAACCCTTATTTGGTAAGATGCCCCTGTCCTGCGCGCCAACAGTACATCCTCCCCGTACCAGTCTAGATTAAAGCCCCCCATTTCTGACGCAGGTACTACAAAAACTGTTTTGAAGTCTTCAGAATATTTTCTTATAACGTCGACTCGGTTGCCGCTTACTTTCCTTGAACTGATAAGTATTCCACGCTCATCAGCAACTACTGAGCCGGGCGCGTCAAGCGGCTCAGATATATATCTAACCTCGGCACGATTGCCGACATACACCTGGGTGACTGATGTTGAGTCGTTGACAAATACGAAATCCTCGTTACGTAGGTTTGCGACAACCAAGCCAGGCCGTAAAGAAAGACCCGCGATAGAATAATTAAACTGTACTTTTCCGTTTTGTCTTACGTGATGCAAGACCCCTGTTTTCTCTTCACGAAAGACAGCGGACGAAAACCCATCTGAATCGTAAGCCACGCCTGTGGCACTTGCGTTTGATTTAAATGTGGGTGGCGTACCATACGACTCGCTTGAAATGACGACCCCGCCGCCAGTGGCGAACTTGACTGCCTCAACCTTAAACTGCGCACCCTCCAGCGTGTTGCCATAGTCAGTGAGGTTCCAGTCGCGGAACGCCAAATACGCCAGACCGCGATTGGCTGTCGCGTTCTCAACGCCCACGTCTGCTTCATAGCGCGGTTCAGGCATTTGATTGTCGGTACCGCGATATAGCGTCCAGCCGCGTGAAGCTTGGTTGCTGGCGATGATGGTTTCAAGGTCATCACTGCCCGCGTCATAGATCAGCTTGTCTGAACACCAGATGCGGCGGATGCCCTGAATAGGCCCCTCGCACAACGCTAAGTGGAATGTCGCGAAGTAGGTATAGGTCTTGTCCGGCTCTGTGCTGCTGCCACCCTTTCCTCCGCTTTTGTTCTTCTTGACGACTTCACGCAGTTTTCCGCCTTCAAGCCAGATTATGTTGCCCGCGAACGCGATAGTGCCGTATGTACGCGGGATCGCGGCACCGTAGGTGCTGGTCTGGATTCGTAGATCGGATAATCTTGGGCCTTCAATCTTTGGGCCTGAAAACAGTGATCCAGCTAACAATCCCGCGCCTGCGCCGAGCAAGGCGCCTGCTGGGCCGCCGATGACAAAACCGCCAGCAGCACCCAGAGCAGCATTTACAAAGCCATTACCGCTCATGGTTTAATCATCCGATAAGCACCCATCACGCGGGCACGGTTGAGCGAGTCAAGGCGGTGGTGCACAACCTTTCCTGATTCTGAGCTGGCGTGAATGATGTAGGTGTGGCCGCGAATCTCCCCGGCGTGCAAGGCGATGTGCTGGGGGTCGCGCACGAGTCGCATGGTCAGCCAGTCACCAGTTTTGGCCTCGGCAACGGGTATGCGCTGCAATGATTTCTGGCTGTCGAGAATCTTCTCAAGCTGCCCGTCATAAGGGGTTCGCGGGTAGCCGAGTTCGTCTTGATGCGGCAGGCCAAGCGCTTTGAAGCAATGCACCAGTAGCCCCGCGCAATCGATGCCAACGCCGGGCACGCGGGCCTGATGCTTGAATGGCGTGCCCATGCACTCGCGCGCGGCGGCAATGATGTCGTCTGGCGTCATGCTCCGCGCCCCCGCTGGCTGTATTGGGATTTGGTAGGCACATGAGGCTGTGCGCCCATGTTGATGGCATTGCCAAACTTGTCGCGGCAGTCTTCCAGGCGCTTACGGCAACCTGGGATCATTTCGTATTCGTCGCCCACTTGCGGCGGGTAGAACAGCGCCTCGTGCAGCGTGATTTGGCCGCTGGCGAATATCTTGATCTGATTCGGCTTCAAGCCTGCGTTGTCGCCCGTAGTGAAACGGATCTCGCCATAGCCAAACCAGTCATCAACCTCGCCGCGTGCGGAGTCGCTGAACACGGTCTGGCTGATGACGCTTGTCAATGTTCCGGTGACGAGATAATCGGCCATGGCAGGGCCATCAGGTGCTGAGCGCGGACCAGTGCAACGGCTGCGTGTACTGGCAATCAAGTTGCCGTCCAGATGCTGATCAAACAGGGTCCAGGGGCACGTTGGCGCAAAGCTCCGACCGACCTTCTGGCTAATCGCGTCAATCGCCCCCATCAGCTGCGTGCGGTAGCGCTTATCGGTCATGTCGGTCTTGCCGAAGAAGAACAGACCTAGCTCTTCCTCGTCTTCGGTTGGCGCGGTAAAGCTGGTGGCGAATACCTTTACCCTCGCGTTGTCGTAAACGCCGGAGGCCAGGTCATCGAGCGTAATGGCGCCCATCTGCAGGATGCCGTCCAGATCAATACCGGTAGAGCTCATATCTGATGTGGACGAAAGGCCGCTGAACTCATACCCACTGGTGGATTGATAAACCTCGCCATTGCTCATCTTTAAAGCAGTCGGGTAACCCGTCAGGCGGATGACAGGCTGATCGCCCACAGGCTCAATCCGGGCGCAGTAAGTCCGCGTCCGGTAGTCGGCTACGTGTGATTTCATGGTCAGTCCGGGTTGAGGATTTCAGCCAGGCCGATGCCTGATGCGTCGATGGTGTCCCACTTGGAGAAACTGCCGCTCAAGTCCTCGGTGAAGCGCATAGGGATGTCGAATTCGCAGCCAGCAGTTACCGCTTCTCCCGTGATGGGCTGGGTTTGCACTGTGCCGCCGCTGGCGTATTCGCTGAATGCCGTTGAGTTGATCGCTACTGTGATTGTGGTGCTAGTCCTTGCGGTAACCAGGGCGCGCTGATCGTTAATCTCTGTCATGCCAACTACCGCGCTGATCACTACCGAATCGCCAACAACAAAAGTATTTGATCCGACTGTGAGCACCGCGCTTGAGGCCTTGCTGATTGCCGTGATCGATCGCAATTTGTTGGCAGCCATTGTCACGAGGCCAGTCGTAACCGATACCGACCACTGAGCGCTGGGGTATACCGCCCCTGCTACGCCAACCTTCACAGTGCCTTCCACTGGCTTACGAATACGACGACGGGCGCAGGTGGGGTCTGTGTAGTCGCCATACCAGCGCATTAACTGGTAAACATTGGCCGCCTCGCCGACAGCCGAGATCATTTGCTGATCAAAGGCAGTCGGCGCGTCACGGTAGTTGTTGGTGGTGTAATCCACGGGATGAATCACGCGAAAGCCGCGCAAAGTGCCGCCTGCCCGGTTATTCAAGTCCATGACCTGATCAACGATTTCGTTGGTCTGCCGCTCAAAGTCGACATTCATCGTGGCGATAATGAACGGGTGCTGCTGGCTTCGGTACTCCTGCCCGCCGATGGTGCGAACGATCCAGTTTCGATAGGCCGAGCCGAACCCGCTGCCGTAATCCACGTTATGATTCAGGCGCTCTTCAATGAACTGCGACATTAGCTATGCCTCTGTAACGAGCGCAACTGGCTAGCAGCTGATCGGGCGGCCGCCGAGCTGGATCTGCGCATCTCGCTATCCGTCATGCCTGGCGTAAATACTGGCCGGGAAGTCATGTTGTAGTTGTTATAGGTGTTCCCAGCCGAGCCCATAGATGGCGCATTAGCCGCAGGCTGCCCCTTGCGCATAGCCTCCAGGTTCTGCACACCGATTCGGGCAGTGGCGCCGGCATCAAAGACGAACTCTTTGCCGTGCACCACGCCCGCCACATCATCAACGCCGCCGCTGCCGGTGTAGCCGCCTTGGCGGAAGCCGACGCCAGCGATGCTTGCGATGTTTGCGGCAGTAACAACACCGGCCGACACGGCAAGTGCGAGGCCTACGGGATAAGGGGGGACAGCCAGGGCGTTCTGAATAGCAGTGAAGCCAGAGATTGTTGCTTGGGCGATAGCCGCTGCCTTACCAACGGCGCCAAGCTTCTTGTTACCTGACTGGCTGAGAACTGCCATGTTGCCGAAGAACTCACCGCTGCTTTGCAGGATTGCGGTGTTTTTTGACTCTTCGATGGCCGCCAAGCCTTCCATGGTTCGACGGTTAATCTCGGTGATCCGGGCGTTGTAATCCTCTTCGTTAATAGCCTTTGCTTCAAGAAAGGCCGTCTGGCGTTCAAGCTCCTTGGATCTCCATTCTTCAAGCGCCTGAGCCTCTTCGTCCAAGCGGGCTATCTCACTGGTGGCGCCACCCACAGAAGCATCAAGCCCGGTAACTCGAGGCGCGTCCGACAAACCCTCAAAGCCTTCACTTTGGCCGTTCACGTCTCTGATTTGCTTCAGGGTCTGCAACCGCTGAAGCGCTTCGACATTTCCCTGACGTTCGTACTCGGCAATCTTCTCTGCATACTCCAGCTCGAACTGCAGGTTGCGCGCTGCTTGCTCTTGGCCGGTAGCTCGCAATAGCTCCAGATTGATGTTCTGGATTTCCTTGATCGAATTTCGCGCGTCCAACTCGTCCTGCAGCAGTACAAGACGTTGTTTTTGCTGGTTGCTCAAATCTCGTAGGCTGCCGCTTTCGATGTCGTAGCGCAGCGCGGCAGCATCACTAGCATTGCCATAAAGAGCGATTTGCCTATTAAGCGATTCTTCAGTGCGGGCGTAGAGCTGAAGCACTCTCTTTGCTTCTTTTTCTGCTGTAGAAAGCTTGGTGCTGGTGGAGGCGCCAGACGATGAGCCATTTCCGGAGCCGCCTATTCCAAATTCCTCAAGCCTGTCGCCCTTGCCTGCCTCTCTTTCTTTTCTAAGCTCTTCGTAGGATCGGCGGAGCTCACCAGCCGCGTCAATTTGCGAGTCGAACGAAGCTAAGGCAGTGTCGCGCTCTTCTACGATACTGGTGATGCTGCCCTGGCGTGCTGACTGTGCAATGCTTAGCTCGGCCTCAAGTCGAGCCCCCACGCCCTGCCAAGTATCGTTAGTAAAGATGGCGTTGATGCCGTCATTGAACGCACGCGCGTACGCCTTGACCATATCAAAGCCTGCCAGAACCTCTACCGTCATAATTTGAATAAACGCGCGCACATTCTCTGGAAAGTTACTGAACGTGGCCGTCATGTTGGCTATGTTGGCTTTTAGCAGGTTGCTCCAATAGCCCGTTTCGTCAACAAACAGCTCTGAGATTATACCGAGTGTCGTCTCAATATCTTTCCCGAAACCATCGAACTTTCCGGCAACGGCGCTCAAGCTGGCCCCTAGCTGGCCCGACGCAATTTGATCGTTTAGTTCTGATAGCGCATCAATGGCTGAATTGACTGTGTCTTGCATTACATCGCCAAGCCCAGCGTCGTTGATCAGCCGAAATGTCGTATCCCAGGTATCACCCAAGTTGGATATGGCGCCATCGAGAGTATCCATGCGCAACTCCATCGCACCGGCAAACTGGTTTTCCCCAAGGTCTGTCAGATACCTTTCTATCTCCGCAGCGCTGCTCCCTACGGTCTTCGTTACGCCCTGAAAGGTGAACGAGATTTGATCGCCATTTTTCTTAGATTTTATGCCGAACTCTTTCAGGCGCTCGAACTCTCCGGTTGCAGCATCAGCAACAGCCTCGATCATCTGGTTAAGATCCTTACCCATGGCCGACGCAGTATTGCCATAAGAGGTAAGCGCCTTTTCCGAAGGCGTAAGCCCGAGGTTCACCAACTTGGTGAAGCCCTCCACTGCCTGGTCGAGCGAGTAAGGTGTTTTTGCGGCAAAGTCCTGAAGCGCCTGGAATGCCTGCGCTGCTTTCTCGCTATTGCCGGTGGCTGTAATCAGCCCTGCATTCAGAACATCAAACTGACGCTGAATGGTCACCGCCTTTTTCAAAGCAGCAGCCGCCGTTGCAACAGACACAAGGGGGGCGATAATTTTAGTCAAACCGCCAGCCAGGCTTGATGCCCCCCTGGTCATGCTTGACATGTCGCGAGTAGCTCCGCGTACCTGCCTGCTGTCGACGCTTATAACAAGGCGAGCTGATTCAGTCATTCAAGCCTCCGGAAAACATGTTTTCTGCAATAAGCTCGACCTGCCTGCGCAGCCTTGGCGATCTAACCAGGTGGAAAATTCTTTCGCTCTCGGTGCAGTGCTCAGTCACCGACCAGCCAGAAATAAGGGACGCGACAAGGCGAGCCTTGCGTATTCGCGCCTGACATTTGCTCATTTTCTTTGCCGCTTCAGCGCTGCGAGATGAAGTCAGCAGCAATAACTCTTTCCCTACCCGCGAATTCATGTCCGCTATTGCCGCCGTGTAAGCGTCCGACCAAACGGAGCGAATCTGGAGCCAGCCGCCGCCCTCTAAGCCGACCCGCACGCCTTGGTTGGCCTTGTCTCTAATGTGGAAATCTTGGGGGCGCATTGTTGCTCCTGATTTCAAAGCCAGACCCTTGATAGCGAGACCAACAGCTCCGCCTCCCATGCGCGCAAATCGCGACGGGTTAGCAGTGACCAGCTTTGAATCTCGGTGAAATTGAAGTTTGGCGAGATCTGCCAGAACCATTCCCAGATATAGGCAAACTCTTCAGGGCAATCCGGCTGATCTGCCAGCTCTTTCGGCTTCTCGCCGCTGACTTTCCATACTTGCATAAGCTGTTCGCGTAGCGGTCTATCAGATCCTGCCGGCGGGCGGAGCAGCGTTATTTCTGCTTTTCCCCACTCGACGAGCTGGTCCACCCTTGCCCAAAAAAACGCTTATCGTCCTCCGCGATATGCTCGACCATAGCGAGGACCTGGGGCGCATCAAGCAGAAAGTCGATCTTGCTCTGCTCGCTACACTCTGTCTCATCAAATGACCACTCAGCAATCAGAGCAGCAACTGCCTTAGCCCGGCGCTTACGATCAAATTCCCGGCGCAACTTGCCCTGTTCGGCCTCTGGCGCACAAGAGACCGCTTTACTTTCCTCGACAGCGTCCCGGAACATGGCATTGCGAGCAAATTGGAACTCGTCGCTCCAGGCGGAGCGAACAATTAGCCAGTGCTCTGTAGGGGCGCCGCCCGGCTTGGATAGTGGGATTCGCACACCTTCGTTGGCCTTGTCGCGGGTTTTAAACTGGTCCATAGGGCTCATTGGTTATCTCCAGGCGTAAAAAAACCCGCCGAAGCGGGTTTGTGTGGCGGGCTTTCTCAGTCGAACCCAGGGTAATCTGCTGGCGAGAACTCGAAAGTTCTTGCGCCCGCTTTATAGAATTCAATTCCGACGCGGAATGGCTCCTGCCGCTGAACGATCTGCTGAAGCCGTGCTGCGTCTCTGACAAACATAATATCGCTTTCTCCACTTGACGATCTGATCCCGGTCCACTGCTGAACCTGACCATCATCAACGCGAAGATTAAATTTGCAGTCACGGACACCGCAAAGCATCTGCCCTTTATCGACCACCATGTAGGCGTCGAGTTCGCCGCCTTTCTTTCTGAACGTGATAGTCAGATACGATCCGCCAGACACCTTGTATGGAAATTCAAAAATAGTTGAGTTTTCTGATTTCAGGCTCAGCGTGGAAACCTTCTGATCGGTCATGCTGTCGGTAAACTCACGCACTGACCACGCTCTTTTATCTGACGTCTCCACTGTCGCAGGCGCCGTGGAAGCCGAGTTATAAGCCTTTCTTTCGGCAGCCCCCATACCTGCTCCAAATTTCCAAGCAATCGGCAGCACAACCAGCAAAACAAAGAGCCAGCCAAGAATGCCAACGCTCTTTTTTACTTTGGCACCGCAGTGAGGACAAACCTTTGCGCTCGATGCAATCTGCCCGCCACACTCTTTACATTTTCCTACAGCCATAAACACCCCTCCCTGATAGACAGAGAGAATGTATCGCAGACCAGCACCAAAACCCAGCCTGGGCTGGGTTCGGTGTTTCGGTGTTTCGGTGTTTTACTTAGTGCGTGTCTCTATACGCCTGTGCCAATCGCGCTAGGTAGCGCATTATCTTCTCTTCGCGGGCCTTTGCATGCGCGTGCGGATAGAGGACTCCGAGAATGCAGTACCTGTTTTCCTCTAGCTCGCCTCGAACGTAAACCAGCGCCGCATCCTGCTTGCGACTGCATGTCCTGTCGCTTTGCGGGACACCTTCCGCGAATTTCTCAGGCGGGAGCTTCAGATGGATATGCATCAAGTGGGCGCGGAAAGCAGCGTAAGGCTGGGTATATGGTGCGTCCCGACCAAATGTAGATGGGAGCTGCTCTGTGCCTACGTAGGTCACAAAGTCGGCCATCAGGTCTTCCGCCAGTGTGGGGAAATCCTTGAGTGGCTCAGAAAAGAATTCTTCAAACGTATCGGGGTGGTACTCGACGATAACCGCCGGCATTAAGCACTCGCCATCTCGATCAAGCGCTTTGTAGAGTGCTCGGCCAATACTTGGAGGCCAGTCCCGCCAGCTTTCCCATCGACCACTTTCGGAAGACTAAAAGCCTGGCTTGCCATGCTATGAAATGTAGCTACGCGCGCTCGACCCTTGGCGATAGCGCGGCGCATATTCAAATGCAGCTCATCCAGCTCTTCAGGCACCGCTGCCCCCTTCAGGCCGACCTCTACGCCACGCAAATTTATCAGCAGATCAGTAAGCGGCTGAATGCCTTCAGCCATAAACTGATCTCTCAAATCCGACTTGGCCGAATTCCGGATAAGCCTTGAGAAGGTTTCTTCCATAGAATTTGCATCCGCAACTACTGCATGAATCTCATCGGCAAGCCGCTGTATATTCTGACTGCGCTCATGCTGAGTTGCAGGTGCGGACGGGGCAGTAACCGCCAGCGCCGAATCGTAGCCAACCAAAAGCCCCAGCGCAGCCGTGATGACTGCTGGCGTTGCATTGCTCATAGTTTGACCTCCAGATGACTTGCTCATGATGACTCCGCGCTACGTATGCTATAGCCGAGAATCCGAGGCGTTATTTACTTTTTGGTAAATTCCTTGCGCAATTATGAGTATTACCGCTGCTAATAACAACCATTGGTTGCAGGCCAGCCTATACCGCTGGTCACCTGATCAAAACGCCAACGGCAGCAATGATCGCCGCAATACTGATGCCGCTTGCCGCGACGAGCGCCGCATTGGCCAGCTTATTGCCGGCCTTATCCGCTCCTTCTGGAGTCATCTGACCACCTACCTTGACCCTGTGTTTAGGTCTATAATTGATCAATGTTCTGTTCCTATGTGCTGATAGGGATGGAAACAAAAAACCCCGACAGCCTGCCAGCTTCGGGGTTTTTGCATTTCTGGATTAAGGCTTAGCTCCGAGTAATCCGCATGGAAGTGGTGCCGTCGTAGCCGCCGCTCCATGTGTACTGCGGGATGATCGCGCCGGGGCCGCTGACCTGCTTCTGACCCTGGGTATAGCGCACCTTTGGAATCTCGATGGTGTAGCTGTCGGCACCCTCTTCCAGCACGATGATGTGGCTGGTTTCGGCCTCATTCAGCACCTTGGCCCACAGCGTGCCGTCCTTAAGGTAGGCATTCATGGTGCCCGACACCACCGCTACGCCGTTGCTGATGCAGTAGGCCTCACGATTGAACAAGGCGAATGACGCCTCCATTCCGTTATCGATGGTGGCATTCCACTCTGTGGCGTAGGCGATAGCATCACCGCCTTCAGTGAAGGAACCGTTAGTGGTGACCATCATATCGCTGGTAGTTGCTGTGCCGAAGGTGGCGCCAACAGGTAGGGTGTACTCATTACTTCCCTTGCCCAGCATGTTGAAGGTAATGCCGGCCTTTTCTCCCAGCGGGGCAGCCAGGCTCATGGAGCCAACCTTGCAGCCGGTATGGATGTAGTCAACGCCGATATCGGTGTGACGCTCCAGCACCGCGAAGGTGCGATCGGTCGAGCCGATGACCAGTACGTCAGTAGTCCAAGTGCCCTGCAGTGCGGCTTCGATCAGGTCATCATGCGTGGCAAACGACATTTCGCCAGCGATTTCACCAGCAACGCTGTAGTTGCCGCCACGACTTGGCGCGCGCTGACGCGAAGGGTTAATTTCCTGCGATTCAATCTGCGTCACGTTCGGGCTGAGCGCTTCAGACACGAACCGGACAGGCTTGAATAAAGGATTAGCAGGGATACCCCCGTTCTGCGTGATGGTGATTGGGTCGCCTGCTACCTCGTCTACCAGGGTCACTGCGTTGCCGTTAACGTCGGTAACAGTGATTTCACCAGCGGAAACAGTGGCAATCTTGAACTTGCCGTTATTCTCAGCCTCAGTGAAGCCAGAGACCTCGATGATGTGGCCTGCCGCAAACTTGCCGGAGGTGATGAAGCTGCTGGCAGAATCGGCAAAGGTAGAGCCGGTCTCAGCAGCGCTGATAGTGGTGGCCGCCAGCTCGGAGAACTCGCGGACGTAGAACAGGTTGACGGCTGAGCCGTTGCCAAAGCAGGACATATCAGACCTCCGGTCTTATGGTTTGCGCGCTGTAGTAAATGGACACGTTGATTTGCTGCCAGCCGTCTACCGGCCGGAGGTTGTTACGGGTCACCTTGCGGATGTGAACGCACTGGCCTGAGTAGGTCAGCGAGCGCCCCGCCACAAAGTAATCGCGTAGCTTCTGTACTGCGGTCAGGATCGGGCCTGTACCGCTATTAAGTGGGTAATTCAGATCGACCTGAAGGATGCCAATGGTTTCGTCTGCGCCATTGACGCCAAGGCTAGCGACGTCGGTATCAGCGGGCAGGTTGAACCAGGCAGCCCATGGCGCATCAGGATCTGGCTTGCCGTCAAAGTCTTTGCCCTCGTTACCGGTCGGAATGCCAAGCGATGCCGCCGCCAGCCCTTGAACAAGAGCAGCGTTGATGTAGATTTCCGACATATTTAAACCCTGAAATTGGCAACGGCTTGATTAAGTATCCTGATGATGCGCGCGAAGTTCTTGCGTACCATCCCTGCAGGCGCTTGCTGGCTGCTGCCGTTTTCAAGCGAATCAATGTAGGGGAGATTGTTTGTAAGAAAGGTTTCCTGCCCCATGCCTGGCGGTGTTTCCGAAACCACCTCAGTTATCGCGCTAGTGCCGCCGCGATCATCACGATCTATCTCGCCGGCCTTTGGAGAGTCGACAGATGTTTGCCAGTTGCCGCGCGCCCTGCCTGTCTTTACGGGCGTCGATTTAACAATGCTACTGAACAGCTCAATAGTGACGCTTCGCGCGATCTTGTCATGAGCCTGTGCAACTTGTTGCTCAAAGTCGCTCATATCGTCTTGGAAGCTCATCAGCTGCGACCGTGAATTTCGTAGACTAGCGGCGTGCCAGCTGGGTTTGATGATTTGACGTTCACGATGCGCCAGTCAGCGCCGTCTGCTGTGATGGTGCTTGTCAGCTTTGGCGCCCACAGCAGACCTTTAGCTGCGATCAGGATTTTCTTGTCGCCCGCCTTAATCTGTGTGCCCTCGGCATACTTCGCGCCGGACTCCTGCGAGCTATAGTCCAGCAGGATCAATTCGGCAGGTTGGTCTATCGGCGTGTCAGGCGTACCGGTACCGGTAACTGGGTCGTAACTCCCTGCCGTCACATCCTTGATGGTGGCGGTCTGGCCAAACTTCGATATAAGCCGCAATGCTGTAGCGGCCATGCGGTCATAAAAGGCGCTCATCAGCTACGGCTCAACTTGATTTGATTGGACGCCTGAAGCAGGCCTGCAAACTGCGCAGAAGACTGGCGACCCGTCACGGCATAGCCTTGGTAGCCCTTGATCGCGGAATACTGGACATCTACCGCGCCTTCGACCCTTTCCTTGGTAACCGCTCCGGTGCGCTGTTCTGGCGGGTCAATGTCATCAGCATGAATCTCGGCAGATAGCGCCATCTGGCCCTGCTTGACCTGTGCCGGGATCGAATCAGAAGGCAGCGTGTAACCATTGCGGCATACTGCATATCGCGGCCATGCGCCGGTCTGATCCACGCTCATCGCGTAGCCTTTCCATGGCATGACGTTCATCTGCAGGTAAGCGCGGCGCAGCAGGGCTTCCTGCTCTGCCTCGGTACCGGGAATGGTCAAGCCGTAGTTAGCGGCATAGGTCACCAGCTCGGCAGCGGTGGCGTAGCTGTCGGCATCAGGCACGACTGAGCCATTCTCGATGTTTAGCATGGGTTATGCCTCCACCCAGCCAATACGCTTATGGTCGGCCAGGCAGGACGGATGCACCTTCAGCACCTCATCACCTTTCTTGACTTCAACCAGGTGGGATTCATCCAACTTCTCGGCATCGGCTGCGATAGCGTCTTTTGCCTTGTCGTCCCATGACGCCTTTTCCTCATCAGAAAGAGCATCGAATTCGTCAGCGCTCATGCCGCTTAGCTCAACAGCTTTAGCTTTCAATGCTTCCGCTTCGCGCTGTGCTTTGGTTTTTCCAGCCATATCAGTCTCCAGAAACAACGCAGGGGCCGAAGCCCCTGGTTGTCGTTGTGGTGAGATCAGCCCAGCAGCAGGCCGATGTGGTCAGGCTTGATGGCTTTGAAGCCCCAGGCCAAGCGGACGTGGTACACGGTCTGCAAGAACTGACGGTAAACCGCTACCTCGAAAGACAGGCCGGTGCGGGGGTCGGTGATGGTCATCACGTCATCCGCAGAGTCACCACCCTCTGGCATTGCCGGCGCACGAGTCGCCAGAACAATCGCAGAGCGGGCGAATGCCACGTTAGGGGTGTAAGTGCCACCCACGGTCAGGGCATTGCCGGTAGGAATGACCACGCGCGAGCCAGGTGAACCAAGCGTGATGGTGCCTGGGGCCGCAACACCGTTGTTGACGACATACTTGTTGGCTGAATCAGCCGCGAAGGTGACAACATCACCACCCAGCACGGTGCCGGTACCAGTCAGCAGAGCAATGTCGTTAGCACCAACAGCGGTTGAACCAGAGGTCACATAGCTTGCGCCGGTACCTTTGGTGTGGATGTTGATCGCGTGAGAGTGACGGATAGCCATACCCATGATGCGATCAGTCATGCCGTTGCGCAGCATGTCGTTGGAGCCTGCCTCGTTGACCTTGAACAGGCCAGACTGCTTGCCGCGCAGGTTACCGATTGCAGAGTGACCCAAGGCCAGCTGCAGATCATTGGTAGGCGCGCCGTTCTGCTCAAGAATGCCCAGCACGCCGGCAAAGTCGGTCATGTCAGCAGCGGTTGCGAACGGGGTAGCGCCGGCAGTACCGAATGCGCGAGAAGCGTGCTTGTAAGCCTCGCCCCACAGATCCGCCTCGATCTCATTCACCAGCGTGCGCATAGCCTGGTAAAAGCGATCAGCCTGGATGCTGGAGAACGTGCCCGCATTGCTCAGGCCGCGAGTTTCCTCGCCATTCCAGCGAACCGGAACGTGCTTTGACTTGGAGATAGACACCGCGACATTGTCGACAGTGGTATCACCCGTGTTTGGCGCAGTCACGCCAGGGGTGTTGTCGGCAGAAGCCGAAGCAGTGGTAACCGGGACCAGAACTTGCTGGCCCAGCGCAGCGCGAGCAACTTCAGAGCTGCGTGATACGCCGGGGATAAAGCCGGTCATTTCGCGGGATACTTGATCCAGCGCTTCGTACATGTCGGGGATTAGCCCGGTAAGGGTATTAGCCATGATGGCCTCCTGGATGGTCAGTCAGTAACCTTGCCGCCTTCCTTCACGAACGCTGCCTTGTCAGGCGCATCCATTCCGTCAAACGACTTGCGGTCGATAGTTTTCTTGCCGCCGCCACCGCCGCCACCACCGTTCGGAGCGCCGCCGCCATTGGCGCCGGAACTCTTGAGGATGCTGTCGCGATAGGGGTATTGCTCAACGAGCGCGCCCAAGGCTTCATCAAAGTCGGCGACCTCGCCAGGACGCTCACGGCTGTAGATCTTGTTGCCGTGCTGGTCATAGGCGACGGTCTTGCCGTCTTCAATCTTGAAGCTCTGGCCAAAGCGGGCTTGCACCATGTCTGCAGGGATGGCCAGCTTGTCCGCGATCAGCTTGGAGCGACCGAAGGCGCCGCCAATCTTCTCTTCGTACAGCTGTTTCTCGAATGTCGATACCTTGGTGTTGGCTTCGTCCAGCTGGGCCTGAAAGGCTTTGCTGATCTCCCCCTTCACCTTCTCGATCTCGCCAGCATCCACCAGCTTTTTCTGATCCAGATTAGTGATCGTTTCGAGCGCCTTCATTGCTGCGGCCGGGTCAGTGATCCCCTCGAAAGCCTTCAGCGACTTCTCTGCCGCCTCTTTGCCTTCACGGTGGGTCTTGGCCTCAGAATTCAGGCGGGTGATGGTGGCGACGGTACCAGGCGCATCAAATGCCACCTCTTTGCCGTCGTCGTGCACATACACCGGCTTACCTTCCTGCAATACAGCGTGTCCGCTCTCATCAAGCTTAAGTTTCATTGGGTTAATCTCCGGGCATCCGCCCATCTACTGGACCATCCGGCCCGTTGCGCCCTGTCTCATCCGAAACGAGGACATAAAAAAGCCCCGCATGAGCGAGGCTGAAATTGGGGTACAAAAAACCCGGCTCTTGGCCGGGTCTAATTGATCTGGTCTGTCACTTTACAATCTTTGGCGGGTCAGGATCTGGCTTCATGGCGATCACCCTGCCCTGCTTCCAGCAGTCTGCGCATACGTCTTTAACTATGACAGTGCCTTTGGTGCGACGACCATTCTTGATGATTACGCCGTTCTGAGCAGTAATCACAGTGCGACCGCCGCAATAGGTGCATTGCAGCATCCCGTCCGGTCTCGGCATAGCTTTTACCCTAGCCCTAATCCGCTGTTTTGGCGTTGGCTTGCTGTACGGGACGAGGGTTAGTTTTGGCTTATCGGTCATGCCGCAATACTACGCCGCAATACCCGCCTTCTCAAAGGCCCGTGCGTCGCGCTCTCGCAGCTCGTCCAGATCCAAGTACGCGCCTTTGTTGTTGTAGAATTTATCCATCGTCAAACCGCCATCCCTTAGCAGCTTGCCGCGAGTCGGCCCAAGCACTTCATCCTGCCGCGCGGCGCTCTGATTCTTGAGCCAATCGCCGTAACTCACCGACTCCGGCACCTGACCGTCCATGCTGGCCCGGTCAGCTTCTCCGATCTCTTCCGGCGTCAGGCCCAGCTCTTGCCATGTGGTGATAATTGGCGTTGATGTTGATCGGCAGCCGAAGTGGAGCCTGCCAGGCCCAGCCAGCCACGGAATACTGTGCCCTACTGGCTCGAAATCCTTGGTATAGGCCTTGGAATCACGAATTCGACATGGATCGGATGTAGATGTGTCCAGCGTACTGAGCCATTTCAGGCCAGCAATTAGATCATCATTGGCCGCGTAGAACTGATCGCGCGCGCCTTGCGCCACATGACTAATGGCTGTGCGCACCATCGACTCTATGTCATTCCTGGTGCGATTAAGCAGGCCTTCATATCCCTCCGACCGAATACCCATGATATTGCGGATAATCTGGTCTGTGGTTAGCCCGCCCGTCATGCCGATACGAATAGCATCGCGTATCCTGGCCGCTCCGGCCTCCTCGATCCCGTCCATCCATTCTGATAGCAATCTGCCCTGAAATGGCCGGCTGAATGCAATCTGGCGCACCTGCGGCATCGTAACGCCGGTCAGTGGTGCCACAGCCAGTGCGGGGGCCGGAATCGTATTCTCGAACAACTGCAGCTGATAGGCCTGCTCATACTCACCCAAAGCTAACAGATCGGCCCTTAGCGCCTCAGTTACGGACGCCAAAGCCTGGCCTCTCAGCTCACGCACAGAAGCCAAAATTCGATCAATGTAGACGGCGGTATAGGTTTGGCCATCCATCCGCGACATGGCGGCGCTGAGGCGTCCGGCCAGCTCGGCATCAGTTTGATTCAGCAAGGCAACGACCTTGCGGACCTCGGCATTGCTATATTGCTGCAGGTCTACTTGGTGGCTAATCTCAGCCGATTGCAGCAGCTCATTGACCGTCGCCATTACAGCGCGCCCAGTGAAGGCCCTTGGCTCTCGATGCGTTCGCGCTCTTCATCCCAATTAAGATCATCGGAAATGACGCGGCGGCGCTTGGCCTCGTTGAACAGCGTTTCACTCGACAGCCGGCCACCATTCGCCATGCTGTTCAGGAATGGCAATGTAACCTCAGGATAGAAATCGGCATCAAAGTTACCGTTAACCTTCACATTGCCGCCTGAGCTCTCGCCAAGCCACATAGCGAATAGCTGGAATACCTGATCAATGCAGTCTTCAAGTCGCCCGGCCATGGTTTCAAGCGGACTGTTATCCTGCGCCGCCTCTTCGTCGGCCTGGGTTGCTGTCTTGGTGCCGGTGCTGTCGCGTTCCAGCAGCTTGGCACCAGCCACGCGCATCTGGTCTTGCAGGTCCAGCAGTGACACGCGGCCCGCTTCAATGGCCTTTCCAGTGTGCTCGACGTACTTCAGGTCACCGTCAGGCCCCATGCTGGTAGCTTGCGAGGTGCCAATTGTCATAGACCAAGGCTTGGTGGTGCCGTCATCGCTCTGCACGTCACCGGCATTGATCGCCACCAGCAGCGGAACGCGTGCAATGTGCAGGATGTTGTCCTGATCGCTCTGACTCTGCCAGTGCTTGACGTTAAGGTGTGCCAGCTCCATCAGCGGCGGCGTAGCGGTCATGAAGCCGGTGCGCTTGGTGTATAGCGTGGCCAGCGGAATGATGCTCAGGCTTGTTACGCCCTTGTCATGCACAAACCATGTCTTCTTGCCGCCCTCTTCCTTCTGGCGGTAAACAGTCCACTTACCCGGCTCTAGCACGCGAACCTGGGTAACCGGCTTGGTCAGAAATTCGTTATCCGGATCAGCCTCTTCAACCGACTCGATATAGCGGAACATGGTCAGCATCTGCTCGCCGCTATTGCCTTCAGCCTTCCAGCCCAATACCTGCTCAGGGCGGATGATCACAGCATAGGGGCGAACACCTGCGGCTTTCTCGTCAGCCTTGGTTTTGATGCCTTCAGCGCGAGGGTAATCAACCAGCACATGGCACAAGCCATTGGACAGGCCCTTACTAAACAGATCCTGTGCCCACACCTGCAGGTTATTACCCTGGCGGTCGATGTTGTCGCACAACTCCTTGATCTGCTCGGGCACTTCCTCGCCAAATGTGATCGGCTCAGCAAACACGCGACCGGTCATGTTTCCTACTGTTTCGCTGTACGCCGGGTAAAGGGTCGATAGCTTCAGGCGTGCCTTGTAGGAATCGTCCTCTTCCTTTGGCCACTTGGGCAGCAGTGCAGTGCCTGCCTTGCGCATTGCCTTAGTACCGCCCATGAGCGGATCAACAACCGCCCAGTCTTCGCGCATGGCGTCAACTGCTGGCGTTGTTTTGCTTGGATCGCTCATGGTTTACATCCTGATAGCTGTTGAGGTCGTGATGTTCTTAATCACCGGCCATTCCACGTCAATGCAGTAGCCGATGGCCGTGGTGATGTGCTGGTACTTGTTCTTCTGGTCTTCTTGAAAGGTTGACCCTTTCTGCAGCTGCACCGTGGCCAGGCCCTTGTGACACCAGGGCGCGGTCAGCGGATTGATATACAGGCTTATAGTGCCGTCAGCAGTGAGCACCTTTGCCCTGACTGCGTTCTGTCGATCCTTGATGGCTGGGGCCGCTGGCTTGACCTTGCGGGTGTACCGCCAGCCTGCCGCCTTCAACACGCCTTCAATGTCGGTGTAGTCGGACGCGTGGCCGTGCTTCTCGCCCGCTCTGCCTGCCGGGTCACCGTAGATCAGCACATGCTTGTTCTTGTGGTCCTTGTACTTCTCCACGAACTCCATGGCCGACTGTTTAGATACCGCGCTGGTGAGCACGATTTCATCCAGCAGATACAAGTCATTGCCGCGACGAACGCCAATAGCAGAGGACAGCGGCGTGTAGTTCTGGTCGTGCATCCACATCAGCTGTTCGTGCGGCTCGATGCTGGCTGTTGTCTGGTTGGCCTTGCTGTAGTCCTCGTAAATCCTGCCACCAGCTGTCTCGAACGAGGCTTCAAACTCCTGCCGGAACTGCTTAGCTGACATTGACCGCTTCATCGCGGCAATCACGTCATCAGGCAGGATCTCAGCAGAGGTCCAGTGAAACACCTGAAAGCTCGGGTCGCCGCCTGATTCAGCCCTCACACAGAGGTCGTAATAATGGTTCAAGCCATCAGGAACGCCGAGAAGCCAGCACCAGGCGCGGTAATCCGGGTCTGTCGGGTCAACTGTGTTCAGTGCAGGGAGAATGTTCGCTTCCCACGCATCCGGCTTGATGTCGGCAAACTCATCAATTCCGCCGCCCTTCCAGGGTATGCCCTCGATCCTCTGAGGCTTGTCCAGGCCGATAACGTGTATCTCGCTGCCATTGGGCAGGTAGATAATCAGGTCGGACTCGCTGGGCCGCTTCGGGTGAAGACAGGACAGCGTGAAGGCCTTCAGGTCATCCCAAAAGATTTTCTTGGCTTGGGCGTGCGTTGGAGCTGCAGCGAAGTATTGCCCAACAACGGCATTAGCCTGCTTGACTACAAAACGCTTGAACCGCTCCGTCTTGCCACTACGCCGACCGGCCGGCACCAGGGGAAACCGGATGCCGTTGCGAACCGCTTCTACCAGGGACAATTGAACCGGGTGTGGCTTGAGCTCATACCATCGTGATAACTGGCGATCCAGCAGCAGGTTGCCGGTGGGCATCATGACGGCAGGCCGGCAATCAGGTCACGCAGCAGGCTGGCTGTGTTCTCACCACCGCCACCTTGGCGAATGTGTTCAAGCTCTGCTTTGCGCTTTTCCAGCTCTACACGCTTGATCTCTAAATCTAGTTCGCCGTGGCCCTTGGCCGTGAACATGCCGAGGTGCTTGGCTATCTCTACCAGTGCACCCTTCTTGTCATGCAGCTTGACCTTTAAGCCTTCGCGGCCTTCAGACACTTCTGATATTGCTGCTGCCGTCTCGTCGTCAACCTGATCAGAGCCGAACAAGGCGAGGCCATGAAACGGCATCATTTCACCGTCCTCGCCATCGGCAACGCGTATTTCTGTTTCGCCCCACTTTACGATCTTGCGAATGTCTGAGAAGCCTATCCTGGCTAGCTCCTTCAGCACCATGTCCTGCGTAATCTCGGTGCGCTTCTCGCGCTGTTTCATCCGCACGGCGATTGCGGCCTGAATGTCAGGTTTTGACAGGTTCTCTTCGCCGATCTGTCTGGCTGATTTCTTGCTGTACTTTGCCCGTATAGCTGCCTGCGTGGCGTTCAGGTCGATCAGGTACTCATCGACGAACCGCCTTTGCTTTGGTGTAAGCGCCATAGGGCATTGCCGTTATCCTGTTGGTTACTGCTCATCAGACCCAAAGGCCGAGTCAATAATCACCTGCTCGCCCAGCCGCAACAGCCCTAGCGCCTGCAGGTCATCTGATTTAGGGCCGAAGCCGAACGTCTCTACCGCGCCATTGCGGCCCATCATAACCAGCACCCCGACATCGCAGGGCTCGTATTCGCCCGCCTCCATCTGTTCGAGGATGTGACGCATGGCTGCAATGGGGTCTTTGTAGCCTTCCTGCTTGAGCTGTACGACTTTGAGATCAGTCATGGTCGGCGTCCCGTATGGCGAGCATCCGCGCCGTTTCTTCATGCCAGAGGCCTGAAAGGATGGCCACCAGCAAACCCTGTGGCACGCCTGCATCCTTTGCCTTGCTGATAGCCGAACCCAGCTCTTCACACATGCTGTTCAGTGCGTCATTCACTTCCTGGCTGACGGGCTTCGACGAGTAGATACGGCTGACAGTCATTTGATCTGCTCCATATCCAAGCGAATGCCGCGTTTTACCCAGCGCTCAACCTTCTGCCAATCAGGGTCACGGTTGGTCAGGATCGAAACCAGCACTACGCCATTCAGGTACAGAGGCAACCACCAGGCCTTCTTGATGCAGATGCGCATGGTCAGGTTGCGAGTAGCCATTACCGCCCCAACGCCTCACGTATCTCTTTGATCATGTCGATCAGGGTCATAGTCTGACGCTTATCCGCATATGCGAACCATGCGCGCACGAACACCCAGGCAGGAAGGCCGCAGACGAAGTGCAGGCCAGCCAGCGCGACCGAGCCATGCCACACCTCTGCCCATGCGTGCAGGTCGAACCACTGCACAACGAAAGCGCCACCGCATACCGAAGCGATGACAGTGCAAATCAGGGCGACCACCCACTCTCGCGTGCTCTTGGGCTGGGTCATGGCCATTACGACAATGGCCGCGAAGGTAGCGCCGAAGAAGAAGCCAGCGATCTTGGTTAGACCAAAGCCAGCCAGCGCTGTTGATGCCGGCTCGCTCATAGATTGATTCCTCATAGTGGTAGATTCCGGAGCTTGGCCCATTAGTGAGCCGTCCTTGGACTTGGCAG